>Ga0208462_1000038_pt1 | contig 188538 bp, 141 predicted proteins | sample AD_SCU001_MetaG_FD_184452 | JGI IMG/M metagenome (GOLD analysis project Ga0208462, IMG submission 184452) | Active sludge microbial communities of municipal wastewater-treating anaerobic digesters from China - AD_SCU001_MetaG (SPAdes) (version 2) | ecosystem: Engineered > Bioreactor >...
GCTTCCAGTTTATTATCTTTTCAATGTCTTTAAGAAAGTGGCAACGCTTTTCTATGCGGTTTGCAAGTTCTTGATCGGCCATTGTTATAATCTGTTTTTCCATGATTAACTCCGTGTTAATGATGAAACCAATTTATAGATGCTATATATCTTGTCAAGAACTATTTACATATACTTTTTGTCCACTTTCATGTGCAACGATCTTCGTCACAAAGGTTATGGCACTGAGGAGCATTACAACTCGCTCCAGGTTCATGGCCCCTGCCCAATTCACAGGCACAGCTTCCGCCTGTCATAAAACTTTCTCTGTAACTTCTTCCCTACTTGAATCACGCTATCAATACGCACCCAATACGGATGAAATGCGTATTGATTCCGCATTGACAGCGCTATCCAAGCAAGCGCATAACACTTGGTATCTCTCTCATACTAAGTGACATACCAGCTATCATCATGGCTGGATTCCGTAATTCACTCCTACACCTCCCAAGCGGGGCTTGGGAGGTGTAGGAGAGGTGCTGGACAAAGGATTGGATAGTAAAGCTCTGCTGTTTGTTTATGCCCATAGAATACCTCCTGCCTTGTGTCAATTGTCCACTCGATGTAATGGAGAACCCAAACTCCAAATATGAAAAAAACCCGGAACGAATCCGGGTTTTGTATTTTGTATATTGGGATTTATTTCTTTTTTCTGGTGAGGTGTTGAATTGCCTGCTTCTCTTTATGGGTGGCCTGATTGATATCGATCACCAGGTTACTTGCCACAAAGATGGATGAGTAGGTACCGAAAATGATACCCAGACACATGGCAAAAGCAAAATCATGCAATACCGAACCCCCAAACAGATATAGAGCCAACGCTGTGAAAAAGGTTGTTACAGAAGTGATCACGGTACGGGATAGAGTAGTATTGATAGAGTGATTCACAACCACCGGCATGCTTTCTTTGTGGTTGATCTTGAGATCCTCACGAATCCGGTCGAAGATCACGATCGTATCATTGATACTATAACCAACGATGGTCAACAGGGCTGCTATGATCTGGATGGTGATTTCTTTGCCGGTAAGGGCGAAGATACCTACGATGATGATAACGTCATGGAACAAAGCCAGGATAGCCATCAAGCCAAAGGTAAGCTCAAACCGGAACCAAATGTAGATGATCATCAGGATCAGGGCAATAATCACTGCCATGAATGCGTTTGTACGTAGCTCTCCACCAACTCTGGGACCCACTTCGTAGATCTCCTGGATCACGTCGCGATTGATGTCTCGACCTTCAACATATTGGGGGAAATTGGTATTGATCACATCAATGATCTGTCCCTTGGTATCAGCAGAAACATCATCCGTACTGGTTTTGCTTTTGGTTTTGATCATGAAAGTAGCTTCTGATTCTTCACCGACATGCTGAATTTCAGCTTCAGGGTACCCATTTACTTTGAGAACCTGTCTCAGGTTTTCAATCTTCAACGGCGCAACGCCTGCTACTACTGGTTTTAAATCTACTTTTGCGGCTACACCACTGGTAAAATCGATACTCCAATTCAGTCCATTCACGGCTATACCTATGATGCCAGCTAAAATGAAGATGATTGACAGAGCGTAAGTAATCTTGCGAATCCCAACGAAGTTTATGTGTGTGGTTTTTAACAGTCTCATCTTTCTCTCCCCTATATACTCAGCGTTTTCTTGGTGCCGGTAACGACGAAATTGTCGAAAATGGAGCGAACGAAGACAATTGCGCAGAACATCGAACCAATGATACCAATAGCCAGAGTAACGGCAAAGCCACGGATCGGTCCTGTACCAAACTGGTACAGCACTGCTGCGGCTATAAGAGTGGTAAGATTGGCATCCCATACTGTGATGACAGCACGTTTGTATCCGGCATCAACGGCACTGCGAGGAGTTTTACCGCCATCCAGTTCTTCACGGATACGTTCAAAAATCAACACGTTGGCATCTACGGCCATACCGATGGTCAGGATAATACCTGCAATACCAGGAAGTGTAAGCGTGGCACCAAAAGCAGTAAGCATTGCCAGGATAAAGCCAACGTTGAACACGAGGACAAAATCTGCGATGAAACCAGCCAGCTTGTAATAGATTAGCATGAAGAAAACCACGGCTATCAAACCTATTATTCCGGCCAAACTGCCGCTACGGATACTATCGGAACCAAGAGTGGCGCCGATAATGGAAGTAGAGGCGGGTTTGATCGGAGCGATCAGGTTTCCTGTATTGAGCACGATGGAGAGTTCATTGGCTTCGGCAGATGTGAATTGACCAGTGATCTGCGCTCTGCCACCAGAGATGCGTTCCTGGATATTTGGGGCAGAATATACTACTCCATCCAGCACGATAGCCAGGCTCTTGCCTACGTTGTCGGCGGTTACTTTTTCAAATTTACGTGCGCCATCGCGTTTCATTTCTATCGAGATGTAAGGCTTGTTGGCGATTCTGGGATCGGTTGAACTGGCAGAGCCGTATTCAACCTTGGCTTTGGCAAGATCAGCACCAGATAATTCCACGGCTGAAGACAGCACATAGAGGCTGCGGTCAGCACGAGGAGTCTGGGTGTCAATTTTGTTCAAAGCTATTTGCCATCCGGCAGGAACCAGCGCTTGGAACAAAGAATCGGCAATCAAGTCCTGCACAAGGCGGACGTTGTCGAATTGCACTTCATACTCCCGGTCTCCAGGTCTGAACAGGCTACTGAAGATGCCGTCACCTGTCTTAATGGTATCAGCCGCTACGCTATCAGCACCAGCCAGAATCTTGCGATCCTTCTTATCAAGTTCCAGAAGAGCGGGAAACATGCTGAGATTGTTGTCCACATTAACGTCTATGGCGTCCAAAACACGCTTGGCTTCATCCATTGGTGAAACAAGCTTGAATTCCAGCATAGCTGTCTTTTTGATCAGGTTTTCTGCTGCGGCGAAATCACTGACACCAGGTAATTGTACCAGGATTCTGTCTTCACCGAGTTTTTGAATGGATGGCTCAGCCACACCAAATTGATCGATACGCTCGCGGATGATTTTGATGTTTTGATCTACAGCTCCGCGGGCATCGGCTACAGAGAGTTCGGAAGTGTCTACTTCCAGTAGTATCTGCATTCCACCACGCAAATCCAGACCGAGCTTAAGCTTGTTCTTGGCCCACCATTCTGGTAAGCCCGGAAAAGCCAGCGGCGCAAGATAAAATGCGGTGACGCATATGAATATGATTATTGAAAGACCTCGCCAGGAAAACTTCTTCATTGGCTTTTGCTCCCTTATTTCGTATTTCTCTTTAAATCAAACGTATCTGATCCAAAACTTTGATCAGCAAGTATCCGTCAAGGCTTTTGTTGGATCAGGGTTGCTTTGGATTAGGTTGATTAGCTTGAATCCTTAGGTGGTTTTGAATCCTACAGGTTTGTTTTCACCCTGTCCGTGCACTTTGATCTCGCCAAATTGGTTCTCATAGGCAGTGATGTTTTTTTCCAAGAGTTGAAGCAGTTGCTTGGCATGGGAAGGGGTCATCAATACGCGTGTATAAATCCTGGCATCTGGCAGTCCGGGCAGAATCCTGCCGCAGTCCACGATGAATTCAGATGGTGAATTGGTGATCATGAAGAAGTTTGCGTACGTTCCCTCGCCTACTTTCTCGTCGATCTTGATATTTAGTTGGTTTTGAGGTGGTTGATTAGCCATTTTATCTCCTTATGCTTGGATAATCTCTGTGTGTGGGATGACATTTCCCAAGTGCTTGATTTTGTCAATCATGTGTTTATAATGTGGTGCTTTACTGCAGGCTTCGATATTGCCCAGAATAATCAATCTGGATTTTGCCCGGCTGATGGCGACATTAAGTTTTCTATCCACTTCACCGTTGTCGGTGAGAGCTTGTAAATGAATGATGTTATGAGGATAACGGATGGGGATGCAATATAAAATGATGTCCCTTTCAGAACCCTGGAATCTCTCCACAGTATCACAGGTGAGATCTGCAAAGGGCTCTCCAAGTTCATTCCGAAGAGCATAGATCATGGCCCGATAAGGAGCAACTATCCCAATCCCGGTGCTCAGATTACCAAGCTTTTGGGAATCATTCCAGCCTTTGATCAGGAAGCTAAGGGCTTTGATCTGCAAAGGGTCATAATAATCCTGTGCCGAGATAGGAAAGTCTATCCAGAGCACACGTTTATCCGGGAGTCCAGATAGAGAACCCTGCAATTCCTTGCTTTGTGTATCCAGCGCGGGGATAAGACGTCCCTTGTAGTAGTCTGTAATCAGGCTGGCTATCTCTTCATGCATCCTGTAATGACGGGTTAGTGTATCATAGCTGTGGTGCCAGGCGCGATGCTCATATACTCGAAACAAACGCTCCATCAGCGATTGATTTGGAGATCCATAGTAGAGAGCCTTTAGTTCTGGAGATTGGAAGTAATATTCTTCAGCTCTTTGCACCAGAATGGGTGGCAGTTGGTTCTGATCTCCAATAAAGATTACTTTTGCGACTTTGGAGATCAGGCCAAGGATCGACCATTCAGTAATCTGTGACGCTTCATCGATGATAATTTCATCGAGGTTATTGATTCTGAGTAGATCACGATGCCAGGCATTGGCACTTTGTACCGTAGATACAAAGATCCTGTTGCTGCCAATGATCTCAGCAATCTCATTGAACTTTTTACCTTCGATCAAGCCGGATAGGACTTGCTCTTCAATGCTTTGAGAAGCACCCGTTCGTATGAAGGGAATATCTTTTTTTATCAGGCAGTTGCAGATCTCATCAACGGCTCTGTTTGTGAAACTGACAATCAACAGCCGTTTATCAGTGTTGATATATTGATCTTCAATATAACTCGTAAGTAAGGCTGAGGTTTTGCCTGTTCCCGGAGGACCTTGAACCAGGTGTATTTCCTCTGAGGCCTTCATCCGGTCCCTTATCTGAATAGTCTGATCTTCGTTGAGAGTAGCATTATTGAATTTGGGTTCAGATATCCCCAATAGCACGTTTCTCCTACTTTCATCAGCCCTGAGGAAAGATATCAGAGAAGCCATGGGCGCAAACAGGGAAGCTTCCAGGACATCATGCTCTACTGCCCATAAGCTGCTGCCTGAAAGCGGTTGATTGGATCTGAGACCACCTCTTATACGTAACTGAAGAACACTCGAGTCCAGTTTGGTGATACTGCCTCTGAAGATTTCTTGCTTGTCTATAGATTGATCCTGTGCAATCAGTACTACTACATCGCCGATCCTGAAGTCGCTGTTTTCCAAAGTATCTGCAAAACTAAAGTCAATCAAGCTCCGTTCAATACTAATAAGTTTCAGGTTCCTGATGATCTTACCAGCCAGTGCTTTTTCATCCTGACTCTGCCGCCATAAGGAGTTGTGCCCATAGAAATGATCGCTGTGGGATCTTACTGAACCGAGCTTTACTGACCAGATCTCGCGTATGATCTTCAAAAGCTGGCCACAGAACCATTCATACTCAAAACTGCGCAGCCCTCCCAGTAGACCTTTCAGTTCCATGAGTCCTGCTAGCATGAAGGGATTGTAGTCCTGTCCATCCTTCCTTCTCAACCAGTCAAAGAACTTTGATGGGTCTTCGGATAGTAAATGCATTAGTCCTACTATCCTATTTCTACACAGTAAAAGCCTTTGTTCCAGTTGCAAGGTATTCACTACATTGCGATGTGGTGTTGCACTGCTGGCTGAATACAAGATCGAGCTGTCTGCAAGTTTGGCTTTACTGAAGACATTCCTGATAATCATGTTGTAGGCTACTACCTGGTATTGGTGCGCAACCCATACTCCCAAAGGACGGGGACTTCCACTCTTGAGCTCCACGATGCTGTACTTACCGTTTCTTTTATACAGTAAGTCCAAGCGTCCCTGCAAGCCATATCTGGGGCACACAAAGCTAGGCTCCAGGTGCACATCAGCATCATTCAGAGACTCTGCAAATGCCCTGACCTGAGGAATGTGTTTAGTTTGGATGTCTTTGTACATTGCCAGTGCGGTGGCCACCCCTTGGGCCACCATGGGAATAGGCATCTCAGCAAGCGCTTTCCGAAACAGAGCCAGATAGTCCGCTTGAGGATCCATGACAAGCTCATCAAACATGCTGTTCACCAGCTTGCCGGTCAGGAGCTTTACACTGTTATCACTCTCCTGCAACCGATTAAGAATGTAGTATTCTGGATGCATGTTTTCATCTTCCATACACTCAGAAATGGAGGAAGCATCCAGCAAGAAGTCTGGTTCCAATACCACTACAGTTTGGGGATTATCAAGATAGCAATTGGATCTTCCTGCTATAGCACTAAGGTTCTCACAGTATATTGTAGCATATCTCCATAGTGAAGGAGCTAGGGAAGAATGGCTGACATTTTTGTTGTCTCGCAATATCACACTTACTTCGGTGTTGTCTTCCAGACAGATACCAAGCACCAACTTCTTGGTTTGAGGTGTTTCATTCTCCACTTTCCATTCCAATAGCAGACCTGTAAAGCTTTCCCTGGCAGCAGGAGGCAGGGGTGTAAACTGCTTGAATCCAAACTTGGAAACTAGGGACTCCAGTTCCGGGAGTTGATATTCAGGATGTAACCACACCAGTAGTTCGTTGATTGCCGTAGCGCCAGAGAAGACGTCGCTATCAGTAACTTCAGGAATCTCATCATGAGCAGCTTTGTTGCATATTATGCGCAACGTATTTACCTGCTGATTAATAGAAGCAGGTGTGTCCAGAGTCTCCTGAATGTACTTGATTCGGGCGAATAGACCATTGAAACTGGTTCTAATATCTTTGGTAAGCTCTTTGTAGATTTGCTCAAGGAGTTGACGCTCCAGGATCAGCTTAGCTTTATTGCTATCACTGCTCTTAATGATATCAAGTAGTCTGCCGCCAAACTCACATACCAGTACCAGTTCCAGATGCGCCATCTAGTCCTCGGAATCCTCCTTGGGGAAGATAGCTTTTACAAACTGGATGGTATTGAAATTCTCAATATCCTCGAGCCCCTCACCCACTCCCAATAGCTTCACAGGAAGCTTTAGATTGTGCTTCAGATTGAAGATAATGCCACCTTTGGCGGTTCCATCGTATTTGGTGAGAGCAATACCTGTGAGAGCCATGGAATCGTTGAAATGGGATGCCTGTGAGGCTGCATTCTGACCTGTGGTGCTGTCCACTACAAGTATCGCCTCATGCGGAGCCTCAGGAAGCACCTTCTTGATACTGCGATCTATCTTCTGCAGCTCTTTCATGAGTCGTTCTTTAGTATGCTGTCGGCCAGCAGTATCGATCAAGACCACATCGAAGCCTTTTGCCACGGCGGAGTTTATTCCATCATAGATTACTGCAGCCGGATCACGTTCTGGTTGTGAACGAATTATTGATACTCCGGCACGATCCGCCCAAATTGCTATCTGGTCGATAGCCGCTGCTCTGAAAGTATCTCCTGCCACGATCAGGACTTTCTTGCCAGACTGGGCAAGACGGTAGGCTACTTTGCCAATAGTAGTGGTTTTACCCGTGCCATTGACACCTACAAAGACGATAACATAGGGCTTGATATCGGGCAGAACGAAGAAATCCCGTTCTTCAGGCAAATCCTTGAAGAGGATATCCTGCATAGTATCCCTAAGGTAGATCATAAAGATCTCTACATCTTTGATCCTATCTTCACGGATCTGCTCGCGCAATCGATCAAGGATGATTTGCGTCATCTCGATACCGGTGTCGCATTTGAGCAGTACTTCCTCTATCTCATCGTATAGATCATCATCTATTACTTTATGGCGTTTTGCCGTTTCATTCAGTTTATCCGTAAACCCGCTTTTGGTTCCTGCAAGTTTCTGGCGCAGACTTTTAACAAATCCAAGCATGTAAGAGCTCCTGATAGTGATTATTCATTGACATTTTGATGCCGTGTGATAAATTTGCAATACAGACTAAGACGTCAATGAAAAACTCCTCTGATGGAGGGGAGAACGATGGATTAATTGGGGAGGAACCTTGCATAGATTCAGATTGCGGCATATCCTGGTCTTGATCCTGCCATTGGTTATGGCGTGGTTGAGTGCATATTTATCAGGAGCCAGCTTGGAGAAAGGCGTGATTGGGCCATTGCACATTGCCATGGGAGTAAGCATCATACTAAGTTTACTGGCTTTGTTTTACCATTATTGGGAGAGTCCCTTCTACTGGCTGGTGATAGTGGTTATCCCGATCATCTATGCTGTGCTTGCCAGCCTTGTCTTGAGCAGCAAGTCCAGCCTGATAGTTCAGGTTATCCCCAATCTCATCCTTGCTATTGGCAATCTAGCCTTACTGAAGTATGTGTTTTATGATAAGACCATGTTCAGGATGCGGACAATATTGATCAGCATCGGTGGCGCTATCTTACTAAGCGTCTATCTTGCCATGGTCTATATCCTGCAGGGGATGAAGCTGCCGGAAGGATTCTGGAGCAGTACCATGATCAGTTCTTTGTTTATCTATGTATTCATTGGCTTTGGTTTATCATTTGCAGATTTAATCGTGATCAGAGGTGATGTAAAAGAACTAAGAAAAGATGGAGAGAGCGACCCTCAAGATGATAACTGACAGGGATTTCTTTGTAATTGAACCGATTCCAGATACCACACTCAATAGTGTGTTCACAGAAGCCAATCCTCTATACATAGAGATCGGCTCCGGGAAAGGCGAGTTCATCTCCCGTTATCCGATCAGCCACCCCAATTGGAACTTCCTCGGGTTTGAGATGAGTGAAAAAAGAATCAGGAACATACTGAAGAAGATCAATCCCCAGGACCATCCCAATATCCGCTTGATCAGACGTAAGATCGATGCTGGGATCAAAGACTTGTTTGCACCTGAAAGCATCTCAGGAGTATTTATCCAACACCCTGATCCCTGGCCCAAGCGCAAGCATCACCGCCGTAGATTGATCCAGGCCGATTTCCTGGAATCCCTGGCGCACATCATGATGCCCAAAGCCCAGGTTCAGATTTCCACCGATCATGAGGCTTATGCTGCCTGGATTGCTGAAGAATTCCTGGACTGCCCGCATTTTGTTTCCCTCCAGGATGATCTGATCCAGGATCACCCTAATCTTGATGAACATATTGTAACCTGGTTTGAACAGGAACAAAAACGTTTGGGATACAATCCCAGATTCATGCTTTTTGAGCGCATTTGAGGAGAGATAATGGACTACACATTTAGCGAAAACCACAAAGTAAACCACACCCTCAACGAGGTAGTGCAAAGCATAACAAAGCTTGCCGAAGACCAGGTGAAACACATCAGCCAACTCACCAAGATAGGCGAATCTCTCTCCAGTGAGACTGATCTGGACAAGATTTTCGACATGATCCTGGAAGAAGGCATTGCCTTTACCAAAGCTGATGGAGCTACGATCTACAAAGTGAACGACGATGCTACTGCATTGGAATTTGAGATCGTGTACAATGCCACACTGAATACACGCAAAGGCGGCTCCCACGGGCAAATCGACTGGGCTCCCATAGCTCTGTATGATGCCGAAGGAAATCCTAAACTATCTTATGTCGTTACTGCAGTATATCATACCAAGCATAGCCTCTGTTTTGATGATGTATATCAAACTTCAGAATACGATATCTCCGGAACCACCAATTTTGACAAAAACACTGGTTATCGCTGCAAATCCATGCTGACTATCCCTCTCAAAAACCATGAGGATGAGGTCTTGGGCGTGATCCAATTCATCAATGCCATGGATGAAGATAAAAACATCATTTTCTTCACCGAAGAGCACCGCACCATGTTGTCTTCATTGGCTTCACAAGCTGCCATTGCTCTTTCCAACCGCAAATTGATTGCAAATTTGGAAACCCTGTTGATGCAATTCATGCGTTCCATTGCCACTGGGATTGAGCGCAAGAGTAAATACTCCTCGGATCATATTATGCGGGTAGCTCTGCTCACAGATATGCTGGCTGAGAAAATCAATGCCTGCCAGGAAGGAGTGTTTGCAGATACACATTTCAGCGAGAATGAACTGAAAGAAATCTCAATGGCTGGGTGGATGCACGACGTGGGCAAGATCATCACCCCCGAATTTGTAATGGATAAAAGCACCAAGCTGGAACGAATCATGGATGGTGTGAATCTTGTTCAATCCAGATTTGCCCATCTAAAGACCCTGATGAAGTACCTGCAGGCTACGCTTTTACATAGTGACTTTGAAGCCTTTATCCAGGCTAATGTGTCCAGAGATACTACGGCTGAAAACATCTTCCAATTTCTGGATCAGGAGCTTGAGTTTATCACCAAGCTGAATGTAGGTGGTGAGTTTGTCCCTGATGATCAGATCGCCCGCATGGAGGCTCTGGCTGCCATCGATTTCGAATATGATGGGCATCAATACTACATCCTCGATGAACTCGACAAAAAGAACCTCAGCATCCGCCGTGGAACACTGAATAGCGATGAGCTGAAAGTGATGCAAGCGCATGTATCGGTTACTTGGGAAATGCTATCCCAACTCAGTTTCCCCAAGAAGTACAAGAATGTCGCCTTCTATGCTGCCACGCATCATGAAGCTCTGAACGGTAAGGGTTATCCCCGAGGGCTTGATGCACCTCAATTGCCCCTCCAATCACGCATGATTGCCGTGGCTGATATCTTTGAAGCCTTGACTGCTGCAGACCGACCCTATAAAACTCCGAAAACCCTGTCAGAATCTCTGGACATCATAGCCACAATGGTCAAGATCGGGCATTTGGACAAAGATTTAGTGGATTTCTTTATGGATAGTGGCCTTTACATGGAGTTTGCCAAAGACCGCATGAAACCTGAGCAAATCGACGAAGTGGACATTCCCAAACTCAAAGCAAAATACACAATTGTCTAAACTTCCGCTCTATCTTGCCCCACTTGCTGGTTATACAGATCAAGCTTTCCGCAAGCTCTGCAAGGATTGGGGTGCAGATTATCTGGTGAGCGAGATGGTAAGCGCTGATGGGCTCATCCGGGATTCCCGCAAGACAGAAGCGTTTATCCAATTCTCAGAATCCGAACGTCCTTTTGGAGTGCAGCTCTTTGGCTCCGATCCCCTGACAATGGCTAGGGCAGCGGAAGCGACCTTACACTTTCTTCCGGATTTCATCGATCTGAATATGGGGTGCCCAGTGAAAAAGGTCGTTAAGCGAGGTGCTGGCTCTGCACTGATGAAAGATCCTGATCGAGCCGGGTGCATCGTCAAAGAAGTGCATAAAGCCATAGCCGGAGAAGTACCGCTGAGTGTGAAGTTCCGCAGTGGCTGGGATAGTAATTCACTCAACTTTCAGGAATTTGGCAAGATCATGGAGGCTGCTGGAGCGGATTTTATCTGCCTGCATCCCAGAACGACAAAACAGATGTTCAGTGGGCTCAGTAATTGGGAGCATATTCGCCTGCTCAAACAGCAGGTAAGTATCCCGGTTATTGGAAATGGTGACGTGACCAGTCCTGAGCTGGCTTTGAAGATGGCATCAGAAACTAGCTGCGATGGCATCATGATCGGCAGGGGTGCCTTGGGAAAGCCCTGGATCTTTAGCCAAATCAAGGAATATCTGAGCAGCGGCAGCTTCACCCCTATCACCAATCCAGTTTTGCTCAAGACAGCTCTGAAGCATCTGGATAATGCCCTGCTGCACAAACGTGAGGATATCGTAGTGAGGGAAATGAGATCGCAGCTATGCCACTATACAAAAGGGATTCTGGGTGGTGCACAACTGCGGGACAAGCTCAATCATGCCGAAAGTGCCGAGGCTATCCGGGATTTACTAATCAACAGCATTTCTGTTAGTTAGGTTTCATCTTATAGCTTAGTATCTACTACTTCTGTAGTATTCCGCTATTACTTTTGGTCTCCTAAATCTATTAACCATACTGCTACTCTCGCACAATTGATGCCAGTTCCAAGTACGTAAACAATACGCATGCATTACGGGTTTGATGCGTAATGCATGCGTAATGATAGCGTAATTCAAGGCAGGAAGATATTCAGATCAAAGCGCTTTCAGTTTATCGATCATATCCTGACAAAGCTCATCGGATTTCTCCTGCGTTTCACTCTCCACATACACCCTGATGATTGGTTCTGTACCGGATTTACGGATGTGAATCCAATGATGATCGGTAGTCCCCTTGATCCCATCTTGGGTATCGATTGCATATCCATCCAGAATACGTGGTACTCTGGACATCGTGAAGTCCATCCTGGCAGGATCTATTTCCAGCTTCCCTTTGGCAAAAAAGTATTTGGGTAATGAATCAACAATTTCAGTTACTGACTTACCTGTCTCCGCCAGCAATCCGAGGATCAGAGCCATACCAGCCGGAGCATCACGGGTGTAATGCACATCAGGGCAGATAATACCGCCATTTCCCTCTCCACCTATGGTGGAAGAAATGGCTTGCATCTTCTTACCTACGTTGATCTCCCCCACTTTGGCTCGATGGACTTTTACTCCGTAGTTTCTGGCAATATCATCTGTAAGCATGGAAGTGGAGAGATTCACTACGATATCTCCAGGTTTTTTGGGCAGCACAAACATCTCGGCTAGCACTACACTGAGTTCTTCGCCAATGCATTTGCCTTGATCAGAGACGATCGACAATCTGTCCACATCCGGATCAGTGGCAAAACCCAAGTCAGCTTTGTGCAAAGCAACAGCGTCTTCGAGTTGTTTCAAGTTATGATTCAACGGTTCGGCTGGATGGGCGAAGATCCCGGTAGGGTCGCTATTGATCTCGATTACTTCACAGCCTAGTTTGTGAAGCAGAATGGGAGATATTACACCACCAGCCCCATTCACAGAATCAATGACGACTTTGAACTTCCTGGCCTGGATGCTCGCTACATCCAGATAAGGAATCGCCAGGATGCGCTCGATGTGCCGATGGACAGCCTCTTGATCCTTACTAAGCCGTCCCATAAAACGCCAGTCCATCCACTGGATGGGTTCGTTCACCCGGCTCAGGAAGGCTTCTGCTTTCTCTGCAGACAAAAACATGCCATCAGCATCTACAAATTTCATGGCGTTCCATTCAGGTGGATTGTGTGAAGCAGTAATTGCAATCCCGCCAATTGCGTCTGATAATTCCACAGTTAACAGCACTGTTGGTGTGGAAGCAATGCCGATATCGACGACATCCATGCCCAGGCTGATCAAGGATGCTACGATGCTGTGAAATACTGCCTGTCCTGTGGTGCGGCTATCTCTGCCTATCACGATCTTTCCACAGCCGTATGTTTCTTTCTGCATTAGCGCAAATCTCGCCGCATACTGCATCACAATGGGTGGAGTCAGGCTATCCCCAAAGACTCCTCTTACTCCACTAACGCCGGTCATAAGCTTACTCATATTCTCTCCTGAAAGAAATGCGGAAGATAAACTCCCGCATTCCCAAACTGATAGGTTATCCTCTGTTAGGATATATTATAATCCAAATTGCGCACGGTTGTCGATGATTTTGGCATCTTTACGCATCTGCTCATACCACCTGTTCCATGCTGCCTCTTCCATTCTGGTGCGGATGTTTTCTTGTTCCACTTTGTCATTGGCAAAAGCTGCCAGATCAGGCTCTTTACGCTCGGAAACCAGAATGATAAAGCTGCCCTGAGGACTATGTACGACACCACTGATATCACCGGACTTCATCCCCAATGCGGTAGTGGTGAACATCTCGCTGACTCCCAATCCAGGTACGGAACTACCTTTCTTGTGGTTACTGAAATCGTGAATCACCCAGCCTTCTTTCTCGGCATTCTGGAAGTATTGGGGTTTGGTATATTTCTGGGCAAACTCATCGGCCTTGGCTTTAGTGGCTTCGATCTTTTTCTGTTTTTCCAGTTCGTACTTAATGCGCAGTTTCACTTTCTCGAAGTCTTCATAATAGACCTTGGCATTGTCTTTTACCTGAGCGATTATGTAACGGTTTTGCTGGTCACGCAGGATCTCAGAGACTTTCTTGGGCTTTGAAGTGCGCATGAAGTCGGAAAGTGCTTTCAACGAGCCGATACCAGGGATGTATTCAGAATCATGTGCTACCCATTCGCTTTCCTGAGGCTCCAGTTCATATTGCTTGGCAGCGGCTTCGATTCCTTTCTTCTTTACTACTTTTAAGGCAGCTTCTGCTTTTTCTTCTACTTCAAGCTTGGTCGCGTCGCTGGCTTCCACTTTGAACAGGATGTGACTGGCAGTGATCTTGGGATCATTGGGATCAGTAGAGGCAATGCCGTCCAGTCTGATGATGTGCCAACCAAAGCTGGTTTTAACGGGTTGAGATATCTCACCTACTTTCAGACCAAAAGCAGCAGCTTCAAACTCAGGCACCATCTGGCCTTTGCCAAACTCACCCAAAGAACCGCCATTCTGGGCAGAACCTGGATCCTCAGAGTATTCACCTGCCAAAGCTGCGAAGTCTTCTCCGGCGACTGCTCTGGCACGAATCTGAGCGGCAGTCTTTTTGATGTTCTCAAAGTCTTTATCGGAAGGTTTTTCTTCAAAGACAAGATAGTTGATTCTGGAGGCTGGCCCTTTCTTGTATTCTGTCTCTTTCTTCTCATCATAGTACTTCTGAATCTCAGCATCAGATACTACGACATCGGTCACTTTGTTGAAGTCAAAGAACAGCACTCTGCCATTGGCCATGTCATTTTGCTTAATATACTCAGCCTTGAGACTGTCCATGGTGATTCCTGCTTGAGCCTTAATCTTATCCTGAAGGCGCTTTCTGGGCAGGTAACTACGCACATAATCCTCCATAATCACGAAGAATTGAGGATTGTTCTTCAAGGCTGCCAGATACTTGCTGTTATCGAATATCCCGTTGGTTTGCAGGGATTCATTCTGCATCAAATCTTGGGGTGGGTTGTTCTGCATCTCGGTGAGGATGTCGTTCTCGGTTACTTTGATGCGGTGCTTCTTGATAAGCTTGGCCCACAGGATCTCATCAACCAATTCCTGCCATGCCTGTCCTTCCAGTGATTTACGGACATTGTCGTCTATGGCTTGGTCTGGATATCTTTCAGCATAGCGGTTGTATAGTTCTTGAATCTTGGCTTGATACATTTCCATGGTAATCTTCTTACCTTCCACTTTGCCAAGAAACGGTCTTGGGGTTATGATTTCGACTATTCCAATAGCTCCCATCCCCAGAATGAAGATAATGGCTATGAAATAAATAATGATTTTCTGCTTCTTTCTCAGATCGTCAAGCATTCAATCCTCCACATTTAGATCAATAATCTCTTATGAGAGGTCAAGATTCTGAGAGACAGTTTTTATACAAGGTTTTTTTTCATCAAGCCGGATTAGGGGTGTATGTAAAATTTGCTCTTGACAAAAAACCACTCATTTGCGACTTGGTCTCTCACAGCATGTGCTGAAGTGGTGAAATTGGTATACACGCTAGTTTCAGGGACTAGTGAGCAATGAGCTCATGGGGGTTCGAGTCCCCCCTTCAGCACCATTTTTTTATCCACGATAAATAAAGATTGACGCCTGAACGACATTCATAAATCCTATCCCAATCGTTGAAATGGGAGTAATGCCATGAAAGATTATCGCAATGTGATCGAAAGATTGAACCTCTTACCTCATCCTGAGGGAGGCTATTACCGCAGGAACTGGCAATCTCTATTGCAAGCAGAAACAAAAGATTCCAATGGAAAACTCGTTCATCCATCCCGATCAATCGGCTCATCAATTCTTTATTTGCTTCCCACCCATGAAGTATGTGCCTGGCATAGAGTCGCATGTGATGAGATGTGGCATTATTATTACGGGAGTGCTCTAAAAATGTATCTGCTGAACAATATCTCTGGATTGGTGGAGATCGAACTTGGCGTGAATTTGGAAGCCAGGCAACAGCCACAAATGATCATCCCCAAAGATACATGGTTTGCTGCTGAAGTCCTGGATGAAGATTCCTACAGTTTTTGTGGCTGCACATTGTGGCCGTCTTTCAGTTATGCAGATTTCGAACTGGCAGAACAGCACAAGCTCCTGGATGAATTCCCAAAATATGCTGAATTGATCAAACGCATATTCGAACGCCAAAACACCCAATAGGTAAGAGATAATGGATAAGAAGATATTTGTTCTGGACACAAACGTCCTGATACACAATCCCCAAGCCTTGTTTTCCTTTGAAGACAACCGGGTAGTGATTCCAATAGTAGTGATAGAAGAGATAGACCAATTTAAGAAAGGCCTGGATGAGAAAAGCCGTAATGCCCGTCAAATAGGCAGATACCTTGATGATCTACGCCAATCTGGCAACTTACAGGAAGGCGTAAAGACCGATCGTGGTGGCGTGATCCAGGTAACTGTTAACCGTGACGTGACTGACAAAGCCTCCAAGCTCTTCTTCCTGGATCGCAACGACAACCTCATCATCGGCACAGCCCTGTATTTCAAGGAGAAGTATCCCAGCTCACAAGTAACACTGGTCTCCAAAGACGTAAACGTACGCATAAAAGCAGATTGTGTGGGCATCAAAGCAGAGAACTTCGAGACCGACACCATCAAGTTCGACGAGTTTTATACTGGATGGACTCATGAAGAGCTTGATCCTGCCAAGCTGGCTGAGCTGGAAGAGAAGAACTACACAACAAACCATATTGAAGGATTGTTCCCAAATCAGTTTGTACGCGTAACCAGCGAGGGAAATCCTGATAAAACCCGCAATCTTCGCTACAACTCAGATCATAACATGCTCTACAATCTGAAACAATACCGGGGGCAGGAGATCTTTGGTATCAAAGCCCGAAACTTTGAACAGGAAATGGCACTTGATCTTTTACTGGACGATGATATCAAGCTCGTAAGCCTCTCAGGCAAAGCTGGCACAGGCAAGACTCTGCTGGCTATGGCGGCAGGGCTGCACAAAGTAATTGAAGATTCCAAATACACACGTCTTGTGATCTCCAGACCAATCTCACCCCTGGGTAAGGATCTGGGCTATCTTCCAGGTTCCAAAGCCGAGAAATTCAACCCCTGGATGCAACCTATATATGACAATATGGACATCCTGCTTTCGCTGCATGACGATAAAAATCAGGAAAATCCCAAAGGCAAGAAAAAGGCCAGCATCTTTGATTTTATGGACTATGGCTTCCTGGAACTGGAACCTCTTACATACATCCGGGGACGCAGCCTGCCAGACCAATTCATCATCATCGATGAAGCCCAGAACCTGAGCCCCCACGAGATGAAAACTATCATCACCAGGGCGGGTAAAAACACCAAAATTGTCCTGACTGGAGATCCCTACCAGATCGATATCCCCTATCTGGATAGCATCAGCAACGGGCTTTCCGTAGCCGTAGAGAAGCTGAAAGGGGAGCCAATGGTAGGACACATGACTCTGGAAAAAGGGGAGCGTTCTGCCCTTGCTGATTTGGCGGCTAAATACTTTTAATGAAGCATAACATCACTGAACGTAGCTGGGTTGAGATTGATCTCGACGCTTTTAGATCAAACCTCCGCCTCCTGAAGAGCTTTTTATCTCCACAACAGAGCTTTCTCCAGATCGTAAAAGCTGATGCATACGGTCATGGCGCGCGTGAAATCGCTGATATCGCCATCCAGGAAGGTGCTGTTTACCTTGGTGTAGCTAATCTTGAAGAAGGTAAACTACTCCGTATTCAAGGCATCAATCATCCCATCTTGATTCTATCCCCTAGCCTAATCAGTGAGATTGACGGAATCCTCGAATACGGCCTCGTTCCCAGCGTATCTGATCTTGATTTTGCTACAGCATTGAACACTCAAGCCGCAGCAAAAGGGCTAATCGCTAAACTGCATGTCAAGACCGATACGGGCATGCACCGTAGCGGGATCTTAGCCTCCGAAGCTCTGGAACTACATATCAGAATCAAGCAGTTATCCAATCTTGAAATCGAAGGACTTTTCAGTCATTTTGCCAGTGCTGAGCAAGATGAAAATTTCTCAACAATCCAACAACAGATTTTCTATGAGCTACTGGAGAACCTTCCTGACCGGCCCAAGTACATCCACCTGAATAACAGCGCAGCTTTGGTAAGGGGCTATGGTAAAGCCACAAACCTCGTGCGCCTGGGAATCCTGAGCTTCGGGATCAACACCCTTAAAGACCACCCCATCAGCGATCAACTAGTGCCTGTAATGACATTCAAATCTACTCTCTCCCAGATAAAAAGCCTATGCAAAGGTGAGTCCGTCGGCTACAACCGGGACTGGCAGGCCAATGAAAACACCAGCTACGGGATCATCCCGATTGGCTATGCCGATGGCTATGATTTCCTCCTCTCAAACAAAGGCAGAGTGCTGTGCAATGATAAGATTTGCCACGTAATTGGCAGAATATCGATGGATATGATTACGGTAGAGCTTGGCAGTGAGCACCACCATAAGGTAGGAGATGAAGTGATCCTCCTGGGCGGCGACAATCAAGCCCTTAGAGCTGAAAACATCGCTGCAATCTATAGAGGCAGCCCTTACGAATTGACCTGCCAGATCGGACGCCGAGCCCGAAGATTTTTTTATGAGAATGCTGAATTCAGGCATAGTTCTCCGATCTCCCGAAGGGATTTCGTTAGTAGCGACTTTTCTGATACCAAGCTCAATGAGATCATCCAATCTGCCCTGGCGCAGAGGCTGCAAAGCGAAGAAATAGGTGAGCTTATATCCCGGGAAATCCTCAGGAGTTTTTTCTACTACAAAGATAAGGAACTCCATTACCGTCACAATTTCGTTCATGATGTATCATTTCTTGAATCATCCCAGCCAGGATACTATACTGCCAGGACTCGCCTGAGCTACCGGAAGATCCTGAACAACAGCTATTTCATCATAGCCTGCGCACCCACCGATGAAGCCCTGCGGCACTATTTTTTGAGACCTAATGTGGAATACCGGTGGTTGCTGGATGATCATCTTGAGATCGGAGTTGATACCTTTCATGTGGATTCCGTAAGGGTTAATGGCATACTCCTGGAAACTGAAATCAAACACAAGAATTCCAGCCTCGAGATGCGCTGCTCGCATGAGTTTCTTGCCGATCTATTGGGACAATCCGTGCAGTTTGAGATCGAGACCAGCACCCTCTACCCCATTGCTGCCCATCAGTTCTCAGTATTTATCAGTGAACTGACGCAGGGAGTGGATATTTCCTTCACCTATCCACAATCTTTGACCAGCGTTGAGCCGGTTACCATCTTTTCCGGACAGGATAAAAATCCGGTTATTATAAGGGGCAAGAACACGATCCGAATAACCACGCACGACCAGGAGTGGGTCTTCCCCATGTCCGGAGTCGTTTTCAGCTATTAGATCTCTTCGAACCAGCTTATCCCCCTATTGTTCCTGATTCCAATTACGCTATCATTACGCACCCATTACGGAGCGAATGCGTGGTGATGGCGTACTGATATGGCATTTCATATAAGCAACATAGTGGGCACTCTTTCGAACCTGATGGGATACAAGCTTTCACCCGGTCTGGAGTCCGTGATCCACACCTACTCATCCCGAGCGGTGTAGGAGTTGTGTCGGAGAGGGGTTGGACAAATGGTTAGATTGTATGGCTACACGCAATGGCTTATCATCAAGCAATTCAGCTAATAGCGTACTCGATATTATAGAGAGCCATAAAGTGCATTCTCAAGGAATTGAAAAAGCCCCGGTAATCCCGGGGCTTTTCTTTATGGATGATTGATTAGCCTATTCCATCAGAACCATTTTCCTGGTTGATGTATAGGTACCAGCCGACATTCTGTAGTAATAGATACCGCTTGGCAGAGAACTGCCTTTGTCATCGCGGCTATTCCATACGATTGAGTGTTTTCCGGTGTTCTTAAACTCATTGACCAAGGTGCGGACTTTCTGGCCTCTCAGGTTGTAGATCTCCAGGAGAACTGACGAGGGTTCCAGAATGTCATACATGATGGTTGTTTCAGGATTGAAGGGATTCGGGATATTAGCCTTTAGAGCTGTGGCAGTCACCTGACTGATCTCATCCTCGTTTGATACGGTGGAGAGATTGATGTTCAGGGTGGTGTTCTGGTTTGGAGCCACAACAATTCCTTCGTAGATTCTGGTATTGAAACCAGGTGCAGAAGCAGTAACTGTGTAGGATCCCACGGGCAGTATCAAGCTATAGGCACCACCTGTATTGGTTGTGGCGCTATATCCACCTGCACTTACTGTAGCTCCGGCGATGGCTTGGTTGTTCATTCTGCGCACAAATCCCACGATGGTACCGGTTACATTCTCTTTCACCACTGGATTTGAGAAAGATGCAGCAGAAGCTACGCCAGCAGTATAGATAGCTTTTACGCCCCAACGATAGGTACCATTGGGCAGTCCAGTCCAGGCATTATCGGACATCGATGTAGTCGTGATCACATCAGGAGTGATCGATATCCAGGAGGCTTCATTGGTTTCCTGTCCGGCAGCTAGTCTCCATACTTTGTATCCTGTAAGCAGACGATCCTGCTTTGTGCTTGGGGTTTGAGCCGGGATCACAGGTTCGTTGCGCAGGCTTCCCATGGCTTGATTTCTAGAGATGTAGTCATTGCCTGCTACGTTTCTGGATTGATGATCCATTCTGCTATTGATGTTACCAGTTTCAAGATTTGCTCTGCCATCAGCGAATGTAACTGCGGTGATCGCATTGCCAATATATATGTTGTCGATGAACCAAACATACCACAATCCATCATTGGAGGGTGGATCTACTGCATGAAGGGCAAGTTTGATCTGCAATCCACTGTATGCGCTGAGGCTTACTGTGATAGGAGTTGCATAATAGTTCCAGCCACCTACCTGAGCGCTGGCATCCCACAGAGGAGTCCAGGTATTACCATCGTCCGTGGAGACCTTCACGTAATAATGGTCATTATTGGTCGAGCCCAGGAATACATAGCTATCGAACTTGATGTATCCATCGGGAGGACAATTGAATGAAGGTGTCTTCAACCATTCATCCTGATGGCTATAATCCCACCATACGCCAGCTTGATTGGATCCAGCCGTTGGAGCGACAGTGTTTCCACTGATCGTAATGGAGCCAAATCTGCACCAGGTAGGATATACTCCCGTGGCATTGATGGGTCCGGTATTGGTGATGGTCTGAGTCCATTCGTTGGGTGGGAAGGTGGTATCTTCGAAGCTTTCAGTTATCTCTACAGCAGTAGGATCAGGTGGCATCCAGTTCAGGTCTATCGCAGTGTAAGTGCCGTTTTGGGCTGCCGTCACACTATGAGGAGCATAAGCGATTTCATTGAGTGTGATTGATCCCATGGCATAGTTTGTAGCACCTACGTTGATCGTGCCTGAAGTGGAGGTGTAACCAGGGCATACGATGGAATAGGTATAGGATTGATTGGCATACACGGCAGGAATCGTGAAGGTGCCGGCTCCAGTGGTATTGGCATTGTAGTTTGCATATCCTACCAGGTTGATGGTAGCGCCAGCAAGGCCAATGCCAGTATCGGAAGCCAGGATGGTTCCGGTCACGTTTACTGTTGCCATCGGATTCATCGTCACGTTTGTAGTAGTGGTTTCATCTTCGACGATCACAATTTGCTGGGTATGAGTTACGTATCCATACTTGCTGAAGTTTACTGTGTAGTTATCGGGAAGAATGTTTTGGATCTGGTATTGACCACTGGCATTGGTAGTAGTCTGATACGAAGTACCAGTGATGGTCACAGACACACCTTGCAGTGGTTGGCTTCCTGTAGTAGTGACTGTACCCGCCAGATGTCCAACTCCACCAGGAATCACCAGGAATGTGGTTTTGGGGAATTGTCCTGAGAGTTGTGACGTTGTAGGAGCAGGAGGAGCCATAGGATCATACACTATTGTGTCACTATATGCTTTGCGGGCACGGTTGGTGCCTACGGTCTGGGCTTTGAAGTTGTCGGCAGTATTGTAGTAAGCTGTATCCATCGGACGAAGAACCGTCATGATCAGGTTTTCTCCATTCAAGTACATGTAGGGTTGATTGAATGGGATGGTGATCAGGTTCTCTCCTGCTGGATAATTCACAGTACCATCAAAGACCAGGGTCATGTTTGTGGCAGGAATCCAATCAGTACTCAGGTCGTTCAGGGTAGTGGTTCCCAAGTACACTTTGGTGGGCATGTTTTGCAGGGTTGTGGTCACGAAGTTGTTGGTAAATTGAATCCCTGTGATCATACCCAGGAAATTGCCCATTTCATTCGGATAATACAGAGACTGGAAGAGTGAACACTTGTAATACATATCAAGTGGTACACGAGCATTTTGAGAACCATCACCAACTGTGACAGCCCATATACCTGAAGGTAACACCAGTACAGTAATGCTGGTTGATGAATCGTTGTCTGGTACTGTATCTGCAGGAAGCACTACCTTACCGAAGATTGTTGTGGATCCAGCAGTGGCAGGAGTCCAGGGTACAGACACATTGAGTTCCTGGTTCACAGCTATGGCAGGTCCTGGAATGGAAGCCAGTTCTGTAGTGCCACTCATTATCTTGACTGTGTATGATCCTGCAGTCTGCGCAGAAGTACCAGTGTTTTTGATGGTTACGATGTAATCTGCGGGAGTGCCAACTGTGGGGGTGGCATTGCCGGCAATGCTGAGCGCAGAAAGATCATTGGGACGCTTGCGCAGCATATTGGTGAATCTTGGCACAGAGACTACACCGCCTGTGTAGATGGTCTTTACTGCCCATTTGTAGTGGCCATCTGGGAAGCTCTGCCAGCCTGGATCAACATAGAATGTATCGGTAATGGCATTGGCTGTGAGGGATGTCCAGGATGCTTCGTTGGTTTCCTGTCCTTCGATCAAACGCCATACACGATATCCCACTGGAACACGATCAATGTTTGTCCTGCTGTTTACAGCAGTACGTACAGGATGCTGATAGCTGGTCGGGTTGGCACGTACACTGCTTTCCAAAGCTATCTGCTGTTCTATCTCAGAAGCAGTGGCTTTCGGATAAACAGGGCTAACAGTGTTATAGTACTGCTGTGCTACTCTGGTAGCGTTGTTGGGACCAATATAGATATCATCGATATACCAACCGGCATAGTTCACAACAGTTGTTGTATAATGCTGGAACTGGATGGTAACTTCGGAAAGCCCGTCATAAGCTGAAAGATCAACGATTCTTTCCTGCCATGAGTAGGGTGCAGTATCCCATTGAGGTCCCCACACCACAGTACCATTCACAGCTATCTGACCATAATCGAAGTTGCCAAACGAATTGTTCCAACTCCAGAAGCGAAGAATGGTATTTGTGCTTCCGCTAAGATTGAAGGTTTGTGTCAGGTAGGAGAAACCACCGGCATTGGTGTATGGAGCATTGATAATTGTTCCCCACAATCCTGTACCAGAATGAGCAGCAGTTGGAGGAACTTCAGAGTTAGGATACCCACCTACAACATAGTTGCTGACATTATACTGGTTAGTCCATTGCCAATCACCTAATGGATTAGTCCAATTTGAGCTTGGTACCCAACCACCATTGTCTATCTCGAAATCAGCATTGTAAAAACCACCTGGTGTTCCTGGGGCTCTCCAGGCTATCGTAACGGCTGTCTCATTTGCGTTTAGAGTAGCTGTAGCTACAGATGGCGGCAAGGTCATCTCGTTTACTACGATTGTTCCCATATTATAGTTTGTAGAACCTACAGTGATGGAACCAGTAGCATTCTGATAACCAGCACGGGAGACAGTGTAGTTATAAGTATTCCCAGATAATACGTTGGGAATGGTGAACTGACCCTGAGCGTTTGTGGTGCCGGAGTAGTTTATAACGCCAGTGAGGTTTACAGTGGCATCACTAAGGCCAACTGATTGGTTGTCACTTCCTACTACCAAGCCATTTACCGATACTGTCGAAGATGCTACCAAAGAGACATTCAGTACAGTATTTTGATCCTCAGTAATGGTGAAAGGCTGAGTCTGTGTTTCGTATCCAAGTTTACTGGCTGTAAGTGTGTAGTTCCCTTGTTGAATATAAGGGAAGCTGTATTGACCATTGGCATTAGTCTGTTGAGAAAGTGTTGTGCCATTAATGGTAATCAATACATTCTCTACAGGAGTTCCGCCAGAGGTCACAGTACCTGATAATGAGCCCATTCCGTCCACGATAAAACCAAATGAAGTCTTGGGGAAGGTGCCTGATAAAGTACCGCCTGTAGCAGGAACGGCAGGATCGTAGATCACTGAATCGCTGTATAGCTTTCTCGCTCTGTTGGTTCCCACAGTCTGTGCAGCGAAGTTATCATTGGTATTGAAATACGATGTGTCCATGGGTCTAAATGCCATCAAAACCAAATTGCCACTAGTGTATGGGAAAGGTGTTGCAAGAGGAACTATGATAGTGTTTTCACCTGATGGGAAGGTCAGAGTACCATCATACACGAGAGTTAAATCTGTAGAAGGAATCCAGCCAGCATCGAGGTTTGTCTGAGTAGTAGTTCCAAGCCAGAGCTTGACAGGTTTATCAGGCAGGTTGGTCACAAAGTTATTATAGAAGGTTACGCTGGTGACCATTCCATAGAGGTTCAGTTCGCTTTGCAGATAGATGTTTTCATACAGACTGTTTTTATAGTAGAATTCCCAGGGAATCCCTTCCCAAAGACCACCATCGCCAACAGTAACCATTACTAGACCGGCCGGCATAACAACCAGGTTCAATGGAGGAGTCTGGTCATTTACGATATTGATATCACCGGTCAGAATTACTTTCCCGTAGATGCTCATGGGACCTTCGGTAGTAGGAGCAAAGCCTAAGCTTACGTTTACCTGTTCGCCAGCATTAACAGGAACCCCAGGAGCAGAAGCAAGCTCTACATTTGCAGCATTATAGAGCTTTACTGTGTAGTTGGTTTGATTGGCAGTGCCATTGTTGAACACAACTACACTGTAGTTTGTGAGAGCTCCAACGCTGGGAGTAGTGTTGCCTGTAACGGCAAGTGCTGCCAGATCATTCGCACCGATTGCTTCCAGTTCTACGGTATCAACATACATGGTTTGACCTGAAGCTGTAGATCCATGCCTGAAGGCTATGAATCTTCCTGCACCTGTATATGTGGTGAGAGGTACCGAATACTGAGCCCATGCCGCAGTAAGGGTAACTTGCTGAATCTCGGTAAAAGTGCTGGCATCAGTTGGATTGGTCATGACACCTACTTTGAGACTATGAGTAGTAGCACCTTTGGCCCAGAATTTTACCCGTGTAGCATTAACACTCAGCGTATTGGCAAGAGGTGGTGCAATCAGCATGGCTATTGTATTGACATCCGTTGGATTATACATGGCAACGCAGTTCGGTGTGGATTGGGGTGAAGTAGTAACCGTCTTCACATAGCCAGTAGTCACTGTTGCCTGGTAGATAAAGCTCCAATCCATCGGCAGAGCTGGAATGGTAACACCGTCAAAGTTTTGTAAATATGGCAGTGTATATACTGTCGTATCCAGTCCTGTGCCTGTTAAGGCAACTGTATGAACCAGACGATTGTCTGTAATGGAGATCGTGGCGGTGTGGTTTCCAGCAGCAGTGGGAGCATATACGACGCCGAAGTTTAAGGTTTGGCCAGTGTTCAAGCTTTGTGGCAGAGTAGGCAGATTCACCAAAGTGAAGAAGGGACTGCCACTAATGCTGATATTGCTTACGGATAGAGTTCCGCCTCCAGCATTAGCCACCACGAAGTTCTGGTTGGCCGTGGTACCCAGGATGACATTCCCAAAGCTCTTTGAACTGGGATTGATGACGAACAGCGGGTTCGGACTCAACGGAGTCATGAACAACGTGGTCTTGGGGAACTGCCCTGTAAGAGTACCACCAGTAGGTGCAGCAGGATCATAAACTACAGAGTCAGAATAGACGTTTCTGGCTCTGTTTGTACCCACTGTCTGGCATTTGAAATAGTCTGTAGAGCTATAGTATACTGTATCCATGGGTCGATTGAACATGATTACCAGATTCCCTCCCGAGTAAGTGAAAGGAACTTGCAGGGGATAGGTAATAGTATTCTCCCCAGCCGGATAGTTCATCGTTCCGTCAAATACCAAGGTCATATCGGTAGAGGGAATCCAACCAGCCGATAGATCATCCAGGGTCGTGATCCCCATCCATATCTTTGTAGGCATATCGACCAGTGTTGCTGTAGTAAACTGATTGTAAAGCGACAACGCTGTTATAGATCCAAATGTGCCGATCTCAGTTGGATAGTATAGGGTCTGATTCAGGCTGTTCTTGTAGTAGAAGTCCAGAGGCATACGGGCATTCGTGCCACCTTCACCTATTGTGACTACCATGAGCCCTTCAGGTTGGACTGTGACATTCAGGGGCGGGGTCTGATCATTGGCAGGATTTGCATCTCCAGTCAAGATCACTTTCCCATATAGTGATACGGGACCTTGAGCGGTAGGAGTCCAGGATAATGGCACATTCACAGAAGTTCCTGGCTGAACAGCAATACCAGGAACAGAAGCCAATTCAACATTGCTGGAATTGTATAGCTTCACTGTATAGGTGCTTTGGGCAACGGTGCCATTATTGAACACATTCACGTTATATGTGGTGGGACTATTTACACTTGGTGTTGTGTTGCCCAGCAGAGAAACCGCGGCAAGATCATTCGGAGCTATTACTTCGAAAGTAACATTATCGATGTAGATAGTTCTTGATGTGCCACCAAGACCATGTTTGAATGCGACGTGTCTGGCAGTACCAGCATAGGAACTAAGTGGAATACTGAATTCTGCATAAGTTGTACTGGTAAACGTAAGCGTCTGAATCAGTTCAAAAGTAGCAGGATCTGTCGGGTTGCTGATCACGCCTACATCCAGAGTATAAGTAGCGCCCACTGGACGCACCCAGGCTTTCACCCGTACTGTATTCATCGGGATACTTTGATGGAACTGGGGAGAAACAAGCAGAAGCTGCGCATTGGCATCGGTTGAATTTGCCATTTGAACGTTATTAGGCGTACTGTATGGAGTGGTAGTATTAGTCCTTACATACGCTGTGGTAACCGTGGATTGAACTACAGCGGTCCAATCAAAGGGCATCTCAGGAGCTGTTACCGAATCCCAATGCTGGGTATATGGAAGCGTAGTAATTGTGGCATCACCATGAGTAGTAAAGCTCCATACGGGACAATCAGGAGCATCGCCAAATGTGTTGAAGGGCACCACTTTCCAATAATATGTAGTACTGGGCAGTAAGTCCGGATTGGGATCATAACTTAGCACATTGCCGATATCCAGATTGTTTTCAATATTGGTGGGAGGATTATTTGTGCCCAAAGAAATCTTATAGCCGTTGGGCCAGACAGTACCGGGAAGCCAATTCAGAGTAGCAAATGGAGAGACAAGAGTTCCTCCATCGATTGGAGATACAATGTTCGCGGGAGTGGGTGGTGTAGTAGTTGGTGTAACAAGCGTGATATTCGCTCTGAGGTAAGTTCTTGTACCAGTTACAGTATCCGGAAAAGATGCATCAAGTGCCTTATATACAGTTCTGTAGTCAGTACTAGTCGTTGTATACCTAAACGTTGGATAGCCTGTTACATAGGCAGCATCACGGTTTTCATACAGAAACTCGATGTTTCCCGTACCATTCCAGTTAAAGGGAGTATTGAAAGTAATGTAATGCCAGCCTGATCCATTGTAGGTCAGGTTTCCAGTGAATACATGAGTAAAACCATCAGTCCCAGGATAAGAAATGTCGGTTGATTCATAAATCGACTGGGTAGTGTTTCGAACATACACAAGTTGGTTTTCCATTACATAGTTTGCCGGAGTATTGCCTACGTAAAAACCGATTCCCATGATCTCGGAAGCGGTAGTTAGCCCAGCGGTGTTTATCTCCGCTTGGGTGTAAATCGTTTTGCACCAGCTGTAGTTGTACAATCCGTAAAACGGATTTGTACTGGTGGTAGAGGTGCCATTGCCTATGATAAAGGCATCGGCAAACACCATTACAGCCAGGAGCATAAACAGGCTGAGTAGAATTAGTTTTTTCACCGTAACTCCTTGTTTTGATTTGGGTTGTTTATCAAATTCCAATACTCGAAAACCGAGCGATAACAGAAGGATTCAATATACGTGTAGGACTCGTTTGAGTTGATATAGTTACTATCGATGAATGGACGTGTTTCTTTGAGGTCAGCTTTGAACTGACACTGGTTTTAGATCGAATCATCCAAGATTCATTCATAACCAAAACTCCTGCGATAATAATGAACTTACCTGATCATTCTAACATATAGTTCACAATCACTTAGACAAACTCACAAACACATATAGGATCATTCATATCCTATAGGTTCAAAACTTGGGAACTGTAATAACTTGTAAAGCTTTTTTTTGGTGAGCTTTGAGGATTTGATTTCTTCCTGATTTGAAATACGCTATCACTACGCACCCATTACGGATGAAATGCGTCATTCGCTCGTGATGTTAGCGTACATCTAACAAGTGATAAAATGTAGATTTGCTGGGGCTGGGTTAGCTTGTACCCGGTACTCCCAACACGCCAGGATGTTTATAATCCAGCACCAGGATTGTGATGTCATCTTTACTGGTAGCATCTTTAGCAAATAGTTTCACCCGGTCATGCAGGATTTTGGCAGTAACCTCCGGGTTGGGGGCTGGTAAAGACTCCAGAATCTTTTCCAGTCCTTCATTTCCAAGGAAATCACTCTCACTGTTCATAGCTTCAGTGATACCATCAGTCATCAGGACTATCTCGTCACCAAGATTGAGATGCATCTTTTGAGTACCGATCTCTATGTCTTCGAACACACCAAGTGCAGTAGCATGAGTTTCAGAGTACTTGGTGAAACTGCGATCCATTTTTCGGATGTAGAATGGAACATGACCGCAGTTAGAATACTCCAGCACACCGGTTTTCACATCCAGTATTCCGAGTATTATGGTAATGAAGTTTGATTCAAGATTGTTTCTACACAGGAATGTATTGAGCACTTTCAGAATCTGTCCCGGTTCTCTGTGCTGCGGAGCTATGTATGGTAATAGAGTAGATACCATCGTCATCGTCATGGCTGCGACTATCCCCTTTCCCAATACATCTGCCACTACGAAACAGAAATGCTCATCATCCACTTGAAAATAATCGAATAAGTCACCACCGATATCACCAGCAGGTTCTAGAATGCCGTAAACTCTCAATTCCTTGATTCCGAATGGATGAACGGTGTTTTTTGGTATCAGGTTGTTTTGAATTTCACTGGCATAAATCACATCACCACGGATTTGATCTTTTTCTTGAGTAGTAATCGTTAGGTTCTGGATATATTCCTTTATCGATTGCTGCATTGCTTTGAAAGATAGGGTAAGCTTGGTGATCTCATATGCTTTATCGCTCTCTGGAAGATCTGTTTCAAAGTCTCCGGATCCCATTTTATCGGCTGCAATAGTTAGATTTCTGAGAGGCTTTACAACGCTCTGAATTCTGGTATATACAACGATAGCAATCACAAGAAACAAGAGAACAGAGGAAAGAGTTTGAATCACCAGGATTAGGTTTGTAGTCTTCATCAAATCGACATAGGGGATTACTACACCAATAGACCATTTGTTAATTGGCAACGGATTGTAATAGATCCAGCTATCTCCAAATGGAGATTCACTCTTTACGCGAATATACCCAACATCTGCTTTTAACATTGCTTTGCCAAGCTTCTTTAGATTATCGTCATGATACTCCTGAGCAATACTGAATAAAGTATGATTCATCACTAGGTCAGGGTTTTTATGAGTAATTAACGTGCCAGTAGTGGACACAAGAAAGCTATATGTATTATCACGCATAGTAAAACTGGATACAATATCCTGCAAATAGCTCAATTCAGTATCAAATCTTAGTACTCCAGTCAAAACGCCTCTGGAATAGAAAGGTATTGCATAAGATACAATCCATTTGCCATTTCCGCTGGCATCAAACCATGGTTCTATCCAAGAGCTCTTTCCTGAGATGGCAGGAATCTGATACCAATCCTGGTACTGGTAATCCTTAAAGTCAAGATGTCTTGAGAAATTTCTCCTCCTAACGCTAAAATGTACTATCGAAGACTCGTTGTGAGCTTCTGTAAAACCCATACATATGGAAGAAATCTCATCATTGTCTGAAATAATATTTAGCAGGTATTCATTCAAAGCAGTGGGTTCTGGATTGAAATCCCTTATGAAATCCAAGGAGGTTTTGGCCAGAGTCTGAACTTTTGTAAGCCTGCCTTCCACATGATAGACCTTCTCGTGAGCGAGATGCTGCATAGTCTGTAGTGAATTCCTGACTGTGATGTTGGCAAATAAAGCTCTCGTTATCAAAACTGCTGCGATAAAGATAACCAGCAAAAAAATGAATGTGTAAGATATGATCTGATATGCCAGAGTTCTATCTTCACTTCTGGTTTGCATAAGGGACTAGATCCTCATATTTGATTTTGGTTTGATGGCCAAAATTGTCCTTGATCAAAGCAACTGTGTTATCGAAACCTGCGCGCGTTAGTTTCCCTATATTAGCCGGATCACCCATGACAACCTCTTTCATCTGATTGAGCATCCACTCCTGGTGAGGTCTATTAGCACGGATTTTGGCTTGATTCATAACTTCGATTACGGTATCCACTGTTTCCACCTGGTTGCTAAAGGCATATAGCCACCCGTCCATCGTGGCTTCAGCGAACGCACGGCATTGACGGGGATACTTCTCGTAGAATGCTCTGCTGGTATAAAAACCCTCTTCAGGGATAGTACCCAATGATTCGCTGAGGGTTATAGAAAATAAATCAGATTCATCGAGGCCAGCTTGGATAAGCTGGTGATACTCATTGTAACGCATGGCATTGATTACATCCACAACATCCTGCAGAAAAAGGCTTACTGACCAATTTACGGGAATAATCTGCATTGTTAGATTGTTCTGATGTAAAAAGACCTCTGATATCAAGCTGGAACCACTTTGCCAAAGTCCCAATTTCTTCCCGTTGAAACTGTTAATAGAATTGAAGCCTCGAGATTTTTTCGCGACTAGCATAATGGAAGTTTTTTGTGATACTTGAGCCAGGTTTACCAGCCATGTGCTATCTGCTGTTGCTTTTAAAGCTGTGATTAGATCTATCAGTACTATATCGCTGTTGCCACTTTCAAGTTGGGTGAGAGCATACTCATCGGGCGTAACTGACTGTGTAATGACATTCAAGCCATAGTTTGTGTAAAAACCTTTCTTACTGGCCATATAGACGCCAGCAAATTGAGCTTGAGGGTGCCACTTAGGACGGTATCTAATGGTAAAGAGGGATTCGCTATTGTCATTTGAAGATACAGTCTCACCGGGTTTGCCTTTATCGCCTCCGCTCTTGCCACAAGCAGTCAAGAGAAGAGCAACGATCAAGCACAATCCAGCTAATAATAAGATAAACGAAAACTTAGTAAATCTCATGCTGTGCTACTAAACAATTCGAATCAAAGACATTCCAAATCGTCTGAACCTCTGCTATACGTTAATTTGTGCAGTTTGTAGCTTCTGACAATCTTGGCAATAGAAAACTGAGTTGCTATTGTGATGCTTGTGGAAGATCGTCCACAATTCCAGAATAGTATTCCTTTAGTAGTTTTGTAACAGCATATACTACGGGTGCTTGACCTGATTCAACTTCAAGCTTGAGCTTCGGTAACAATTCACAAATTTTTCTGTCTTGATAGAATTTGGCGAGTAAAGCTTCGTGCAATAGGGTTTCAAACCATGCTGTGACCTGACTTGAGCGACGCTTCAGAAAAGCTCCGTTTTCTGTGGTTAGCTCAACGAATTCATTGATGATGTCCCAGATCTCTTCAATTTTGCTGGCATACAGAGCCGAGCAAGTCACAGCCTTGGTATCCCAATCCTGTGTGGCTTGGCGAAGCATATGCAGAACATGGTTGTATTCACCAGCAGCCTTTTCTGCAGCCAGGACGTTATCACCATCAGCTTTATTGACAACGATCAGGTCAGAAAGCTCAATGATCCCTTTCTTGATTCCCTGAAGCTCGTCTCCAGCCCGGGCTATCTGCATCAACAAAAAGAAATCAACCATGGAGCGAACTGCTGTCTCAGATTGGCCTACACCTACAGTTTCTACAATGATAACATCAAATCCAGCCGCCTCACAGAGAATCATCGCTTCTCTGGTTTTTCTGGCTACACCCCCCAATACTCCACCAGAAGGAGATGGTCTGATGAAGCTGGATTCATGGCTGGATAGACCTGCCATTCTGGTTTTATCACCCAGGATGCTGCCTTTGGAAATTGATGAAGATGGATCTACTGCCAATACCGCTACTTTCTTGCCCAATCCTATGAGATACAAGCCAAACGTCTCGATAAATGTACTTTTACCTGCTCCAGGTACACCTGTGATGCCAATTCTAATGGAATTACCTGAGCGAGGCAGGAGCCGCTTCAATAGCTCCTGCCCTGTCTCAAAGTCTTTGGGAGAATTACTTTCTATGATTGTGATGGCTTTTGCCAGCATAGTACGGTTTCCGGTAATCAAGCCTGATTCTATATCGTCGATGTTCCACGTCTTTCGGGAAGGACTGTGCCCCTTCGACCTGGATGCGTCGGCGCGCCCCCCCCTAATCACGTTTGTAGCAAAGTGATCACTGCTCGCTTCCGGAACCCATTCTGGCTTGCGCTTATCCATGTAGCTTAGCTAACTTCTCCATCATCGATGTAGCGGCTTCGGGGAGCTTGGTTCCCGGACCAAAGATTGCTGCAGCCCCATGTTCATAAAGATAATCGTAGTCTGAAGATGGTATGACACCACCCACCACGACCATAATATCCTCGCGGCCATGCTTCTTCAGCTCTTCCATTAACTGGGGCAATAGGGTCTTATGCCCTGCAGCCAGAGAACTCATTCCAATAATGTGCACATCATTCTCTACAGCTTGACGAGCAGTCTCTTCAGGTGTCTGGAACAAGGGTCCCATATCCACGTCAAAACCCATATCTGCATAAGCGGTAGCCACTACTTTGGCTCCCCGATCATGCCCATCCTGACCCATCTTGGCGATCAGGATCCGGGGACGGCGGCCTTCTGATTCAGCAAAGGCATCCGTCAGTTGGCGTACTTTCTCAATCTCATCCATATTGGCATACTCACTGCTGTAAACATTGGTTATCAGTTTGATTTCGGCCTGATGTCGGCCAAAAGCATGCTCCATAGCATCGGATATCTCACCCAGTGAAGCTCTGGCGCGTGCTGCTTCGATAGCTAGCTCAAGTAAGTTACCTTCTCCAGATTCAGCGCTGTTTGTCAGAGCCTTCAAACATGATTCTACCCTGGCATTGTCACGATTGCTCTTTAGTTCTGCCAGCCGTCTAAGTTGCGCAGTTCTGACTGCGGTATTATCTACTTCGAGGGTATCGATTGGATCTTCCTTGTCGAGGCGGTATTTATTTACCCCTACGATTACGTCTGCCCCGCTATCGATCCTGGCTTGCCGTCTGGCTGCAGCTTCTTCAATGCGCATTTTGGGCAATCCTGTTTGAATGGCTTTGGCCATTCCACCAAGGTTTTCTACTTCGCTGATATGTCCCCATGCCTTTTTCAATAAAGCATCGGTAAGATACTCCACATAGTATGAACCAGCCCAAGGGTCTATGACCTTGCATACACCTGTCTCATGTTGGAGATAAAGCTGAGTGTTTCTGGCTATCCGTGCTGAGAAGTCCGTAGGAAGAGCAATGGCCTCATCCAGGGAGTTCGTATGCAGGCTCTGTGTATGTCCCATCGTGGCTGCCATGGCCTCTATGCAGGTACGGGCTACATTGTTGAAAGGATCTTGTTCAGTGAGACTCCATCCCGAGGTTTGGGAGTGGGTTCTCAGAGCCATGGATTTTGGGTTCTTGGGATTGAAGCCTTTTATGAGTTTGGCCCAGATCAATCTTGCACTGCGCAGCTTTGCTATTTCCATAAAGTAGTTCATGCCTTCAGCCCAGAAAAACGAGAGCCTGGGAGCAAAGACATCGATATCGATTCCAGCGGCAATACCCGTCCTAGCATACTCAAGACCATCAGCCAGAGTGTACGCCATCTCCAGATCAGCAGTGGCACCTGCTTCATGCATATGATATCCTGAAATACTGATACTGTTGAACTTAGGCATACGCTGGGAAGTATATCTAAAGATATCGGCAATGATCCGCATCGAAGCTTCCGGAGGATAGATATAGGTATTACGAACCATATACTCTTTAAGAATGTCATTCTGGATCGTGCCATTGAGCTGTTCCGGCTTCACACCCTGCTCTTCAGCAGCGACAATATAAAATGCCATGATGGGGATCACAGCTCCATTCATGGTCATGGATACACTCATCTGATCCAGGGGAATATGATCAAAGAGGATCTTCATATCAAGAATAGAATCAACGGCTACTCCAGCTTTGCCAACATCTCCCACTACTCTGGGATGATCAGAATCATAACCACGATGGGTGGCAAGATCAAAGGCTATTGACAGCCCTTTCTGCCCCATTGCCAGGTTCCTGCGGTAAAAGGCGTTGGATTCTTCGGCGGTGGAAAACCCGGCATATTGCCTGATCGTCCAGGGACGCTGAATGTACATTGTTGGATACGGACCCCTGAGGAAGGGTGGAATCCCACTTAGATAATCCAAATGGTGCAAAAACTCGATATCCTTGTGAGTAAAGACTGGCTTCACATCAATCTGCTCGTTGGTATGCCATACTTTGTCAAGGATGTCCACAGAACTACCTGAAGGCTTGAACTCGGGATTCAGCTTTGTGAAATCAGGATTCATTTCTGTACCTCCATCAGTTCAGAGATTTGGCTAAGGGTATCGTGTAGATTTGCTCTCAGATGAATAAAGACATCCACTCCCTGTGCCTGATAGGTTTCCACCATGTCTTTTGGATATCCGGCCAGGATGATTGGCTTTCCCCAGAGTTCTTTACAGAGTGGTGCAACCAAATCCACATACATATCATCGGTGCTGCAGATGCAATATGCATCTGCACCAGTAGCCTGAGCTGCTGCAACTGCTGAAGCTACATCTTGATATCCTGTACCGGATATCACTTCAAAACCTCCCACCTGGAAGAAACCTGAGGAGAAGTCTGCCCTGGCTTTGTAATCTGCTATACTACCCATTGTAACCAGAAAGATCTTCTTTGAAAGGGGCTGAATCTTTGCCCGTAGAGCTTCCAAAGGCTCCACTGCTCTCATCCTGGGGATTCTGCCATGCTCCAATATCACAACTTTGTTATCTTGTGTAGTCTCCATTTGATCTTCGCTCAACACCTGATCAGCTGGATTGGCATACATATTCACACCTACGAATACATCCTTGCGAGTATGTACAGCATCGATCCTGGCTTTGGCTACTGGAGAGAGCAGTTCATGGATCTTGCCGCTGCGCAGGCATCTTACCATCCCACCGGATGCCTCAAGCTCCTGCATCAGTTTCCAGGCTTGATTGGCCAATTCTGCAGTAAGGCTTTCAATGTAATAACAACCACCGGCTGGATCTGCCACTTTTGTGAAATGCGCTTCCTCAGCCAGCACTAACTGCTGATTTCGTGAAATCCGTCTGGAAAACTCGTTGTCATCTGCCATTAGAGCATCGAAATTGTCGATCTCAAGGCTATCCACACCGCCTATCACGCCAGAGAAGCCCTCTGTAGTGGTACGCAGCATGTTCACATACTGGTCATAACTACTTTTATTGAAGCTTGCGGTTTTACCATGAATCCAAATCTTGCGGGATTGCTCGTTGCCACCAAAGGCTTTGATCATTTCATTCCACAACAAGCGGAAAGCCCTGATCTTGGCAATCTCCATGAAGAAATTTGAGCCTAAACTGAGCTTAACCTGAAACCGCGGAGCAATCGTATCGATATCAATGCCAGTCATGATAAGTCCCTGAATATAGCCTATCGCCGTGGACAAGACAAACGCCAGTTCCTGGGTGCTGGAAGCTCCACCGGCTTCATATATAGTCCCATCGATATACAGGCATCTCAGCTTGGGAGCATGTTCCACAGAGTAGATCACATGATCCAGCACAGACTTCCAGACTTGCTCCAAATCTCTGGATAGATATCCCTTGCGGGCAAACTCACCTGTGGGATCGTAGCCAATCACTCCGCTGATATCACTCAGACTTTTATTCTGTTTGTGCAAATACTCATCCAGCAGAGGCAATAGCGGTGTATCCGTAACATCTTGCTGGGCAAAAAGCTCAACCGCTTCAAGATCAATATCCTTAAGCGCAGTCTTGAGGTCAGTTACGCTCTCGAGCCGGATACTCCTGGGATCATCATCATGAGCAAGGCAGAGGTTTACTACATTCAAGCCCCGGTTCAGTTCAGACAGGAGTTGTGTATTCAATTCATCAAGCTTCGGGTTTCTCTGCGCCTGGGCAATCTTCCAGCCTTCCTGGACGAACATCTTTGCATCATTACCCCGTTGATAGGGTGATTCTCCTGGTTGGGTATGAACAAACTCTAAATCAGCGATATCCTGACGCCTGTATATAGGCTTCAAAGTGATGCCTTCATAGGTTTTGGTCTGGGTCGCTTTGGTAAAATCTGCTCCCTTCAGTCCTGCTTCCACTTCTTTGACCCACTCTTCCCAAGTGGGAGGAGTGAAGTCCTGAAGCAGATTCAATGGTTCTTTGGTTTCCACAAGCAGTGTGCTCCTTTATTTTTCTTTCTGTATTAAAGCTTGAACCGGCTTCATGCCGTAGGCACTACGGTTTTGAATGGCATCCAGGATCGCTCCGCCGCCGGTAAAAAAGTAGTATGTAGGATCGTTTTGAGCCTTGGCAAAGACTCCTGGCAGATATTGCCGGAAGTCCTGGATGGTATCTCCTCCGCCAAATAGCTTGATAGCGGCACGATTCTTATCGATCAGATTGTACATTGCCATGCTGCCTTCAGCAAACAGAGCCGTATAGCCCATCACGGCATTCACGAAGACAGTAGCGGCACTATCAAACACAGCCTTCACTGGATCAGCTTCGAAAGCCTGAGGAGCAGCATCAAGGACATAGCCAAGCTCTGTACCCGGGCTTAGTTCATCAAGCTTACGCATCCGCCAGTTGTCATTTGTACGTCCTTCGATGCTATCACACTCTATTATAAAAGGTAGTTCTACAATCTTATGAGCCTTATCTCCCAAATCACTGATAAACTTCGATGCCATGGCGATATCTTCTTCTGCTACGCCTTTGATGCTGATTTTGTACTTACTACAAAGATATGCATTGTAGATCACTCCCCCCAGAATCAGATGATCTGAGACTTCGATCAGTGAAGACAAGGGACCGATCTTGGTATCAAACTTCGCTCCAGCGACAATTGACACCAATGGTCTTTGGGGCTCGAATACCTTGATCAGATTGGCCAGTTCTTTTTGCATGAGCAATCCGGCATAGGAGGGCAAATACTCAGTGATATGATATGTGGAGGCGTGAGCCTGCCAGGAGCCAAAGGCGTCATTGATATACAGATCAGCATAGCTTGCCAGATTCCGGGCAAAGATATCCGCAGCCTCATCTTTGGCTTCTTCTCCCTTAAACCATCTGGTATTGGGCAGATAGACAAAATCGCAAGCTCCGGACTTCAGCTTCTGTACTGCATTTTCTAGGGGAATAAGATCAGTAATACCGGCCTCGTCGCTGGCTGGCATCTCCGGTACACAGCCCCTTAGCTGGAGTTTCTGCGCCAGATAGCAGGCAATCGGCTGCACTGCATCATCATCCGAGATGGTGATAGTCTTGGTTGCTTTATCAAAAGGCCTGCCTACATGGCTCATCAGGATGGGTAAACCGCCCTTTTTGTAGATATGCAAAAGTGTGGGAATGGTGGCATCGATGCGCATCGGATCTTTGATTTTTCCTTTTTTGACCACGTTGTGATCCATCCGCACCAGGACAACCTTACCTTTTAGATCTGCTTCTAACATATTGGGAATCATGCTCATCAGCTCGTCTCCTGTATATCTTATACTTTGTAATGCATTTTATACATTTGATCCTATATGTCAAGCGCTTTTTCGGGAAACCCTACAGACTGGTTGATAACCTCAATTGAACTCAAGACTACACAATATCCTCCAGCATATATACCGATCGCAGACCTTGACCCTTGATTAGCTCAAAGAACCGTTCCAAAGAACCGAAATGATGTTCCCCACAATCCCTGTAGAAGCCTTTCGGATGCCCACGTGGGAGAGTTAAATCCTGGGGACAGACAAATTCCGCCGGATGCAGGTAAAAAACCACTGGCTGGCAGGTATTAGCTAAAAGAAAGAAGAAACTACGTACGAAGAAATGTGGAAAGATTCTGAGCAGCCTCATATTCAGAGGCAATACCAATGCGCTGGGAGGGATTTCCAGAAGCTTACGATTCTTAGTCTCGATCATATATGCATTGCTTGGTTTACAGAAGTTACTAAACTCACTCACGCTTCCTGCACCAAAATCGTATCTTCGGGCTGGGATTGAAGAATCAGCCAGATAACCAAATTCTCCCAGGATATCGAAAGTGGAATCACAGATGTTTAGAAGGGGAGCACGAAAAATCCTGGGAGCCCTTCCAGTAATACCATCAATGATTTCTGTAGCTTTATCCAGCAGTTCTTTTTGCTTTGCATAAGGAGTTTCTGACCCAAAGTTTTCACCCACATCCAAGCCATGATGCAAGCCATGCGTACCGATTTCATAACCCAGATCAACAGCCTCCAAAACAATCTCTGGATTTGCCGTAGCAAAGCTTCCCGTAAAAAAAAGCGTAGGACGCAAATCATAGTAAGTAAAGATCTTGAATAGCCTGGACACACTTTGTTCAGAGCCAGGTATCCAATCAAAATCAACACTGATATGGATCTTGTTACTCACCCTGATAATCCTCTTTTCATTGCCAGAAAATCTCCCAGCACCAAAGCATCCAGACCCGTCGAGTAAAACGTGCGAATCGCATCAAAGGGGGAGTTCACGATTGGTTCACCTCTTACGTTGAAGGAAGTATTGAGCAACACTGGCACTCCATTCAGTTTACCAGTTTCTGTTATCAATTGATGCCACAGCGGTAGGTTGCTGTCTGCTACGATCTGAGGACGGACTGTACCATCCACATGGACAGTAGCAGGAGCTAGTTCTTCCAATTTTGGTTTCGCCTTGTCTGCACGTATCATAAATGGATTGTTTCCAGCATGAACAAGATAATCATCCGCATGCTCAGCCGTCAAGGATGGGCAGTAAGGACGCCAGAATTCACGAAACTTCACTTTCGCATTGATTTCATCCTTCACTCGTTCCTGATTGGGACAGGCTATAATGCTACGCCCTCCCAAAGCTCTTGCTCCCATTTCAGCGCCACCTTGAAACCACCCGATAAACCTACCCTGAGCCAATAGCTTAGCAGTTTCAGCCGCAGTATCACGCATAGTGTGATATTCTATGCCACATATTTCCAGGGTCTTACGAATATTATCAGAACTATAGCAAGCACCATGCTGCACATGTAATAGCGGATCCTTGGGATCATCTCCAAATTGACGGGAAACATAGTAAGCGGCTCCCAGGGCTGAACCATCATCGGATGCGGCTGGATGTATGAACAGCTCATCAACTTCCGGCATCTCCGTGATTGAGTAGTTGGCCTTACAATTCATAAAAACTCCGCCAGCCAGGCATAGCTTACTGATTCCAGTCTCATGTGTCATACGGCGTACTATTGCCTGCAAGGCATCTTCCAGACGAGTCTGCACCGCATAGGCCAGGTCCATATACTTGGGAAGGAGATAGCGGTTGATCTCCCTGCCCTGATGCTCTGCTCGTTCATTGATCCCGATTGGAACCAACTCTGGATCGACATCCGTGATAAACTTTACCAATTTATCTGTGAAGCGGGGATGATGATAGTTCCCTCCTAGTCTGAAATAGTAAGGATTCAATTCAAACCCGTATTTATCGACCTTGAGGATCTTATCCAAATGCTGTTGCCAGGGATTTGAATCCTTGCCTGCTTCACCATAAGCAGCCAGACCCATGAGCTTGCCTTCATCCCGATTGGCATGAAAACCAAGATAGGCAGTGAATCCTCCGTAAAACCATCCTAAAGAATATGGCACCGGATACTCCAGAATCCTGGTAAACTCACCATTGTATACTTTGTATCCGGATACACAAGCCTCTTCCCCATGCCCATCTGCGACCAGAACCAAAGCATCCTGATATCCCGATTGATAGTAAGTCTGATAAGCATGACTCAGGTGATGATTTACATATACCAGTTCAGGGAGTTTAGCCTTGAATCCACTCTCCCGCAGACCTGCATAGATCATGCTTTGGTAGTTTGCGGGTCGATATTGATTCAGATAACTTATCACTCCCCCCATGCCATCACCTGGCCCAAGATTCTCCTGATGGCCTTGAAACAGCTTTCTGGCTGCGGTTACAGCCATATTACCCAAAACCCTGTAGGGGTATTTGCCACAATCCCAATTGATCGCGATCTTATCCACCGCTCCCATCTCAATCCCCTGAGAGGAAAGACACCAGGCCAAAGCTTGAGCCGGGAACAGCGAATGAGAGCCTTTCAAGCGGTTGAAACGCTCCTCATGAGAAAATGCCCTTAGTTTACCATCAATTACCAAACTCGCCGAGGGATTCTGACCAAATGCATTAAGACCCAAAACAACCATTGTTATACCTCCACGTCAAAGCAGGAAAGATCTATCTGTGCCATTAGCTCCTCTGCCCCCAAATGCCGAAGTGCGGGAGCCACGGAAGCAGCATAATATTGCTTGCTTTCCTGCAGTTTGATTCTACCCTCTTCCCGGCTGATGTAACCATGACGGATTTGATTGCTGAGGTGGGCATCTGTGTAGGATACACCAAACATCTTTTGAAACATATACTCCTTGAACACATTGAAAACACAATCCGTGTGCCAGTCCTCTGTGATCTCTGCTGGGATTTGCCAATCTAGTTCGGTGGTAATTGTATTCAAAATGTGTTGGGGATTCCATTTTTCAAAACAATAAAACATCAGTGGTTTCACTTTTGGATAGCGAAGACGCAGATAAGAGGAACTTGGAAAAACAGCCAGACACCCCAGGATACTGGTGCGTGGCTGAGCCATTACTCCCATAGCAAACTCGGGCGAAGTGACAATCGCCTTCGCCATTTTTAACCCACTTTGCAGCAAGCCATCCCTTTGAAACTGTTGTCTGGCATCTCCGGTGTGGCGAATGGCCAGAAAAGGTGAGTATTCCAAGGGGGTGGAAGACCACACTACATACGGGATCTTGCGCTGGGTTGCAAGCTCCGAACCCAGGATATGCAGGTGTTTACATGCCACACACGTCATCCCTGCTGAGGTAGCATCAGGATGCGCCAACCACGCTTTGAAATAGTGGAGAAAAGCCTCAGCATGAGTATTCCCCGGCAAAGAGGTATGATGCAGCTTTACCCCCAATCTGGCGCAAGTTTGTTCGGCATTTTTCAGAGCAAACTCCCGGCTGCCCCCATGAGTATAGATAAAGGCTTCCACTTTTTGGTGATAGTGTTTAACCAGCCTGTATAGTGCATAGGTGCTGTCTTTACCTCCGCTCAGCCCTACCAGGCAATCAGCCTCACCAGCATGAGCTCCCAACCCCTTGAACTTGTTCGTTAGAGCCTGCTCACTCCTGATGGTATATGGTGGGTATCCCTCCCGACACCAAGTGCATACTCCTTCGCTATCAAAATTGCTCCCGGGTAGTGAATCTGGCATCAGGCATTGTTTACATCTGCGCATCGATTTTCCTCCTTAGGGCATAAACACAGGCTTTAGAAAAGGGATTGTATCTGATCTCGAAGGGTTTCAATCCTGAATTTGCTATAGCTGCATGGATTACTTCAGTTTTGATGTGATAGTGATTTACGCCCAATAGCACTATGCCGCCATCTTTGAGGTGATGCGAACATTCCGCGAGAAACCTCCTGATCGTATCACCCCCATCCGTTCCCCCACAAAACCGTTCCCGAAACTCATCATCCTGAATCAGACCAAGTTGTTCAGCCTTATGTTCAATCAGATAAGGAGCATTGAACACGATAAGATCAAACCTACCCAATCCGCAACTGAACAAATTACTGCACAGGTACTTTATCAAAGGTGTGGAGTCGTGTTGGGCTGCATATTCTATGGCATCTTTACAAAAGTCCACTGCCGTGATTGATTTGCAAGCAAACCTGGATCTGGCAAACCGGGCTAATACGGCATAAGCGCCACAGCCCATATCCAGGAATTCCATCCCGGGACGGCAATGCTTGATCATGCTTCCTCGCAAGGTGATGGTCGTCCAATCCCAATATTGCCCCAGAATTGCCTCAGGAGGATCAAAATCAAAAAGTAATCGAAACAACTTGCCATTACTTCGAAGGAGGCCAGCCACACGACTATAATAGTTATATAGGTTCATCTGAAAAGTGTCCTTAACTTGTTGAATAAAAGTGTTGTTGCACAAAACATATCAATCCCGTGGCAGTACTTCCAAGCATCTGGCAGCACGCTGAATTTTTGTATAAAACACTATATGGTAGAGCACAACAGGTGTCAAGGAGAATAATCTACAAATATAGTCACGATTAGCAGTTTCCAAAATCACATCCTCCTTTGTCAGTTGATTCACGCCATCAATACGCACCCATTACGGATGAACTGCGTATTGATAGCGTAATGATAGCGTAATGCAAAGCAGGAGGAGCTGATCAGCTTGGGAGTCACTCAAACACAACCCATGCCACGTTTGGGATGAGTAGGAGAGAAGCTTGGAATACCTCTGGTCTCCATACTTGAGGATGTTTGGATTCGACACGTCTCCCCACCCCAAACCTTCGCTTCAACTCAGCTTTGGGGACCCCGTTCGCGTCGACGAGGCCGAAGGCCGAGCCTTATCGAGCACGTTCCGTGCTCCGCAAACGAGGACGTTTGCGATCCATAAGCGCAGGGTTCAAAACCCTGCTATACAACAGACTAAAAGTCTATGTTACTGGATTGGACACGTCCCCGTGTCCACGAGGCCGAAGGCCGAGCCTTATCGAGCACGTTCTGTGCTCCGCAAACGAGGACGTTTGCGATCCATAAGCGCAGGGTTCAAAACCCTGCTATACAACAGACTAAAAGTCTATGTTACTGGATTGGACACGTCCCCGTGTCCACGAGGCCGAAGGCCGAGCCTTATCGAGCACGTTCTGTGCTCCGCAAACGAGGACGTTTGCGATCCATAAGCGCAGGGTTCAAAACCCTGCTATACAACAGACTAAAAGTCTATGTTACAAGCTCGCTTTGCATTAGTCCTTTTCACCAATTAACTCTGCTTTCTCTGCTCTCTCTGTGGTTGAAAAATTTCCCCTCGACTTCTCAACCCCTCAACCTCTCAACCTCTCGACCCCTCGACTTCTCGACCTCTCGACCTCTCGACCTACTTCAGGATATGTATCTGCGCCATTTTCTCCACCCGGCGGCTGGGATCGCTTTGCGCCAGCCAGGTTTGAAACAAGGTAAAGCTCTCTTCTCCAGCGCTAAAGACCAGATCATCGGCACTGCGATTGCTGCGAAAGTTTTCCCACCCAGCGATGGGGTCTTGACTGAAGACGAAGTACAGAGTCTCGATTGTGATCTCTCTGGAGGGATCGCATACTGCCATGGCCTCTTGCGTCCAGGGCTGCCCGGCTTTGATCCGGTTGTCGCTCTGGTTCAGGGTGGGGAAAAACAGCGCCACGCTGTTGTCCGAGAGAAAATCGAAGGCATAGAGGTAGCCATCGGTATTGCTATTCACCTTGATCCTGAAGGTCTGGCCGTGCTGGAGCAGGGTTTCGCTGAGCTCCACGCCCAAGGCCATGGAGGGATTGTATATCCTCTCCTGGGGCATGATCTGCGCCCGGTAGTGCATGCGGTATTTGAGGTTATGCCCGGTAAAGCTGGGCTCCTTGCGCAGGAATTCTTCTTTCACAAAACGCCCTGCAGAAGACGACAGCATAAAGATACCCAAAGCGGCGCTTTCATCAAAGCTATCCCGGCGTTGGGCATACATATTAGTGCTGAGGCTGGTGAGCGTGATATCGGTGGGCAGGGCTCTATCCAAAGCCAACTCCCGCACAAAGTTACGAGTCTGATTTTCGGCTTCCTTGAGGCTCACAGTCTCATTGAACACCCTGAAGGTATCGATCTCCACCACCACCAGATCCCCTGGTTTGGCCGCTGGAGTAATTCTGACCGAGCCACTGCCTGCCGCTGAGCCCGTTTCCAGTTCACCATAAAGCTGCTCCACCCGCTGCTGGTTCAGCTTGCCATCCGTTGGTTTCGGAGCAGCCTGAGGCTGGTTTGCAGTGCAAGCTCCGAGCAGGAACAGACCTGCTAACAAGTACATATAAAAGTATCTTACCATTGCACTATCACTTTGGTGGGATCACCACTCTGCAATTGCGGCTCCTGCTCGCGTCCCATCCGCCGGGCCTGGGTCTTCACCTGATTACTCACATAGTCGTGCAGTTCGTTCTGGCTGATGCGCTTGTCCTGGTTACCATCCGCCTCGCCCTGCAGGCCTTTCATCAGGAAATAAGAAAAGAGGCCATGCTGCATATCCGCCCAGGCGCTGGAAATCTGGCTGCCGCTGGAGGCTGAAAATACAGCCAGATGCGGGGCACTGACCGAAGGGGCGGAAGAGAGAAATACCGGCCGTGCATCCGCCAGGATGATTTCATTGTCCCGGTTGGCCCCGCTGAAGCAGCTATCCAGAAACATCGTGATGCTCTTTGCCGGGATGGCACCTAAGTTTTGATAGATGGACGCCAGATCGTAGGCTGTGCTCTGCGCATAGTTTGGATTTCCATCATAGGGCAGCAGATAGGCCTGTTTGCCATCCGGAGTAGGCACCCCGTGCCCGCTGAAATAGATGTAAATCTCGCTGTCCTTGGCTCCGGCGTTTTTGCTGAGCCAGCCTTTGGCATCGAAGATGGTCTTAAACTCACCCAGGCTGGCTTCCTCATTGCTCTTGATATAGAGGTTGGCGGCTGGAATGCCCAGGACTTTGGTGAAATAATCCCGCATGGTCTCGGCATCACGCTTGGCAAAGCGCACCGGCGGCACATTGCGATAGGTCTCGATGCCCAGGATCACGCCCCAGCGGTTGCTATTTGCCTCGCTGCGCTGCGGGATATTCTGCTCGATGTCGATGCTGAGGGAAGGCGCATTGGCTATGGCCTGCTGCGTGTTCTTGCCTGTCACCACCATTTGGTCGGCAGTGCGCTCCACCCGGTTGAAGGCCAGATTGAGGGGTAGATTCATCTGGCTGAACTGGCTGCGGCTTTCCTTGAGATCCAGCTTCACCTCCAGCTTGGAAGTGGTTTTATTGGTGAGGATGTTAAACTTCACATCCCGGTATGCCCCTGAGTCCATATCGCCCAGATTGAAGCTGCCCGAGGTCTCACTGGCAAAGAATACACCTTCACCGCGTTTGATATCCGCCACCACACCCTTGGCTTTGCCCTGCCCGCGGTTGTGTACCCGCACGGTCACTTCCACCGGCTCCCCAGGCTCGATCTTGTTGTTGCCGCTGAAGTCAACGATCCCGATATCAGCGATGTAGAGTTCCGGAGCCTGAAGTGCTTTAGTCTCGAAAACCAGTACCTTGTCATCCGGGGGAAAGCCATTTTGCTCTGAAAACTTAATCTTTAGCGTAGCCTGGGTGTCGGCGGTATCCATCCCAGCCACCAGTTGCAGAGTCTTACTTTGGGTTTGCCCGGCTTTGATCTCGCCGAAATAGAGGTCGCGGGCAAAGCTCACTCCCGGCGCGTTGAGCAGCTCGAAAGCGGCTTCCACCATGTTGCCACTGCCCTGACCCCGGTTTGTGATTGTGATCGTCACCTGGGCCGTCTCTTCTGCATCCAGGCGCTGATTACCGCTGGGTTCGCTGAAGCTGACCGAAGCGCTCAGATCAGGTGGGATCAAGGTCGTCACTGTGCTTGCCGGGCTGAGGGTTGGAGCTTTGTCCGTGGAAGAAAAGCTCCCTCCTTGCCCCACTAAAGTCGCTTCCAGATAGTCCCAGTCCAGGTTCTGATTCAGTTGCCGCGTCACCTTGAGATCATAGCTGCTGAAATTGTCTTTGACTTCAGGCCCCTTGCTGAGCGGCACCGTGATCTGAAAGGTTTTGGCTGAGATCGAGACCGGGAATCTCTGGTTTTCGGTGTCGTACTTCCCCAGAGTGCCTTTCAGGGTAACGATCTCTCGACTGCTGGACAAAAGCTGGTTCAACCTCTGCTGCAATCTGGTCAGATTGGCTTCATGCGCGGCTCTGGCATCGGCAATCTTTTGCATATATTCCCGTTGTATTGAGGCTTTGCTTGCCTCTATATCTTTTTTTCGCTGCTCAAACATGGCATTGGTCTCAAATTCACCCTTGACCGGGTTTTGTAACTCCCGGAGCCTGGCATCTCGCTCCGCTTCCAAAGCTGTAGCAGAAAAAGGCGTGCCAATCCAGCCTTTCAGGGCTCTGGCTTCGTCTATTAGACCGGCTGACATTGAAGCGCAAAGAACTAAAATGATAATTATGAGAAAGTATTTAGTCATTATTATTCTCCCTAAGACGATCAAATTACGGCAGGACATATAGCATGCGGCCATAATAGTATTTTCATGTTCAAGCATTAGGCATCGTTGACAATAGTAACATCGGTCATGGTGCGCGCTCCCTCAAGGGCTTAAGATGTTTGAAAGGGTAAGAGGGTAAAAAGGAAAAGGGTGATCATTTGATAGCCCTGGATACCCGAAACCCGCGGTTGTAGTAGCAGTTGACGGGACTGAAGTAGTTGCGAAACGCTACCGGGCAGACGTCGTCGTTGTTGCGCCAGCTACCGCCACGGAGCACTCTAAATGAGCCCGAGCCCGCCCCTATCGGGTCTGAGCTCTGGCTCTTGCCATAGTAGCCGCTGTCATACCAATCCCAGCACCATTCCCAGACGTTGCCGCTCATGTCATGGATGCCCAGTTCGTTAGGCTGTTTGGTTCCCACAATCTGTGTCTTACTGCCAGAATTGCTTCCATACCAGGCAACTGAGCCAATGTCGTTGGAACCGCTGTATTTGTATCCTTTGCTCAGGTTTCCTCCCCGGGCCGCATATTCCCATTCCGCCTCGGTGGGTAGGCGGTAGCCCGTGGCACTCCAATCGCAGACAATGGTGCCCTGGCTCCATGAACTGGGTGAAGTGTTGCCGGATATGCTGTAGCAGGGCTGAAGCCCTTCTTTGCGGCTGCGCTTGTTACAATAGTCCACAGCCTGGTACCAACTAACCTGCTCTACCGGAAGATTATCTCCTTTCCAATTCGATGGATTGCTGCCCATTACTTCTGCCCATTCTTTTTGGGTGACCTCGTACTTTCCGATCAGAAAGGATGAGACTTTCACCTGATGTACTGGTTTTTCGTTACTTTCACCATCATTAGAGCCCATCATAAAGCTCCCGCCTTCTACAAAGATCATTGGGATCAAGGCTGCACTTATCCGGAACTGCCAGTTCCCAGTTCCCGTGCCTTCCAAGACAGGATTCCAGAACACCTGCAGGTCTTTGCCGGGGCTAACAGGAGACTCTATAGCATTCCCGGTAGCAAACTTTGGCTCAGTAATCTCCCTGCTGTCCAGATAAGGCACAAGCTTTATATCATAGGATTCATTGGCCTTGCCTTCCAGATCGAAGGTGATAGTGTAATAGCCGCAGGTGGGCTCCAGAGTTGATCTGATGTTGCTGACCTTCTGGGCCTGGACTGTACCTGCAGCCAGCCATAAAAGCAGACAGAGCAGTGGCATTTTTCGCATAGTGTACCTCTTTTTGAGCTTGTTTTATACTATTATCTTATTACATATTTTGTCAAGTAGATTTCCGGAGTTTTCATCTTGTTACACAGGGTCGGGAAGCTTCTGCTTCCCGAGGGCATATGGAGCTGCCCTTTTGACTCGGATCGCAAACGTCCCCGTTTGCGGAGACCCGTAGGGGCTCAAAAAGGCTCGGCCTGCGGCCTCGTCGACACGAGGACGTGTCGAATCCAGAACAAACGGACAGGGGACGTGTTGAATCCAGAACAAACGGACGGGGGACGTGTTGAATCCAGAACAAACGGACACGAGGACGTGTTGAATCCAGAACAAACGGACACAAGGACGTGTCCAATCCTCTACAGCATAGAAACTAGGCGAACAGCGGAAGCTTTCCTCCCCTGAACCTGGCTCGAGTCCCTATTACCTAGTCAAAACCCCCTTCCCATTAAAATCCTATTAATCAGTTCAATCTGCGTTCTATTCTACCACTCGATTCCTCGACTCTCGACCCCTCGACTGCACACGCACATTCCGCTTGACACAATTCAGCCATCAAGCAACATGCTCAAATATTCAGGAGGCTTTATGAAACATGATCTGATCCTGATAACGGACATCGGTTCCACCACAACCAAGGCAATCCTCATAGATGCCAGCCAGACCAAGCTCTTGGGCATAGCCCATGCCGACACCACTGTGGAAGCGCCCTTTAGTGATGTGAGTTTTGGCGTCATCAATGCAGTAAAACAGCTTGAACTCTCCTGCGGCATCTCACTGCTCAAAACAGATGCGAATCCAGAGCAACCAGCTTTTCAATCTGGCATTCGCTATTACTCTACCAGTAGCGCCGGTGGTGGCTTACAGATACTGGTGATTGGGCTTACGCTGTTTGACAGTGCCAGCAGTGCCAAACGGGCGGCTTATGGGGCCGGAGGTATCATTCTTGACGTCTTTGCCATTGACGACAAACGCAAGAATCTTGAACAAATGCTGGCCATGCGGAATCTGCGTCCTGATATGATTCTGCTCTGTGGTGGTACCGATGGCGGTGCTCTGAGTTCCGTACTGCGCATGGCAGAAATCCTCAGGATCGCTAAACCCCTGCCTAAATTTGCCACAGAAGTGAAGATCCCCGCCCTCTATGCTGGAAATCAGGATGCTGTGCCTTTGATCCAACGCATGATCTCCAGGGATTTTGATCTCCATATACTCCCCAATTTGCGTCCCACTCTGGAGACTGAGAACCTCAAACCCACTCAGGACAAGATTCAGGAACTCTTCATGGAAAACGTGATGGAAAGAGCTCCTGGTTACAATAAAATCAAAGGAATCACCTCATCCAGCATCCTCCCCACTCCCGCCGGGGTGCTTAGTGCCATGCAGCAGATTCCCAATCCGGAGGATAAATACTTGCTGGCTTTTGATATTGGTGGAGCCACCACAGATGTATTCAGCCGGATCAATGGACACTTTCATCGTACCGTGAGTGCAAATCTGGGAATGAGTTACAGCGCTCTCAATGTTCTCGCAGAGATAGGGATCGAGTCCCTGCTGAGTTTGTTGCCCAATAGCATCAATGAGCACGAGATCAGGGATTATATAGGGAATAAGACCCTCTATCCCACCTCTGTACCTCAAAACTCCAATGGCTATAGAATCGAACATGCTCTGGCAAAATGCGCTCTGAAGCTGGCCTTGGCTCAGCATCATCAGATGCATTACAGTGCGCAGAAAGTTGGCTATCTGGATAAACTGAAGAATAGCGGAAGAGACCAGTTTGAAGCTAAGTTTGAATACATCAAAGATGAAGAAAAGCACTGCTTCTATCCCAGCGATGTGGATATCCTGATCGGAGCAGGCGGCATCTTTGCTCATGCTCAAAAGCCTGAGCAAAGCATCGATATTCTGATCAGTGGATTCTCTCCCAAAGGAATTACGGAGATCTGCATCGACAGACACTTTATCACTCCCCATTTGGGGGTGCTCTCCACTCAGGACCCCAGAATGTCTGCACTGCTGCTGGACAAGGAGTGTATGCAATATCTGGCGCTGCATATCAGCCCCTTCTATCCTGGCAGGATGAAAGGAGTGGTCTTGACCGCCAGGATCGATGAACCAGACCAGAAACCCTATACAGCAGTTCTAATGCCAGATAGCTTCGTGCTGCTAAAACCCGTGAAGGGCAGGAAGGTGATCCTCCAGGCCTCAAAAAAATGCTACATAAAAGGTGAGACAACTCAGTGTGAAGTAACAACAGACCTGCCTGTGATCTTTGACACTAGAAGAGACTATTCTGCTTACAATAAAGATGTAGAACAGATACTTGATTTATATAGTTACGATAGTGATAATGAAGCTGTGTATCATAAGAATGAGGCCAACATCCAAAACGATAATTGGTTAAGAGAAGTTGTTCTGCCTTACAATGGAGAAACCCTCGTAAATGCAGGCCAATATGTGAAGCCTGATGATGTAATCGCTGTAAATAGGTTCAATCCTCCCCGTTTGTTTGTGGTGAGTCCTTTTACCAATCATCATGATTGTACCGAGACGGAGATTCGGGAGAGCCTACTGGTGAATGTTGGTGACAGGATTGATTTTGACATGCCGCTCACCAAGCCCCTGCCAGGTTTCAGTAGGAATGTTCCTTTCTTATCGCCAGTGCGTGGGAAAGTGGAACACATTGATTATCAGATCGGTATGCTCATCATCGTTGAGATCCAGGATTACAGTGCCAAGCCAGTATCTGTGGCTTTGGCAGAGAAACTGATGCTCCCTCCCCGAAAGGCACTGCGTTATGTGAAGAAGAGTATCGGTGATTTCGTGTATCAGGGTGATGTTCTGGCCCAAAGACTGGAGTCAAACACAGGCGCTATTCCTACCTTTGTGAAAGCACCAGCTACAGGTGAGATTATCAAGATCGATCTCAAGACAGCCGAGCTTACCATAAAGTACAAAAGTGATCCGCATAACTACCTCTCCCATGTATATGGTAATGTAGTCGAAGTAACAGAAGGGAAATCCGTCAAAGTAGAATACCGCGCGCAGAGAGTAGAAGGAAAAATCGGATGGGGAGCTGTGCGACACGGCAAGCTATACTGCCTGAACAATCCTGATACCATAAACCTGCCATCAGAAAGCATAGTAGCTCTGAAGTTTGTGCCAGACCTGCAAATACTGATGAAACTTAGTGAACAAAAAGCCGTAGCGATTGTCTGCGCCCAGATTCCTAAAGCTTTGGCTGTGGAGTATCTTGGCCATGAACAGGGAGTAATCAATACGGGAAACGAGATTCACATTACTCCTCTTATCCTGATCGATGGATTCGGAACGAGTGGTATGGCTGGAGATATCTGGAAACTACTATCAGAGAGAAACGGCAAGATGTGTCTCGTAGAACCACATACCCGCATCAGAGCAGGAGTAGCCAGACCGCATATCAGCTTCCTGAGTGAGTGATGCCAGCTACAAGTTCCGTGTGCCTTTTAGTGAAGTAGCGTTTACGTTGAGGTCGGAGAATTTTCCCGTCAGGAACTTTGGTATAGCGGCAGAAGCGACCATTGCTGCGTTGTCCATACATAGCTTGAGGCTCGGGTAGTAAACGTTTATCCCATGTTTCGAGGCTGCGGCCTGCATCCCTTGCCGCAGGGCTGAGTTTGCTGCTACTCCTCCGGCTAGGAGAATGGTTTTAATCCCGTTATTCTTGCTCCAATTCACAGTTTTATCGATCAAAGGCGCCACGATTGCAGCCTGAATACTGGCTGCCAGGTCGGATTGGTGGCTTTGGATAAACTCTGGACTTTGGGCTAAGATATAAGTGCGGATCGCAGTCTTCAAGCCACTATAGCTGAAACTGTAGTTTCCTTTTTGTGGCAAAGCTCTAGGAAAATGAACAAAGTCACTGTTCCCTGTCCGTGCAAGTTTATCAATGATAGGGCCTCCAGGGAAACCCAGTCCCATGAGCTTTGCAGCTTTATCAAAGGTCTCTCCCGCTGCGTCATCAAGAGTTTTCCCGATGATATCAAATTCCGTAAGGGTCTTGAAGTGGATCAGTTCTGTATGCCCTCCGGAAACAACTAATGCAGTAAAGGGAGGTTTGATATCAGGGTGGTCGATGAAATTGGCGAAGATATGACTGAGGAGATGGTTCACTGTAATCAGTGGTTTGTTGAGACTCCAGGCCAGGCTTTTTGCAAAAGCCAAACCAACGATCAGGGAACCAATCAGACCAGGATTGATGGATACCGCCAGAGCATCAATGTCATGGATAGTACATTTCGCTTCATTAAGAGCAAAATTGGTAAGATGCATCACATTCTTCAAATGCAACCTCGATGCAAGCTCAGGTAATACACCCCCAAAGGCAAGATGCTGAGGCTGACTGGAGATGAGATTGCTGAGTACCTTGTAATCTGTATCAAGCACAGCTACAGAGGTATCATCGCAGGATGATTCAAAGGCCAGGATCAGACTCATTGACGTTGCCTTACCCGATCAGGTGAAATCGCAAGTAACTCAACATCATCCGGCAGGAGCACTTCAATTCCAAAGTATCCATCTGCATCAGGTTCGTTAGCCACTTTGATATTCAATTGGTTGGATTGGAGCCTGGACAGCACTGCACCGGAGCCCTGTACTTTTACAGCCACCTTCGAAGGAAGACACCAGGAAGGAAGGCTGATATCGGAAAACACTCTCACGGCAAGCTGAGTTCCGCTTACACTTACAGAAACCTTCGAATCAGATATTGAGACATCATCAACGGGCATCACCAAAGCAACATCAAACTTGGATTGAGCCAGCATTTCATTGGTAATAGGAATCGTTAGCAGGTTGGACACATTTTGGATCCTGGTTTTTGGCCCAAAAACAGTGACTTCCTCAGGATTGACAATATAGCTAAGCTCTGAGAGACGCTTACGGATCGATTCATCAGCAAACTCCAGTCGAACCGGAACGGTTTTTCTATGAAACACATCAGCTTGTATGGCTATTCTATCGGATTGGGCTGGACCAATTAGAGTGATATTGAATGATTGAGGGATATCTATCTGGTAATCATCCAAAGCTATGATGTCTGTATCTGGAGTTATCTTACTGGCATCTATGGATACTTTAGGTTTTGAAATGATGAATCTGACAATATCCCAGCCCCTTCCTTTCACTGTAAAGGGGATGCTTTTGGGAACGTTATCAAGAGTCAGATTCTGAGGTAGTGAAGTAAGATTCACTTTCAGGTTTACCTGTGTCCTATGGTCGGATGCCAACACAGATTGGAGCCAGATCAGCACGGCAAGGACAATTGCCAGGATCCTGAGGCCGAGGTTTTCCTGCACCATTATTCAGTATCGGAGGGTAAGGGAATATCCAATTGCTTCATTTTTTTGTAAAGCGTTGTCCGCTCCAGACCTATGCTACGCGCGGTATTTGATACTCTCCAGTTATTAAGTTCCAGATGGTGGAGGATGTAGTCATGTTCAAACTCTGCCACACTGTCTTTGATATTGAACACCTTCATGTATTTGGCGGTCTCGATCTCACGAGAGTCCTTGCTGGAGCTTAGTTTATGTCTCAGATGCTTCTGGATCACGCTATTTGTGATATTGGATTCATTGATCATGATGAATTTACAGAAGTTCCTGAGTTCTCTGATGTTTCCTGGCCAGGAATAGCTTAGCAATTCATCTTTGAGGCTGGTTAGATCTAGCTGGTCATTGATATTGAATTGTGCTGAGAAATTGGTCAGGAAGAAACTCATCAAAAGCAGGATATCGTCTCCACGCTGTCGAAGGGGAGGTAGCTCTACAATATTCCCCTCAATTCTGTAAAAGAGATCCTGACGGAATTTTGATTGATCCGAGAGAGTGTCCTGATTTGCATTGGAAGCAAAGATCAGTCGGGTATTCACCTTCTTCATGGAACCACCCACAATCTGGATTTCTTTGTTTTCAATGGCTCTCAGGATTTTGGATTGGGAGACAAGTGAGAGGTTGGTAACTTCATCAAGAAACAATAGCCCATCGGTGCAGTCTTCAAAAAACCCAATCTTATTACGGTCAGCGCTGGTAAAACTACCTTTTACATGGCCGAAGAGTTCGCTCTCGATCAGAGTTTCCGTAAGAGCAGAACAATTCAAGGTGTGGAAGGGTTTCCCAAAGCGGGGGGAGCTGTTGTAATAGTAATTCGCTGCGATTTCCTTGCCTGTGCCTGTTTCTCCGATCAGAAACAAGTCTTCATCCACACTTGCCAGTTTGTGGATCTGCTCTCTTACTTTTTTTATGGCCTGGCTCTCGCCGATAAAGGGAAATGAGCGGGTAAACTGCTTCTTCAGATTGATGTATTCAATCTGCAGGCCAATGTGCTCTTCTTCCTGGCGTTTTAGCGTAATGGCATTGTCTATATGCAACAGCAACTGGTTGGTACTGAAGTTGCTCCCTTTCTCGATAAAATGATATGCACCCATGGCACGTATTTCAGCCACTTGAGAGGATGTAACCTCACCTGAAATCACAATGACTTTGTAGTTCAAATCCATCTTGTCTTTCAGGTGTTTTAAAACTTGAATACCGTTTAGCTTGCTTCCTACCAGAAACACATCCAATAGAATAACATCGGGCAAGAACAGCGGTAGCTCCTCAAAGAAGCTATCGCTGTTTGAAGTGATCAGCACCTTATAATCATAGCGTTTGAGAACCATCGCTATCTGTTCTGCCAGGATCTGATCATCTTCCAGTATGAGTACTTTCCCTTTTTCCATGGTTTTACCTCAACAGCCTTTCTTCCAGCTCTGCCAGGGCATTAATGAAGTATATATAGGCTTGATCTGGTGAATCGTAGGGTGAGAAATACTTGTGGACATCTCCATCCTGGAAGTATTTGGCACACATGTAATAGAAATGGTCTGATGTAGATAGCATCCTGGCAATTCTCAGCAGTTCCGGATCACCTTTCTGCTTTATTCTTCCAAACAGCTCATATAGGGTTTCAATAGCATTATGTTGCATGTCATTTTCTAGCCATGCGGATAAATCCCGCTCTTCGTCCGCCCAGGATACGGGCTCGGGAAACGACAGGGATTCCTGCTGATAATTTGAATACTTTGCCACTTCCTTGGGAGTAGCAAATCCCAAGTGGTCGCGTTTCAAGACCTCAGATGGGAAGTGCCTCATGAAATCAAAGATACCACTGGACGCCCATTGATGTTCTCCGAAAGTCTCATAGTCCATAAACAGATTGAGGAATTGGTTGCGATTGTCTTTCTCCCCCAAGGTAAGATGATCAATCCAGTTAACAAATTTGTCCACAGTAAGAGGATACTCCGGCCAGTCCCGATTTGAGAATCTAAAGGCAATGTCATCGGCTAGCTGGTAGTATTTTAGCAATAGATTGATGCTCTTAGAGTAGTTCTTGTAAGAATATAGAGGAGATCTCCATTGCAGGATTCGATCTACGCCCTCAGTAAGGATTGTCTTGAATCCCTCAATCTCATACACAATGTCTGATAAGCGATCCTGATAAATCAGCTCTGTATTTCTGAAGGTCTCTGTATAATAACCAAATTCCTTTTGCATCAAATCCCGATGCATACCCACCTGGTCGAGGAACTCATTGGAATCGTACAAAAAGGCGAGCGAGTGGAAATAGGTCTCCCCAATCAGCTCCACACAACCAGTATCAACCAATGCTTTAAAGGAATCAAGGGTCTCAGGACTGTAGAGCTTGAATTGCTCTATCGCTGTCCCTGTAATGGCATAAGATATCTTGAATCTGCCTTCCTGCTCTTTGATGAGATCCAGAAGCAACTTATTGGTAGGCAAATAGCATTTGTCTGCTACTTTGCGCATCACCTGAGCATTCAATTTCTCATCAAAGATCTGGCTGTTGCTGCCAATATCCAGTACATTGAAGTGCCGTAACCGATACGGTTGGTGCACCTGAAAGTAAAACACAATATTCAACATTGTGATCTCCTATTGGTGTTGCCTGATATACTCAGCCAGGGTTGCGGAGTACAAAAGACGGATCTTTTCTGCGGCTTCGCCCCATTGTATTCTTTGAACTTCATGCATGCCCTCCAGCCCGATTTTCCTGCATTTCTCGGGGTTTTCGATCAAGTGGCTGATGGTCTCTACCCAAAGATCGATATCCCAAAAATCAATTTTAAAAGCATGATGAACTACTTCAGCTACGCCTGACTGCTTTGAGATGATGGATGTAATCCCATAAGCCATAGCTTCCAGAGGGCTAATCCCGAAAGGCTCCGAAATGGAAGGTAATACATAGATATCTGAAGCTTGCAGCACCGTCTCTACTTGGTGACGATTCAGAAAACCAGTGAAGAGAAATCTGTTCTTCAGCTTCATAGCAGCAGAACTTCTGAGCATTTTACGGCTCATATCACCCGTACCCGCCATGATGAATCTGGCTTCCGGATGATTCTCCAAGACCCTTTGCGCCATGTCAAGGAAGTAATCCGGGCCTTTTTGAAGAGTAATTCTGCCCAAGAATAAGATCACTGGTCCCTTGAAGATCCTCTGGGGGTTTTCAAGGTCTCGCTCTGGTAAACTAAAAGCATTATGAACGATCCTGATCTTGCCAGTATCGATCCGATAGCGGCTCATGATCATTTGAGCGGTATATTTGGAGACTGCTATTACCTTGTCTGCATAAGTCATGCCAGCATGTTCAATTTTGTGGACACGTTCATCACCTGGGCCTCCAGCACGATCGAATTCTGTAGCATGGATATGCACCAGCAGAGGCTTGCCACTGATCTTCCGGGCCAGCATTCCGCTTGGATAGGTAAGCCAGTCATGAGCGTGGATCAGATCATATTGCAGGGTTTTTGCAATACGTTCTGCTCTCAGGGTAAATTCCTGCACCTTACGGATCAGGTCTTCATCGCCAATCAGATGAGTGGTTACTTCGTTCCAAAGCTCCTGTTCTTCGATGCTGGTAATCTCTGTATCGATAAACTCGCGTTTCACTTCGAAAGAATGGCGTTTGATTTCATCAAGCTGAAAATAGCTCTCTGGTCTGGATGTAATCCCAATATACTCCAGCCTTTCCTGCAATGATGTGAAGCGTTTCTGAATGTATTCAGTATGCAAGGTGGGATCGAAAAACACGGTTGGCAGGGTATCCACATCACTTTCTTCCCGCAAGGGAAAATAGACCAGCTCTTTGGTAGGCAATACGAGGTCGATCTTGATCCCCTGAGCAAGCAGAGCTTTTACCATGCCGTAACAAGCCATGCCCAATCCACCGGAGATGAGGGGAGGAAATTCCCAAGTGAACATCAATACTTTCATGGTTTCACTCCCAAACTGCTGATATAGGTTTCAATATTATAAAGCGCGGCTACACTCCAGGCTTGGGCAGGAGCTCCCTTAGGAAAATGTGGAGCATCCCCATCCCAGACTTCAGCAATAGAAGCGATATGCCCTTTCATAAAACTGCTACGGAAGGTGCCGATAAAGCTGGAAAGAGCTTCAGCTATCTCCTGGTCGCTCTTCTCAGTACGGTAAACCTTCAGATACAGGCCACAGAAGGGACCAAACAACCATGCCCAAACGCTTCCATTATGATAGGAGAGGTCTCTTTCCCTTTGGGTTCCATAATACTTCTTTCTAAATCTTACATCCTTGGGGCTGAGGGTTCGAATCCCATAATATGTGTATAGCTCGGAGAAGGTGCGCTCCAAGACCTGTTTCATGATCCCCAGATCGAATATCTGCCAGGGTAAAGACAAAGCAATGATGGCATTCGGACGTATCTCCACTATTCCTTTGTCGCCTTCAAGGCGATCAGCAAGGAACTCACCATCCCAAAACTTCTGCATGGAGGCAAGAACCTTGTCTTTCAGAGCATCAAAAGGCTCCAGAGGGGGATTGTTCTCTTTGCAGAGTTCATTACTCGCTTCGCACATTGCATGATAGGCGCACAGGGCATTGTACCACAGAGCATTGATCTCGATAGGTGCACCTGCCCTGGGGGTTACAGGCTTGCCATCGATGCGAACATCCATCCAGGTGCCATGAGCAAAATCCTGATTGAGTTCGATCAAGCCATCTTTCCGCAGGTTAAATGGATATTGGAAGTTATTGGAAATGGCCGTCAGAATTTCTTCTGTAAGGGCTATGGCATCTTTCCAGAATCTTGCTTCATGCTTGATTTTGCCTAGCTTCCACAGTAGAATGATGTACCACATGGTGGCATCTATACTATCGTAGTTAGCTTCACGGCCGCTTTCTGCCAGCATATTAGGGATCAAGCCACCCTTGATATGTCTTCTGTATTTGCCGAGGATTCGTTCTACGAGTTCCTGATTCCCAGAAGAATGCAACAGGGCATTGAGCACCACCATGGTATCTCTGCCCCAAGCTCCATAAAAGGGATAACCTGCGATAATATCATCATTGGCTACAAAGTCTTTGAGGGCAAATTCCAATATCTTGAGGTAATCTGCATACTTGTAGAGGAAGTTGTCCCCATAGTCGAGTGATGAAAGAGTTGTATTGTCTGCATCTGGCAACACAGGATAATCCCTGGGTTTGGGCAGATCAGCATAGCGTGATTCGATGCGTTTGATAATTTCTTGTACATCGGCTATGGGCTCATCCGAAAACACCAGATAATTACTCTGCCCCACTCTGAGATCGAAATCTATCTGAAACAGACTGATCTGATCACCAATGCCTGCATATCCACTCATCACTTCCCAAGGGTAGTAAACATTGTAATACACATAACGGTTGGGATGAATTTCACCATGCAGTATGGCTCCATGAACACATACACCATTATCCAGTCGCTTGGCTGAATATGTAGAGGAACCTTCCTGAGCATTGATTGAGGATTCAAATCCGAGATAATCAAGGCTGCCGGGACTATTGACTTCATGATGCTGGCACATGGTAAACTTGGGGTGAAATTCGAAATGCATCCTGTGATGACCAAGATTGGTGTATTTTACGATCGTCGTATTTGTTGCTTCATCCATCATCACTTCTTTCAGGATCAGGATCTCATCCTGGTGTGGCAAAGCGGAATACAAGAAGGCTGGATAAGGCCGCAACCAGGGCTTTACAAGATGAAGAAACCCTTCAGGATAGATGCAGTTGCTGTAGTTATTGCTATCCAGATGTATAGTTTCTCCGCGCCATTCCACCTTTTCTTCAATCCCAGCCACCAGATGGCTACGGTTAAAAGAGGTATCGCTGGCGATCAAAAGACCATGATACTTGCGCTGATTGATCAGGTTGCCAGTACCCAGGGCATAACCCCCGAGCTTATTAGTCAAAATCCATTCATGGTGATGGGTTTCCATGAAGTAGTTATTCATTGAACCCCCTAATTCTTTGATTTTCTCTCTGTGTTGATTTTTTTCAATAGGAAGTTCCCGTCAAGTTTTTTCTATCTACTTCCAGCTGTATTTACCCAGGCTACCACGGATTGCATAGAAGATAAACTGGGCGGGAAAGAGCAGAATTTGCGAGAAGTAGAGTATCCCCAATCTGGATAGATGTAACATTTTCAGATGTTTAAGACACAACAACAGCTCAGCCACAGTCTTCAGAATTACAGGCAAAAAGAGCATGTACTGACCAGGCAGAAGCAAGATCTTACTCAATGCCCAATAGAACATCGTAAAGTAGATAAATATAAATACAGATGCCAGCTTCACATACCAGGGATGATACCTGAACTTTGAGGCACGGCGAATGTTTGTATTATGAGTTTTAACCCTATCCCTTCCTGAGTATGAGATTACCTGCATCAGGGGACGGGGGTTGTATTTGGCTCTGCGTATATAGGGCATCATTTTCATCAGCAAGAGATCGTCATCACCACTTAGCAAATGCCCAATAGTGCCAAATCCACCCGCTTTGCGAAACACAGACTTTCTATATACCATATTACACGCACTGGAAGTGAATGGGGTTCTAAAATTCATTCCTGCTGCGGCAAGAGCATAATAGACGCTGCGTTCGAAATTTACCTGACGGATATCAATATCCTCTTCATCTCTTTTGATCAAAGAATAGCCCAGCAGATAATCTGTATCCGGGGAGAAGTTGCTTTGAATTTCTTTCAGCCAGGCAGGAGGCAATTGGCAATCTGCATCAGTAAATGCCAATACATCATATTGAGCTTGATCAATGCCCATCTGGATAGCCGCTTTCTTGCCTACCAAGCCCGGAATCTCACCAGTGAATTCAATTACTTTGATCTTATATGTCCCGTCCCAAGAAGCAAGAATCTCAGCGCTATCATCGGTGGAGTGATCATTGACTATTATGATCTCATAATCGGCAGGAGGAACTTCCAGCAGAGTAATTGAACTAAGTAATCTGGGCAGATTATGCGCTTCATTTCGGGCAGGAATGATAATACTTACTGGCTCTGGAGCTGATCCAGATAAGGGTGCAATACTACCTTTGAGACCTATATAAATCCATAATAAGAACAGGATGTAAAGGCAAGTGAATATCGTGAAGACCAGGAAAAAGACCATATTCTCAAACGAGTTTTGCCCCTGTTTGATCAATAAATGCAGCGATCTCAGGATTATCAGCTTTGATGTCGTCGATATTCTTGCGTTTTATTTCCACCTTGGTAGGTGGTTCTTTCTCTTCCAATTCCAGTTGCAGGCGTACCTCGGTACCAAAGATATCGGCAAGGACTGCCTGAATGCTTTCCGTATTGGATTTTAAAGTATTAAGCGCAGTCAAAGAATCCACTTTCAAGGTAAGAGCTCGTTCATTGACCTTCACGATAGTGGCTTTATCCAGGACAATGCCACTATGCATGCTGATCTTACGGATTCTGGCTGTGATCTTGGCCCAATTGTCCCGCAGTGCGGCTTCACACAAGACCAACTCAATCATCTCGTCCTGCACAGGCTGAGGAGCCGGTGCTTCCTTCTGGACAGGCTTTGGAGCTACCTTTGAGGGTGCATTGGGGTTGGAATTCTGGACAGGTTTGTTTACTACTACACCACCCTGTTTCAGATTGTTTATAAGCTGTGCCAGGTCTTCAAGCTGATCCATTCTACTCAGCCTGATCATCATTGTTTCAATGATCAAATAGGGGTTGTTACTTGTCCTGATGTCATTCCGGCTCTGAATCAGCATCCCAATGATGTACATGAGATCATTCTGAGAAAACAGCTTGGATACTTCATCGAAGCTCTCATACTCATCAGGATTCACGTCTTTTACTAGCATGCCGGTTTGTCTGAGCAGGACAATGCGCAAATACTCGAGCATATTCACGATAAACTCCTGCAGGTCGGTACCCTCTTCAAAGATCTTGTGCAGGGCAGCGATCATCCCAGGAGTATCGTGTTCGTGAATCATCCGCATAAATCCATGATATACCTGATTGGGAATCAATCCGAAGATTTGCCGTACTTTATCGATCTGGATATCGTTCATGCAGTAGGAAATGGTCTGATCCATCAGTGAAAGAGCATCTCTGAGTCCACCATCGGCTTTTCGGGCGATCAGATACAGGGATTCATTATCGATCTTGATCCCTTCCCTGTCGCTCAACTCTCTGAGCCTATTTACGATATCTTCTACAGGGATGCGCTTGAAATCGTATCGCTGGCAACGGGAAATGATCGTAGGCAGTACCTTGTGAGGTTCGGTAGTAGCAAAGATGAAGATCACATTTTCTGGAGGTTCTTCCAGAGTCTTGAGCAAGGCATTGAAGGCATTTTTGGAAAGCATGTGCACTTCGTCGATAATGTAGATTTTGTATTTCGATCCGCTGGCAGCATACATCAATTCGCGTTGCAATTCACGGATATCATCCACACCGGTATTGCTGGCACCATCGATTTCGATCACATCCGGAGATATCCCGCTGGTAATCTCCGTGCAGTTTGTGCAGACATTACAAGGATCTGTGGTAGGGCCTTTCTCGCAATTCAGGCTTTTGGCCATGATTCTGGCCATAGACGTCTTCCCCACTCCCCGGGGACCGGTAAACAGGTATGCATGGGCAATCCGTCCCAGGGATATGGAGCTTTGCAGGATATTGGTTACGTGATCCTGAGCATAAACTTCAGCAAAAGACTGAGGTCTGTATTTTCTGGCAAGTACTATATAGCTCATCGAACCTCCCTAGCCAGAGTTTTCAATCTCTGGTTTATGGCAAGCATTTTCTACTGGACAAATAATCCCCTCTTCCCAAGATATGAAAAATTGATTTTAGCTCCGGTGGATTGCCGGAATGGAGGTTTTAATGAAGCTTGAAGGAAAGGTCGTGATCGCTCAAGGTGGAGGCCCCACCGCCGTAATCAATCAGTCTCTGGTTGGTGCAGCACTGGAAGCCAGAAAGTTCTCGCAGGTTACCCGGGTGTATGGTGCTCTATACGGAGTGCAGGGCATCGTGAACGAAGATTTTGTGGATCTCACCCAGGAAACTACCCACAATCTGGAGCAAGTGGCGGATACTCCATCCAGTGCCTTGCTCTCCACCAGGGACAAGCCAGATGAGGCTTATTGCAAGGAAATCTTCAAAGTGCTCAAAGCCCACGATGTTCGCTATTTCTTTTATATAGGCGGCAATGACTCTTCCGATACGGTAAGAATCGTAAATGAACAAGCTCAGCAAGCTGAGTATGAATTCCGCGCTATACACATCCCGAAAACCATAGATAACGATCTGGTTCTCAATGATCACACTCCTGGATATGGTTCCGCCGCCAGATTTGTGGCATCTGCTTTTTCCGGAGTTAATCTTGATAATCGGGCTTTACCAGGAGTGTACATCGGCGTAGTAATGGGACGTCATGCCGGCTTTCTCACTGCGGCCTCAGCTTTGGCGCAGAAGTATCCGGACGACGGCCCCCATCTCATCTATCTCCCAGAGCGCCCTTTTCATCGTGAAAACTTCCTCAAGGACGTAAAACGAGTCTATGATCAGTATGGCCGTTGCGTGATTGCCGTTTCTGAAGGCATTGTGGATGCCAGCGGAACCCCGATGATGGCTAAGCTGGCCAAAGAAGTGGAGACTGATGCCCACGGCAATGTCCAGCTTTCGGGAACAGGCATGCTGGGCGACTTGCTCTGCGACCTGGTAAAAACCAAGCTCAAGATCAAACGCGTCCGCAGCGATACCTTTGGATATCTGCAAAGATCATTCCTGGGCTGCGTCTCCGATGTGGATCAAAGAGAAGCCCGTGAGGTAGGCGAACGTGCCGCTCACTATGCCATCTGGTACAACCTGGATGGGTCGATCTCGATCCAGAGAACCGGCTATTACTCAGTCAACTACCAATTGGAAAAACTCTCTGATATCGCCAGAAAGACTCGCCACATGCCGGATAACTTCATCAATGCCACCGGTAATGGCGTAACTGATGATTTCAAATACTATCTCCGTCCCCTGATTGGCTCCGGGTATCCCGTAGCTCATAGGCTGAGGGCTCCCAAAGTGGGCAAACTCCTCACGGGAAGCAATTAACCTTATATGAATCACGGAAGCATTACGCTATCAATACGGATCTGATGCGTATTGGGTGCGTAATGCTTCCGTAATGATAATAAGTGAAATGGATGATATTTATTGTTGACTCGATAGCGCTGTCTTGGGAATTGGTCTAAGCAGTATTGTAATTGGAAGAAAGAATATGTTAGAATCCTATAATCTAGTACAGAAAGATGAGTTAAAAAGTACCACCTTCAAGAGGATTTGTGAATGCGGTCCAACAAGCATTAATTGCATGACGGCAAAAGAGTGGATGGTTTCTCAGATAGGTGTATGGCAATTCCTGTATGAGAAAAGAGATGTAAGAGATAAATCAAAACATCCAGCTACCTTTCCAATTAGTCTGGCAAAAAAAATAATTGCGCTTTTTTCTCATCAGGGCGAACTAGTTGTTGACCCCTTTGTCGGAAGTGGCACTACTCTTGTTGCAGCACAAGATTTGAATAGAAACTCTATCGGGTTTGACTTAAACAGTAATTACATTGAGTTATGTAATGAGAGGCTAGCACAACAAGTAGCATTTAATAAATGCAAACAAATTGCAATTCTTGAAGATGCTAGGAACATAAATCAGTATTTTTCCAACGGAAGCATAAGCCTGATTTGGACATCCCCTCCTTATTCAAATTTACTTAACAGAAAAAGAAAGAATAAATCACGAAGAATAAGAGACAATGAACAATTAGATAAGATTGAACAGTATTCCCAAGATGAGAGAGATCTTGGTACCTACTCCATTGATGAATGGACAATAGCCATGGGGGATATATTCGAAAATATGCTACCATTATTGAAGCCAAAAGGACATTGTGTAATTAATGTTCCAGACTTCTGGATGGATAACGAACGGATTACGCTACATATATACTTAATCGAAGAGATGCGTAAGAGAGGATATGAGTTAAGGAATACTATCATCTGGGATAGAACGAACATTGTTAACAACATTGGTATATTTGGTTGGCCAAGTAACTACATCACAATGGGAACTACCTTCGAGTATTTGTTAGACTTTTGGAGACCACCATCAAAGTGAAAGAGGATTTTCATATGTTCAAAGTGTTTACGAAAGAAGAACTCATATCTAAACTAAAAGCCATAAAGCAGATGGGGTGGATTGAGAACTATCGAAAAGGTAATGATGGTTCTGCCGGCAACATTCTTGAAGACCTTTTAGAGATACCTGAGAATAATCTGGCTGTTGCGAACTCAGGTGAGTGGGAGTTAAAAACAAAAAGGAAGAGCACATCGTCACTGACAACATTGTTACATAACGAACCTTCCCCAAGAAATGCATTTTTAGTACCTAGATTGTTGTTACCTTATTATGGTTGGAAGCATCAACACGCTGGGAAAAAGTATGATCACTCAGAAATGAGCTTTAGACAGACAATTTACTGTAAACGTTATAGCGATAGGGGTTTCACCGTTAAGCTAGATAGAATAGAAGAGAAGATTATTATTGATTTTGACCCTAAAAAGGTTGATCATAGGCACAGAGAATGGTTGCAGTCGGTAAAACATCGTATCGGACTCGGACCACTTATGCCACAACCTTACTGGGGATTCAGAGATGTTGCAAATACAGTCGGGGCAAAATTGATAAACTGTTTCTACGTATTCGTTGATGTAAAAAGGGAAAATGGCATAGAGTATCTTCAGTATAATGACATCAAGATGTTAAGTACTTTTTCGATGGACAAGTTCATTGATGCTCTAGAAAATAATCATATTTATATCGATTTTGATGCTAGAACAGGCCATAATCATGGAACAAAGTTCAGGATTAGAGAGTCTAATTTGCACTTGCTATATGAGAAAGTAGCTCTGATTTAATCAAACTAACAAACCACTATCTATATGATTTAAAATCATGTTGTCATTACCCTACTCCCATCACTCAGTATGTAATTAATGAGAACAGGAAAACTGACTGATATCAATTGCCGGTGCGGGTTCAAGCTGTTCAGATACTTCAAAGCTGGCAAGGGCAGGATCATCAAATGCATGGTACAGCGCATAGCTGAAGACTATGTGGGACTCTCCGGGCTTGAGAATTTCTCCAGACCCCAATGCCCGCAATGTGGCAAAGAACTCGGCATTATCATGATGATTCATGGTGAGCCTGCTTTAAAATTGAATCAAGGAACGATAGAACCAATCAGGTTTTAGCTAAAGGTTTTTGCACTGCTTGCGTGACTAAGACTGGCATCGTTAATTGTTCAAAACATAAATACCAATCATATGATTTAGATATTACTCTCGGTATGTGCAGTATCCAGGATCTAGCCTTGTCGGCAGTGCAATTCACCACTCCTGGGTCTTTCAGGACATGCTTTCAGCAGTTCCGGATAATACTCTGTGATTGATGGATAGATATGCCTCTGGGTCTCATATTCGCAGAGTAGATCGTGCATGATGGATGTATAGGGAGCATTATTTCTTACAGCGTTCTCCAGCATCCATTTGGTATCTTTCGCTGTGATGATGTTCTCGCAGACCAGCAGTCTTGTATTAATCGCCCAGATAATACTTTCGTTCAGTTCGCAACACCAGTTGACCTGATCCTGGCTAATTGTATCCGGGTCGGTGAAAAGACCAAAGGTGAGTGGGTTGATGACGTGATGTGAAAACTCATGCCATACAGCGGATAGCAAGACGCGCTCCAGGCCTTTGTTCTGTTCAGCTGTATCCAGCCTGGACTTGCTACATAAGCAATACACTGTTTCTGCTTTACCATCTCGATAAGTGATGGACATAAAGGTATTCATCAGAGTGGAGAGGATTAGTTCTGTTCGAGGGAAATTGATGCCAAGATATTCTTCGAGAATCGCCTGGACTGGCCTGCTGTCCAATAGGATATTTAGTTTTTGGATATAGGGAGCATATTGCTCTTCAAGATGATTATAATACCTTTCGAAGTCACTTAACCCGGCAAAATCACTGATCCATTCGGTAAACTGCTGAATTGAATTTTCACCTTTGATGAATTGCTGCAGATATGATGTATCAGTCCCTGGCTCGATTGTACAATCCTTCGATAATGATAGAGCGTAATATGGGAAGATGTCCCAGTTTATTTCCTCATCCCATACTTGAGCCAGCTTTGCAACAGCAGGCAGATGATAACAATCGCCCACTTTCTCCCTCACCAGTAGTGCCTGCGGGGCATCTGAACTTACATACAAGCCGTGATTATTGAAGTCCGATAGTTGCAAAACGGCAAAAATAAGCTCCATCCGCCTGTCTAATCTGATTTGCATACTTACTCCATCTAGTGGATTATTATCTCTTAGCTTTCTTTACGAATCCTGCCGATTGTCTGGACAAGCATCAGTCAATGCATCAACACAATCCTTGTCACCACTGCCTTGCCTCCTTGCTCCAGACGTAGATAATACACTCCGTTGGGGCATAAGCTCCCTCTTTCGTCAAGAGTGTCCCAAGTGAGGCTGTGCTTGCCATCGGGCAAATAGTCGTTCAGGAGAGTGCGAACTTTCTGCCCGCGGACGTTATAGACGCTCAATCTGGCGGAGCCTACTTTATACCCTGAGAGTTCGATTGTGCAGCTTTCGCGGAAGGGATTGGGGTGAGTGGTCATTGACAATGCGGGTTGGGGAATATGATCATCCGGAGTGGAGGAACTCATTTGCAAAGCGAAGCAGTGAACACGACCGTCGTAGCCGATCAGGTAAAAACAATCGTCTGAGTGCTGAGTCAAGTCAAAATATCCTACCTCATAGCTGTTGGAGCGCACGGTAAAATCATCGTAATCAATGAGACAAAAGGTATGAGGGCTTTGGTCTGCTTGACTGATGGCAACTGCGTAACGTTCATCCAGGCGGAACAGCCTCTGGGCTCCAGGATAAGCGCTCAGATCTGGAAAGCCGCCTTGATCTTCCAATATGCCGTTATTAAGCTGCCAGTTTTTAATGGTATTAAGCTCTCTGAGAGTGGTTGGATACGAAGTCCCTATGCCATGGATGCTGCTGAAGCTAAAGGATGAGTAAGGCACAAAATCGTAGATATATCCATAGCTGTAGGGATTGCCGCTGGGGTTGGGAATTCCGGCGGTGATCAGGTCGCTATCCTCCACCCAGGCGAGCATATTCCAGCATTGGTTGCGATCCAGTCCGTCCGAAATGCTAATATAGCTTAGCTGGTCTGTAATCGGTGAAGTTGATCCCATCTGATAGTAAGATGTGTATTGCCACCAATTTCCAGGATAGGTATTCACGATCTGGGTGCCCTGCACCAGCAGGTCAGGCAGATAGCCAGGCATTACAGAGGTCATGAGATAATATCCGCCTGCCAGCTCATAGATGCTGTATCCGGAATAAGAGGTGGGTTGATGCTCATAGAAAAGCTGGAGCGTATCCGTGGTAAAATCCAACCCGAATATCTTCGCTAGTCCGCCATCAGGATAATTGAAATGAGCAGCCCAGCCAAGCTGTTCATCTACAATCACAAAGCTCGTATCAGAGTAAAGACGGACATCGAAATCTTCGAATATATGCTGTTCAGTACTCTGGGTATCTGTAATCAACACCAGGAGGCGATGCCCGGCTTTGATAGCTGTGAAGAGCTTACCCGCCTTGAATCTCTGATAGAGCGGGAAGCCACTGAATGGCTCCCAACCAGCTGGAGTAGTAAAAGTGTGGATGGTTTGAAGTGGTAACACGACTGCCTCGGGAGTCACGAAGCCCCTCTGGATGGTCACGCTGGTATCGGTAACTACATAATTGAACAAAGCCAAAGAGTCCCCGATCACACCAACTACATCGTAGTTGTAAGGAATAGCTGGAGTGATACCTGTGCGACTGATTCGCATATGCTCTTGGGCTTGGATTTGCCAACAGGCGAACAGTGACACGACTACTAATATTATAGATAATCGAAAGTTTCGCATAGGTTTTACCTCTGCTAGATTTATAGCAATATTCATGCCAGATTGGGAAATGTTTTCCTGGCATAGACAATAGCTGTTGAGATATCCTCTGCCCAGGCGCTCACAATTACTTGCATCACGAACCATGCCTAATCAAAATCACAAGCTCAACTGCCGATGCTTCCAGCGAACTTGGACAATTGAAGTTTTATGTCAGAGTTTATCCAGGTTATCGCTAAATTTTTCACTTCCTGCTTGACAAAGACTGGCGTTGATAAATATTGAAAATATGAATTCTAAATATCTGATTTACATAATACTCACTTCCTTCGTCATTGTTGGTCTATACCATATCTTTGCCGTGGGAAGATTCAATTATCCGGAGTTTCGCCTCAAAGCCGGGCAGGTGGCAGATGCCGAAATCATCGCCCCTTTCGATTTTCCTATTCTTAAAACTGCGGAACAACTTTCTGTAGAACAACAAAGCAGTATCAGCGCCTTACCCAATCCCTACCAGAAAGCTGAGGAACCTTTATTTGAATCTATCAGCCAAATCGACAGATTGTGGTCTGTATTCTATAGAAACCCCAATGCTGATCCCACTGTACTCGCTAAAGAGCTAGGTCAGGCAGGGCTGAACATCAGCCCCGAGATGTTACAATTCGCCCAGCGTCCTCAATTGCGGGACAGGCTCTATGAAGATCTTCGCAGTGAGATCGATGAGCTGTATAAAAGAGGGATATACGAGCCCATCGATGCCGATAGCATTGTGTTTTACAATCAGGGAAGACTGGAGAGTATTCCCAAGAGCAATTTCATTGATCTGCAAGCTGCCCGTCAGCAGCTCAAGGATAAATATGAAGGTACTCCAAGTGCTGGATTTGTAGACTTACTCGTAGAATCGTTGATCGTGCCGAATCTGACCCCAGATGAGGCTTCCAGGAAAGAGTTAAACCAGCAAACCATAGGATCTATCCCCGCCACTGAGGGCGTAGTACTGCAAAATGAAGTTATCATCCGTAAAAACGCTAGAGTCACACCAACCGATATCAATAAACTCGAGTCTCTGCAAGCAGCATACCGCAACAGGAATGTTTATAAATCACCTTTCCAACAGATGTTGTTGGCTTTGGGGATGCTGATCTTTGTGTTTTTGGTACTGCTCCTTACAAATCACTACTATGGAGTTGAAATCACAGAGGGTAAATCGGAAGTGGTGGATTTTCTCCCGGTAAATCTAGGCTACGTGCTCTTGGTCGTGATGGGAATCCTCAGCAACTATTTGCTTGGTCTGAATAGTCTTTTCATTCCCTTTGCCATGATCGCCGTAGCTGCTGCTATCCTCGTGAGTATGGATTTTGGGATGATCTATGCTGTGGGAAGCATGCTGATCCTTACTCCATTTATTAATTGGGAAACCTATACACCCATTATCTATATCCTCAGTACGATGATGGTGCTGGTCCTGATCCGGCGTCAAAACGCTCAACACGAGTATCTTACGATCTGGTTTTATATGGTAGTTTCCACCTCACTGGTAATCCTGGCGCTTTCCATCTATAAAAGTGATTCCATCTTGATCCTATCGAGAAATATCGGGTATGGACTGATCTCATCTGCTCTGAGTGTAGTGGGATGCCTGATGATTGTGCCTTACTATGAGCGCAAATGGAATCGGGCAACTAAACAAACCTTGCTGGAATTGTTGGATTTTAATCACCCCCTGCTCAAGCAACTTGCCACTCAAGCCCTGGGAACTTACCATCACAGCCTGATCGTAGGAAATCTGGCTGAAAGGGCAGCCGAAGCCATTGGCGCTAATCCGCTATTAGCCAGAGTGGGAAGCTACTATCACGATATTGGCAAAGTAATAAATACAGAGATTTTTACCGAAAACAACAAGAACTCGTCTGTTATTCATGACCTCTACTCTCCTGATAAAAGCTCTTCGCTGATCAAAAACCATGTAAGCGAAGGAATCATCATGGCCAGGCAGTATAAAATTCCCCAACCAGTGATAGATATCATCATGCAGCATCACGGAGACAGCCATATTCGTTTTTTTGCTGATAAAGCAGAAAAAATGAGCCTTCCCACTGAAGGTGATACTTATAAGTATCCTGGCCCCAAACCTCAGAGTAAGGAAGCTGTACTGGTAATGCTGGCAGACATCGTGGAAAGCACTACTAAATCCAAGATAATAGCAAGCGATGATGATATTGTTCAGATAGTGGACGCAACCATAGCCAGATTGATCCGTGACAAGCAGTTTGACGAAGCACCGATTACGATGAAGGATCTTAATATCATCAAAGAATCCATGCTCCCCGTACTTAAGAGCATTAATCACAAACGCCTGGATTACCCGGACGAAAATGCCAAATCTTGAGCTTTCGATCACTGGTGAGCTTCCTGAAGGTACGGAAGCAAGCAAAGTAGAATCCGTGCTGACAAGGATTATTGGAGATTGTGGGGATCCGGATACCCTTTACCGGATAAGCCTGGCACTAGTTGATACCAATGAGATGGTAGCGATAAATCGAAATCATCGAGGGGTAAACTCCACTACAGATGTACTTAGTTTTCTTGGCGACAGACTACCCATAAAAGCTGGAACTACAATAGATTACTTGAGGTTGTGTGATATAGTTATTGACACAAATCAAGTCTTTCGGCAAAAGGGAGCAAATTCATATACAGAGGAGTTTTGGCGGGTTTTGATTCATGGTGCCTTGCATATAGCAGGCTTTGACCATATCCAAACCCCAGACAAAAAGAACATGGAAGACGCGGAAGAGAATTACCGAAACCTGTGCCTTGAGGGCTTGATCTGTGGACAATAAGGCTTTTTTAATCGTTGTGTTTTTTGCTTTGTCGGCTTTTTTTTCCGGCAGCGAAACTGCTCTTTTCTCACTCTCAAGAGTGTATCTAAAAAAGCTGGAGAATGCCAGTTCTGGAGCTGGAAGGCTTGTTTTAAGGCTGCTTTCGCGTCCCAGACGATTGCTCATCACCCTGCTTTTATGTAACACCATGGTAAACATGGCGATTATCTCGTTCAGCACCTTACTGGCGATTCATGCTGCTGAAGTGAATCTTTGGGATGTGTCCCTTACCATTACAATCTATGTAGCTGTCTTTACAGTGTTGGTTCTCCTCTTTGGAGAGATCATACCCAAGCTCATGGCGCTATCCATGTCCAAAGAAATGAGCCTGATAGTATGTTATCCTCTGTTTCTCTTACAATTTATTCTGTTTCCGGTAGTTTGGATTCTGGAGCAATTCAGCCACATTATATCCCGGAAAAAATCCCTTGACAAGCACATTGGTCAACGCTTCACACATGAGGAATTTCATAATCTCATCCAGTCTGAGTCTTCATCGGGATCATTGGAAGAGCACGAAAAAAAAATGTTGGTCGGCTTATTCCGCTTCCGTGAAGCTGAGATCAGCGAGATCTATGTTCCCAGGGTAAAGATTACAGCTATCGAAGAGACTCAGAGCCTTGATGAACTAAGAAACCTGGTCTTTGATAGCGGGTATTCACGCATCCCCGTATATCGGGAAACTATCGATGATATTGTAGGGATTATCTATGTAAAAGACTTGCTGCTGTACCCTGAAAAGCAATCACTGGCAGAACTCATGCGGCCGGCCTGGTTTGTAACAGAAAACATGAAGATCGAAAGCTTGCTGAACCAGTTTAAGCAGAAGAAGCTGCAAGTAGCAATCGTCGTAGATGAATATGGCGGTACTTCCGGAATCATCTCCCTTGAAGATATCTTAGAGGAGATTGTGGGTGAAATCAGAGATGAGTATGATGCTGATGAGATACCTGAATTCACAGAAGTTGGAGATGGCTCATTTCTGATCAGTGGAAACTATAGCATCAGGCAGTTCAATCAAGATTTCTCCTCTCAGATATCAGTCGATGAATACGATAATCTGGCAGCGTTTCTGCTTTCGCATTTCAATCATGTCCCTTCCATTGGGGAAACCTACTCCTACGAAGAAATGGAATTTATCGTCATGGAAAGCGATGAGAAGAGCATAAAACAGATCAAGGTGAGACAAGTCCAAAAGCAATAACATGAAAAAATACCTGATTCTAGGGTGTGCCCTGATCCTTGTAAGTTGCATATGGTCTGTACAACTCACCTATAAGATCAGTTCATTGGGACTGAAGGTTGCTGATCTAAGTATCAACCTCGGAAACAATAATATACACATCCATGCTGAAAACACTACTAAAAACCTGGTATTCCCGCATATTAACAACCACTACTATATAAGCTTCGACGATTACTCGAAACCACTTAGTTATCTGCGGATCATCCATCAGGACAGTCTCAAGGATTCAGTGATGGTAAGCTACGCCAAGGCTGATTCAGTGGAAATGTGGCAAAAAAGCATAAATGGAAAGCTCACCTATCCAGCTGCTACGCCGACAAGAGACGTTTTCAGCCTCTTGTTTTATCTCACCAAGCACAATGCCGCTGGAGAATACATCCTGGATGGGAATGGCATCCCCTGGAAAGCCATAGTGCAAAACCAGGGGCAGGAGATTACACGTACTTCATTGGGAAAGTTTTCGACTACGAAGTATCAAATAACCTTCCAGAGACAAACTAATACAAAGACACCCTATATTGATATGCTGACCCACAATATCTTATCTGAGGATTCTGCCCTGACCTTGTATGTCTCAGCTGATGGAATCCCCATAAAAGCAACCATTAAGAAGAACAAACTGGGCATGACCTGGGATCTGCTCTCAGTTAAGAAATGAAAAAACGCCTTCACATATTAGCAGCTATCTTGTGGATGGCTTTGATCTGGATACTATCGTCCATACCAAGTGATAAACTGCCATCACTAAAGATAATAAGTATTGATAAGCTGGCTCACATCGGCATCTATATGGCCTGGGGATTGATAATAAATATGGGTTTGATCAAACGCAAAGCCAGATCTCATGAAGTAATGATCATCTATTGTTTGATGCTATTGAATGCAGCTTTGGATGAGTATCATCAACGCTATATCCCAGGCCGTAGTGTTTCAGTTTATGATCTGATTGCCAATGCGCTCGGCATCTCCCTCGCTTTCGGGTATTATCTAATACGAAAGAATCATGATCGAAGTTAAAAACCTCAGCATCAGCCTTGGAGGGCATCGAATCCTCAGAAACATAAGCTTTAAGCTTGGGAACAGAGAGAATCTGGTGATCCTGGGACGAAGCGGATCAGGTAAGACAGTGCTTACCAAAAGCTTGTTGGGATTGTTCCCTCCCGATGATGGCTCAATTGTTGTAGATAGTGTTGATCTGTATAGAGGCAGTAAAATTGAGCTCAAGAAAATCAGAGAAAGCTTTGCCATGGTGTTCCAGCATGCGGCGTTACTCGATTCATTCACAGTATACCAGAATGTAGCTCTGCCACTTTATGAACGGGGCATATTGGATGAATCTGTCATCAAGGAAAGGGTGCTGAGATCTCTTCAATTGGTAGGGCTGGAAGAGACTATCGATCTCTATCCTGCTGAACTCAGTGGTGGCATGCGGAAAAGAATTGGGATCGCCAGAGCACTGGTGTATGAACCAGAATACCTAATATTTGATGAGCCAGTATCGGGTCTGGATCCCATAACTGCTGCTGAAACCCTTTTCTATATCGAAGCTATATCCAAAACCCAAAACGCAAGTATCCTGACCATAACTCATGATCTGCACTCATTGCCCCGGCTTGGCAATCAAGTGTTGTTCATGGATAATGGGGAGATGCTTTATTATGGACCAATATCCGAGATCACAAAGGTAGATGATGACACTATTCGAAGATATTTCCAAGCCTGAAGCTCAATCCAAATGGATATTCTGGGGGTTTTTAACAGCTACTGCGGCTTGTATCTATATCGTAGAAAGCCTGATTATGAGGCTCATGCCCTTCCCGTTTATCAGGTTAGGGCTTTCTAATATTGTGATCCTGTATCTGATCTGGCATCGGTGTTTTGCAGCAGCTATTCTGGTGAATATAGCTAAGTCAATCATAGGAGGAGTAGCGACCTTCACACTTCTAAGCCCAGCCGTGATACTTTCATTGGGAGGAGGATTGGCTGCGATCCTGGGGATGGCTCTGGCACTACTGGTACGCCCCAAGTTCAGCATGTTTGGTGTGAGTATTGCAGGGGCTGTTCTTCACAATCTCGCCCAATTGGTTTTAGTTCGCTTTATTGTAATCCGTCAGGCAGGGGTTTTTATGTTGACACCATTCCTGATTTTTTTTGGCTTGATTAGTGGAGTTGTTACTGCATATGTATGCATTTATATGGATAACTCGATAGCAAAGATGAAGGTCAAGCATGATCAATAAATTGAAAAAACAACGACTCATGAAGCTGGCAAGATATGCGGGCATCGCAGCATGTGTGATGATCGGGATATTTGTAGGAGCATTGTGGTTTTACCGGGATGGTCTTCCCCCTACCAGTGAACTTCGTAATTTCACCTTACGAAGTGGTTCGGAAGTGTATGACCGTAATGGTAAAATGATCTATCTGTTCGCCTTTGAAAAGCGGAAGCTGGTATCTCTGAAAGAGCTTCCTCCTCATTTGATCGATGCCCTGTTAATCGCTGAGGATAAAAACTTTTACCGGCATTTTGGCATAGATATCATCGGAAATATCCGTGCTATTTTTATTGATATTATCAGGATGGATTTCTCCCAAGGGGCCAGCACAATCACACAGCAGATGGCAAGAAACATGTTTTTGACTCTAGATAAGCAAATCTCCAGAAAGATGAAAGAAATCCTGCTCACTTTCAGAATCGAAAGAGAATTCTCTAAAGACGAGATCATGGAGATTTACTTCAATAAAATCTTCTGGGGGGGGCAAATCCATGGCGTAGAAACAGCAGCTCTGTATTACTTTGGCAAGCATGCCAAAGATCTCACTCTAGCCGAATCAGCAACCTTGGTTGGCATGATCCAGAGACCAAATTATTACAATCCGATCACACAACCAGAAAGAGCCCTCTCACGCCGTAACCATATCCTGGAGCGCATGAAAAAAGCAAAACGCATCTCTGAAGAAGACTATGAATTTGCAATAGCTTCTCCAATAAGGGAACAGGGAAGCTCTATGCGTCAATTTGCTTCAGATTACTTCATAGAACATATCAGACTCTATCTCGAACGTAAGTATGGAACGAATCGCTTGTTTGAAGGTGGCTTGAGAATATACACTACCCTCGACCAAGAACTGACTGTCTTTGCTGATAGTGTATTGAACAGCTACCTAACTGATGTGGAGAAAAGCTACAACTACAGCAACAAGTTCAATACCGTTAGCCCTAATGCCTTTGATATAAACACCAAATATCTCCAGGGCGGTTTGGTTCTGATGGAAAATAAAACTGGATATGTGCGTTCTCTGATCGGCGGCAGAAGCTTCACACATAGCAAATTCAATCGTATGACTCAAGCCAAACGCCAACCTGGAAGCTCGATCAAACCAGTATACTATACTGCTGCCATCGAAAAAGGCTATACCCCGGCAACTGTGATTAATGACGCTCCAATCTCCCTGACAGGTGGAGATGGTAAGAAGTGGACGCCCACAAACTACTCAAAGAAGTACTATGGGTTTACCAGAATGCGTACAGCTCTGACACATTCATACAATGTCTGGGCTGTGAAGACCGCTATTGATCTGGGTCTTGATACTCTTACCGATGCTTTTCAGAGATTTGGGATCCAGCGTAAAGTCACTGATTTCTCAGCAGCTTTGGGATCCTATGAAGTAGTACCCATAGTGCTGATCTCAGGATATACTGCATTTCCCAATGGAGGTACCAGAGTCACCCCTGTCTATATCACCAAAGTAGAAGATCTCAATGGTAAAATCCTGGAACGGGGCGTTACAACAAAGCATAAAGTAACTACTGAAGAGGTAGCTTACATCATGACCAGTATGATGCAGTCTGTAACCTCATCCGGGACAGGAGCCGCAGCCAGAAACAACTATATCTGGCAGGTTGCTGGAAAAACAGGTACTTCCAGTGATCATCGTGATGCATGGTTTATTGGATTTAACAAAGAATTCACTCTGGGTATTTGGAATGGATTTGACAGCAATGCGGCGATTTCTGCTAGTGCTGTATGTGCCCCAATCTGGGGTAAAATCATGACTAAAGCCATACGACTTGATAATCATGGCAGGACTCCCAGAGCAGATGATCCCAGATACAGCTTCACTGTTCCAAGCAGTATCGTCAAAAGAAACATCAATGCCAGCTCTGGTTTTTTGGCAACTCATGATGGTTTGGAGGAAGTCTTTATCGAAGGCAGCATACCCCCGGCAATGGAAGATACACTCAGGTTCAATTTCTATCCTACTCGCTGGGGTTATAACGATCAATTGGAATTGGATTAGATCTTGTTGTTAGGACGAATTCTGTTCTGGATTCTTTTAGCTTTGATAGCCTCAGGTGGTGTCACCTATATTGTGTTCTTGATTCGTTTCTATTATGGCTGGAAACGCTATGTTCCTCCCTCAAACAATCGTAAATACCGTGTGTCGGTTGTTGTAACTGCCCGTAATGAGGCCAGGAATCTACCAACACTGATGACCTGCCTGCTCTCGCAGGATTATCCATCAGACCTATATGAAATTGTCCTGGGTGACGACGATTCTGAGGACGACACTGAAAGCATCATGCAGAAGTATATCGTTGCAGGTCATAATGTAAAATACATCAAAGTAAAGGGCAGAGATAAGGTCATATCCCCCAAGAAGAATGCGATGAACAAGGCCATTGACGCCACTGAAGGAGAGATCATCCTTACCACCGATGCAGATTGCATTGTCCCAGTGACCTGGATTAGCAGTATGATATCCTGCTTTTCCGATGAAGTTAGTATGGTTGCTGGATATTCCCGAACCCTTCTTTCTAACTGGGATAAAGCCAGCATCCTGCATAAGTATGAACACCTAGATTTCGCTTTAACATACATGGTGCTGTGTGGTGGTTATACATTGGGAAAAAGCTGGGCTTGTATTGGCCAGAATCTCGCTTACAGAAAGAGTGCCTTTGATGATGTGGGTGGCTTCAGCAAGATCCAGAATCTGATCAGTGGCGATGATGTGAATTTAATGCAATTGATGCGTAGAAAGGGGCACAAGATAGTGTTCAACTTCTCTCCCAAGTCCTTTGTTCACACCCATCCTGTCAAAAGCTGGAAGCAATTAGTCAACCAACGCAGCCGTTGGGCATCGAATATGCGATATCAGCTAACTTTCAACCCGGAATTCTTCTTCATCCTGTTTTCTATGGCGTGTTTGTATTGGGGCAGTATCATCATGATGTTCGTATCTTTCAAGCTGGGATTAGCCATCTTCTGCTTCAGGATCATTACAGAACAAATACTGATCGGCTACTCCAGACAATACTTTGGAGTCACAGCAAAAATGCTGCTATTCTATCCTGTCTGGCTGGTCATCCAAACCTTCTTTCTGGTGTTTACCATGGTCATGGGACAATTGGGTATTTTCGTCTGGCACGGCAAGAAACCACCCAAAGGAGTACTCAATGCAAACCACAATATTTGACGATAACGCTTGCACCAGCTTCTACCCTATATGCCACAACCGCAGTGTTGGTGATCTTCGGTGTGGCATCCTCAAGCTAAGACAAAGATTGGAGTTCCTTTTCGCAGACAGTGATCAGGATACTTCCATCCTGATCGAACCCCGCTTAAAACTCCTTTATATGGAAAGGCATCCTGATTGGCAGATAAACCAGATTGAAAGGATCCCTACCCTATATGTGAATTCACGATTAGTTGTGGAACCGCAAAGCATAGATTTGATCAAGAATCTGAAAGCTGGAGAAATTCTATACTCAGGCAATGAAGTAGCTGCCATGTACTCAGAGCATAGTCCTCTTGATAATCCTGATATCCTCAATCAGTTGGAAGCTATCGAGACAGAGGTGAAACTGTATAACAACCTTGCCGATATAGTACTTGATAATGGCAGGCTAATCACCTGGGACTTCGACAATATCTTCTACGATGCTGATAACTCCTTCGAAACAGAACCTGGAGTAACCGTATTGGATCCCTATAAAGTATGGATTGGAGAAGACGTGCAGCTTGCCCCGGGAGTAGTGATTGATGCTTCTGAGGGTCCAGTCGTAATCGATAGTGGAGCCAGAGTGATGGCAAATGCCGTATTGACAGGTCCTTTGTATCTGGGGAAAAAGAGTCTGGTCAAGATTGGTGCCAAACTCTATGGCGGGGTCAGTATAGGTCCAGTATGCAAAGTTGGGGGCGAACTGGAAGGTTCTATCCTGCAAGCATATTCAAACAAGCAGCACGACGGATTTTTGGGACACGCTTACATCGGGGAATGGGTTAATCTTGGTGCAGATACCAATAACAGCGATTTGAAAAACACATATAAACGTGTCCATATCTATGATTACGCCACCAAAACTCTGCAAGATACTGGTTCGCAGTTCATGGGTTGCATCATTGGTGATCATAGCAAAACAGGAATCAATGTATCCATCAATACAGGCACAGTAATCGGAGTCGGATGCAATTTGTATGGGAGTAAGTTATTCAGTGGATTCATTCCTGACTTTTCCTGGGGCGAAGCTAATGAATTGTCTCATTACCGGTTCCCAGCATTTTGTGAAACTGCTGCTCTGGTTAAACAACGCCGGAATCAGACCCTATCCGACACTGAAAAAGACATATATAAAACAATCTCAGGAGATTAAATGCAAGATTATATAGAAGTGGAATACCGATCCGGAAGGCTGGGTTACTATCTGAATCCGGACAACTTGCCGATCAATCCCGAGGATCTCATCATCGTCGATGTAGAACGGGGTGAGGATATCGCCCAGATCGTTCACATGGCAGTCCCGAGGGAAGAACCTGATGGAACTGGCAAGCAATACAAGATTCGCAGACTTGCTACAGAAGATGATTGGGAGAAGCTCCGCAACATAGGCCATGAAGAAGAGAAAGCCGCAAACACCTTCATGGAGATCCTGGAACGCTATCCCTTTGAAATGAAGCTTATAGAAACGATTTATCAGTTCGACGGCAACAAGCTGACCTTCTTCTTCACCGCTGATGGTAGAATCGATTTTCGTGCTTTCGTGCGTGAACTTGCCAATATCTTCAGAACCCGCATAGAATTACATCAAACCACCGGTAGGGATGAAGCCCGCAGGTTGGGTGGTTTCGGCATGTGTGGTTGTCAATACTGCTGCAGTTCATTTTTAAAGCATTTCAATCAAGTTACTATCAAAATGGCAAAGGATCAAAACCTGGCTGGCAATCTGTCCAAAATCTCAGGTCCTTGTGGCAGGCTCTTATGCTGCCTGAATTTTGAAGAGGATTTTTATGTAGAAGAAGGCAGAGATTATCCTGTGATTGGTACTTGTGTAGAGTTCAAGGGAGCAAAATCCATGGTCTTCAGGATTGATGTAATCGCTAAGAAGATCTATTTAAGCAGTGACGATCAGGTTATTACTGAACTCGACCCCACTGAATATGCCAAACTAAAAGTAATCAGCATCCCGGATTTGGAGCCATGCCTGTAAGCATCTATGGCTCCAGCCCTGAACAAATCAAAGCTGTGATCTGTGAGCAGTTCCCTGAATACAGGTATAAACAGCTAATGCAATGGATGTATCAGAAACAGCAGAATGATCCTCATCTGATGACGAATCTACCTGCTGATGTCAAACAGTGCTTATCCAATCATTTTGATCTCACTCTACCTGAGATAGACATCCAGAAACAAGCTACAGACGGAACGACCAAATATCGCTTAAAGCTTAGTGATGGGGCTCTCATTGAGATGGTACTGATTCCTGATCCCCCCAAGATGACACTTTGTATATCATCTCAAGTAGGTTGTGCCAGAGCTTGTACTTTCTGTGCTACCGGTGGTTTGGGTCTCTCCCGCAATCTGGAAGTACACGAAATCGTTGGTCAGATCATTCTTGCTGCCAGGCTAACTGCCCCTGCTAGAATCACTAACCTCGTTTTTATGGGCATGGGTGAACCGATGGACAATCTTGCCAATGTCCTTGCCTCGCTCAAGATCATTCAGGATGAAAACACTATTTCGTTCAGTCCCCGGCGCACCACTGTTTCCTCCTGTGGCATACCAGATGGCATCGTCAGACTCGCTGACAGCATGGTCAAGACCAAACTTGCCATCTCCCTGAACAGCGCTATAGATGAGAAAAGAAACCAGCTTATGCCAGTGAACAAGTTATTCCCATTACTCCGGCTCAAGCAAGCACTTCTGTACTACCTTCGTAAGAGCAGTTTTCGAATCACGTTTGAGTACATCCTGATCCCTGGCTTCAATATGGATTCTCAAGACCTCAAAGCTCTACGCAAGTTCGTGGGTGATGTACCCTGTAAAGTAAACTTTATCCCCTACAATCCGGTACCGGGATTGCCATATCGCAGCCCCACCCGTGATGAAATAGATAGATTTCTACATGCCGCCCAGAGCCTCAATCAAGCTATCACCTTGCGCAAAAGCCGGGGAGCTGAGATTTGTGGAGCCTGCGGCCAATTGGCAATTCTGTAAAGGAGAATTTAATGAACAGCATCCCCGAGATCGCTATCAAGTTTTTTGGTGAAAACCGCCCCTGCCTATGTGGAGGAGCACACCAGGTTTGTTTGAACTGCGCTGTATGCAGAGCCAATGATCCTGACGAGTTATTCAATCCAGAAGATGGTATTGCTTCGATAATCGATGCCACGATCCTGAAGGCAGATGCCACAGCCCGGGATATCAGTGCATTATGCGAAACAGCAAATAAACACCACACTGCATCCGTCTGCGTGAATTCATATTTCATTCCTCAAGTAAAGAAGCTTCTAAATACTGATGTAAAGAGCTGTACTGTGATCAATTTCCCCCTGGGTGCAGGAAGCCGCAAAGCAGTAAAAAAAGAGGCAAAAGCTGTCATCGAAGCCGGAGTGCAGGAAGTGGATATGGTACAAAACATTTCCGCAGTAAAAAGTCAGGACTGGGATATGGCACTGGAAACCATTAAAGCTGTATCGATTCAGTGTATTGAAAACCGCTTGCTTCTGAAAGTAATCCTGGAGACATGCTTCCTGGATCGCGAAGAGATCATCATATCCTGCCTGATGGCCAAAAAAGCCGGAGCTAAATTTGTGAAAACCTCCACTGGATTTGGCACTGCTGGAGCTACAGCTGAGAATATTGCCCTTATGCGTGAGGTTGTAGGCCCAAAACTTGGAGTCAAAGCTTCTGGTGGAATCCGGGACAAAGCTACAGCAGAACTGATGGTAAAAAGTGGTGCCAACCGGATTGGCGCCAGCAGTGTGACGGCTATTCTCCAGGATTGATTTCTACATGAAACTAATCATTGCCGGATACAATATTGACAGTAGCCTGATCAAGCAGCTAAATAGCTCTCAAGCTACACCAGAGGTGATCTCTGCTGCTTACGCCCGAATCAGCCGTAGTGCAAAAAGCGTTGATGAGCTTCGAATCGAGGCCATACAAGAGCTTGAAAAAGCCAGAAAATCCAATACCAACATCGTGTTTGAGATGGGACACGCCTCTGTAGCTGAACATGCTGTCTTCAATCTTGATTTGATCGATGTATCAAGGCTGCTTACAGAATCTGTCCAACGCAGCCGTCTTGCTTCATTTACGGAGAAGTCTCAAAGATATGTTACTTTCGGACGGGACTATCTGATTCCTAATGAGATCAATGCTATTCCCAAACTCAAGAAGAAATATACTGAGCTCATGAAGAAGCTATTTGCCGAGTATGAAGCCAGCTATTCAATACTTCTGACCAATTACAAAGAGCAACATAGCGGAATCAAGCTACGTGAGCTTGAGGGCATGGCCAAAGAAGATGCCCGTTATATCTTGCCCCTTAGTACTTTGACCCAGATGGGAATCACCATCAATGCCCGCAGTGCAGAAGCTTTGCTGCGGCGTCTGTCAAACATACCTCTGGCTGAAGCCAACACTCTGAAGCAGCTTCTGTATGATCAACTTTCAGCCATTGCCCCTTCACTGATCCGCCATACTGAGGCAGATGGTTTCAAGGGTACTATCGATCTGGATAAGGTAGGATTCAGCAATTTCCTGCAGCAGGAACTACCATGGTTGGCAGAATTGGATTATGAAAGTAAGGTTAAAACCATTTCTACACCCAAAAATGCTGATGATGCTGTTCTTTCTGCCTTGGTATATGCCAATAGTGAACTCGGCTGGCAGGATAACCTGGATACTGTATCCAAACTCCCCAAGATCGCCAGGGAACAGCTTTGGCAACAGGTATTTAGAGGAATCCGGAGCTGGCACAAGCTTCCCAGAGCTTTTGAAGCTGCTGAGTATGAATTCGAACTGCATCTCAGCGAAGCATGCTGGGCTCAGTTGAAACGCCACAGAACCTGCACGATGCTAAAGAAAGCTAATAGCTCTGGATTGCATGTAATCCCTGACAGCATCAAGCAAATCAAACGGGACAAGATCTGGCAGCAGTTGGCTGTGGAAAGCCAGCTTCTATCAGATTCTCTACCTGACAATCTCAAGCCCATGAGTGGTTATCTGAAGTTAAATTCATCCCTATGCAGGGTATATGTAAAAATGAATCTTCGGGAAATCTATCATTTTGTCCGGCTTCGTTCCGATGAGCATGCCCAATGGGAAATCCGTGAAATATCGGATGCAATTTCCAGAATTGTTCAGAGAAGTGCTCCCAACGCAGCCCGTTGCCTCAGCGGAAAAAGTGAATTCAAGCCAGGATTATGATTTTGATGTTCCATTGCCCTGGGCAGGAGACCTTCTCCTGAACAATCCTTCGGAATCTATCAGATCCCTCCTGATGAACATGTCCATGAGTAATTGATGGCTAGCGATGTAATCCTCACCCTGGATAGCGTAAGTATCGCTTACGGAGATCGTACTATCATCGCCGAGGCATCCTTCGGCATCCATGCTGGTGACCGCATGGGCATCGTAGGCATCAATGGTTGTGGAAAAACAACTCTACTAAGATTCCTGTGTGGAAAGATCACTTCACACACTGGCGTGGTAACTACTCGCAAGAATCTCAAGATAGGCTATCTGGAGCAAGATCCAGACCTGGATCAAACCCTCAGTGTAGAAGCCTACATCACGCATTCCGATGCTAAGCTAAGAAAACCTGAGCATGAGTATAAAGCCATCCTTACCAGACTTGGCATCGACTGCTTTGACAAATCCTTGGGACTGCTTTCCGGAGGCCAACGCCGTAAGGTGTGCCTGGCCAAAGCGCTGATCCATGATCCTGATTTATTGATCCTGGACGAGCCTACAAATCACCTGGATCTCGACACCATCGAATGGCTGCAGGAGTATCTTTCCACCCTCAAAACATCGCTTATCTTTGTAACCCACGACCGCTATTTTCTGGATGCCGTATGCAATCGCATCCTGGAAATCGAGCACACCAAGCTGCATTTCTATGAAGGCAATTACAGTGACTATGTAAAAGGCAAACTTATCCGTGCCCAAGACCTGCAACGCAAGGAAACCAGACGTCAAGCCCAGCTTTCCAAAGAGCTAGCCTGGCTCGCACGAGGTGCTAAAGCACGCAGCACCAAGCCCAAGAATCATGTAGACCGGGTAAAAGAACTGCTCTCAAAAAGCTATCTGATCTCGCAGCAGGACTTGGATATCTCTTTTCAGACAGACAGGATGGGCAAGACCATCCTGGAACTGCACAAACTCAGCAAAGCCTATGGTGGGCAAATCCTCTTTGAAGACGTTGACCACAACTTCCAGCCTTTGGAGCGGGTAGGCATTATCGGAGCAAACGGCTGCGGAAAAACTACCCTCCTCAGATTGATTACCGGCGAGCAAACCCAGGATCTGGGCAGTATCAAGCTCGGGCTCAATACCCATATCGCCTATTACAAACAGGATGAAGATAGCTTTGATCCCGCCCTCAGTGTCTATGACTACATAGCCCAATACGCTGAAACCATCAAAACCGCTGATGGCAGCAAAGTAAGTGCTACCGAGATGCTGAAACGTTTCCTCTTTGATGGCAAGATGCAGCAGATGAAGCTCTCAGCCCTCTCAGGTGGCGAGCGCAAACGTCTTTATCTGCTCAAGTCCCTGATGTTTGGCGCAAACTTCATCATCATGGATGAACCCACAAATGATCTTGACATCCGTACCCTGGAGATCTTGGAAGACTATCTCGATGCTTTCCGGGGGTGTTTACTGATCGTATCCCACGACCGTTTTTTCCTGGATCGTACCGTTGATTACCTCTTTATCTTCGAAGGCAATCATATCCGCAAGTTTGCCGGCAACTATTCGGACTATCTTCTAGTGAAGCGCTTTGAAAAAGAAGAAAGCGAGGACAAGGTCTCAGCAGCCGTGATCCGTCCCAAACGTATTAAAAAGGGACTGAACTACAATGAACAGCGAGAGTTCAACGCTGTCGAATCCCGGATCAGTGAACTGGAAGCGAGTTTATCAGAACTGGAAGATGCGCTGTTGCAGAAAGAGCTGAGCCCCGAACGTTACAAAGACATAGCCAACAATATGCACAGCTTGCAAAGCGAACATGAGAAGCTGCTGGCACGCTGGATCGAGCTGAGCGATAAAGCCAGCGGAGATAACCAGTAAAACAACTTCAATTAGTCACCCATTATAATAGTTCTTGACTGATAATCCTTATTGGGATTAGTTTGAATATTAGAGGTAATGATATGAAAAGAACTGCTGCGATTAGCATAATCCTTTTTATTACTATGCTTTTGCCCATTCAAGCCGTAGTGAATGGACAGCTTACAAATCTTGGAGACCGATTGGTTCTGCATGTGTGGGGAACTCATTACGAGCGAGGCTATGCCACAGGATATCTGGTCGGTGACCGCATCATGACTGTCTTCACTCAATACTTTTACTCCAATGTGGCAGGAAACAGCTTGTATATGTACAATCAGGGTCTGACTTATTTCAATGATCACTTCAGTACCGACGTTCGTTATGTATCCGAAGCACAGGGAGTCCTGCAAGGCATGATTGATGCTGGAGTATCAATCTGGCATAGTGGACTGGGACGAGATTTGAACCTGAATGATCTGCTCTTTACAAACTCCATCGTGGATCTAAGCGGAGGTATGAAAGAAGGAGATCTGGGCTGCTCTTCCCTGTCCAGTTGGGGTTCCGCAAGTGCCGACGATCCTATTCTGGCAGGAAGTATCCAGATTACCCGGCTTTTGGATTGGAGCCGCAATCCTGCCCTTATCGCCAATGCAATCGTTACTATCCATCATCCCTCCGAACCCGATGAACAAAAATGGCTCAGTTTTGGTTATCCGGGTCTTTATGGTGCCCTATCTGCGATTAGTGAAACAAACTGTGCAGCTTTCCTGAATATGGGCAACCTGCACCCCAGTCAGGATACAAACAACCTTACAAATGTGCTGTTTGACATTCGTTCAGGCATCGAACGTCTTGATTTCAATGGTGATTCATATCATGACACTTATGACATCTTCACTTCTGTGGCTATAGGCAATCACCGCTCCGGAACTATCGTTCACTCTATCAAACAATATGCAGATTCCACCCAGGCTATGATTATCGAAACCAACAACAGCGGTACGGTTAAGCGCCACAAGGGTGAATCCAGCGCTATTCAGGGCGATAACCTGGCGGCTACAAACCATTTCCGACTGCTTGCCCAACCCTCATATTGCAGCCGCTATCTGGAGATTATTGACTCATTGGGTGTGAGCCCCTTCGTATCAAACTCCCGCCAATGGCAGCTCATGCAGGGTGCCGGAGGAGTATCCGGCACGATGATGATGATTCAATATCTGCCAAATGTGAATCTTATCCGCTGGAGTGTGGCAAATTCCCAGTATCCCGCCTGGAGCCAGCCCTATATGGAATTTGATACCAATGCTCTTTTTACCCAGCCTACCAGCAATTTTGATGATGTAGAGCTTGTAAATATCCCACGCCTCTCCCCCATCCCTAATCCCCTCAAAGCCGGTCAGGAGCTGAGGTTTGAACGTCAGGAAAGCTTGGTCAGGATCGCCGTCTTCAATACCCGGGGTCAGCAAGTATTCGAAGGAAAACCCTCCAGCTTTGATTCGACAAATTCCTTGCCCCAGAGCGGTATTTACTTCATGAAGGGAACTACTCGCGATGGAATCGTACAGACAGGGAAACTGCTGTATCTGAAATAGCAAGGACAGATTTCGTATTGTCGTCTTTTAAGGGATTGGTAAGGCGTCATAAGCATCTTCCCGGCAATCACTCCCTGATTCGAATTACGCTATCATTACGCACCCATTACGCATAATGTCCGTTATACAAGCGTGATGATAGCGTGTACGTCATAGGGACGGTACACTTTAGATAATCTTTCATGCAATGCGGGGGGGAGCTAAAATCGGTTAACTATTCTGAGATCCACTCCTGGCCATCCCAAGCTGTGCTGGGGTTGTTCTGGGGAGGTGCTGGAATAGAATAGTGGGTACTCATATTGACCAATTCTTTTCGAGTCCACGCGGGACACAAGTTTAGATAGCACATTGTATCACAATACAATACTAGTCCTGTAGGGGCGACAGATTTACACACTCATAAAAGTAAGGTGCTCCCGAAGGAGCACCTTACCAGTGATACTGGAGCTAAATGGGGGATTCGAACCCCCGACCTACTGATTACGAATCAGTTGCTCTACCGGACTGAGCTAATTTAGCTTTTAAAAATGGTCAATTCCCGGCTAATGCCAGGTATATCGATGTATTGCTTGCGGATCGTGCGAACATAGCCTCTATCGGTATAGTCTGTCATATCTGCAATTTCGTGAAAAATCGTCGTAGTCAGCTTGATGTCAAGTTCCGAAGGTTGATATAGATTGCGGGGATACCAGAAATCACAAGTGGAAAAGCTGATATACTCACGGCCCTCGTCATTGATCTGCCAATCAGGCAGTGGCAACCAATACTCCACATACACAGAAACAGTGTCAGGAAGTCCTTTAAACAAAGGCGTGCCAAATGAGTAACAACTAACCACTGTACAGCTATCCACCAGTTCTGGTACCGGCAGTTCCGGAACAAAATGCTTGGGATGCAGGTTTGTGGCTTTTTGATACCTTACCAGCCGATCCCCGAGGAATACATAATCCACTGTCGCAATGTTATTCAGGAAAAAGCTGTAGTAGTCCACAGTAGCCAATTGGCTTCTGTCGATACTGAACTCGGCTGCGATCATAAGTCTGTTCAAAGCCGTGGAAAGCGTAAGATCCAGCTTGTAGTTGTGAGATTCCAGAACATTGAATCTGATTGGTGATCCTTCGATCAGTTCTGCATTTAGAGATAGCAAAACCAATAGGAGAATCGCTGTAAATATGTACTTACGCATTCCGGCCCCTTCGCTTTCTTTGATAGTGGCAAAAGTTTTTGATCGGCTCATTTAGTCAAGGGAAAATGGCTCCTGGATCATTTCATTAGTACGATTTTACGGACATTGTGGGCACTATTGCCTGTCAGTCTGACAAAGTACACTCCTGATGCCTGAAGACGATTATGCTTATCCCTGCCATCCCATATTGCATTGTAGATTCCGGGCAGCATATCTGCCGAAATCAGCTCTCGCACCATTTGCCCGCGGGCATTGTAGATTTTCAAGCTGGTCTTCCCCTGCTTCTTTACTTCAAAGCTGATATTGGTATCAGGATTGAAGGGATTGGGCCAGGCTTCCAGCTTGGGGGCAATTACTGCTGCTGTATGTACAGGCGTGGGAGGATTGCGGAAGTATGAGCGTTCGTACATATCAAAAGTGATAGATTTGGCTGATTCAGGGCTCTTGAGCTGAATCCAATAGTAGTTATTCGGGTTGGGAATTTCTGTAAGCGCGCTGATATCCTGCCAGTCAGTCCATTCGATCAGACCTACGTTATCAAACCAGGCTTGAGATACCTGCCCATTTATCCCGGAAAGACTGAGACGGATATCATAGTAGTAAGCTGAAGCTGGGATCGTAATCTCTTTGTTGAACCACGCCCAGTTTGTAGAGCCTGTGATGTTTGTAGTGATGTTTTCTGTAGCAGTGGGACTCACTGAAGTTCGGCTGTTATAGTAACGGATGATGATATTGGCAGTGTTTACATTACGAGTTTTAATCCAGCCATGCAAGGTGAATTTGGTCGTGTTGTTGTACCATTTCATCTTTTTTGAGATCGTGGCAGTCACGGTTTGTCCTGTGGAGGTGCTTAGCAGGGCTGAACGCATGCCATCCACAGCATCAGTGGAAAACTCGGGTATGGACCACAGCGATGAACCTTCATCTTCCATGTTGCCAAACCATATCGTTTCTGATCCCAATCTGGCCGAAGCATTGATGGGAGGATTTACTGCTGAAATCGATGCTATGCTGCCATAGCGTGGGAGTTTCATCGGATCTGTGTATTGTTCACTTGCTAATGAATTAGTAAAATCCTTTGTAAAAGAAAAGGAGTGATCCATGGGTATCAGGCTTTCAGGATCAGGGATTACTTCACCTGAGAGGTTTTCACGATCTACCAGAAACACAGTATCCAGTTCCCGGGATTTCATGGCAAGGTAATCCAGGATGTGGATTCCTAATTGTCCTGTGGCAGGTTTGGGTATGTAGGCATCGATGAAAACTGGTCTCACCCTATAGTTTGAAAATCCTTCCGGTCTGGCATCAACATACAGAATCATGGAAGGCATGCACTCCGGATAATCCAGATCAAAGACAAAATTGCCGATGGAGTGAGCAATCAGTTTACCATTGTAGATTTCCAAACCCTGGATGATATGAGGATGATGTACGATCACGATATCAGCACCGCTATCAACAGCAGTCTGGCGAATCTGCCGGTCCCATTGATGCGGGACATCGACCCGATGGAAATAATCCTCATCCTCCGTGTCATCAATAAAGGGATTGTTTTTATCGTAGTTTGCACCTGGAGTAAGAGAATATTCGCTGCCACCATGCATTTCAACAATCTTCAGATCAGCAAAACCCTCTACCGCTGCAATTTGCTGGCCTATGTAATAGGGTGTCATGTAAGCAAAACCAGGCTTGTTGAAACCTGCTTGCAGATAGGGTTGGGCATTGTTGTACTGCCCAGTCCGGTCGCAACTCCTCAGAAAAGCGATGTTCAGACCCTTTTTATTGACAAATGAAGGTAAGTATGCTTCATAAGCATTGGCTCCTGCTCCACTAAAGCTGATCCCAGCATCGGTGAGTAAGGATTGCATTTGTTGCTGGGCGACCAAGCCATAATCCAGAGTATGATTGTTGGCGAGGCATACCTGATCTATCCCTGCATAAACAAGACCTGATATATTGCTGGGGCTACCCCTGTAGATTACCGATTTGGTAGGATGCGGGGTACCAAGATTGGAAAGCACTACCTCCAGATTTGCGCAGGTAACATCTGCTGCTGCTCCCAACATGGGCAATGTGGGAGCAAAAATAGCGTTTACACCTTGAGTGGGGATAATCCCACCCCCAGTTTCATATCTGCGTGCTAGCATTACGTCCCCTACAAAGTTCATTGTAAGGGGAAGAGATGATTCTCCAATGTCCACTTGTACCTGTGTGGATGCCAGGCCAATTCGTCCAGTATCATCGGTCACTTTTAAGGATGCTGTGTATGAGTGAGCATCGGTAATAGTATATAGGTGGTAGGGATTTGCCTGGTCACTGCTCTCACCATCGCCAAAATCCCATCTATAAGTGAATGTGTCGCTATCTGGATCGATGACCTGGCTGTAAAATTGCAGCCCCACTTCTCGCCCCGATCCTGGTCTTTGTGTGGGTTCTCCGGTGATAATGCTAACCTGTGGAGCTTGAGGCAGATCACTGGTGATATTCAGGATATCATCAAACCAAACGCTGTAACTATTAGTAAGATTATCGAGATCATTTACATAGATGATCGAAGTAAGCATGGGCTGATAACCAAAGAATGATAGCCAATCCGCACCAAGAGGTAATTGGTAAAGATTCCAGGTATTGTGCGAAAAAGCACCCTGATATACAGGTACCCATACTTCGATGTTCATCACAGTCGAGCCTGAGATGCTGTAAAACAGTGAATTCTCTCCATCCGAGAAACCGATGCCCTGATATTTTGCCCCGGATTGGGTACGTCCGGCAAATTGAATCACAGAGCTACTATCAATCACAACCGGGGATATCATCTGTTGTTTCCAGGTGTTACCGCTGAGTTTCAGGGAGTATTGTGAAGCATTGTAAGTGGTAGAGCTATCAAGACTCCAACCGCTGGGATTGATATCTTCATCGGCCCAGGAAAGTAGCGTTACCTCTCCAGCTTCAAAATCTTCAATTACTTCAAAGCGGCTTTGACCAGCTAAGTGCAAGCTGCTCAAGCAAAACAAAACCAGCCAAATGACTGAGTACCGGGAATGGAGCATAATTCCTCCCAAACTGCTAAATCGAGTCTCTAATTAGCTAATGCAAGTTACATTCCAAGATATGGATAAGTATTATAATGATCAGCCGTTATCGGCGAGATTTATACTCCTGCTCTTGAAGCCATAACCCAGAACATCATTTACATCTGTAACCACCATGAAAGCATCGGGGTCAATTTCTTTCACGATATCTGTAAGGAGAGGCACTTGGCGGCGGTTCAATACGCAGAAGATTACATTGATATCCCTCTGATTGAAGCCACTGGTGCCTTTTAACAACGTGACCCCCCGAGCCAGTTTGTCAAAGATTTCGTTGCGGATCTCTTCCATTTCATCGGAGATGATGTATACGCCTTTGATGTATGGCAGTCCTTCTGAGGCCAGGTCTGTGATCTTTGTCACAATGAAGAGGTTGATGTATCCCCAGATCAGTAGTTTAGGATCTGCAAGAGATATGGCTACAGCCAGTATGATCCCAGTCTCCACTATGTAATAACTGGTTCCGATGGATAGATTTGCTTTTTGCTTGATTAGCGCCACTGGAATATCAGTGCCACCTGTGGAGCCTCTAAATCTAAAGATCAGCCCCAGTCCCAAGCCTAATAGTACAGAACCCGCAATTGCCGAAAGAAACAGATCCTCAGGAGGGAGCATGGCATAGATGATCCTTCCATTTACTAAGTGGGTATACCTGGCTATATCAGAAATCAAGCCCAGTCTTGCCAGCATCGGGAAACTAAGCAGGTCTGTCATTGCCGCGCTCACAAACATGCCATACAGAGATTTACTCCCGAAGGATTTGCCGATGAATACAAAACTGATCACAAACAAGGGTAGATTGATCAGGATCATGGAGACACCATTGGGAACTCCAAAAAAGGCTTTAATTATCTGTGATATACCAGCTACTCCACCTGGGGCCATATTGTATGGTAAGAGAAACCATGAATAGCCGATGGCAAAGAAAACTGATGCCAGGATTATCCCGATATGGTTCTTTACTTCTCTCTGAATGCGCTGTTTGCGGCTTATCTTTTTCATGTACTTGCTGCTCCTAATGTACTTGACGAATTCCGGTCATTGATAATTATTGTTTGTTCCGGCATACAATGCTTCCCTGCATTTCAGGAACTGCATTGGCCGGAAGAAAAGAAATACAAACCAAGGAATACGTGAATGAAGATCGATATCAGATTGGACGGAATAAAACATACCACAATAGAGCTGGAAAAACCCAGATCAATTGCTCAAATCCTTAAAGGCACCGATATCAATCGGGATCTGATCCTGAGCTATAAAATCAACCATACCGAATATGTCAATGAAGATTATTGTCCAGAAAACGACACTCTGGTCAATTGCATCACTGCTCATCACCCTGAAGGCTACAGAATCTATCAGGATTCCGTAATCTTCATCATGTGTAAAGCCTTGAACTCCATGATGGGCAATACTCATTCCCTTGTGGCGGAACATTCCATTGGAGATGGTGTCTTCTGCGAGGTATTCAATACTGAACGGTTTACAGAGGAAGATTGCTCGAGACTCCAGACCGAAATGCATCGAATCATCGAAAGTGATATCCCTATAGACAGGATCGAGGTAAAAACCTCGGAAGCAGTGGATATCTTAAACTCCATGGGCAGAAAAGACATCATCAAGAATCTACTGTCGAACTATGCAGACAGTGTCTTTATCTACAGATGTGGGAAATACTATGATTTCTTCATCCGTCCTCTGGCTGATCGCACTGGCTTCATTAAGGAATTTGAGATCGTGTATCAATCTCCCGGCTTTATCCTGCGTTTCCCTACAGGCAAGGATTTCAAGGTGTCACGCCCCTTCGTACTGCCAAAGAAGGTTTTTGCTTTGCATCAGGAACACGATAAGTGGCTGGATATCCTCAGAGTTCATAATATTGTGGATATCAATAAACTGATAGTTAATTACGAGATTTCACAGTTTATCCTCGTGGAAGAAGCCCTGCATGAGAAAAAGATAGCTGAAATCGCAGCAGATATTGTAAAACGACAGGAAGTGAAATTGATCCTGATCGCCGGTCCTTCATCCTCAGGAAAGACTACTTTTGCTAAACGTCTTGGAATTCAGTTACAAGCGAGCAAGGCTAAACCTATTGTGATCGGTATGGATGATTACTTCCTGGATCGAGCCAATACTGCCCGCAAGGAGAATGGTGATTTCGATTTCGAATCCATTTATGCCATTGATTTGGATTTCTTGAATCTGCAATTGACCCAACTTCTTGATGGAGAACAGATAGAGCTCCCGCATTATGATTTCACCCGTGGAGTGAGACGCCGCAGTGGTAATTACGTCAGGATGAATAAGGACAACATCATCATCATGGAAGGTATCCATGGCTTGAATGATACACTTACCGCTGCAATACCAGACCATCGCAAGGCCAGAATCTATATCTCCGCCCTGAACCAACTCAATATTGACAACCACAACCGGATACCCACCACCGATTGCAGATTGCTGAGACGGATCGTTCGTGATCATCAATACAGAGGCTATTCTGCAGAGGAAACTCTGATCCGCTGGAGGGATGTGCGTGAAGGCGAAGAGAAAAACATCTTTCCATTTCAGGAGAATGCTGATTACATGTTCAATAGCAGCTTGACCTTTGAACTGGGTGTCCTGAAGAAGTACGCTTGGAGATTGCTGCATAGTGTATCTCCCTCTTCATCTGCCTATATGGAATCGCGCAGGCTGTTACGTCTGCTGTCCCATTGCCGAGATATACCTGATTCCCAGGTTCCATACAATTCGATTATTAGAGAATTCACCAGCGGCTCTGTATTCAATTACTGAGGATTATCGTGGGTAAAATCAATATCTTAACCGAAGACGTCAGGAACAAGATTGCTGCTGGCGAAGTGATCGAAAGACCGGCTTCTGTAGTCAAAGAACTTGTTGAAAACAGTATTGACGCTGGAGCGGATTCGATTACCGTCATTGTGGAAAATGGTGGTAAAGACCTGATCCAGGTGATCGACAACGGCTGCGGCATGGATACTGATGATGCCATGCTATGCCTGGAGAGTCATGCCACCAGTAAAATATGCAATGTCAATGATATCGTACACATCGGTTCTCTGGGGTTTCGTGGTGAAGCTCTGCCATCTATCGCTTCCGTATCTCATTTCACACTTATTACCAAAAGCATGGACTCTGATACTGCAACAAGGATAGAGATCAACGATGGCAAGCTGCGTGATGTGCAGAAAACCTCCGCCAATCATGGCACTACGATTGCAGTCCGGGGGCTCTTCAAGAACCTCCCTGCCCGCCGTAAGTTTCTAAGAACCGATACGGTGGAATTGCGTCATATCCTGAAGTATTTCCACTATCAAGCCATAATCTATCCTCAGCTCAGTTTCAAGTTGATAGCGGATGGTAAACAGAAACTATCCTATATTGCCACAAACGACCGTAATCAAAGAATGACAGATATCTTTGGCTCCAGTTTCTTTGCTGATGATGTTATCGAAGTCAGCGGGATCGCTCAGGACTACGCAGTAAATGGCTATATCTTTGGTCTGGAGGATCGTCAGGGGAAGTTGATAGATGCCCAATATGTGTTTATCAATGGCAGATTCATCAATGATAAGACAGTGCGTCATAGCATAAAGAGTGCATACGAACCATTTATCCTTAAAAGCCGTGATTGGATGAAGGGTACTACCCCGCCCTACATACTCTTTATTACTGTGCCTCCAGAGCAAATTGACGTGAACGTCTCCCCTACTAAAAGCGAAGTTCGATTCAGAGAAAACCAGAGAGTTCACTCATTGATATTCGAAACCCTGTCACGTGCCTTGAAGCGCTATGAAGAAGATAAATTTGCGTCTGCTCGCAATAAGTTTCTTACTCCTGCTGCGAAGGACTCTGCCAGTTCTTTTGAACGTGACATCTTTGTAGCCAAAACTGATGTCCCCAGGTTCAGCGAATATAAAAAAGAATATGGAAACCTTTATCAAGATGATCTGTTCAGAGCTGAACCAAGCCCCAAGCCTACACCAATACCTATCGTCAATCCAGCCCTAAGTGATCAACCCCAAATCGAGATCTTTAATGATCTGCCCAATGATAGTGTGTCCTATAAGCTACTCATTCAAAATGAGGAAGACTACATTAATCCCTGGCAGCTACATAACACATATATATTTGTCCAGATCGAAGACGGTCTGGTAATCATAGATCAACATGCCGCCCATGAACGGATCATATATGAGAAGTTGATCCATCGTACCGCGGGTGCCCCAGCAGTAAGGCAAAAGCTGATCATCCCTATCGTGATTGACATACCCCCATATATCGCTTCTGAAATCAAAGATCTTATCGATGCAAACCTTGAAGTTCTGGAAAAAACAGGATTCGTCCTGAAGAAATTCAGCGGTGATTCTATCGTGATCGAAGAGATACCGGCTGAATTGGGAGACTTTCAAGGCGGTCAGGTCTTTCTGGATATCCTCAAGCAGCTGGAAGCAGAACTTGAGATAAACCATGACTTCCGGGATTCTCTCGCCAAATCTATAGCCTGTAAAGCTGCTATCAAGGCAAATACCCGTCTCACTCGTAAAGAGATGCTGGCTTTGATCAATGACCTGTTTGCATGCCGGGTTCCTTACTTCTGTCCTCATGGCAGACCCCTGATAGTCAAGATGACTATAACGGATTTCGAAAAGAAGTTTAAGCGCATTACATGATCATTATCATTGAAGGGCCTACAGGAGTTGGTAAGAGCACTTTAGCATTGCAACTGGCTCAAGCCCTTGATACAGAGATAATAGGGGCTGATTCCAGACAGATCTACCGCTATCTGAATATTGGCACTGCCAAACCCGGGATCGAAGAACTAAACCTGATCAAGCATCACATGATCGATATCTGTGATCCCAAAGAGACATACAATGCTGGTCAGTTTGCCTCAGATGTCTCTAGGATCGCTGCTTCACTTGAAACATCAGCTAAAATACCGATCATCTGTGGGGGTACTGGTCTTTACATCCGAGCCTTTTTAGAAGGGTTGTTTGAGCATCCTCCTTTCGATCCCCAGATTAAAGCCAGACTCTTATCAGAACTCGATGAATTCGGAATCAATGAGATGTACTCCCGATTGATGACCATAGACCCCAGTTTTGCTACAAAAATAAGCTCTAATGACCCCCAAAGAATCCTGAGGGGCTTGGAAGTCTATTTAGCTACTGGAAAACCAATTTCCTATCATTGGTCGAAACAAAAGCCCCGTCCTCCCCAAAAAATCCTGCGTCTATTGGTTAACATAGAAAGAGAGAGCCTGTATTCTCAGATCAATAGCAGATTAACTGCCATGTTGAAACTAGGACTTCTGGAAGAGATCAACGACTTACTCACTAGAGGTTATACTTGGACTGATCCCGGCTTGAACAGCCTGGGTTACAAGGAATTCCAAGCTTTCTTTGAAGGCAATGCGACCCAGGAGGAATGTGCTGATCTGGCAGCACAACATCACCGTAACTATGCAAAAAGGCAGCTTACCTGGTATCGAAAAATCAATTATGATTTGACAATCGATCCCAAGCACTTTAGCTTATCTGATATCCTCGGCGCTTTAAAGTGACTCATCCGGGGAAATGAGGAATTTGTGCACGTTATTGCAAAAGTTGTGAACTACGAAATCACAGATACTGATTTAACCAGGGAATGCAAATGCGTCCCCAATCAGGATCCCTCCCAAGCTCTTAGAAGGCTGATAGACAGATGTTTGCTCCTGAACAAAGCCGTTGATTCCGGCTTTACGGTTTCTGATGATGAGTTTGATCTAGCGCTGCTGGAATTGATCGAAGAAGATGAACCTTTTGGCCTTCCTCCAGGATCGTTGCAGGACATGGATGCCCAGGAAATGGAATTGCTTCTGACCCGGAACATCCTGATCAGGAAATATGTACAGAGTCTATGTGAGAATGAGCAGCAAGTTTCTGAAGAAAAACTGAAGGAAATATATGATGAGCAACAGGATAGTTTCTGTTGTGATGAGATGGTACGCTGCTCTCATATCCTGATCAAGGGAAATGATGACGATGCCTTGCACAAGATCATTGCGATCAGGGAGAGCATCAAATCCCCAGAGGAGTTCCTGCAGATTAGCAGTTCTTGCTCAGATTGCCCTTCGAACAGCCAATGTGGGGATTTGGGATATTTTGCTCATGGTAAGCTTCTCCCTGAAATTGATGAAGTTGCCTTCTCTCTCGAGTTAAATGAGATCAGCCAACCTTTCAAATCCAAGTATGGATACCACCTCCTATTACTCACAGATCGGAAATGCGGGAATCCAGTCCCATTTGAGGACATTAAAACCAGCCTGGCAGCCAGAATCCGGCACATGGAACGGGAATACTTCCTGATGCGTCATGTAAGCGACCTGTACACAGAATATAAAGATAGCATTGTGATATTGGCCGATGCCTTCAAACCGGCTTAGCAAGATCCTTGGGATCACGACGTTTGGAGAAAGCCACGGACCTGCAATAGGCGTACTGATAGACAGTCCCCTCCCCGGGTTACCAGTTCCATACGCAGAGCTTGAGGAAGCTTTGTCTCGCCGAAAACCTTCCACTCCCTTTGAAACATCACGGATTGAACCTGATGAACTGGAATTCATCAGCGGAGTACATGAGGGAAAAACCACAGGTACTCCATTGTGTATTATCATTAGAAACAAAAATGCCCAATCCCGGGACTATGAATCTCTCAAAGATCTTTTCCGTCCGGGACATGCAGATTTTGCCTGGTTTTCCAAATATGGCATCTATGATTACCGGGGTGGAGGACGTGCTTCTGGACGAGAGACATTAGCCCGGATTGTGGCTGCCACACTGCATGAATCCATCTTAAAGGACATTAGGATTGAGATTGTTTGTACACAGATTGGTGACTTAGTGCCAGATCCAACAAATTCTGAGAATACCGACAATTCTTACCACTGGCCGGGCAACGTACCTGCTCTCGAACAATACCTGGAAACCATGAAAGCCTCAGGAGATAGTGTGGGCGGGATAGTAAGAGTTACTATCTCAAATGTACCCAAAGGTCTTGGAGACCCGGTATTTGAGAAGCTTTCAGCAAATCTTGCCAAGGCAATGCTATCGATAGGTTCTGTAAAAGGAATCATGTTTGGTGATGGTTTGGATTTAGCCCGACGCAAAGGAAGTGAAGTTAACGACCAGATCAGTTTAACTGGATTCCTTTCCAATCATCTAGGCGGCATCAATGGGGGTATCACTAGTGGCAATGACATTACCTTTGATGTGATTGTCCGTCCCGTATCCTCTATCTCCATACCACAACAAACCATCGATAAGGGTGGTTCTGAACATACTCTGAACCTAAGTGGCCGCTTTGATACCTGTCACATCCCGAGAATCATTCCTGTAATCGAAGCCATGACCAAGCTTACTCTATGTGATGCCATCCAGCACCAAGCTTTAATTGCTGGAATACCTACTGAGTTACATCAACTAAGAGAAGCACTGGACAAAATCGATGAAGACATCATCGATTGTCTATACAGACGTAAAGCTATCGTGAACAAAGTCAAGCAATTCAAAGTACAAAACAACATTGAGTTGATCGATATTAAGCGAGAACAGGAGATCCATCAGAGGACCAGGAAACTGGCTGCAGAATCCGACCTGGATCCCGATTTAGCATGCGAAATCATAAAGAAGGTGTTGCAAATATGCAGAATATAATCATGTCCGTCCCTTACACTGATAAGAAAGACTTTAAGAACAACCCTACCTATTCCATGATGCACATTGAATACCGCCTCGATATGTCGGATGATCCAGATCAGATTGATTTTTCAAGATTTACATCTAACAACATCCTTTGTTATAAAGGCTCCAATGTTCCTGAAACGCTAATGGAAAAGATGATTAATAGCGATTCCATCATCGACATCGATTTAGCTGATATTGATGAATATCTGGATCGACTCCCTGGCAACAGGCTGTTAATATCAAAACACTTAGACAAATACGATGAAGTAGAGATCCGGGAACTTATCAATTGTCCCCATCCAGCCAATGCCTACAAACTCGCTCTAAAAGCGAGTTCGTTCGCCGAAATAGTGAAGGTCAGTGAGTTGATCGAGCAATCAGACAGGAATAATATTATCTTCAGTGTTACAGGTGTATGGGGCAAGTTCCAGCGGATATTGCATAAATTCTTCAATTCCAGTTCAGTATACATCTATAGGTTTGAGCCCACTGCTGATGGACAGATCTCTTTAATGGATTTCTACTTATCCAGAGCTTTATACATTGATTCTGGCAGAATGATCGCAGGCATTATTGGAGCCAGCCATGTGTATGAATCCTACAGTTTCTATGCATACAATGAAGAATTCAAACATGAAGAACTGGATATCAGCTTTCTGCCGATCCCTACCACAGATCCATTAGAGGCTATTGAAGTTATTCGCTGGTTAAAACAACACTTCAGAGTTATAGGATTTGCCATCACCAATCCTCTCAAGCAAGCTCTGGCAAAAGCTCTTGGCTCGCATATCCCGATCATCAATACAATCGTGATCTCGGACACCAGAATTCTATCCTTCTTCTACAATTCATGCCTGAATGCCTTTGTTCAGTTTCGAAACACCGATACTCAAGCTTTGAAACATATTATTACTGAGCGAGCCATAGACCCCAGTTCTTCCATATTGATCCACGGGACGGGGGATTGTGCCGAAGCGTTTGTTGCAACCCTTAAAAAGCTTGGGTTCAAAGATATCTTTATCGTTGGACGAAACACTACCAGAAAGAGTCACCTCATTGAGAAATACTCACTTTCCGATACCATTCCAAAACACGTAAATATACTTATAAACGCTACGCCATTGGGTTTAGATGATGGCGATAAGTTTCCTGTACTGCCTGCATATGACCTCTTGGTCGACTTGCCCTACGTCTTTGAGGAAAAATCAAGCCTGGTACAGGAGGCAGAAGCCAGAAATATCCCGTTTGTTGATGGCAATGAGTTTTGGGAAATCCAACATGAAATGCAATACGAATCCCTCACTTCATACATCGATTTCGATGAATATGAAGAAGATAAATAAATAATTTGACAAAAACATTACGATCTCGAAATGATATTCGAAGACGCTGACCCAAAACCTATAGAATCATACTAAGGAGTTATATATGAAGAAGATGCTTTATTGCCTGGCATTGTTTATGCTCTTCGCGCTTCCTGCTTTGCTGCAGGCCCAAATGGAACCCATGCAACTCGGATGGCAGGAATTTCCCATAGCCGGGATAGACAATCTGTTTATTCCCTACTCAAATCCATCCCTATTGGGTACGGGTAATTCAAATGGACTTGGAATTGTCCACCTTGCCAATGAGGATCAATTTGAGAAGCATTACTGGCTGATTCTAAATGCAGATTTTCTTACCTATGCTTATGAAAGAGATCATGGTATTCAACACCATATGTTGGCTATGGGGGATCAATTGTTGCCAGATCATATCTTGCCCAATCTTTATTATGGGTCGAACTACCGTTGGAAAAGCGATGCTTTCAAAGACGGAATATTCCGCAATGGATTCACCTATCGTCCCCATGATTCGTCATCTCTGGCCTTTACCTGGGATAATCCCATCCATGGCAAACCCTTCTACAGGGCTGGCCTGGCAATTCGTCCCCTGGCGTTTGTAAAATCCATGGACGATTATCGGCTGGAACTCTCTGCCGATGTAAACTACTCTTACCTGCAGCAAGGAGATAAATACGAGATCTCCAAACCAATCCTGGGAATCAATACTCAGCTTCTTGATGGAGTAAAAATTGGTGCCACTTACAATCTGGAAGAAGAGACTGCCCTGTTATCATTCAGCCTGAGTTCCAGAAAGTCGGAGATTGGTGGTTTGATGCGCATGAAGGATTATGACAATTGGGGATATGGCTATCTGCACCTGACTGATGCAAATTTCAAACCCTTCCTTGGTTTCAGCCCCAAATCCTGGTATAAAATGAGCCCCAAGGGTCAGATTGTGAGTTATAGAGCTCCGAAGTACACTCTGGGACCATTTAAAGTATTTGATTCCGCTACCAGATCCATCGAAAGTGTGATCGAAGAGATCAACAAGGCTGCCCAGGATCCTGCCGTGAATGGCTTGCTGTTCAAAGATCCTTCCTTCTCCACTTCATTTGCCTTGCAGCAAGAACTGGTGGACGCCTTGAAAGAATTTAAGACTACGGGAAAGCACATCAGCTTTTACTACAACAACATCAGCAATGGCTCCTACATTTTTGCCGCATCTGTAGCAGACAAGATTTATCTGAACCCAAATGGAATCGTCGATCTTAGGGGACTTTCCATCACAAGCCCCTACTTGAAAGGCATGCTAAGCTCTCTGGGCATCGAACCCATGAACTTCCGCAGCCATAAATACAAAAACGCCGGGAACATGTTCAGTGAAACTGAAATGACCGCGGCTGAACGAGAAGTTTACGATGCCCTGCTGCAAAGCATCTATGACCAGATGATTGCCCAGATCAACGTAGGCAGAGGCGAGCGCTTGAACGCACCCGTAGAAACCGTTATCGATCAAGGCCCATATTTCATCCCTTCAACAGCTTTAAAAGCTGGATTGGTGGATAAAATTATCTATGAAGATGAGCTCAGCGCTACTCTGAAGCAAGACTTTCAGTTCTCAATGCGCAACAATGAACTGGCTAACTACCGTTCCTATGATTGGTCCAAACCCAAAGAAACCCTTATAGCCACGATCTATGCCAGTGGCAACATCGTAATGGGCACAGGCACACCCGGACAAAAAATCGCTCATGAAACTACCGTCAATCTCATCCGTGCCGCACGTAAAAATCCAATGTACAAAGGTATCCTGCTTCGGGTGGATTCTGGTGGCGGCAGCGCTCAGGCATCCGATATCATCCTGCGTGAGCTGGAGCTGGCAAAAACCGAAAACAAAAAACCCGTGGTTGTATCCATGGCGGGAGTAGCTGCCAGCGAAGTATACTACATTTCCGCCTATGCCGACAAGATAGTTGCCAATCCTGCCACGTTTACCGGTTCCATTGGAGTGATCGGATTGATGTTCAATGCCACAGAGATGTTCAAAAAGATCAAAGTGAACTGGAGCACAGTCAAGAAAGGTGAAAACGCTGATTTTGGCTCGATGTTCCGTCCCTGGACCATCGCGGAAAAGAAACTGCTGGAAGGCTATATAGAGCAAACTTACAATGATTTCCTCAGCAAAGTCGATGCCGGAAGACTAAACCTTGACCTGGACGAAATCCATGAACTGGCTCAGGGTCGGGTTTGGACAGGTGAACAAGCTAAGAACAAAGGCCTGATCGATGATCTGGGCGGCATGGATGTTGCCCTGAAACACCTGAAAGAAATCGCCAAAATCAAAGGACCCATCCGGGCTGTTGATGCGACAAGCTCTGCCAGCGGGATAAATGTGAACATGCAGTCCAATTCCCTGATCAAAGCTCTGAAACTCGATGCAGTACAAGCTCTGAACAGCGAATATCTGAAAATTTATGAGCTGTGTAATGACTTTGCCAGTGAGAAAGCCTTGCTGCTCAGCCCTATTGACAGCACAAATCTACAGTATTAGTCTAGCTTAACCGCATCCAAAAATTCAATCTGGCTTCGTCTATATGCACATAGCGGATGGATGAAGCCAGTTCTTTTATCCTGTCAAAGACCGTTGATGAATCGGAGTATGGGGCAGCGCTCCATACCAAAAAGGAAAGTGGGTAGGAATAGTTTTATCCCTTCAGTCGCATAGGGTGGCTTTCAATGAACCGGTTTTTGTGTTTTGGCTCGTGCAACGGTCTTTGTCAGTTCTTCCTTGCTTGAATTACGCTATCAATACGCATCAATTACGCACCTTAGGCGTATTGATTCCGCAATCGACGTGTGTTGCGAATAGGAAATTGTCACAACAAAAAAAGGGGTGAAGCTGAATCTTCACCCCGAGAATTACACAAAACGCATTACTCAGCTTTACCTAATTCCACTAATTTCAGGATTTCATTCCTGATGCCATTTAGTTTGCCCCTTACTTCCGCCCAGTCATTTTAATGATAATGCTCAGATACCTGGATTATCTCCTTTTTGCGCAGATGGACATTGAAGCCCAATCTGCACAGATCAATACTCAAAGGATCAGGCCCCAGATCTCTCACCGGAGATACTGTGGTAATCTTCTCAATATCGATCTCTTTCCCATTTGGCAGCGTATATAGCATGGCATACCTCGGTTTTTAAGTGTGCTGATGCAGGATTTTTAACCCTTGATTTTTTGGCAAGCTTTTTTTATAAAAATTCCATATTCTGCTTAGAATGAAGAATAACTTCGAAATGATCCCTGAAAAAATCATTATGTGTATCAATCAGGTTTGCTTACCTTCTGATCATAACTATCTTATCCATAAAAGCATGATTACAGGAGAATCCATGTCTGATAAATTCAATCACATCTTTTCTGAGATCAGAAAATCCCACGATTCGATTCTATCTCCCCGGGCATTTCGGGATGAGAATGCCTGGCGCAGCAAAGAGGAAGAACAGGATGTAATGCGTTCACGCTTTGCTGTGGATCGGGATCGTATCCTCTACAGCGGTGCATACCGTCGCTATCATGGTAAAACTCAGGTGTTTTCTTTTACCAATCTCATCGATGAAGAAATGACCAATCGCAATCTGCACATTGCCTATGTATCACAGATTTCCCGAACCATCGGTAAGTATCTGGGCTTGAATACAGAATTGATCGAAGCCATTGCACTGGGACACGATCTGGGGCATTGCCCCTTTGGTCATGATGGTGAAAACGCTCTCAGCGAATGCTGTGTGTCGGCAGGAATTGGCATGTTTCATCATAATATAGAATCCCTGCATATTGTTGATTATATATCCCGAAAAGGAAGTGGACTGAATCTCACTTTCCAGGTTCGGGATGGTATTATCTCTCATGACGGTGAAGTGCACAATACCCAGCTCAAGCCACATACCAATAAAACTGAAGCCGATATCGAAGACTTTATAACGCGTAAAAAGGGTGGGGAAAAAGTGCAATGGATGCCCGCTACACTCGAGGGCTGTGTGGTAAGAATTACGGACACTATTGCCTATATTGGTCAGGATATCGAAGATGCCATCCGCTACAACATTCTCAAGCGGGAAGAATTGCCCAAAGAGCAGGTTGCCTATCTGGGGAATACCAATAGCCAGATCATCGAGACCTTGATTAAAAGCGTGATCGCTAATAGTTACAATCAGGATTGGATCGCTTTTGACCAGGAAACTTCAGATCACCTGCTCGAACTCAAGCGCTTCAATTATAAGAAGATCTATACCGATGAAAACGTGAAACAAGCCAATAGCATTATCTACAGAACCATGCATCTGATGTTTGACAAGTATCTGGATGATGTTACCAATCAGAACCGAGAATCCAAGATCTTCAAACACTTCCTGAACCATAAACGTCCTGAGTATATGGATCGCTTTTCGCCAGCGGAAATGGTGCGGGATTTTATTGCAACGATGACAGACCGCTATTACAATGAAGAGGTGAAGGATTACATGCTGCCCTGGCGGGGGTGATTACAGCCCAGAGTGTACTACCTGTCCGCCAATCATTGTGAACAGGCTACTGGCCTCCAGCCAGTATTCATTGGGCAGAGTCCGGTAGTCTTCCAGGATAATCAGATCTGCCACTTTGCCCTTCGTTATACTACCCTGACTGTCCTGTGAACATGAAGCCATAGCAGCTCCCTGAGTGTAGCCAAGAATTGCGGCAGCTACGGATATTCTTTCTTCTGGTATCCAGGCATCCGCATCTGGGCAAAGCGCTTCCTTTCTTTCTAAAGCAGTGTAGATCCCCAGAAATGGGTTCATGGTTTCGATGGGTGTATCAGACCCAAAGGCGTAGGGAATCCCTGCCTGAATCAACGATGCAAAAGGATAAGCCTCATCAGGTATGTCTTTCCAATGTTCTTCTATCATAGGGATGTCATTGGCAAGATGAACAGGCTGCATACTGGCCAGTAGCCCTGAACTCTTCAGTGCATTAAGATCCAAATGGCGAATGGACTGCACATGTTCAATCCTGTGTTTCAAGGATCGGTATTCTGGTATGCTATTCAAGCGTTTCACCGCTTCTATGACCTGATACACAGCCCTATCCCCTATGGCGTGAATGGTGCTGGAGAATCCATGTTGTGCCGCATGTTCAATTGCTTTGTAAAGCTCTTCATCCGAGTATCTCAAAATTCCCTTGTTCTCCGGCTCTGAAGCATATCCCTGAAACATTGCAGCGGTTCGGGATCCCAAAGATCCATCGGCAAATAGCTTGTATCCGCACAGTTTGTACCATTCGTCACCTTCATAGCTTCGGATGCCTGAATCTATTACACTACTGAGGTCTGTAGTCTGGAAATGCCAGCAAAAGCGAAACAGCTTTCCTATGCTCTGGGCACTATGCAGGATGTCTCGGCTTGCTTGATTCTCCATCGTGTGAAAACCAATCAGACCCCATTGATACATATGCTGGATCGTGTCATATACCGCACGGAGGATGATGTCTTCCGGAGCTGGGACAATAAATCTATCCAGAAGCTCGGCTGCGGTTTCATAAAGAACTCCCGTTGGTTCTCCACTATTATCGCGCTCGATCCTGCCACCATCCGGATCAGTAGTGTGCCTGTCAATCCCTGCCGCTGCAAGAGCCTTGCTATTACATAGCTTGGAATGATAATCCTTGCTGAACAGAGCTACTGGAACATCGGGAAAGATAGAGTCCAGAATGTGTTTGTTGAGAGCCATGTGATCTTCCAGTACATTCCTATTCCAACCACCTCCCAGAATCCATTGGGGATTCCAGTCCAGTTTGTCTCTATAGGATGTAAGATACGATTTGATCCCCTCAATATCTTTGCAATCGGTGAGATTCACGTAGATCCTGCTCTTGGCATATTCGAGGAAATGAGTGTGTGCATCTGTAAATGCTGGCAGTAGTGCTTTATTGGTCAAATCAATCGTCTCTACATGGTCTATACTCATCAGGAGGCAATCAGAGTATCTCCCAATATGTTTTATTCTGTCGCCTGACACCAAAACTGCGGTATTATCTGGATGGCCAAGGATATGACCGCCTTTGAATATATAATTCATGAACTCAGTATCTCCAGCCCCCGTATCAGTTCTTGATCTGGGATTGCACAGTTTATTCTGATCCAGTTCTGTGCCACTTCTCCAAACGCTCTGCCCGGTACAGTTATCACTCCCTTTTGAACTAGCTTCGTGGCGTAATCTGGATAATCAGTCCTCAGCAGCAAATATGGTGTAGCATCAGGTATGTGGATTTCTTTGAATGTATCAGACAGCAGATCAGTGTTTTTTAAGTACTGAAGTGTCAGGGATCTGCTGGTAGCCATATGCTGTCTCACATCCTGCTCGATCTCAGGATGCTGCAAGGCGTATGCAGCAAGGATTTGTGAAAGCCATGCGGCACAGGTAGAAACGTATTGTTTGGTTTTGATAATGGCAGAAATAATCTTGGGTGGAGCTATTACCCAACCGATCCGCCAGCCACTCATAAGATGAGATTTGGATACCCCTGAGACTCTTATGATCCGGTCGAAGGCAGCGTGGTCAAAGACTGGAGCTTCATTGAAGTATAATCTTCTGTAGATCTCATCTATGATCAGAGTTATACCATGCTTATTCAATACTCTTGCAAGCTGAAAGAAATCATCTCCTGAAAACATGAATCCACTCGGATTGGAAGGATGGCTGAGTATAAGGAACTTTACATCATCTGCCAGTGTGTCATTCCATAGATCCCAATCGATATTCTTGAAGTCCTCTCTGAAGGGCAGGCGAACGATCTCTGCCTCTGCCATCTTGATTAAGGGAAGATAGGCTGGGTAGTCAGGATCAGGCACGGCTACTTTGTCACCTCGGTTTACTAGAGCCATCAGAGTGATAAAAAGTGCTTCCTGTGCTCCGTTACACACACATACATTCTCAGGATCTGTGTCTTCATACGTGGCAATGCATTCTCTAAGATTAGGTAATCCAGCATTAGGTGTATAATGAGGATTATTTCCCTGAATAAGATCTACAGCTTTCTCGCTTAATAATGGGGGAAACTCGTAACCCAATTCTCCAAGAGCCATGTTCACCGCTCCATCAGGAGCAGCAGCCATGATTCTGCGAAGTCGCGATAGCTCTATACTGCTAATGCGGTCGGATTCAATCCACAAGGTTTCTTAAATCCTCTTCCAAAGCTACAGATACGTCCGTTTTTTCGTCTCTGTACTTCACGATGATCGGGCAATATACCTGAAAGTCCGGATTCTGTTTCAATTTTCTGGATCCAGGCACTACAACGGCTCCAGCAGGAATAACAACTGATCCTTCATCATCCTTACTAAGGTATTGATGATTTACACAGTCATAGACAGGAGTGGAGGAAGTAATGATCGTGCCTGAGGCTATCACTGCTCTGGTTTTTATGGTTACACCTTCATAGATTCCTGTATTTCCTCCCACAAAGGCATTGTCTTCCACCACTACAGGACGCATCCCAATCGGTTCCAAGACACCTCCAATCATCGCTCCAGCCGACAAATGTACGTTTTTACCAATCTGGGCGCAAGACCCAACCAAGGCATGAGAATCGATCAGACTGCCACTATCGACATAAGCTCCTATGTTGATAAATGCTGGAGGCATGATCGCCACTCCCCTGGCAATATGGCATCCATTACGTGCTGAAGAACCACCCGGCACAATCCTGATTTGATCTTCCAGTCTGAACTGCTTTTCAGGGAGAGTATTCTTATCGAAGAAGCTTTTATGAGGGCTCCATGGCATCTCTTCCAGAATGCCCATTCGAAAACCCAGCAGAATCCCCATCTTTACCCATTCATTCACAATCCACGAGTCATTGATGGGTTCGCAAGCCCTGATGCTTCCGTCATTCAGGCGTATGATAAAATCGTCAAAGAGCTTTCTGTCTTGTTTTGAATAGTGCATGGGTTTATGGTTGAACAATGCTATAATCTGGTCTTTCATTATATATCCTTCAATGTGTTCCTGATGCGTTCCAATGCCTCTGAAAGCACAGCCCTGGGGCAGGCAAAATTCAATCTCATGAACCCTTGTCCTTCTTCTCCGAATCCCGGGCCATCGTTCAGGGCAACAAGTGCTTTGTTTGTCATCATATCCGATAAGTCATGATCCGATAGCCCATACCGACGGCAATCCAGCCAGGCCAGATAAGTGCCCTCGATTGGGCTCATGCTAAGCAGAGGGAGGTTTTCTTTCAGGTAAGAAGAGAGAAAATCCCTGTTTCCCTGTAGATATACCAGTAGTTCCTCCAGCCATGCTTCAGAGTTGTTATATGCTGCCTCAAGGGCTACAATCCCAATGCTGTTGCCTAAGTAGATGTGCAGGTTTTGATTCAGATATTCAATTGGTTTCCTGAGTTCAGGATTCTCTGCGATTACCACAGCGGTTCCCAATCCAGCAATATTGAAGCTCTTGGCAGGAGACATACCAGTAACAACGATATTGCTCATGCTTGGTAATGAAGCAATAGGAATATGCTTGAAGCCTTGATACACGATATCGGCATGGATCTCATCACTAAATATAGGAACGCTATAACGTCTGCAGATCTCCCCCATCTTCATCAATTCGTCATATGTGAAGACTCTTCCAACGGGGTTATGAGGGTTACAGAGAATAAAGAGCCTGGCTTGTTTTATCTTTACTTCAAAATCCTCGAAATCAATCGAGTACAAGCCACTTTCTTCCACCAGGGCATTAGTTAAAACAGTGCGGTTATGAGCCTTGATGGTGGCAGCAAAAGGAGCATATACAGGAGTCTGGATCAGTACGCCATCGTTGGCATTGGTGAGTCCCAATATTGCCAGAGCTATAGCAGGAACCACCCCGGGAACAGCTACCATCCACTCTTTGCGAATCTCCCAGGCAAATCTACGGGCTTGCCAACCTATGATGGCATTATAGAAGCCCGGCATCCGGAGATTGTACCCATAGATTGGATGTGATGTCCTGGCCCTTATGGCGTCCTGAATGGCTGGAGCTACGGCAAAGTCCATATCAGCTACCCACAAGGGTATTAGATCATCCCTGCCATACATCATCTTAAGAGCATCGTATTTGAAACAACCGCTGTTCCTGCGGTTGTATTGTGTATCATAATCGTACATCATTCTACAACGTTACTTCTCAAGTACTCGATTACTTGAGGGAGTTTATCAGTCAGTTCTGCCTGAGGAGCTTGATCGGCGATGTTAAGCAATATTTCCAGCATCTTTGGAAACGACGCCGGAGTAGTAAAATACTGAAGCTTCCCCTGTCTATCCCTATACCCAATCACCAGGTAGTAGGTAATCTTCCTCTTCAATTGCAGGCTTACTACGTCTGCATAGGGTATTACAATGCTACGCTTCAGCATAAAGGATAGGGTTAGGTTATCAACATAAAAGCTCACTTTGTTCAAGCATGTTACTTTGCGGAGGATAGAATCCAGAGCTACAAATATGATGATCATGGGCAGAAGCTTGAAAAACAGAGGCATATCACCCCGCACATAGCGGATCAAAAAGTAGAGGCTATACAGCATAACAACAGAGGCAAAGACCAACATAAATCCTCTGGTAAGGGGATGATGCCGATAATGAAAAGGTAATTTGCCTCTTACCAGCTTCAATTTTATTTCATCCGGCACTGATACTCCTTGTAAAGCTTGACTACACTATCCAGAACGACCTGGCTGGCGGGTACGATATCGAAGAGATTGTGTGAATCTGACTCGCCATGGAAATCGCTTCCTGCCGTCATATACAAGCCATTTTTCTGGGCAATAGCAACGAATTGATCCACTTCAAACTGATAGTGATCGGGATGCCAGACTTCCAGACCATCGATACCCATATCTATCAAATCTGATATGTATGATTCATTGGCCAGTTTCCCCGGATGTGCCACCACAGCAAAACCCCCAGCTCCATGAATAATCTTGATAGCATCCTGAACCAATACTTCGGGCTTGGGCACAAAAGCCGGCTTGTAATTTCCGATATATTTATCGAAGGCTTCATTCTTGGAATGGCAATAACCTTTTTGCACCAATATCTGAGCTATATGAGGCCGAACGATTAGCTCTCTGCTACCAGACACTGCCAGTACGTCTTCCAGGGTGATTGGCATACCCAATTCCCCAAGTTTTTCGATCATCTTAATAGCGCGATCACGCCTACCCACCAAATACATTTCGGTCATCTCGTGTAACTCACGATTCGTCCTGTCATATCCATAAGCCAGAATATGAACGTCATGACCTTGATGCTGAGAACTCACTTCCATCCCAGGGATAATCTTCAGTGGACCTAGGTCTTGAGGAAGCTTATCATAGGCATCCGCAGTATCGTGATCAGTTATCGAAATCAAATCCAGACCGATCTGACGGGCCTGTTTTACAAGCTGCGCAGGGCTAAGGGCGCCATCCGATACATTGGTATGCAGATGCAGATTGATGCGCCTGATGCTTTCTATCTTCTTTGTAATCATAATCAAATAATAGATTGACTTGAAATGCAGACTCACAAATTCAGTCAATAGAATTCTTTTATGTGATTCTGATCACCTCAGGAGTAATGATTTATGTACTACGATCCTATAAAAAACAGATTTGCCAGTGCCATTGCCTTGTTCTCAGATTTGAGGATAGCCTTCTATTGGATTCTGGATATGCTCTTGTTACGACAGGCATACGTTAAACGAGAAATAAACAGATACATGAGCAATCAAACTCCCCTCAGATTCTACGATGCAGGAGCGGGATTCTGCCAATACTCGTGGTTTGTCCTCAAGAATGACCCTCATGCCACTGTGATGGCAACTGATCTCAAAAACGATTATCTGGCAGACTTTAGTTCCTATGCAGCGATACATTTTCCGGGGAGATTCACTTATCAAACTGCTGATTTACAGGACTACACGACAGCTTCTGTATATGATCTTGCCGTAGCCATAGACATCCTGGAACACATTCCCGATGATGTGGCAGCCATGCAAAATCTCTACAATTCACTTGCTCCCGGAGGCATTCTGATTATCTCCACTCCATCTGATCTGGATGAAGCCGCAAAATACACTGAAGAGCATGTAAGACCAGGATACAACAAGGCAGATTTGGAACAGAAACTATCATCCGTAGGTTTTGAGATCAGCAACAGTCGATATACATATGGTTTTTGGGGGGCACTGAGTTGGAAGCTCTGCATGAAATATCCAATGAATCTTATCTCCATACATAAAAGCCTGGCATTGATTCTACCCTTATGGTATTTGCTCATTTATCCTTTTGCGTTTGTAATGATGCAATTGGATTTGCGGGCAGATAATCCTCGTGGCACCGGAATCCTGACTGTAGCCCGAAAATCCATTGACAAATAGACAGGTACTCACATTCATTGTAAACAAGCATTAAAGATTAAGAGGTCAGCCGTGAATAAGAAGAAAAACCCTCGCAGAGCAGCCACACGCAAAAGCAAGCGCGAATTGATCATAGAGAAAGCGATAGAGGTTTTTGCCGCTAAAGGCTCTGATCTCACCACTATAGCGGACATAGCCAAAAAAGCTCGGATCGCTCAAGGCACTGTCTATGTCTATTTTGAGAGCAAAGATGATCTGCTGAAGCATTGCATGAAAGAAATCATTACGGCTGAGATCACAAGCATCATAGAAGCCACAGCCAATATCCCAGATACCATGGATCGTCTGTTTGAGTTTTTTGCCATGCATGTTGAACTGGTAAAAACTAAACCCTATGTAGCCAGATTCCTTACTCTTGAAACCAGGCAGAATGAAGAATTCTATATGCATAATCCAGATTTCAATCCCTTAAAGATGTACATTGATTTTGTCCAGAAAACAGCAAAAGAAGCCATTGCTATTGGCCGTATCCGCGATCTGAACACCGATGCTCTCGCTCATCTTTTGGTGGGCACAATGGATTTTGTCCTGGCTCAGTGGGTGATCAGTGGAGGAAAGCTCGATATTGAGCCCATGGTCCAGCCGATCCGGGATATCCTCAAAAATGGCGTGAATGAAGCAAAGTAATGCCCTGATCCTGATCCTTACCATACTGCTCTTCAGCTTGGGTATTTTAAGCGCAATAGACATACCACTCTATGTCAAGTGGCAATCGCTGAATTACATCTCCGAAAACACAAATCAACCTGGCAAAGAAACGAGCTGGAATGAGCATTATCAAGCCCTGATCGGCATCTCTCCCATCACCGCCGGTCCTGCTGAGTTTAGTTTGAACCTGGTTACCAACCGTCTGTTTCACGAACCAACCATCACAGTTCAGGACATCCAACTGGGCTACCGGATGGGTAGCTGGCTGGTTTCCGGGAAAAGCGCCGTCATTGGCCATGGGACTGGTTTTATGATGGACAATAATGCTGGACTACGAAGGGGATATGATATCTACAGATATCAACAAACCCGTTTCAATGGACTTGGTATCGGCTGGGAAGCCCAGAACGCCAGGATGGAGTTGTGCTTAGGTGGAAATATTCACAACCAGGCCATGGCGAATGCAGAGATCACATGGCTGCCCCAGCCAGAGAAGATTGAATCCGGTGTATCTCTGGTGCAGGAATTCCGCTCCATGGATTCGCATTGGCTCAGTCCTGTATCGATCACTGCTATTAAACTGGCCAGTGAAACTCCCTTGATTAAAGCCAGGCAAGCCACTGCCATTAGCTATCTTCCCGAAGATGACACTACTCCTGAACACATCGAGATTTATCATCAAAGCGAGCTCCAGTTGCGATTAACCAAGCATCTGCATCCGGGAATTGGCATTATGTATCTGAACCGGGAATATACTCCCAAGACTTTGGAACGATATCAGGCGTATCTGGAATATACTCCTGGAAGCTTCACAATTCTACCGCTTACTGAGCTTACAAAAGTGAATTCTACCTCGCTGTGGCAACATCGTATGTCGGTATTTTACCGGATTCTCCCCCAAAGTAAAGTGGGTCTTTTCTATGAGTACTCTCGACAAAACAGCTCCCAAGCCGTGCATAGCATCGGCATTGAAGCTGATCTCAGCTATTTTTTTTAGCCTGCTGATTTGCAGTTGCGAGTTCTTTAGCCCTGCTGTCAGTAAAAGCCCGATCATCGTACTGACCTTTGATGATCAACATGAAAGTATCTATCAAATAGCTCTTCCACTAATGCAGGAATATGGCTTTCCCGGTACCAATTTTGTCAATAGTGGCGCTTTAGGCTCTCCCGGGTTGCTTTCATGGAACCAGCTCATTGAGATGCAGACCCTGTACCATTGGGAAACGGGGGGACACTCCCTCAGGCATGAGGATTTGCCAAACCTAAGCTTTACCGAGGCCGAATATGCCATCCGTGAGGATTTTAACTTACTCACTCAGCACAATCTGAATCCCAAGTCTTTCGCTCTTCCCCGCGGAGATTGCCCTTTGGAGCTTTACCCCATCCTGAGCGAACTCTATCATAATCTCCGGGGCAGTAGCGATTTTGTCATGTACAAACCTATCAATAGGATGGCTTTGGGCTATTTATCCGTTCAGGGTGAATGGACCGCACAGCCCGTGATCGACCGCATCAATCGTGGTCTGTCCCAGGAAGAAAGCCTCATCATCATCGGTTTTCACCGCTTTACCGAAGCAGATTTCGCCTTTGATTATACCTGCACAAGAGCCGTATTCAAAGACATCCTGGAGTTTATTGCTTCCAGCAAGCTTTCTGTGATGACGCTTAACCAGGCCATTGATTTCATTGCTGATTAAGCATTCAAACACGCATGCCTTACGCAGTCATTACGAATTTGATGCGTAATGATAGCGTAATGATTGCGTAATTCAGATAGGAGCCTTCCCGTAGTGCCACATTTGGAGCTTGCCGAATCCCTAAAAGATTTTCCTTGTCTTTTTTTTACTGTCCCAAATATAGGGCATCAAAGGAAAAAAACACTAAGGATGTGATCAATGGAGCTTTCGAAACGTGCCCTGGAAATCCAGGCTTCCCCGATCCGCAAACTGATGCCATACGCTAATAGTGCCAAAGCTAAAGGTCTGAAAGTGTATCATCTGAACATCGGCCAACCGGATATTCCCACACCCCCGGAAATGATCAGGGTGTATCATGAATTCTCGGATAAAGTTCTGGCTTATGGTCCCTCACAAGGCCTGGAAGTGTATCAGCATGGACTGGTACATTACTACAAACATCAGGGAATCGAGCTGAGTCCCAAAGATGTTATTGTCACGACTGCTGGCAGTGAAGCCATCACCTTTGCCATGATGGTAGTTGCCAATGAAGGTGATGAGATCATCGTTCCCGAACCTTTTTATACAAATTACAATGGCTTTGCCACCATGGCATCGATCCATCTGAAAGCGGTCACTACTTATGCTGAAGATGGTTTTGCCCTGCCAGACAATGGCGTATTCGAAGCCTTGATCGGCCCCAAGACCCGTGCCATAATGCTCTGCAATCCAGGTAATCCCACCGGTACCGTTTACAGCCGGGATGATATCTTCAGAATCGCAGAATTGTGCAAACAACATGGCCTGTATATGATCTCAGATGAAGTGTATAGAGAATTCATTTATGATGGCATGAGGCATACCAGCGTGATGCATGTTCCTGGTTTTGAAGAGCACGCCATTCTGGTGGATAGCGTATCCAAGCGTTACTCTGCCTGCGGAGCCCGGATTGGTTGTATGGTTTCCAAGAATCAAGCCTTGATGGGTGCAGCCCTGAAATTTGCCCAGGCGCGCCTCTGCCCTCCTACGGTGGATCAATTGGCTGCCAATGCCTGTGTGTATCTTCCGGATAGCTATTTTGAGGCTATGGTGCAGGAATATCAAGCCCGTCGTGACCTGGTTTATGGCGAGTTAGCCGCCATTGATGGTGTGATCTGCAAAAAACCAGAAGGTGCTTTCTATATAGTTGCGAAACTCCCGATCGAAGATGCAGAGGATTTTGTGATCTGGCTGCTGAAAGAATTTCAGATCAATGGTGAAACCGTAATGGCTGCCCCGGCTGAAGGCTTCTATGCCACACCCGGACTGGGCAGAAATGAATTGCGCCTGGCCTACATTCTGAACCAGGATGATCTTACTAAGGCCATGCACATCTTCCGCGAAGGTCTGAAAGAGTACAAACGCATCCACGGATAATGGAAGAACGCATCCTCTTGCGCCGGATTTTGGAAGGATTGATCCACAATCTCAACAATCCCCTGAACCTGATTCTGGGATATGCACAGAGATTACAGGCCAATCATCCTGAGCTCAGCGAAGCGGACAAAATCTTAAGTGCTGGTTTTCAGATGGATGATCAGCTCCAGGCTCTTACGGCAAAACTGATGGATGATACCCTGCTGAAACCCCAAGCTGTGAATATGAGCCAATGGCTACAGCAGGAGATCAAGTATCTATACAATTACCTGCCCTTGAAGCATAAGCTAATCCTCAAGCCTGAACTACCGGATCATGACGTAGCTGTTAACATCTCCCCCCTGCTCTGTTCGGCATGGCTGGAATCAAAACTGTTGGCCCTGATCAATTCAGATTATCAAGGCAGTAATGAACTATCCCTTGGCATAGCTAAGGATCAGAACAGTCCTGCGCTTGTTTTAAGATTTTCAGAGCCTGTATCTGAAGAGATTCAGATCCTACTTTGTGAAGATCATCAAAATGATGAATCGTTGGGACAGATGCAGAGACTAAAAAGTTTTTGGAATTCAGAGACAAACTCCCTGTTAGGAGTAATTTCATGAATGAGAACAACAAGCATCGCATCCTGATCGTGGACGACTCGCCCGAGACGGTAGAACTGATCGAGACGCAACTGCTGAGTAAATACCATGTATCTACGGCGACCAGCCTGAAATCAGCACGAGAACTGCTCAATATTCAACGTTTTCATATCGCTATCGTCGATCTGGTATTACCGGGAGAAAATGGCTTAGACCTTATTCAGGAGATTTCTCAGAATCATTCATATACAGCGGTGATAGCGATCAGCGGCCAGGCTTCAATCGAGACAGCGGTCAAGGCTATGAAGCTGGGAGCCAGTGAATTCATTGTAAAACCGATCCGTAATCTGGATTTGATCAATATTCTTATCGAAAAAATCCTGCAAACCCAATGGCTGATCGCCGAGAACAGACGGCTCAATGCCATGATCCACATGGAATTGGAGACCAATCTCATCATTGGCAATAGCGCTCCCATCCAAGCCATCATCCAAAAAGTCAAAAAGATCGCCAATCTGGACACTCTGGCTTTGATCACGGGAGAAACTGGCGTAGGCAAGAGTGTCTTTGCAGAATTGATCCACCGCAATAGCCACCGTAAACACCAGAAATTCGTATCGGTGAATTGTGGTAGCCTCACTGAAACACTGTTGGAGAGCCTGCTTTTCGGCCACAAGAGAGGAGCTTTCACCGATGCCCATCGGGATAAGGTCGGTTATTTCCAGGAAGCCAATGGTGGTACATTGTTCCTGGACGAAATCACCGAAACCTCTTTGGGCTTTCAGGTAAAACTATTGAAAGTATTGGAAAGTGGTGCATTCCGCGCCGTTGGCGGCGATAGTGATTTGCATACCGATACCAGAATCATTGCCGCCACCAATAAAGATATCACTGCCATGGTGAATGCTGGCACCTTCCGTGAGGATTTGTTCTACCGCTTGAATGTGATCAGATTGAACATCCCACCCCTAAGAGAAAGAAAGGACGATATCAAAGTACTGGCAAATGCCTTTGTGAAGGAGTTTTGCACCAAATACAAGAAAGCAGATCTTCGGATCAGTCCCGGTGTGCTCTCGATCCTTCTGAATTATGAATGGAAGGGAAACATCCGGGAGCTACGCAATGCACTTGAACATGCTGTCATTCTGGCGGAAAATAAGGTGATTCAACCTGAGGATTTACCCGAAAACGTCTGTGGCAATGCTCTTAGTCCTGATAGCCTGTATGATTACGAATCCAGCACTTGGGCTGAAGCTAAGAAAATCTTCAGCAAAACATATCTGCACAATTTGCTAACTCATACAGGCGGCAATGTCTTGAGGGCTGCCTCAATTGCAGATATTACCAGAGAGAATTTTTATAAGAAATGCAGTACCCTGGGTATTGATTGGCGCGTTTATCGCATAAACAAAGATAAGGAAATAGAAGATGGTGAGTTATGAAAACTAAATGGAAAATCTCCCCATACCTGTATATACTACCTGCTTTGCTTCTTTTGGTAGCGTTCAGACTGGTACCAATCGTGATGAGCTTTATCATCTCATTCTTCGATTGGTCATTGCAGGGTACAGGCAAATTCATCGGGATGGCTAATTATGGCACCATGATCAAGGATCCGGTATTCTGGCAGTCTATGGGAAACACATTCTGGCTGGTCATCATCCAGGTGCCTGCTTCGATCGTATTTTCCCTGTTGTTTGCCGTGCTCCTGAATCAGATCAAGATGTTCAAAAGCCTGTTTCGGATCGTGTATTTCATGCCTTTTGTCACCTCTTTGGTGGCGGTATCGATCGTTTGGAAACTAATCTTCAATGAACAAACCGGACTGGCAAACACATTCCTTGGATACGTGGGAATCTCGCCTCAGGCCTGGCTTTCTGAATCTCGCGGCATCTTCTATCTTATGTTTCTGGATATTGGTATCGAGTTACCCAAGTTTCTGCATGGTCCTTCTCAAGCCCTTTTCGCCATCATCATCATGACTGTTTGGAAAGGTTTGGGTTACAATACCATCATTTATCTGGCGGGCTTACAGAATATATCTAAGGTATATTATGAGGCAGCAGAGATAGATGGAGCCAGCAAGTTCAAGCAGTTTTGGAAAATAACAGTTCCACTTATCTCCCCTACAACGTTTTATGTATTGATCATGACCACTATTGTCAGCTTTCAGACTTTCGCCCAAATCTACCTCATGACAGACAAAGGTGGCCCTCTCAATACTACCAAACTGATCGTTTACTATATTTATGAGAAAGGATTTGACGTGCTTGAAATGGGATACGCCAGTGCTGTGGCTTTGGCATTGTTCCTGCTGATCCTGGGTCTCACTATCCTCCAGCGCAATCTGGAAAAACATGTGAATTATTAAGGGAGGAATAAGATGAATACACTGAGAAGCTCCCTTACTTATCTGATCCTGATAATCTTCGGGCTCACTATGATCGTACCCTTTATCTGGATGATTTCTACTGCTCTGATGACCCAGGCTGAGTTCAATAAACAAGAAACGCTGTTTATTCCCAAGGAAGAATTCCACGTGTGGGATAACGGCACAACTGAAGAAAGAATCCTACTGGTAATGGAAAAGGGCGACAAAAGCATCATCCATGTATTGGACAAAGACGGCAATATTGAAGAAGAATACAAAGAAGTTCCATCAGAACAAGTAAAACACATCCGCAAGAAACCCAGCTTACACTTTGCCAACTTCATCAAAGCCTTCAATAAAGTACCCTTTGCCACTTATTTCGGCAATACCCTATACGTATCTTTTATGTCGCTGATAGGAGTTTTAATAACTTCGGTGCTGGCTGCGTATGCATTTGGCAGAATGGAATTTGTCGGAAAGGATTTCTTCTTCTACCTCTTCCTCAGCATGATGATGGTGCCAGAACCTATCTATTTGATCTCGTCGTATGTGTTACTGGATAAAATCAACTGGCTGGATACCTATCAGGCTCTGATAATCCCCTGGTGTGTGAACATCTTTACTATCTTCCTCTTCCGCCAGCATTTCAAGAGCCTGCCTAAAGAGCTGTTTGACGCTGCAGCAATCGATGGCTGTTCCACATTCGGAATGCTCTGGAGGATCATAATACCGCTATCCAAACCTGTGATTGCCACTGCCTCGATCTTCTCTCTGATCGGGAGCTGGAATAGCTTCATGTGGCCACTCGTGATGACCAACAGACCGGAATTGAGGGTTTTGCAGGTAGGATTGAGTTATTTCAATCAGGAGGCGTCCACTCAAACGACCCTGCTGATGGCAGCCTCGACCTTCAGTATCGTCCCGATTCTGATCCTCTTCTTCTTTGCCCAGAAACAGATTATTGCCAGCTATGCCAAAGCCGGACTTAAAGACTAAGGAGACTAAGGTGCCTAAAACCGATGATATAAAAAAACGTTTGCAAGCCCGCAAACCTGAACGGGATAGAACAGAATATGTCAAACCGGAACCAGTGAAGCGTTTCGATGATGCCGTGCTGAAACCACAAGCATTAGTACCTGCTAAACAAAACATCATTCTGGCTTGGATTCTGTTTGCCTTCACACTATTGATTTATATGCTCACTCAAGCTCGCACCATGAGCTTTTGGGATAGCGGTGAGTATGCTACCTGTATCAGCATTCTTGGTGTTCCCCATCCCCCGGGAAATCCCTTCTATATCCTCTTTGGCAGAGCTATCGTAGCAGTTTTTGGCAACATCTTCTCGCATGCTATGATCGCAGCGTTCATCTCCTGTATCACTTCAGCTTTTGCCGTGATGTTTACCTATCTGTTCACCGTGAAACTTGTGTCGATGCTCAAAGTCAAGGCTTGGGAGGCAATGTTTGCTGGAACCGTGGCAGCCTTATACACTGCTTTTTCCTTCACTTTCTGGATGAATGCCATCGAAGCTGAAGTATATTCGGGCCTGGTCTTCTTTGTGAACCTGATCATCTGGCTTACCCTGGTCTGGGTAGAAAAAAGCGAAGACTACGATCATCAAAACATCCTGCTGCTGATCGTGTATCTCTTTTTCCTGGGCTTTTGCGTGCATCAGACTGCGTTGCAGATTGCTCCTGCCGTGCTGTTCATAATCGTATATCCAATGCTCCAGAAAGGCGTCCGGGGTGATAGCTTCTGGATGAAGGTGATTGGCTATACATTTGCCATGCTGGCTGGATATTTCGTCTTTGGAGCCATTGGTAAGGGCGTGTCTATCGACGATTTTGACAAATGGGGCTTTGCGCTGGTCATCCTGGTTTTGATGGCGATAGAATTGAAGGATGTGTTTGGCAAGAGATTCTGGGCGATGGCCTTTGGATTGATGCTGGTAGGACTCTCTTCCCATCTGTATCTGATGATCCGTGCTGCGGACAGACCTTTCATCAATGAAGGTCACCCCAGCACCCTGAGTGCATTTCAGGATTACGTGCTCCGTAAGCAATATGGAAATACCAGCTTTGTGCAGCGTCGGGGCAGCTTTTTCTCAGATCAGTTGAACTACCATTTCCTGCGCTATTTCCAGATGCAGTGGTTTCCCAATGGGATCCTCGATCCTCTGGTAAAGAGCGCTGGAGCTGTCAGCGCTTCGATCTCAAGTCTTTTTATTGCCGTTATTGGGTTCCTGGGTGGCATGTTCCACTTCAGAAAGAACAAACATAGCTTCTACTACTTCTTAGTAATCCTGCTTTTCACCACGATCATCATGGTGTTTGTCATGAATCTCTCAGATGCTGAAGTGCGGGATCGTGACTATTTCTTTGTCGTAGCCTACAATATGTGGGCTGTGTGGCTGGGGATTGGCTCTCTGGCTGTAATCAGCTACCTCAAAAAAGACATTGCCAAATACATATTGGCTGCAATTCTGTTACTACTCCCTATAGGCAATATGGTAAGCCAGTTCCACGTCCATGATCGTTCCAACGAATACATTGCTTTGGATTATGGAGTAAACTTCCTCAATTCTCTGGAAGAAAATGCCATCATCTTCACCAATGGCGATAACGATACGTTCCCGCTCTGGTATGCCCAGGCTGTTCATGATCCCTTTGCCAAGGAATTTGTGCATGCTGCTCGTGACGTATCCCCCGGCAATGATGCACTGAAGGCAATGGCCTCGGCTATGGAGTATAAGAATAAATACCTGAAGGGTATTCGTAAAGACATTTCTATCGCCAATCTATCCCTTCTGAATACTCCCTGGTACATTCGCCAGATCAGAGACAAGGAAGGAATCCTCTTCTCCTATCCGGATAGCGCTATCGACCAGATGCGCATCTCCAGAGTGCAGGAAAATCTGGTAGTGCCTGGAACTGCAGCCGCACCTGGCTTTGTTCTTAAAATGGAAGAAACCCCACCTTGGCGTGAGAATGAACCTTTCTATAGAGTATCTGATCTGGCTGTCATGCAGATCATTAAGGACAATTTTGGCCATCGTCCCATATATTTTGCCGTCACTTGCGAAAGCTTCATCGGCTTTGAGGATTATACCCGCAATGAAGGTATGGTTGCCCGGGTTGTATCCATCCCTGGAGAAGATCAAGTGGATGCTGAGCGACTTATAAAGAACATCGATGAGATCTATGATTACCGCTCTATAGATGATGACCGGGTTTACAAAGATGACAACATGCGCCGTCTGGTGCTAAACTATGGATCCGGATTTGTGAGAGCAGCCAATCATTTTGCTGAGCTTGGAGATTATGCCAGAGCCGCTTCCTATATCGAAAGAGCCCGCATCTTCATCGATGATGAGATCAAATTGACCGAGTTTTATACACGGTTCTATTCTGGCATGAAAGACTGGAAGAAGCTGGATGACTTCATAGAGAATACTGTGTTCGCGCATCCTCAAGGCTGGCGCATCTATCTATCCTATGTGATGTCCTATCTCCTGGAACATCATACTGATGACAGCATCCCTTACATTGAGAAAGGGCTATTACGTTTCCCGACGGAGCAGTACTTTGCCCAGCTTGCCTTACATTATGCAGAAACCTACAATAAAGTGCCGGAGATGAAAGTCTTGCTTGCCAAAGTAAGATCCCAACTGCAATATGATGTCAGTAGTTTCATTACCGAACTGGACAGTATTGAGTAGCAGAGTGACAGAAAGTACAGTTTTTACCGTCCTGATCGGCGGCAAAGCCGGTGAAGGCGTCAAGAAAGCAGCGCAGGTAGTGGCACATACCTTAATGGCATGTGGCAAACATGTCTTCCAGATGGATGACTACCAGTCTGTGATCAAGGGTGGACACAATTTCAGTGTCGTATCCAGTTCTGATGCTGTGGTATATGGCACCTATGCAAAGGCAGACCTCCTGATCAGCTTTGATGATCTCAGTATCAGCAAGCATGAACATGAGCTCAATCCTGAAGGGCTGCACTTCTGCAATGCCGATGACTGTAGCTCGCTGAGCACCCCCGCCCTGAAACTTCCTCTGACCACACTCATGAAGCAGCATTACTCTACTGGAGGAAATGTATCGGTTGCGGCGATTGCGATCGTGTATGCGGCTCTCAGGCTGCCTGAAGATGAATTGCAAACGCTTATCGCCAAGGAATTCAAAAGAAACATTAATGAGAACACTGCTTATGCCATGGCTATCTATGCTTTGGTAGGATCTGAAGCGCAGATACCTTTTACAACCTCTGCTCCCAACCCAGCCAGATTCATCTCAGGAAATCAAGCCATCAGCCTAGGCGCCTGGTTGGCTGGACTGGAGTACTATTACAGCTACCCGATGACCCCAGCTTCATCCATTCTACATTACCTTGCTCTAAAGCAAGAAAGTCACCGGGTGTATGCCATCCACGCTGAAAGTGAACTGGCTGCTGCCAATATGGCAATCGGCAGCATCGTTGCAGGTAAAAGAGCCGCTGTGGGCACCAGCGGAGGCGGTTTTGCCCTGATGCAGGAAGCCTTCTCCCTGGCTGGGATGGTGGAAGCTCCACTGCTCTGTATTCTTTCTTCGAGACCCGGCCCCGCTACAGGTGTATCCACATATACCGCTCAGGAGGATCTGTTCTTTGCCCTTCATGCCGGACATGGGGAATTCCCGCGCATAGTGGCATCCCCTGATTCTTTCGAACGAGCCTTCAGCCTGGCAGCAGAGCTTCTGGAGCTGGCCTGGGCGACGCAGAGTCCTTCTATCTTGCTCACAGAAAAGCATCTTAGTGAATCCTGTTCAGACATCAGCCTACCTCTTGAAGATGTGTCTGTTACCAATACACAAGAACTCCAGCCCGAGCCCTACAATCGCTATACAATTACCGATAGCGGCGTATCTCCCTTGAAGTATCCCGGAACAGGCAATTGCAATGATGATGATGTGATCAAGTGGAATTCCAATGAACACAATGAAGCAGGCTGGCGTACCGACACTTCTGAAGGTATCATTGCCATGAAGGACAAACGCCAGCGTAAAGCTGCCCTGATCAATAGTCTTTCCCGAAAAAACCATAGAATCGCTGAATACGGCCATGGTTCGATCCCAGTCTTTGCCTATGGTTCCACTGCATTGGAACTGCGTGAAGCCATGAAACATACTCCCTTCAAGCTTGTTGTTCCGATCTATCTGGAACCATTCCCCTTCGAAGAGCTTGAACAATACCGTGGAATGCCGGCAATCGTTGTGGAACATTCTCAGACTGGACTTTTTACTGAGTTTCTAATCAACAAGCTGAATATCCGTCCGATCAGGAAAATCCTGCGTTACGACGGTAGAAGCTGGGATCCTGTCGAACTCGCCAATCTGGTTCAGGAGGCTCTGAATGCGTAGGCTGACTACCGCCAAAGAAATCTCCTGGTGTCCGGGTTGTGGAAACTTCGGCATCTTTGCCGCGGTAAAGAAAGCCATTATCCGGCTCAATGAGGCAGGCACTCCCCTGGCCAATATTGTCATGACCAGCGGTATCGGCTGTCACGGCAAAATCTTCGATTATCTGAATCTTTCCGGAATCTACGGCTTGCATGGCAGAGCCCTTCCTACGGCTCAAGGCATCAAACTTGCCAATCCTGAGCTTATCGTGATTAGTTTTGGTGGAGATGGAGACAGCCTCGGCGAAGGCCTGGAACATACTCTCTTTGCTGCCAAACGCAATATGGACATCACTCTCATACTGCACAATAATGGCAATTATGGCCTAACCACGGGACAAGCATCTCCCCTCTCTTCAGTGGGCTATAAAGGGCTTTCCACTCCCCGTGGCAATCCGGAGATCCCCTTTGAACCAATTCCTCTATTGATGGAAGCAGGTGCAACCTTTGCCGCCCGTGGGTATTCAGCCAAGTTGGATCATCTCGCTGACTTGCTATATCAGGCAATCTCGCACAAAGGCTTTTCCTTCGTGGAAATCCTGCAACCCTGTGTGAGCTACAACAATACATATCAGCTCTACAACAGCAGTACCAGAATGCTCGCCGGACTTCCAAAAGATGAGACCGAAGCCATCCATCTGGCCAAGGACAAAGACGTGAACTACCTGGGAGTCTTCTGCCAAAAGCAAAGAACCGTATATCACGAAACTCTGTATGGTGGGGAAAAACCCCCAGCCATGAGCTATGAACAACGAATTGAGATTCTTAAAGGATAGCAGTTCCTTGAGAGCAATACCGCAGGTGACGCAATGAAATCCAGCCGACTCAGACTTATTAGCCAGATCGTGTTTTTCACTATCTCCAGTGCGATTCTGGCGTTTGTGATAATTGCCGGAAAGAAAGCCATCCACAACATCTGCCCCTATGCTATAGTCTGCTTTGGGCTCAGTGGTGGAGCTATTCTGAATTTTGTGCTTTCATCCTTCATCGTTGGTATTGTTCTGGGTTTGGTGTTCCTGATCCTTAGCATGTGGTGGGGAAGGTTTTTCTGTGGATGGATATGTCCTCTGGGCACTCTTCAGGAAGCCCTGTTTGCTTTTCGAAACAGGAAGTATCGCTGTAAACACAAAGTATCATATTTCTATGAAAACAAATTCTCTAAAGCCAAATACTTGATCCTGATTATTACTATTATCCTGGTTATCACAGGTGCATCATACGTTTATATTCAGTATTGCCCTTTTTTTGTCTTGTCTCAGCTTCCCCACCTGGCATTGGGTGGTTTACTGTTCCTGATCGGGATTATGGTGCTGGGACTTTTTGTAGAAAGGTTCTGGTGCCGTTATCTGTGTCCTTATGCGGCATTGCTGAATATTTTTGAAGCCCTGGGCAAACTAATAGGCATCCCCCGCACAAAGATTCACCGGAATCTGGAACGTTGTGTGGATTGTGGAGTATGTATGCTCTATTGCCCGATGAATATTGATCTTTCTCAAGATGAAAAGGTTGAATCCCCGAACTGCATAATGTGCTTGCTTTGCACTGAGAAATGCCCGAAAAGTGGCACTCTGGACTGTCAAAAGGACAAATCATGAAAGCTCTGATCCGTATCCTGGTTGTTGCATTGCTAATCAGTATCCTTGTGCTGCAAATCCTTGCCGCCAAAGGAATTTTCCCCAGGAAATCCATAGAAACCATCTGCCCTGTAAGTGCGATTCACATGGAAAATGGCAAAGCCGTGATCGATGCCAGCAAATGCATTGGCTGCCGCAGATGCGTCGATGGCATCCCTATCCAGCGAAGCTCTGGAAAGGAACCCTTTGCGGAGCTACCTCTTGCTCTGACTGGTGAAAACCAAGACACCAGCAGTTCCTCTGCTCCAGTTTTTCCTACTGATAGCATGAAACCCGATCCAACCAAGCAAAACTCCCAGGAACTGAAGCAGATCCCCAACCCTAAATCTCCAAGTACGAAGACCATCCAAGCACCTGATACACTACTTACCTCTTCATACTCTGTGAATAGAGCCAAATGCATAGGCTGCCGGCTTTGTGTATCGGCCTGTCCAGTAGGCGCAATCTCCATGCAAGGTGGCAAAGCAGTAATCGATCTGGACAAATGCATATCCTGCGGAATCTGCAAAGATGGCAACAATGACGACTATCAGGGCTGTCCGGTAAGTGCCATAACTGCTGGCAAATAGCTACTGAATATGTAAGAATCCCGGTCTCCAATCAAGTTAGCACAAGAGCGATATCTCCTGGGCCACTCAGACACTACCCACGTCACGCAGGGGATGACCTTGTGTGACTCAGGAGTTTTCCTGCAGTTATTAGTTATCAACCAAGCTGAACTTGCAGCTCTTCACCCGTTTCCCTATCATTTCGCAATGCATTGATAAGCTTAGTTTTACTTCGCGCTGATCTCGAGATACTCTCGAGGACTCGAGGTGATCTCGAGGTGAAGACGAAGCGAAGACGTGGTAAACAACTAACCAACAACTAGATGCGAACAGGCATTGAAACACATGGAAACTCGCTTCATAAGAGCCATAGCTGGATGAAGAAACCCCCAGCCTTGGAAGCTGGGGGCATTGTGAACTTTGCAAGTAGTATTGATAGCTCTTACTTAAATGCTTCTTCTTCGCTGAAATCACGGTAGAGATCAAAGCTTTGCAGGATACGATGATCGTCCTGCGTCAGTTCATCGAGACAGATTCTGGTGATGAGTTCGCCCATGCCGGGTCCCAGCATGAAGCCCTGACCACACATCCCAACTGCCTGGATGAAGTTGCCGATTTCGCGGGTTCTGCCCACGATTGGGAAACCATCCGGAGTCATGGGATACTGGCCTCGCCAGGTGCGACGGACTTTGAGATTGCCCAGTCTGGGATAAATCTCCAGCATGCGTTTACTGCATAGAGGTAAGAATTCTGAAGTGGAGCGGTTGTCGATCCCCAGGATCGCAGGTTCAGGAGTGATGCAAAAGACCACCTGTCCCTCGCAATTCTGATAAAAGTAGAAATTAGCAGAGCCTGGAGCTTTGCGCATATCGATCACCATGGGACCAAAGAATCTGGCCACTGGCTCGGTGATGCCAGCCTCATGATTATCGGGAAAGACTGGTGTATCCAGGTTTGCCAAAGCAGAGATCTCCCGAGCCAGGTTTCCGGCAGCATTGACCACTTGTCCACAATGATAAGTATCTTTATCGGTTTTTACTTCTGTAATCTTGTCATGATCCAGCTTGAAGCCGGTTACATGCTCGTTGAAGCGGAAATCAACCCCGGCTTTGAGGGCATGGAAATACATGGAACCAGCGATCATCAGTGGTGAACAGCTACCATCCTCCGGAGAGTAGGTAGAACCGCGCAGATCTTTCATTTTGATCCCCGGGACGATTTCGTTGTACTCCTCAGGACTCAGCCATTTAATATTCAGGCCAAATTCAATCTGCTTTTCCATCAAGGTCTTGAGAGACTTTTCATCTTGCTCACGATAGGCGGGAAAAGAATAGCCGTTTGACATCCAGCCGATGTCATCTTTGCGCATCTCATGCCAGGTACGAAAGATCTCGATAGAGCGCAAGCACACGGAGATTTTACCAAAATCAGAATGAGTGGCACGTACACCGCCAATGGCTTTCTTATTGTTTTGTTGTCCTGGACCTGCTTCGCCATCGATCACCAGAACCTTCTGTCCGCGTTCTGCCAGATTCAGCGCTGTAGGCAGGCCGATCGAACCTGCCCCGATCACGATTACATCGTAGCTCTCATTATTCATGGTCACCTCCATCGGGAAAAACTGCCAGTGGAACTTCAATAAACACCGGTCGTTTAGTATTGGGAACCACATTTGTAGTAGGGATCCCTTCCTCGCGCAATAAACCTTTGATCAGCACTTCACAGGTCTTGGCTCCACAAGGTCCCATACCGGCTCTGGTGATGGCCTTAATCTGGTTCAGATCGCTGATGCCCTTACGGATCAGCCCCCGCACCTGACCAACTGAAACACGTTCACACAAACAGATCATAGCATCATCTGCCATCCGCTCAGGAATAATTGTCTCCGGCAGTGCTTTACTTACAGATGAATCCTGTACCTGGAATCCCGCCACTTTTCTGGCGATCTTGGCAGGTACGACAAACTTCACTAATTGAGTATGGCTGGCCTTAATATCTGCCACAGCCACTACTTTATATTCTCCTAAGGAGTGGGCTTCGATATCCATGAGCGTGCGCCTGTCCCCTACTTTCACTGGCATATTCATGATCTCATAGGCAATGGTGATGGTAGGATTCTGGGCATCCTTGCGATAATCCACCAAGGTAATAGCCAGTCCGGGACAAATCAACAGGCATTTCGAACAGCCAATGCACTTGCCTTGATAGAGTGGAAGCGCCATCAGGCTGCCATCCTCGGTTTGGATGGAATTGGTAGGACACACGGTAGTACAGGGATTACAGGGAATTTCCTGCAGGCAATGGATTACAGGCATCACGCCTACAGGATCACCTAAATCCTGATAGCTTTTGATCAGACCGGGATGAGCTTTGAGTACTTCTGCTTTATCATACCAGGCTTGAGGGATGGCTTCTACACTGTCTCCCCGCAGAGCCTTAGCTATTCTTAATCCAGCGATCTTACCATTGAACATGGCAGAAGAGGCTTCGGCAATTTCCAGTGCGTCTCCGGCAGAATCTACAGGCAAACCAGCAGCTTCTGCTTCCAGAGTGAACTCACTTAGGGAATCCAGACCCACGGCAATCAGGATGGTATCGCAGGCAAAGGTTTTCTCTGTGCCAGCCACACTTTGGAAATTCCTGTCCACTTCCACGATGGTGATGGATTCTACGGTCTCATCGCCATTGGCGCAGAGGATGGAATGAGATGTATAGATCGGCACGCCAAAGCGTTGCAGCTTGTCAGCATGCACTTTATAGCCTCCGCAGGACGGCATAGCTTCGGCCAGACCTACGACCTCGATTCCTGCTTGCAGAGCGTGATATCCTGCGATCAAACCCACATTTCCCCCACCTATGATGAACAATCTTTGGGTGGGACGAACCAGATCACGGTTCACCAAAGTCTGAAATGCTCCGGCTCCGTAGATGCGAGCCAGTTTATTGCCTGGAAAACGCAGGAATTTCTCCCGTGCTCCAGCAGCATTAAGGATGCGCTGAGGTGCGATCAGCTTGTAAACACCATCTTTCAACACCCCGACCTTGCGGTCACTGAACACAAAGAGAGCTGTGCTATTCAGCCAAGTGGTCACAGATGGATATTTAGCCACTTCACTGGCCAGAATCTCACCGATATGATGACCTCTGGTACCGGCACGGCTATCTTCCTCGGAGCCAAAGAACTTATGTGTTTGCAGTACGAGCTTACCACCCAGAGCGGTTTTGTCGTCGATCAGGATGGTAGAGATACTGTGTTTGCCCAGTTCTACCGCAGCAGATAATCCTGCCGGCCCGCCACCTATGATCAGTACTTCACAGCTAAGCTTCTCGATGGGCTCAAAGGTACGGGCTTCATTGGCTTCTGCCAGTTCTGGCAGTCCTTCAGCGCTTTGCACGATCATGTTTTCAGTAACAGCAGTCATGCAGGATTTTACGGCGATGCCATTGGCGATCACAGTGCATTTCGCGCATTGACCATTGGCGCAAAAGATGCCCTGTGCGCTACCATCCTTGTGATGATGCCCAAAGACGGAGATGCCATTGGCGATCAGCGCAGATGAGATCATCTCACCCCTACGGGCAGTAAGCTTCTGCCCATTGAAATAAAAGTTGAGCGTTTCCAGTGGAGGAACATCCAGGATTGGATGCTCTGCAATACGAAATTGCTGCATTTATCATTACTCCTTTATGAGTACGAGATTTTCGTGATTTACTCCCTTATTGGTGAGTTTGGAGAGAAAAAGTCTGGGACACAGTGTTGGTGTCAAGCAAAAGCTCTATACTTCCGCCTTGTAAAGGAACCCAAACCCCAGCATCGTAAAGAGCAGGTTCGGTGCCCAGGCTGCCCAGACGGGTGGAATAATGCCATTGTAGCCCAATGACTGACTTACCCTCACAATGATCAGATAAGCAAAACAGACTACCAATCCCAGCATGAACACCCAGCCCCGGCCTTTGCTGCGGACGTTGGAAGTGGCGATTGGGATAAAGAAGAAGATCACGATCAGATTGGTAAGTGGAAAAGATACTTTCATGTGCAAATCCACAATCTCTCGGCTGGCATCCTCTCCCAGCTTATGCAGCCTGCCAATGTAATCCTTCAGCTCAAAGAAAGTGAGTGCCAGAGTCTTTTTAGTGATGCGGATAAAGTCCTGGGGCTCTACATCCAATATCGGCATTGAAGTAGTAGGATAATACACAGAATAGACCTGCTGGCTATTCTGGAAGCGGCGTATCTCACATTCGGATAACACCCATCCCGCGCCATCCCATTGAGCGCTGCTGGCAGTGATCCGCTCCGTGATCTGATTAGTGGCAAAATCCACCCTGATCAGATCAATAATCCTGAGGCTGTTCTTATAGCCATCAAAAAAACCAAAGTAGTAGAAGTCGTTTTCTTTGCCCCGGTAATGGATACGGGTCTTGATCATCTGGTCTTCTGGCTGCTCACCTTTGATCTGCACATTGTAGAGTTCATTGCGTTCCGATTCAGCATAAGGCAGCAGATATTCACCAAACAGCGCTACCCCCATCGAGATGCACAAACCCACTGCAAAAAGCGGCAGCATAGCACGCTTGATGCTGACCCCTGCAGCCCTGATGGCTACAGATTCATTGTGTTTGGCGAGGGAATTCATCATGAACAGCCCTGTAAGTAGTACCGTGACTGGTGAAGTTAGCACGATCAGATACGGCAGGCGCAGTAGATAATATAGCAAGCCCTGATTCATTGAGGCTCCGGCTCTGATCAAACGGGGCATGTTGTCCACCACATCGATCACGATGAATACAACCGCAAAGCTGAAAAAGATAATCAGATAGGTGCGCAGAAACTCACGCAGGATGTATCTATCCAGCTTGCGCATCAGTACAGCACCTCATCGGGAAGGGGCTTTTTACGTTGTTTGAGGTGTTTGATCTTCCACATGATGACCTGCATATCCAGCAGTCGCTTCTCACGGATCGAGGCCATAATCAGTAAAATCGCAATACTCAGAAAGACAATATTGGAGATCCACATTGCAATAAAGGGACTGATCTGCCCTTTGTCGGCAAGCTGCTCTCCTCCATTCAGGGCAATATAATAAATCAGGAATATGATGCTGGAAAAGCTGAATGCCATCCCAATCCCGCTGGTACGGGTCATCATTCCCAAAGGTATACCGATCAGGATGAAGATAATCACGGCAAAGGAGAGGGCAAACTTCTTGTGATACTCCACTTCCAGAGAGAGCTTGGTCTCCTTGATCTCCCGTATCCTGTCCAGAGCCATTTGTTTCATCACAAAAAGCCGTCGATTCTCAGTCTGGGCTTCAAATTCACTCATGCCTAAAAACCCAGCCGCCATGCGCTTCTCGATGTTGGCTACTTCAGTCAGCTTCTGAGAGAGTTCCGTCTTACGTTCTTTCATCGCTGCAACCAGCTGGCTGTATGTCATTTCGCGGTCACTGCGGTATCCAGTTTCAAAAGCATCAGCGCGGTTGCCCAGATCACGGACATTGATGATGTATTTACCAAAATATGTAGTCTGATACTTTCCTGGTTCTTTTTCGTTGCGCTGCTGCATTTCCCCATTGCTGAGGATGATCTGCAAGGCATTGCCATTGTCCATTTGCACCACTTGCCCGGTTTCAGCATAGATCGTGCGGGGAAAACGGGTCTCAGAACGATCGTAAATAATCACACTATGCAGAGTATCAGCAGCGTTCTCTGCACACCAAACCGTGTAATCGAGTAGGGTATTGTATTCTCCTGCCTTGATCACAGTCATGGGTTTGTAATATGCGATCTTGAGCATCAGGTTCTTAAGCTTATGATTTGTATTCGGCAAAAACCAATGATTGAAGTAAACTAAAGTCCCTGTAAGCAGGACTGCCGCCATGAAGAGGGGTCCTAACATCCGGTAGATATTAACTCCGCTGGATTTGACGGCTATGATCTCGCGATCCACGCTCATCCTGCCAAAAGCCAGAATTGTGGCTACCAATACTGCCATCGGAATCGATAGAGCCAGCATATAGGGCATGGACAGAGCAAAGACCTCGATCACGATATTGGCAGGGAGCTTTTTCTCTATGATCAGATTGAGCAGATCGATCACTCTATCGATCAAGAGCACAAAAGTAACCACCAGAAGGGATATGATAAAAGGTGAGATGTGCTCTTTGAGGATATAGCGTTTCAGGATCACTCCGCCATCCCCATCATTCTCAGCATCTCTGCTTCATCAATGATCTTCACAGTGCCAAGCTTTCTGGCTTTATCCAGCTTTGAACCAGCTTTATCACCTACGACCAGGTAGTCCAGGCTGGAAGATACTCCACTGAGAATCTTGCCGGAGTGCTGCATGATAAGCTGTTCCATTTCCTTGCGACCATATCTTTCCAGGCTGCCGGTGATCAGGAAGGTTTTACCAGCCAGAACTGCTGAAGATTGAGTACTCTGGTAGCGAAAATTAACTCCACTGTCCTGAAGTCTCCTGATCAGTTCCAGGTTGTGAGGATTACCAAAGAAAACCAGGATGGCATCAGCAATCGTTTCTCCCACTTCGGGAACGCTGATAAGCTCATCCTTGCTGGCTGCAATCAAAGCCTCTATACCACCAAAATGCTGTGCCAGATTGCGCGCTGTTACCGCACCCACAAAGCGGATCCCCAAGGCATAGAGACTGCGGTCAAAATTCTGCTGTTTTGAGGCTTCTACAGCAGTCTGTAGATTCGCAGCGGATTTCTCACCCAAACGATCCAAGGCAGCAATTTTCTGATAGTCTATGTGATAGATATCAGCAAGTGAACTAATGATGCCAGTTTCGAGAAAGCGGGTGATCATAGCAGTACCAAAACCCATGATGTCCATTGCGTCCCGGGAAGCGAAATGCTCGATTCGCCGGGCTATCTGCGCCGGACAATCAGGATTTGTGCAATACTCCAGAGCGCCTTCCTGCTCCCGTGCCAATGGAGTTTCACATGCTGGACACTTACCAGGTAAAATCAGGGGATTAGATTCTGGAAGTCGCATGGCCAGATTCACATTGAGAATCTTGGGAATGATCTCACCACTCTTGATTAGCCGCACTGTATCACCTTCGCGGATATCGAGGCGTTTGATCTCATCAAAATTGTGCAATGTGCATCGAGAGACCGTACTGCCGGAAATATACACTGGATCGAGGATTGCGACAGGAGTAACGGCACCGGTTCTGCCCACCTGATACTCAACTTTGAGTAGCTTTGTCTCTTTCTCTTCCGGTTTGAATTTATACGCAATCGCCCACTTGGGGCTTTTTGCTGTAAAACCAAGCTTCTTCTGCAGATCCATCGAGTTTACCTTGATCACGATGCCATCGATCTCATAGGCAAATTCTCCCCTCATCTGTTCCGTATCCTCACAAAAGCGAAGTACATCAGAAGGATTCTTGCATACACAGCGATGCTTTGCCACTTTAAAGCCCTGGGACTCCAACCAATCCAGAAGCTGGGATTGGGAAGTAAACGGTGCTTCAGAGCCCAGATAGCCAACACTGTAGAAAAGGGCTTGGAGCTTGCGGCGGGAGACTTCCTCACGGTCTTTGAGTTTGATCGATCCTGCTGCAGCATTGCGAGGATTGGCAAAGAGCCGCTCACCACTATCTTGTCTTGCCTCATTGAGGCTTAGAAAATCTGCACTGGGGATGTAGATTTCACCCCGTATCTCAATTTCCCCATGATACGATATCTGCCGCGGGATATTGGGCAGGGTCAGGAAATTCTCTGTAACATCCTCCCCTTCTACACCATCGCCTCGGGTTGTGGCATAAACCAGTCGTCCGGCAGCATAGAAGAGATTGATCCCAAAGCCATCGATCTTGAGTTCCAGACAATACTCCGGCATCAAACCCAAATCTTCCTGCAATTTCTGCATCCAAGCCTGTAACTCCTGAGGAGAATAGACGTTATCGAGACTCATCATCCGAGCCTTATGCGGGATAGTCCTTGCTCCGGGACGCAGATCGCTGCCCACTTTCTCCAGTAGCGCATCTTTTGTTTCTGTACCAGTAAGCTGAGCCTCGAGATCCTTCAGGCGCCTCACCAATTGATCATATTCATAATCGCTGATCTGAGGATTTGCCAGTTCATGATACAGCATATCATGCCGTTCTATTTCAGCGCGCAGCCTGGCAATCTCCTTATTCAGCAAATCTTTATCAATCATAGAGTATAGCATTCCGGACGGCGATCACTAAAGGCATTGTTGTGTGCTGTTACATCCTTGATCAGAGCAAGGTCTGGATCGATCATGACAGTATAGATGCCCACTTCAGTAGTATTGAGCCGGATCAGGATTTCACCCTTGGTACCCAGAATCTGACTGGCACCGGTAAAAGTCTCACCAAAACCGCCATTTTCTTCTTTACCAATGCGGTTTGAAGTTATGGAAAACACACGGTTCTCCAGGCTGCGGGTTTTCATCGCTTCCTGACACCAAGGCAGGACAAGATTGGATGGATGGCAGAGGATTTGTGCACCTTGCAAGGCTAGAGAACGGGCAGCTTCAGGAAACTGCCAGTCAAAGCAAATCATCAGTCCCACTTTTATTCCAGCTTTAGCGGCATGCACGGCAAAGGCAGCATCACCAGGCTGGAAGAAAAGCTTTTCCCTGAAAAAGAGATGCACTTTACGATAGATGTGATAGCTACCATCTGGATTTACCAAAGCACAGGAGTTGTAATACACCTCATCAGCATACTCGGCAAAGCCATAGACGATGGAGATATCTTTATCCCTGGATAAAGCCCGAAAGCCTTGAAAGATTTCTCCATCCGGGATACTTTCTGCCACTTGGGCTACTTCATTCTGATCTGCAAATACATATCCAGAAAGGGCCAATTCTGGCAGCACAAGCAGGTCGCTCTCGCATCTGGAAATAAGGTCACTGAGCCTTTGGAAATTCGCTGCCGGGTTCAGAAACTCCGGCTGATATTGCAATACCGATACTCTATAGCCCACCTGGCATCTCCCTGAAGAATCTCAATCCCGGTTCTGTACCCGCAAAAGCGGAGCTATAGCCCGATCGAAAGCACCAAAGAGCTTGGTGATCGTAAGTCCGTAATTAGTAATCGGAACCCCACGACGGGCACATTCGATGATCCTGCGGCTCATTTCTGCAGCATTGATCATGCAGCCCCCACAATGCACACAGACTGCAAATTCTTCCAGATTATCAGGAAAGTCATGTCCTGCATAAGTCTCAAAGATCAGTTCTTTTTGCGTATAATCTCTTAACCACTTGGGTAGTTTCACTCTGCCGATATCATCCTTTTGCACATGATGCGAGCAGGCTTCGGCAATCAGGACTTTGTCCCCGTCCTTAAGTTTATCTATTTGTTCGATCCCGCTTCGGAGGATATCCAGATCACCTTTGTAACGGGCAAAAAGAATGGAAAAGGTCGTAAGTTCCACGCCCTGAGGGGTTTCACGATTCACCTGCTCAATCGCCTGCGAATCCGTAATCACCAGCTTGGGAGGCGTTTTCAGCATCGCCAGAGAATCCAGAAGCTCTGTTTCTTTTACCACCACCGGACAGGCATCATGATCCAGAAGATCACGCAGTACCTGCACCTGAGGCAAAATCAGCCGTCCCTTGGGAGCAGCGCTATCGATAGGTGCTACAAGGATTACGGCGTCTTTGGGCTGGATCAAATCACCCACCAAAATCCGATTTTCTTTCAGATGTGCGGGGGCAAGATCGATCAAGGCTTGCTTTGTCTCCAAAACACCAGCTTTTGTGACACTTGATACAATAGTATAAGGTATCCCATAGGATTTGCACAGGGCTTCGTTTTCAGAAGCCGCACTGGTAAGATCGCTTTTATTGAAGATCATGATCAGCGGGATCTTCATCTCTCTGATGCGTTCCAGCATCTCAAGTTCAGGAACCGAAAAAGCCTGACCATCGTTTACAAACAGGACGATATCTGCCCGATAAAGTACCTTCCGGGTAGCTATCACCCTCTTGGCACCAAGCTCTCCCACATCATCCACTCCAGCGGTATCATAGAATGTAACCGGCCCCAAGGGCAGGAGCTCATAATGTTTATCAACAGGATCAGTAGTCGTTCCGGGTATTTCGGAGACAATGGCTATCTCCTGACCCACCAGTGCATTTATCAAGCTGGATTTGCCAGCATTGCGTTTGCCAATCAAGGCTATGATCAAGCGCTCGCCACGAGGGGTTGTGCTCATATAGATACTCCATAACAAGTTTTATAGATTTGATCATAGCCACTTTGAGGGCTGAAATAGTCAAGTCCTTTTTTGCTTGGAGAATTGAAAGGGCAGAGCTTTACTAATTGCATTGATTAAGGATTCGAACAACGGTAAGCAAATCACTGATAACTATTCCTAGTACCACAAGATGTCTCCTCTACCCGTAGAAGTTTTATCAGGATGCTGTACTTCGTATCAGATCAGCCTTAACACGCCAAAACCCGTTTTACGCGGTTATATCCTCGTAATACGCCCCTTATTACAAGAATATACCCTCGTAAATCGGGATTTTAACCTTGACAGCTTTCTACATCTCGTTTTTTTTGTCCATGGTAAGCAACAAGAGAATAAATCCTTGATTGTGAGGTAAACCATGCTGCATGATAAAAACAGACACATCAACCGCTGGATCATCGACGATATCAGAGCGCACATGTTCAAGGGAAAGGCTATTATCATACTTGGTCCACGACAAAGCGGTAAGACAACCTTACTAAAAGATATTTCCGCAAGCGTGGAAAACCAATTGTATCTGAATTGTGATGATGTAAATGACCGCCAGGCTCTGGATACAAAGACCGTACCAGCACTTCGATCATTAGTTGGTAAGCATAAGCTGATTTTAATCGATGAAGCACAGCGTGTGGATGATATTGGTATTTGCTTGAAGATAATGGTTGATTCCTTTCCTGGTATTCAAATTATCGCCACCGGATCGTCATCATTTGAGCTCTCCAATCGGATCAATGAGCCCCTGACCGGCAGAAAAGTTGAGTATCGCCTGACACCATTCTCGTATCAGGAGTTGACTTCCTATCATGGGCATTGGGAAGAAGAAAAAAACCTCCCCAAGCGTTTGATATGGGGTGCTTATCCTGATATCGTCAATAACCCGGGTCAGGAAACAGACTTGTTGAATCTTCTAGTGGGAAGCTATCTATTCAAAGACGTATTTATGTATCAGGATTTACGCCGTCCTGAGTTATTGGAAAACCTGCTTCGGGCTTTAGCGTTACAAGTTGGCTCGGAAGTATCCTATACTGAATTAGCACAATTAACCAGAACTGATCATAGCACGGTTCAGAGATACATTTATATGCTGGAACAGGCTTATATAATTTTCAGGCTTTACAATTTCTCTGCAAATAGGCGCAATGAAATCAAGAACGCTCGCAAAGTATACTTTTGGGATAATGGTGTTCGTAACAGCCTGATTGATGATTTTCGCCAAATAGAAAACAGAGATGACATCGGTAAACTTTGGGAGAATTATCTGGTTTCAGAGCGAATGAAATATCTCACAAACAACCGCCAATACAGGATGAAGCACTTCTGGCGCAATATCAATCAAAGCGAAATTGACTATCTGGAGCTGTTCAACAATCAGATCACAGCTTATGAAATGAAATGGAATCCTAAGCGGGGTATCTCTGCCACCGCCTTCAAAAACGCATACCCAAAAGCCAATGTTATGAGGGTCGACCGTCAAAACTATGCTAGCTTTCTATCTGACATAGAAGATTCAAATCATTAGAATGATAACAACCCCTTAGAACTATTTCAGCTAAATTAATTATACTTAAGCTACCTTCCCTGATCGAATTACGCTATCAATACGCACCCATTACGGATCGGATGCGTGTTTATAGCGTGTTGGATCAGTGATTGGAGACTGGAGCCGTGGAAAAGTGGAAGGGTGAAAGGGTGGAAGGGTGAAACAAGCCGTCGAGAAGTCGAGGGGTCGAGAGATTGGCGTAAAGCGGAGATCCATACTATCCGTAAGAAATTGGCATAGCTCTGTAATCCCTTGCAAAATGTGAGCTTATATTGATAAACTGAAAAGGGTGAGCCTGCGACTCACCCTCTGTATTAGTAATGTTTGGTATTATTTACTTTTGAGCATTTCTTGCAGATGCGAGACATAGGCAACTGCGCCACCGGGTTGGTAGCCAGTGCGTTGGATCTCAGTGCCATCTTTGTCAACGAGGACTATGCTAGGATACCCAGTGATCTTGAATTTGCTCTGCAGGCTCTGGTTCTGAGCCTTGAGTTCTGCACTCTGGGGAATGCTTCTGGGAAAATCCAGCTTCAGCAGGATCAGATTGGCCTTGGCATAATCCTGGAACTCTTTTTTGGAAAAGACTTCCGAGCTAAGCTTGATACACCAGCCACACCAGTCTGAACCGGTAAAATTCACCAGTATGGGGCGATTCAGCTCTTGGGAATACTTCAGAGCATCGTTCCAGTTTTCAATCCATTCACCATTGTAGCTCACTTCGCCCATGGCTTCTTCAAAGCTTGGTTCCGCTTGGGGTACTTCTGCCTGTTCTGCACCAGGTTTGGAATTGTCCTTACATGAACCTACAGCAGCCAGCATCAGCACCATAATCAGGATGATGTACTTCTTCACCTATACCTCCGTTCCGTTGATGTATATCTTGGGGATAATGTTTGAGGCTTTATTCAGCATCGCATTTACGCCACAATATCTTTCCGTAGAGAGATTCACAGCTTTTCTCAGTTTTTCTGGAGGGAGGTCGGTTCCTGTAAACAGGAAACTGACCATAATGGTATGATAGATAATGGGATGCTCAGTTGTAGATTCCGCTTCGGCAGAAATCTCCAGAGCATAGTCAGTCACTTTCATTTTCTCCAGGATCGATACAATGTCCATGCCTGCACAGCCTGCCAGAGCAGCCAGCAGCATGGCTTTGGGACGGGGACCGGTGTCATTCCCGCCCGATTCTTTGGCTATATCCATGATGATGTGATGCCCGGTAACTTCGGCATCAAAGCTCATCCCGCCGGTCCATTTAGTATTTACGACGATTGACATTACAGCTCCACGTAGGTTTCTTTCAGCACTTCCTCATATTTTTCCACATACACTTTGAAAGCACTGTAAACGGCATCAATATCTTTCTTGGGGATTTTCTTGAGGAGGCTGTTTTGTTGATCGAGGACAGTCTTCTGGCTATTTTCAGCAAGCTTTTTGCCCTTCTCGGTGATGATGGCAAACCAGCATCTGCGGTCTTCTTCGCTGGGTTTTCTGGTGACAAGCTGCTTGCTCACCAGGTTGTCCATTATGCGGGTAATGCGGCTGTGTGATACGTTCAGAACTCTTGCCAATTCATTCATATTGGCTGGAGCCTTGGTAAGAAACAGGTAGTTCAGTAGTTGACATTCCATTCTTCCGGCTTGCAGACAAGCTTTCTGAGTGTAGTCTATTTCGCTGAGAACTACTTGCAGTCTGGTAACCAGTTCATGAAACTTAGCGGCATGGTTAATCATGGTTTCTCCTTTTTTATATATGTTTCTAACAAACGGTCGATCTTGGCACGATCGAAGCCTACCACTGGATGGTTGTTGATCCAAATCTGGGGAACACCCTGCTGACCAGTCTTTTTGATCATGTCCTGCAGTGCGGCAGAGTCTTTTGAGACATCTATATCTTTGTATGTGAGTCCTTTGGATCTCAAGTATTCTTTTACTTTTTTACACCAGGAACAGGTTGGTGTGCCAAATACAATAATGTTGTAAGTCATAATCTCCTCTTTCATTCATATAATAAGGTAAAATTTCTACGATGCCAAAACTTTTTTCATTGGGATTAATAAGGCAGATGTTCAACCTTCATTTATGGGCAGTCCTGTCCTTTTACCCAGTGCAGAAAGACTCATAATCATGACCTCCTCCCGGATCAGTATCCAAACTGTCATTCCCGTCCTCTTTGCGTATCACATATCAGCTCTACAACGAATTGTCTTGCCACAATCATGAATGTGGATTTTCTTGAACCATCAAGATTATGGAGACACTATGGCTATGCACTTCTTCTGTTCAGATTGCGGATATGAGACCAGCAAGTGGAGTGGTAAATGCCCAAATTGCGGCAGTTGGAGCACTCTCAAGGAAAGCACGAAGGTAACAGGAAAATCCGGCAATTCTGAGAGCTTTTCCGCTCGCGCCAAAGCCGAAAGGATAGTTTCTCTGGCACCCGTTAGCGAGATTCGGCTTGATACAGGAAATCAGGAATTGAACCTGGTGTTGGGTGGTGGTATTGTCTCGGGTATGTTGATTCTGATCGGCGGTGAACCAGGCATTGGCAAATCCACTCTGATGCTGCAGCTTGCTCAGTGGCTGGGAGTTCAAGGAAAGAAGGTGCTGTATTGCTCCGGAGAAGAAAGCTCCGCTCAAATCCATCTGCGCAGTCAGCGCTTGCAAGTGACCAGTGAAAACATCCTGCTGCTTTGCACCAATGAAACCCAGCACATCATCGATGCCATTGAAGAAGAAAAGCCAGAACTGGCGATTATCGATTCTATTCAATCCATCAGTTTAGGAGCTTTGGATTCCATTCCCGGTAGTATTACTCAGCTTAGAGAAAGCACAAACCGCCTGCTTAAATGCGGCAAAACCCTTGGTATTCCAATCTTTATGGTGGGGCATGTGACCAAAGAAGGTTATGTGGCAGGCCCTAAGATCCTGGAACACATGGTTGATACAGTGCTGTATTTTGAAGGTGAGATGCGCAATCAATATAAGATTCTCAGAGCTGTGAAAAACCGTTTTGGCTCCACCAACGAGATCGGGCTCTTTGAAATGACCAATCTCGGCTTGGTGCAAGTTACAAATCCCAATCTGATCTTTCTGAGCCATGAGCAATCTCAGGTAGGTACTGCCATCGGATGCATCATCGAAGGATCCCGCAGCTTCATCGTGGAAGTGCAATCCCTGGCTACCAGCTCCAATTATGGCACTCCGCAAAGGGTAGTGGTGGGACTGGAACAGAAGAAGCTGGCAATCCTGCTGGCGATCCTGGAAAAGAATCTGGCTCTGTACTTGCGCAATAGCGATGTCTTCATCAATCTGGCTGGAGGTATCCGCAGCGCAGATCCATCCCTTGATCTTGCCATCATCGCAGCCATTATCAGCAGTCTCAAGGATCAGAACCTGCCGGAGGGCTCAGTATTCATTGGTGAAGTAGGTTTGAATGGTGAGATTCGCCCGGTGTCGCAGCTTGAAGCAAGAATCTCCGAAGCCAGTAAACTGGGCTATAAAAACATCTTTGTCTCGTCTTATGCCAAAGTAAAAGCTACAGCCAAAGTGCATAAGCTCAAAGACCTGAAGGCTTTGTATCAGGTTTTGAACAGCGCCTAAAGCGCTATCCTATTCACATTTACCGATGATGTCCCGGATCGAGAGGTCGTGCTGAATCAGGAATTCCGCCAGCCCCATGATTAGTTCCGGCACAGCCAGAGGATTTACAAAGTTCGCAGTTCCCAAAGCAATGGCTGAAGCCCCAGCCCAAAAGAATTCCAGAGCATCTTTCCAATCGTAGATTCCACCCATCGCCACGATAGGTATTTCCACAGCTTGGGCTGCTTTGTAGGTAAGCGCCAGAGCTACAGGCTTGATGCCAATCCCACTGTAGCCACCAATGCCTTTCTTGATCCGGCATTTACCCGTAAGAGGATCGATCGCCATACCCCAAAGTGTATTGATCAGGGCCAGAGAGGTCGCCCCCGCTGCTTCAGCAGCTTTGGCAATGCTGGCAATATCGCTTACATTGGGGCTTAGTTTCACGCACAATTCACGGCTGGTACGCTGCGCCAGTAGATTGGTGAGATCATAGACCATATTGGGATCCACGCCAAAAGCTATGCCTTCGTTTTCGACATTGGGACACGAGACATTGATCTCATAACCGGCAATCCCTTCCTGAGCTTCCAGAGTCTCCAGAATCTCACAGAATTCGGCAATGGTAGAGCCAGAAAAGCTGACCATCAAAGGCATGGATAGCTTAGCACGGTATTCCGGTAACCGCTCTTCCACAAAGACTTCCAAGCCTGGATTCTGGAGTCCTATGGAATTGATCAGTCCTGCTTCGGATTCATACAAGCGCGGAGGAGGGTTACCTTGCTTTGGTAGCTTGGTAATCGTCTTGGTTACAAAAGCACCAAGGCAAGCTGCATCATAAAACTCCAGGTTTTCCAGATCAAAGGTGCCCGAAGCCACTGAGAGCGGAGTCTTCAGCTTGATCCTGCCCAGATTCGTTTCCAGCAGCTTATTGGCAGAGCAGCGGGGCTTGCGATCCTGGTTCATAACATCTCCCATCTTACTTCCTCTGCTTTGAAGACTGGACCTTCCTTGCAGACCCGCAGATAGTCCCAGCGTGCCTCAGTTCCAATGGGCACGGCACATCCATGGCAAACTCCGATCCCGCAAGCCATGTAGGCTTCCAGGGAAGTGTAGTGCTCGATGTTATGCAGGCTTGTAACACGGCTTACCTCTGCCAGCATGGGAAGCGGGCCGCAACTATAGACCAGATCGATCCCGAGGCGTTTAAGATTGGCTTCCACCCCTTGTGTGACCATCCCTTTGCGTCCCAGAGAGCCATCCACTGTCCAGCTTTCATCGCTGGGAAAGATATCTGATTGCGTGTTTCCGCCATGCATCCAGTATATTTGGTTATGGTTGATCAGTTCTTTCTGCAAGTACCACAAGGGAGGATAGCCAATACCCCCGCTGACAAACAATATCTTTCTGGATGCCACCAGAGGAAAGCCATTGCCAGCTGGGCCAACGAGTTCCAGCATATCACCTGCCTTGAGAGTGGAAAGCGCATTTGTACCACCTCCCACTTTCTTGATCATGAAACCGATGCGACCACCTTGATTATCATAGATGCTGATGGGTTTGAAGAGCTTGGGAATGGCTCTGGTCGAAAAGGCATTCTGCAATCTGGCCATGGGTCTGATTTCAAAGAACTGGCCTGGTTTGCATTGCTTTCCCAAGGCATCATCCCAGATCCAAAGGATAAAGAAGCTATCGGAAAGCTCTTCCCGGCTGTGAATGGCGCGCTGGTAGTAATTAGTCATCGCTGTTATCGATATAGGTTAGTTTGCCGCCCATCATAGTGTATTTCACGCGGGAGGGCAGGGTTTGATTCAACCAGGGTGAATTCTTGCTCTTGGAGAGGATGCTCTCTGAAGTGAAGCATGTATCTTCATTCAAGGAGATAATGTTCAGATCAGCGTTAGCTCCCACTTTGAGTTCTCCTCCGGGAAGTCTCAGCACTTGAGCAGGCTTCATGGTTAGACAATCCACAAGCTGGGCAAGGCTCAACTGCTTAGTAAGTACAAGATGTTTGTAGAGCACGGCAAAAGCAGTTTCAAAACCAATGATCCCAAAAGGAGCAAAATCAAACTCACGTTCTTTTTCAAAGTCTGCATGGGGAGCATGATCGGTTGCAATGCAATCTATCACACCCTCTTTGAGAGCTTTGATGCAAGCCAGACGGTCTGCTTCGCTGCGGAGTGGAGGTTTCATCTTGGTATTGGTATCAAAGCCCAAAACAGCCTCTTCATTGAGCACCAGATGATGCGGAGTTACTTCACAGGTTACCTTCACACCACGAGCCTTGGCAGCTCTGACTAATTCTATGGATTTAGCAGTGGAAATATGCGCAATGTGCAGCCTTACACCAGCGCTTTCAGCCAGCATGATGTCCCGGGCAATGATCACTTCTTCGGCAAGTCCTGGGATCCCTGAAAGACCTATCCTGGTGGCTACTTTACCGGCATGAATCTGTCCTTTGCCAGCCAGAGCATAGTCTTCCGGATGCACGATTACAGGAATATCGAAATTTGCCGCATAGCGCATGCAGGAAAGCATCAGGCGCGCATTCTGGACGCATTTACCATCATCGCTGACAGCTACTATGCCACCAGATTTCATCGTTGCCATTTCACTGATTTCTTCACCTGCGCTCTTCTTTGTAAGAGCACCGATCACATACACACGGGTGCTGCCATGCTCTTTGGCTCTGAGTTGGATGTATTCCACAGAAGCGATGTTATCAGTAACCGGCTCGGTATTGGGCATGGCACAAACAGCGGTGAACCCACCTTTTGCTGCGCTTTTGGTGCCGCTTACGATGTCTTCTTTGTAGGTCTGCCCCGGATCTCTCAAATGTGCATGTAAATCGATAAAGCCGGGAAACACGCAGGCTCCTTTGGCGTCAATGGTCTTATCTGCTTTCTCGGTGATCTTGGAACTAATGGCAACGATGCGTTTTTTATCGATCAGGATGTCCGCTTTGGTCAGGGCACCATCCACGTAAGCTTTGGCGTTCTTTATTATAGTTTTCATCTTATTTACCTCTTATTCTCAGCTCAGACTTTTCCACCCAGAATCAGGAACATCAGTGCCATGCGCACTGCTACGCCATTGGCGACCTGTTCCACGATTACACTATCACTGCTATCGGCTATTTCCGGCAGGATTTCCACACCCCGGTTCATTGGACCAGGATGCATGATCAAAGCATTCTTTTTGGCATACTTGAGAGTATCTTTGGAAAGCACATAATGCTTACTATATTCTTCAAGGCTGGGGAACAGGCCTTCGCTCATGCGTTCCAACTGCATCCTGAGACCCATCACCACATCAGCATTGTGCAAAGCTCTGGCGAGATCATACTCCACCCGGCAATCATACACACTTTCCATATTGCCAGGCATCAGGGTCTTGGGGCCACAGACGGTAACTTTTGCTCCCAAACGTGCCATCCCGATCAGATTGGAACGCACCACGCGACTATTGAGAATATCACCCACGATTGTAATCTTCATGCCTTTCAGATCACCTTTCTTTTCCCAGATCGAGAAAATATCCAATAGCGCTTGGGTAGGGTGGGCATGGCGTCCATCTCCCCCATTGATCACAGGTTTACCGGAGTATTTGTGTACGAGTTGAGGGCTGCCGGGACTGCCATGGCGGATGCAATAGAGGTCGATTCCCATAGCGTTCAGAGTGTAAACAGTATCCTGAAGGCTTTCCCCTTTCTGCAGAGCGGATATACTGGCCTGAAAGCTCACTACGTCTGCTGAAAGGCGGTTGGCTGCGAGTTCAAAACTCATGCGAGTACGGGTGCTGTTTTCGATGAACAGAGTGCATACAGTTTTTCCACGCAGGGTGGGGATTTTCTTGTACTCACGCAGGTTGATTTCTTTCATGCCTTTGGCGGCATCCAGTATGTACATGATTTCTTCACGAGAATAGTCATCGAGATCGAAGACGTTGCGTCCCAAGAATTGAGGTGTCATTTGTGCTCCTTTCAAGCTCACTGGCTATGATTAAAGGTTTTAGATTTTGTACACAGATTATGAGGCAGTAAGTTGCGTCAAGGATTTCTTTTGTGCTGAAATGCTGTTTTCGCAGCTATCCTTTTGATCTTGATAAAGTTACTGATTCACATAATACTGATAGTGCCGTTATTGCTGAAAACTCATGAGCATGACACCGTCCTCCCGAAGACCACTCCAGCCCCGCTTGGGATGAGCAGGAGAGGACACTGAAAAGAACTCACCAGCCAATCATGGTCGACAATAACCACTGATGTTTTATGAGCGATCAGATGAAAAGTATTGTGCAGGCTGGTCTCTATCACTTATCTTGTAATAAAAAACTCAAGTGAGGAACTCCACATGGCACTGAAAGAACAGCTCTTAATCTCGATAAAAAAAGCAATGCAAGGCGAAATGGATAGCGTTACCCTATATCAAAGCGCTGCCAATCATTCCAACGATCCCGAAGTAAAAGACTTCTTCATGCAACGCCGGGAAGAGGAACGCAGGCACTACAATTACTTGCTGGATTACTATCAGGAAATCTCGAATGATCTCCAACCCAGTGATCTCACCAATACGATCAAAGCCGAAAACCTCAGCAACAACATCTTCTCGGCTGCCTTTGTAAAACGCATTGGTGAAGACCAAGCCCTGTTTTCTGCCATATCCACAGCATTGCTACTGGAAAAAGATGCTATTGAGCACTATCGTAAATGCCAGCAAGAGACAGATATCCTGACCCTGAAATCCTTCTACGAGATCCTTGTGAAATGGGAAATGAAACACTATGATGACCTCCTGGAAATCCAGAAAGAAGCGGAACAGTATTACTGGCAGATCAATAGCTTTGAACCCTTTTAAAGCTATCTAAGGATAAAACTGCAGCAGCACTCCCATGCTCTTGAGATTGAGGCGATGCTTCATGTGAGCATTGTAGTAGCTGAAGTACATGGTATTCAGCTCATTGATGTCGCTACGAGCCAGATCGAAATCAGTGAGGTGATTACCGATTGATGGTAGTTTCGCAAGAATTGACAGAGCCGTAGGAGAAAACTCCAGATACTGCCCTGAATTAATAGAATCCAGAAAGCATGCCCTGCACACCAGCTCACCTGAGCCCAGATCGTATCCATAAGGATTGTTATGCTCTCCGCAAGCATTACATACAGAAAGATCATGCCCAATCCCTGAGAGTGCTAGCACCCTCTCGAAAAGTCTCCAGAAAATCAGGATGGCATTGCCTTCCACAGCCCGGAGATACTTCAGGTATTCACTGGCCAGCGTATAGTAATGCCGGTATTCCTGATACGGCAGAATAAGCTGAGAAATCAGCTCGATCCCGCATTCCGCGGCAGCCCATGTCGCCAAAGAGGGATAGGTGCTATAGTCTGAAAGCAGAGTCGTTTCACTGAGGATGTACAAACCTTCTTCCCGGGGCTCACCAAGCACAAGCTCATACTCCATAAACCGCTGAATCTGCTCTTGATCAGATTTTCGCCGCCATCCTTTGGCAATGATGGAGATATGCCCTTTATGAAAGCTGAAAGCCTTGATGATCAGACTGGTTTCGCTATAGGGCAGGATATTGTAAACCAATGCCGGAGTAGTGATCTTCTTCATTAGCCCAGCTCTGTGCGGATGCGCCGCAGATCTTTTGGTTCAGCAAAGAAGGTACGGTAGTTTGTATAAGTCACAAATCCCGGTGCCGATCCCCGCGGTTTGCGCACATAGCGGATTTGCGTATAATCCACAGGCACATTGGTAGAGAATTTGGCTGTGGAATACCAGGCTGCCAAAGATGCACAGACTGCAATCAAATCTGGTTGTGGTTCCTGCTTCTTATAGTTTCGGAGCAGGACATGGGCACCCCGGTATATACGGCTGTGAAACCACCAATCCTGCGGTTTGCCGACTTTGGTAGTAATAAAGTCATTCTCTTTGGCTTTGCGGCCAATATAGATATGCCAGTTTTCCCCGATGCGCAGATGCAGGAGCTTATCCAGAGCGGAAAGGCTTTGTTTCAAATCCTGAATGTTGTTATCGACTTCCAGATCAATATCATCACCTGCCTCAAGCTGGGTTATCAACTGTTTTATAGCTTCCATTTCAGCATCAGTTTTGGATAGATTAATCTGGATGATGCTCCTGCCTGTCTTGGCTTTACGATACTTCTTCAGATAAAATTCAAGATTTTGCCGGGGACTTTTTTCAGGAAGCAGGGGCACAGTAATCTCCTGCAGTTCAGGATCAAAATAGTCAATCGTCCTGAGCTCTGCTTGGCCGGGAGCAATGGATTGCAGATTGGGTTTTATCGCCTCGGCATAGGCTTGCCATTTTGCCGCTTGTTCTGCTTCCAACAGATCCTGTTGTTGCAGGGAGTACTTTCTTTGCAGATGCTTGAGTTCTTTATGCAAATAGCGGATTTTGCGGGATATGCCGTCGTCGGTATGCTCTTGAGTCTGACCCATCTGCGCCAATTTGAAAAAGTAATCGTTCATGCTTTCAGCTTGCACTCCACCAATTTCTCCGGGTAGATTGATCTCTACAGGCTCGGGCACAAAACTGCCCTGAGGTTGAAAATACGGCTGATGCGGAAGGATTTGACGTTTGGGATTGTCTCCGAACCCGTATTTTACCAAAGCATCCTGAACGATGAGTCGATCACCATCCCGCTTACAGATGATCACATTGGGGCGAGGGGGCATTAGTTCCAGATAAGCCTCATACTCATTGGTTTCGCCATAGATGTTTTTATGAGTGAGCTTGAAGCTGATGATTCTATCGGCAACTTCGATCCTGAGGGAAGACAAATTGGCTCCTTTCAGGAAGTTCCAGATTTCTGTGGATTTCTCCGGAGGTCCCTGTAGATCAGAGTGGTACATATAGCTGTTTTTAGCTGACAAAACCAGGATCAGAGAGCCTCTGCGCTTCAAGATAATATCCATCCTATCCTGTGAAAGCCAGATACTTTCCAGAGTGGCTGAGAACCCGCTGAATTCCTTTACCCAGGCAGATAGATATGCATACTTCATTTTTCTTTACTTCCTATTTGTCTTGACACTAAAACTGTTTATTATAAAGATGACAAACTGAAATCTACGCATAAGGAGTCAAGCATGAATGTCAAGTACACAATCATCATAGTCATTCTGGCGATTCTGGCATTGGTTTTTGGAATTGTCTGGATGAATGCTTCCAGCAAGAATAAAGCCCTCCAGCAATCCAATGAAGAACTGCAGATGCTATATGAATCTTCCACCGCTACCATAGGTGAGATTCAGGACAATCTCGAAGCCCTCGATCAGGATCTTTCCGGGCAGCTTTTTACTCAATCAGAAGTCCCCGGAAGCACTCCTGCAGACCGTCGTCAAAGAATTATCAGCTCGATTGCCAACATGCGTAATCAAATTGAAGCGGACAAGAAAAAAATCGCTCAGCTGGAATCCCAACTCGCCCAATCCCGCACTCAGCTTAAGGGAGTGCAGGATATCGTGAACCGCCTCAAGAATTCCATCAACGACAAAGAAAAGATCATGGATGAATTGCAGCAACGTTTGGGCATCATGAGCGAAACCATCGAAGCAGAACGCCGGCTCAGTCAGCAGGAAATTGCCGCCCGGGAAAAAACCATCCAGGAAAAGCAACAGGAGATCGATCTGGCTGCTATGGATGCCAATACCCTGTACTACGTGGTGGGAACTCGCAGTGAACTCATTGCCAAAGATATTGTGGATCGCAAAGGCGGTCTCTTGGGTATCGGCAGAGTTACGACTGTAGCCAGCAAGCTGGAGCTGGAGAAATTCACAGAGTTTAACCTGCAGAATACCAAGCAAATCCGCTTCCCTGCCACCAAAAAGGGTTATAGCGTGCTCTCCAATCACATCGCTACTACCTACAAAGTGGAAAAGGACGGGAATGAGTACGTGCTGACCATTACCGATCCCAATAACTTCCGCAAACAAAAATTCCTGGTGATAGAGCTTTTGTAAGCCAGGCCAGAGATGATTATCAAGCCGGTCTCCATGGCCGGCTTTTTTGTTTGTTCCCTAATTGAACTACGCTATCAATACGCACCCATTACGGACAAAATGAGTAATGAGAGCGCAGTGGTAGCGTTTAATGTACCGGCGCTCGCTGAAACACCGATGAAGGTAAGATTGCTTAAGCGGAACCCTATACAATGAAGTGAGAAATAACTATGATCTTGGAGTCCCCGGAAAGACAATTACTTCGGGTTATTAATGTTTCGTAGGAGCGGTAAACGGTGCATGAAGATGTCAACAACAAAGATCATATGACTTTCATATCTTCCTGTCAGCCAGTTATTTACTCCTCACTCCAACCCTCTCCCACAAGGGGAGAGGGAGCCACAGCTTATTGATCGTAAATCACCCATGCACCTCAAAAAAGCTTTCCAGGCGCAGGATCGTGCGGGAATCAAGCTCTCCGGGTTGATCTCCTTCGAGAGTGAGAAATGGTAAATCAATGTGCTTTTTGAGCAGCAGGTTATCGATCTGGAGGTGACAAAAAGACTGGGTATAGCTGATCACAGCATCGATCTGGCGCAGCTTGATCTGTGCCGTGATGTCCTCCAAACGCTCCTTTACTGAGTAGGGATAGGTGAATTCCAAATACTGCTGTACGATATCATCACAAAGCTGGGGCATGGCAAATTGCCTCTGCACTTCGTTGAAGATCACATCTCCCCCTTGCTCGATGATGCTGTCGTAGATATCGCTGAAGATCGGCGGTACTCCCAGAAAAGCCATACGCATGCGGGTGGGCAGGGGATCACGCGCCTCTGCCTGCTGCAGAAATAGATCGAGACGCCGTTCATAATCATCGGGATCTCCTTCAAAATCGGAGGAATTCACCAGCCAGAGATGGTTTTCCTTACCGCTTACTTTGCGCTGAGCAAAGGTAAGTTCATCAAGATAAACCAGCTTGCTCCTGATAGCATCCAGACGCAGCTTCATAGCCATGCTCTGCCTGCGGGTAACCCCTAAATGCTCTTCCAATCTAGATACTTCCTGGTCCAGCCTGTCATACTCCCGCTCCACAGGAAAGGAAAAACTATGCACAGGCATACCCTCTTCCCTGATCATCTCCGCAAGAGAGGCAGAATTTGAGCAATCCCCCTGGACGATCCCTATCACTTCATCCAGATTAGCTGCCAGGGCAGAGCTGAAATTGCCCTTGATCCAGGCGCAAATTGTGCGTGGAAACCCTTTGATTTCCGCCAGTTGCACCATTCTGGCAGGATCCATGGTCAGGAATATATTGTTCAAATCCACCGGTACATGTCCGGCGGCATAGACTACTTCCACAGGAAAGGAAGTGGTGAAACCGATGCGTTTAGTCTTCATAAGATAGCTCCAGATAGCGGTCTTCAAGCTCAGATATCTCGCTTTGCACCTGGCTTAGTAAACCCTCCAGAACCTGAATGCGCTGATGCAGGGTTTGAACCTTGTAGCGGTCTTCATAGGTCTCAGAACGTCCTAATGACTCATGAATATCCTGCAATTCCTGATTGTGCTCCAGTAAGCTCTGCTGACGCGATAAGATTTGCTGATGTATTTGCTCCACGTGCCAGGGATTGATCTTGCGTTTGCGTTCCCGCTGTGGAGGTGCTGCTTTTTCAGGTTCAGGCTCGGAAAAAGCCAGTTCAATTGCAGCTTCCGAATCAAGATCAGGCTGAGTGATAGTGTTTACAATCCGGTTATCCTGCAAGACCCGGGTAAAAACCCAGTGTTTGGTGGCAAGATGCTTGATGAAGTAGCGGTCGTGGGACACGAAGATAATGGTCCCATCATAGTTCTGCAGTGCTTCCAGCAGTGCATCATGCATGGAGATATCGAGGTGATTGGTAGGTTCGTCCATAATCAACAGGTTTGGTTTTGAATGAATCAACACACTAAGATACAAACGGGATTTTTCACCTCCGGAGAGGATGCTGACTCGCTTTTCCACATCATCACCCTGGAACCCAAAGCGTGCCAGCCAGCTCAGCACAGTGCCCCGAGGAGCATCTGGCATTATTCCCCACAGTGTTTCCATGACGGTCAGGGATTCATCCAGGGCGTTTTGATACTGATCGTAATAGCCGATCTTGAGACTGGCGCCCCGCTTGATGATTCCGGAAAGCACGTCCTTCTCATTCATAAGGATTTTCAGGAGTGTGGTTTTACCACAACCATTAGGACCGATCAAGGCAATGCGATCCTGCCAGAAAGCATCGATGTCGATGTCCCGCGCCAGGATGATCTCTTTATTGATCCCGATAGTGGCATTCTTGAGGATGAAAACATCAGTGCCGCTACGCGCTGCATTATCCAGCCTGAGCCGGGTTTGCTTCATGGCATGAGGCTTGTCCACCACTTCCATCCGGGCTAGCATCTTCAAGCGTGATTTGGCTTGATTGGTCTTCTGACCGGCGATGTTTTTTTGGATGAAGGCTTCTGTCTCCCGGATGAACTTCTGTTGGCGTTCATATTGCCGTTCCTGGCTTAGCCTGGCAATCTGTTCAGCTTCATACCAGGAGTTGTAGTTTCCCTTGGTAATGGACAAAGAACCGTTACGCAGGCTGTAGATACTGGTAACAGTGTTATCCAGGAATGTACGGTCATGCGAGACCACCAGAAACGGTCTGGAAAGAGAAGAAAGATATCTTTCCAGCCATCTGATCATGGCGATATCAAGATGATTGGTAGGCTCATCCAGGATCAGCAGATCGTATGGAGTCAGCAGCAAAGCTGCAAGACAGATGCGGGTCTGCTCTCCACCGCTGAAAGCACCCAGGTCTTGATCCCAGACCTCAGGATCGAAACCCAGGGATGTGAGTACAAACTTAATCTGGTTCTCTTGCTCATAAGCTCCCAGGGCGTGCATTCTTTCCACAGCGGAATTTAGCTCCAGTTGCAATCTCTCCTCAAAGCTTTCATTCAAGAGGGAGGAGAGCTTTTCGATGGTATCCTGGAGTAATTGGATGTCCGGACGACAGCCATGCATATAGCCTATCAGGCTCTGTCCTGAAGGAAGAGTATTGCTTTGGGCAAGATACCCAATCTGGCATTTTCGGGAACGCAGCACCTGCCCGGAAGTGGGAGTCAATTGACCCAAAATCATACGGATGAGCGTGGTTTTCCCGCTGCCATTGGCCCCGATCAGGCCTATTCTGCTGTTGTGTTCGATCGTGCAATTGATCTGTTCCAGGACATAATTCCCGGCGAATTCAATACTGAGATCGAGGCACTGGATAAGACTCATGCTATGTTTTACCTTTCATTAATTTGTGTTTGTGCTCTGGCTGCCAAACCTCTGTGCAATCCTGAGAACATGGTGATAGTGTCAAATAATATCTGATTGAGCTTCGCTGGAACTCTGAGTTCAAGCCTTCACCTTGTAGATTGTGCCTTCGATTACTACATGATACTGAACTCTCAACATCTCGATGGCAAGTCCCCTTGACCTCCATACTTCCCTCTTTTTTTTCTTGCCAAAAAAGGGGGAAGAAAATCTATGGTAACAATCCGGTCGGGATGTAGCGCAGTCCGGGTAGCGTACTTGAATGGGGTTCAAGTGGTCGCTGGTTCAAATCCAGTCATCCCGACCATCTTTTTCTGCCTGGCCAAGAGCCAGGCTTTTTTTATTCCACCGTAACGCTTTTCGCCAGATTGCGAGGTTGATCCACATCAAAGCCCCTGAGATCGGCAACATGATACGCCAGAAGCTGCAGAGGAATCACTGTTAGCAAGGGCTGCAGATTCGTGAGTGTATCAGGGATATGGATTACATGCTCGCTGATTTTCTCCAGTTCGATATCGCCCTCGGAGGCAATGGTAATCAGCCTGGCTTTGCGAGCCCGAACTTCCTGAAGGTTTGAGTATATCTTATCATATAGAGGATCATTGGTTGCGATAGCGACGACTGGCATGTTCTCATCGATCAGAGCAATTGGTCCATGCTTCATTTCTGCGGCAGGATAACCCTCGGCATGGATGTAGGAGATTTCCTTCAGCTTCAAGGCACCTTCCAGAGCTACGGGGTAATTCACTCCCCTGCCCAGATACAAAGAATGGTCGCTGTTCATGATACTGGAGGCGATGTCTCTGATTCTATCGTTCTGCTCCAGAATCTTACCTACTTTATCGGGTATTCTTTCTAGTTCCCGGATGTATTCCATGCCCTGAATGGCAGAAAGATGGTTCATGCGCCCTAAGAACACGGCTAAAAGCGTAAGAATCGTTACTTGTGAGGTAAACGCCTTGGTGGAGGCAACTCCGATCTCGCTACCAGCGTGGATGTAGGTTCCGCCATCGCTTTCACGGGCAACGGTAGAGCCCACTACATTTGTGATGCCCAATACTCTGGCACCCTTGGCTTTGGCTTCACGCATGGCGGCAAGAGTATCAGCAGTCTCGCCGGACTGGCTGATAACAAACACCAATGTATCTTCAGGGATGATGGGATTGCGGTAGCGGTATTCGCTGGCATATTCAGCATGCACGGGAATGCGTGCCATATCCTCGATGATGTATTTTCCGATTAAGGCGGCATGATATGAGGTTCCGCAAGCGATTAGGTGGATCTGTTTGATCTTGCGCAGCTCAAAGCTGGGCAGATTCAATCCTCCCAGTCTGGCTGTTCCCATCGCTTCGTTGATTCTGCCTCGGTAGCCATTGCCAATGGTGAGGGGTTGCTCAAAGATTTCTTTGAGCATAAAGTGCTTGAATTCGCCTTTCTCAATCGCTGAAATATCCCAATCCACTACACTGATTTGGGGTTTGACTCTGGTGCGATCCAAGGTGGTGATTTCGAAGCCATCAGAACGGACTATACACAATTCCCCATCCTGAAGATAAATCACTCTTTTAGTATGAATGATGATAGCGCTTACATCGCTGGTGATAAAATGCTCGTGATCGTTGATACCAATGATCAGGGGACTGCCTTTGCGTACGGCAATCAGCTTGTTGGGTTCGTCCTGGCTCAAAACCACCAGTCCGTATGTACCCTCCACGCGTTTCATGGCTTCCCGTACAGCATCTTCCAGACAGGCTTCACTGGTGAGGAATTGCTCGATCAGGTGTACTATCACTTCCGTATCGGTATTGCTGACAAAGCGGTGCCCTAAATCTGTCAATTGCTCCCGCAAGAGCTTGTAGTTTTCTATGATACCATTGTGAACGATGGCCAGTCTGCCATGGCAATCTGTATGGGGATGGGCGTTGATCTCATTGGGTTCGCCATGTGTAGCCCAGCGAGTATGAGCTATGGCGATGTTGCCTTCACATTTGGAAGGCTCTGGTAAAGCCCGCTCCAGCTCAATTATCTTCCCTTGTTTCTTGTAAACTTGCAGGCTGCCTTCATTGATGAGGGCACAGCCAGAAGAATCATAGCCTCTGTATTCCAGGCGCTTAAGAGCTTCAACCACTATGGGCAGGGCATTACGTGCCCCAATGTATCCAACTATTCCGCACATTCTTTACCTCCAGTAATCCTGTGAAATAGCCACAATGCCCCAGCGAAGATCAATAGTGCTGGAAGCGCTACCCAATAGTGGAAGACATCATCACTTCTAAGCAGGGGCTTGATAAATGAGGATCCTGCATAGGCGGTGATCAGGAGAGCCATGCCATTGTTTAAGGCATGGGAAATCATTGAATTCACAATCGATCCGCTGCGCATAGTCAGATACCCTAACAGCAAGCCCAGGAAAAGCACTGGTAAAAACCGGAAAGGATCAAGGTGGAATGCGGCAAAGAGGATGGCGCTGATTACTACAGCCCATACTTTGCCATACTTTTCGAAAAACCTGATCATGAATCCCCTAAACAGGATTTCCTCACAGATGCCAGGTAGTACAGAGATCAGCAGCAGGTTCATCCATAAGGAAGTATCCATGGTAAAGAGCTTGGCTAGCTGCTCCAGATAATGATCCGGGAATGGGAATACTTCATTGATAAGCTGTGCCAGGAGTGATACCAATATTGCAGCAGGGAAGGCAATAAAGGGAATCAGGACTACCTCTTTCCATTTCGGTAGTTTCAGACGCAGGATCTGGTTTTGATTCATCTTGAGCAACCGCAGGATCAAAAGGGGTGGCAAAAGAATGATAAAAAGCTGGGTCTGCATCAGTCCGGTTTTTAAGTCTTTCAATTGGATGTAAGACCCAATGTAATACAGAGCAATCAATGCAATCGTGAAGTATACGATCCCGTAGTAAGGATTGAAGAAGCTTTGTTTGTTCATTTTGACTGCCTTGATACTGCCACTGTCATCATCGGAACGGAACAGCACTGATTCTGTATTGAAGAGCTTGATTGTCCCCCAGATGGCAAAGAAATCCAGTACCAGTGTGCTACCAATGGTAATCAAGAGATGGGACAAGTGATAGTCGTTTATCATTACTGCTTTGAACAGCAGGGCGATATTGACAATCGGGATCAAAGCCATCAGATTGTTAAGCTCCACAGCCGGCAAAAAGCTGATCATGGCCAGCATCATGGATACCATCATGATGGGCTGTTCATAGGTGCGGGCTTCTTTCATATTGCGGCTGAATGTGGATATGGAAAGCAGCAGTGCCGCAAAAAGAGTCGCCAGAGGTAGCATTGCCGCAAGCAGGATGAAGATTGCTTTGATGGGCATGTGAGCCCCAGAAATTTCCAAGCCTTGCTGAGAAAGCATATAGCGAAGTGAGAAACTGATACTGAAGAGGTTCACGATCAGATTCAGCATTCCCAGGGTGATGATGGTGAGGTACTTGCCCAGAACAATCTCTTTTCTGCCTACACTGGAAACCATCAGGGTCTCCAGAGTGCGTCTCTCCTTCTCGCCTGCTACCAGATCAGCAGCAACAGTTGAAGCTCCCGTGAGCAGCATAATGATCATGATGTAGGGCAGAAACATGCCCAGGATCATTCCCATTTTCTTCTGAGAAGTACTGGTATCGATGCCTTTGATGCTCATGATTTCTGTCAGATTGGGATTTACACCAGCCAGTTGAAGCTGGTTCTTCACAATCACAGTCTCACTGTTGCGCAGGTTTTCTTTCAGTTTATCATAGGTTAGCCTGCCCCTTTCATTCGAGGCATCATATTGGATCCCAATCAGGTAGTGGGTCAGTCCATCAACCGCGAGAGAATCCCGCAGGGTTACGATACTTTGTATATCCTTGCTTTCATACAGTGACTGTGATGTCTCCGCATAGGGCAGGAAAGTGAAGTTCTCGATCTTGACGAATTCCTCGACAATGCGTCTGGAAACCTCATTCTGGATACTATCAGCGATGGCAACCGTGCCACCCTTTTCTTCAAGAATACCGGTTTGACGCGCCATTATGGCATTGAAACCCACGATCAGCAGGGGATACAGGAGCAAAGGCAGAAGTAGCGTAGTAAAGAGGGTTCTTTTGTCTCTAAGGACTTCCAGTAATTCTTTACGATAGACGATCAGGGCTTTGTTAAAACTCATGAGCCAATACCTCCTGCTCGTCTGTATTGCGGTTCACGAAATCAATGAAGATATCGTCCAGATCCTGCTGTCCAGAAGCTTCTCTCAAAGCCTCAAGCGTCCCGTCGGCAAGGACTTTACCCCGATGAATCATGACAATGCGATCTGCCAGACGTTCCGCTTCACGCATGATATGAGTGGAGAAGAGCACGCATTTTCCCCGCTCTTTGCAGCTTCGGATAAAAGCCACGATATTCCTTGCTGTCAGGATATCCAGGCCTGCCGTGGGTTCATCAAAGATCATCACAGGTGGATCATGAATGATGGATCTCACAATGGATACTTTTTGCTTCATACCAGTAGAGAGAAACTCGATCTTCTTGTCCATAAAGTCACTCATGTCCAGTAGATTCACCATCTCATCCATGCGTTTGGTAATAGTGGCATCATCAATCCCATACAACCTGCCGAAATAGCGGATGAATTCATGCACGCGGAGGCGATTGTACAAGCCTGTATCACCAGAGAGAAATCCCAGGTTTTCACGTACTTTGTCAGGATGGGTCAGGATGTTCCAACCCTGAATCTCAGCAGTACCTCCACTGGGCTTGAATACCGTGGATAGAACTCTCATGGTAGTGGTTTTCCCGGCTCCATTCACCCCTAGAAGGCAAACAATCTCGCCATCGCCGGCCTCGAAGCTTACGTCATTTACGGCATATAGCTTCGTTCCGTCCTTCTTGGGAAACTCTTTGGACAGATGCTTCACATTGATCATAACTTCCCCATATCTGGTTTTATGTTGTCATTGAGGCATTGTAGCCTCAGATTACAGGTTTTCTATGTTCTTCAGGGCTTTAGGAGCAGTAGCAGGCGTGATCCCTTCCTGGGTTACATAACCTAAAACTGGACTTCCTACCGGCTGTTGTGATTCGTCTTCACGATAAAATTCTACTTTCACTCGGATTGGAGTACCATCTTCTTCCACGATGTCCTTACCGTCCTCTCCAACTGCAAAAAGGCTAATGTAGAACCAGCCCAAGCCGATAGCCGCAGTGCCCTCAGGCTCATTGACATTCTTTCGTTTGGAGCCAAGAGCCAGACGTTTCTCAAGGCTGAGGTTTGGTGAATTGATACTGGACGTTACCGAACCAACTCTTTTCCCATCCATATAGATACCACGATGGCTGACAATGCCTTCGGAGATGAAAATGTACATCTGTTTTGAAACTCCCTGTTGCAAGGCTCTCTGAAGGGCAGCTTTGCCAATGAAATCGTCTTTGCTCATATCGATGGCTGCATCGAAAAGAGGAGCATTGATAGGATTGTGCTCAGGATCGTATTCCTGTCCCATTAGGGGGAGCCCAAAAGCTCCGGCTGAGATACGGTTCTCATCTCTACCACCCAAACCTACCAGGAGTCCACCCAGATCCAGGGCTTTTTCCACGATCAGCTTGAAATCATGCTCTGCTCTGGCTACAGGAATGTAGAGTTCCCAACCCCAGCGGTTCGTGTATCCTGTCCGGCTCAGGTAGTATTTGCTGCCATTAAGGCAAAATTCATTGAAGCTGAAGAAGTTCATATTTTTCTCGGGTTGATTGCGGTTTCTCAGCACTTCGGCCCCATAGATTTCCTTGATAAGTTTGTAGGACAGCGGTCCTTGAATATCCACTTTGACCAGTTGATCCGAGATATCCTGAGCTTGAACATCCTCATCATGACGCTTGTGCATCATGATCCGATCAATATCTGCTATTAGTTCTGTCTGAACTCCATCGATCTCCACTGTATCGGTAATGTCGTGTCCGGCATTGATTACCATGATGAATTCGTCTTCTGCCACACGCATCAGGATCATATCGTCCTGTACCCCGCCCTGCTCGTTTAACAGGAGTGTGTATTTGCATGATCCCACTTTCATATCAAAAAAGCTTGCCCCCAATGTACGATGCAGCAGAGCTGCTGCATCTTTGCCCCAGAACCGTACCTGAGCCATGTGATCGATATTATAGATCGCTACTTTGTTGATCGCAGTAGCTTCTTCCAATACAGAGGTCAGATAGTTCACAGCCATATCATACTGGCCGAAATTGCTGCGTTTCACGCTTTGCAGAGGTAGGCCCCTGCGGCTTGCTAAAAGAGGTAAATACCAGTTATCTTCAAGATCAGTAATGAAGGTCTTGCGGATTGTTTTGGGAAAATCAAATCCAAGCTTGGACATGGTGTGCTCCTGTTTGATGTTTTCTTGTCAAGATCTTCAGGCTTGGTTTTTTTGTAAAGGATTTTCCTTGCTGGAGTGCCCCAATTTCTGGTAGATATTGCTTCCTATAATCATCAAAAGGCCAGCCAATGTGGCAGGATGTACGGCTTCCTGCAAGACCATACGAATAAATAGCAGTGAAACAAAGGGCGTCACGAAGATCAGATTTGAGATCTTAGCCGTACTCTCTGTGAGCTCCAGTGCTTTTTGCCATAACAGGAATGTGAGCCCCATCTCAAACAAACCTACATACACTCCGCCCAGGATGCCAAGGATAATGGAACTACCAGCAAAAACCAGCTTCTGCCCACTCACAATGGATATGATGGCTATCATCACAAAGCCTGTGAGGAAGTTATAGAATAGCTTCAAAACAGCCGGACGGCGATCTTTGATATTGATAATCCAATACCCAGCCCAGATCAGCGAAGAACCTGCCGCCAGGAAAGAGCCCCAGGCATCGTCGAAGTGCAGATTCCAGGGTGTTCCTTTGGTGGAGATCACGACCACCCCCAAAAAACTGATCAGGAGTGCTGCCAAATCCCTCAGTTTGAACTTCTCATGCAGCATGATCACACTAAACAAGGACAGCACTATCGCCCATGTATAGTTCAGCGCTTGAGCCTCCTGTGCCCTCAATCTGGAGTATGCTGTAAAAAGCACCAGATAATACAGCATAGGATTCAGGAACCCCGCCAATAGCGATGCCCGAATATTTGTCCATACCTCTCTGAGCTTGAAGAGACCTGATCCCATACAGCACAATAGAAGGAAAATGGTAGCCGTACAGGAGGATACCAGAAGCAATCCCAGAGGGCTGAGATGCACCAGGCTGAGTTTGAAAGCGGTTGAGATAGTACTCCAACCCAGAATGGATAATCCAGCAAAGAGATAGCTTCTTAGTTGGTTACTTTGCATGGGTTTACTTCCTTAAAGGATTCGGCGCTGCAGCGAGCGCCGGTACACTATCGAATCGCGCTATCATCATGTTAATCCCATCCGAAAATGCAAAAAGGGGCAGAACACCTGCCCCTTTATCTTTCACAATATCTTACTTGATGTTTTTCAGGATGTTTTCGTACTTGGTTTGCAGGGTCTTGTTCTTGGTTTGAATGGCTCCCAGGATCACATATTGGATGGCAAACTTGTTGCTATTGTCCCATTGATACCATTTCTCGGCATACTTGATGAGTTCCAGGAAATCCTGCTTCTCATTCAGAAGCGCTGCGATATCGTTGAAATCATCTTCAGTGCTTCGACGCTCAATCAATTGAGCCAGATAGGTGATTGCCAGTTCTTTGTCTCCCTTCATCAGAGCTATGTTTTTGGCATTGTCAACCAAATCGATATTGCTGGGATCAAGATCCATCGCCAGGCGGGTTACTTCCAAAGCCTTGTCGTAATCCTTCAGTTCATAATATGCCGAGGACAGATTTAAAAGGTTATCTATGTTTGTGGGTGTTTGAGTTTTCACACGCTCAAAGTACTTGGCAGCTTCAGTATAATTTGCCTTGTTGTAGTAGAAAGCTCCGGTTTCCAGCAAATAAGGAAGCTTGTCTGGATCGTCTTTCAGGAGGCTGAGCAAGATTTCTTCGGCTTTGGCGTCGTCTTTCAGCTCATTCATGTAGATGTCTTTCAGGCGAATCATAGGCTCTGGACGGCTGGGCTCGAGAGTGTGGGCAAGCTCAAAGATGTCCATGGCTTCTTTGGTATTTCCATCAGTAATCGCAGTTTCACCAGCCTTGAAGATTCTCGCCCAGGTGCTTTCCTTGCGTTTCTTCATATCCCGCAGATCCAGCCTTTCGTCATCGGTAAGATTTTCATAGGCTTCGGTGATCTTAATCGCTTTGGTGTACATTTCGAAAGCGTTTTTATTGAATTCAACCGCACGGGCAGGGAAGTTTTCGCCCTTATGCAGATTGATATCGGCCATGCGACGCAGGGAAATGGCATGTTCGGGATTGTCGGCCAGAACTTTGGTATAATACTCTTCAGCTCTTTCTACATTCTGCTGTGAGTAATAAACCTGAGCAGTTTTGAAGTCCACGTTGCCCTGAGGAGTGAGTTTCTGCCGGGCCTGACTGCAAGCGCCCAGCGCTAAAGCCAGAACTATTACTGCAATTATGAGTTTTTTCATTGGTTACTCCTGAGTTTAATGCATTTTTTTCAAGACTATTTATCTCCTCGAATCAGTCAAGGCTTTTCAGCGCAACCGGATCAATCTGTACTTTACAACTGATTGACCCGGAAGCCCATCCAATACCTCATCAAAGGAGTTGCCTGGCTATTTATCAGCCAATATAAGACATCACTTTGTTGGCTTTGGCGATGAATTTCTTCAGCTCTTCACCCGAGAAAGGTTTCTGCTCCAAAAGCGATAGATCGTGAATGTATGCGCAGATTGTTTCCACTTCTTCCTGCTTACCGGCTGATTCGAGCGCCAGGAGCTTTTGGATTACTGCGTGTTCAGGGTTGATCACTAAAGTGTGATACTTCAGCATATCAGCCCCACCACTCATCCGGGAAACCATGTCCATATCGTGCCAACGGCGCATGTATTCACTAAAGACGATCATGGCTGGTATTTCTTTGCTCTTCAGGCTCTTGACATCCACTGTGAGTTCGGTATAGATATGCTCCTGAATCGCTTTCAGGGCATCTGCACCCAGCTCTTCACGCACTTTAGCTGGCAGTTCCAGAGGTTTCACTATTGTCTGTTCGTCTTTCTGGATCAGATAAGGTGTAAGGATAGTAGCTGCCTGGGGATGTTTCTTCAGGTATTCGGCGTAGCTTTCTTTGCTGAAGCTAGCTTCCACGGATTGCCCCAGGGCTTTGTAAAACATGCTTTGCAGCTTGAACACCGTATCTCCGGAGGAAGCAGCACTGTCCTTATCCACCAGAATGTCGTTCACTTCGCTGTCGATGCGGATAAACTCGATCTTCTCCAGTTTGCTTTCCAATTGCTGATACAAATGCGTGTCCAGAGGTGAGCTTTGGAACACCACTTCGATACCTTGCTCTTTCATCAGGTTCAGATAGCTCACTTGCGTATCTTCACCAGCGGCATACCAGATCCTGGTCTTTTCTTCGCTGGAAGCATTGCGGGCTTTGTATTCCTCCACGGTCAGAAAGTCACCGCTGGCGGATTTGAAGATCACGATATCCTTCATCGCATCAAAGAATTCTGTCTCTTTGAGTAGCCCGAACTTGATGAAGGTTTGGATGTCTTCCCAATATTGCTCATACTTCTTGCGGTCTTCCTTGAAAGTAGCCTGGAAGTGATCCGCCACTTTTTTAATGATGTAAGCCGAAATTTTCTTCACCTGGGAATCGTTCTGCAAGAAAGAACGGGACACATTGAGCGGGATATCGGGAATGTCGATACCGCCTTTGAGCAATAGCAGAAACTCCGGAATCAGATCCTCCAGATTGTCTGCCACAAACACGTTGTTGCAAAATAGCTTGACTTCACCCTTAAAAAACTCTGGCTCATTGCGCAGCTTCGGGAAATAAAGGATCCCTTTTAGATTGAAGGGGAAATCCACATTGAGATGAATCCAGAATACCGGCTCCTTGTAATCATGAAATACCTGCTTGTAAAACTCAATGTATTCTTCCGGCTTCACATCCTTGGGAGAGCGATTCCACAGCGCTTCGAGCTGGTTCACCTGCTTGCCGTCATAGATGATCGGATAGGGCATGAAATTGCAGTAACGCTCCAGAATTTCCTTGATCTTGGAATCTCCGGAGTAATCTGCAGAATCCTCATTGAAATATAGCGTGATGGTGGTGCCAATTTCTTTGCGCTTGCCAGCGCTCATCTTGTATTCGGTGGTGCCGTCACATTCCCAATAAGCAGCTTCACTACCTTCGGCATAGGACAATGAATCGATCGTGACCTTATCTGCCACCATGAAGGATGAATAAAAGCCCAGTCCGAAATGCCCAATGATATTGGCCTGAACGTCTTTGAACTTGTTTACGAATTCTTCCGCTCCGGAGAAGGCAATTTGATTGATGTATTTCCTGATCTCATCGGCTGTCATGCCAATCCCTGTATCAATCACCTGAAGGGTCTTCTTGCCCTTATCCAGCACTACCTCTATCTTCATATCTCCAGCCACAAAGCCAGGATCAGCATACTTGCGCTTCGAGATCGCATCCACTGCATTGGAGATCAATTCTCTCAGGAAGATATCATGCTGGGAATAAAGCCATTTCTTGATGATCGGGAAGATGTTTTCAGTATGGATACTGAGTGCACCTTTTTCAGTCTTCTTGGTTGCCATATTCTAAACTCCTTGATATTATGCTTGTTTCTGAGAGATAAACTAAGCGAACCGAGAAATTTGTCAAGGCTTTCTTAGCAGTCAATGAATGAGAGTGCTAATTCATTGACAGGACTCATCAGAAGTCTGAAGAACGTCAGCCGCATAGTCGGCTTAGCCCAGAATTTACCCCTCACCCAACCCTCTCCCACAAGGGGAGAGGGCACTTTGCCCCCTGCCGGGATTCATTCAGTATATCGCTACGCTATCATTACGCATCCAGTCCGTAATGACTGCGTATTAATAGCGTAATGCATATAAGGGAGAAGCCTAAGATCTTAGAGAATTTACAAGTTCCACAATGTCAAAATCAAGATACTTTTTGCGCTCCAGGATTTCCTGCTTAAACTCAGCCAGATAGCGGGGATTGGCGCTCTGGATTTGCTCATAGAACACTGTGAACATGAGATGGCGGCGGTAATTCAAAAAAAGCTCGATCTGGTCCCACTCCGCTTCAGGGAGCTTGTTCCGGCTCAGATAACCCTCCAGAAAGGGCTGTACAAAGAGGTTTTTGAGCTCCGCCCTGGGCACTTTATGCCGCGAATGAAAGCCAGCCCGTGAATAGGCACTGTAGATACAGATAGCAATTTCGAGAGCAAACCACAGATAGTTTGCCACATCGAAATCCAACAAGACCAGCCCTTGAGGAGAGCACATCAGATTGTCCAGATGCGGATCATTGTGGATTATTCCGAAATTATCCCGTGTTCGAGGCAGGGTGTCGAGGCGAGCCTGCATTTCCAGCCAGGCCTGCTTTACCTCGAGATCGGGGATCCAATTGTAAAAGACTTCCCATTCCCGGGCTTGGGAGATCAGGGCTTTACCTGCATCGTCCTGAGCCTCCGATTCCAGCCACCTGGGATAAGTCTTTGCCAGTGTGTGCATATCTCCCAAAAGGCTGCCCCAATCCCTGTAAAACTCATGCAAATCACGAGGATGTAGATCTGGAGTTGTCTCGCCTGGTATTTTCTGCCAGGCAAAGGCACAATAGTCCTGCTCCGTAGCTGAGCATGTCTCCACCAATCGGCCATGACATGAAGAGAGCGGTGCAATGGTATTGATCCCATGTGAACTGAGATAAGCTGCCCAGCTGAGGCGCTCCAGAATGACCTGTGAGTGCTGTTCACCAGTGGCTTTGATGATTTTTAAAAGGTAGGTATTGCCAGAGTGAGATACGCTATAGATAGTGCCATCTGACCACTTATGCCCTCCAGCGAAATACTCAGGCTCGCTGCTGAGGCCAAAGCGTTTTGCAAGATCTTTGATCAGGGCTGAAGGAATAAGCTGCATGGGTCTCCTCACTGCTTCATTTTATACATCTGGTGCCCACTTTAAGGGATTCGACACGTCCCCGTGTCGACGAGGCCGCAGGGCGAGACTATCGAGCACGTTCCGTACTCCGCAAACGGGGACGTTTGCGATCCAACTACGCAGGGTTCGTAAGCCTTGCCGGACAACAGGATAAAAGCCTATATTACAAGGACTTTTGCGATCCAACCCATGTTTATCAATGGCGGAGAGTCAGGGATTCGAACCCTGGGTACCCGAAAGGGTACAACGGTTTTCGAGACCGTCCCGTTCAACCGCTCCGGCAACTCTCCGTGGGTCAGCGTTTTTTTTTGAAGTAATTTGTCAAGACCATTGCGCACGGTTCAGCCAATACGCCACTGATCAAAGTAGGATGATGGTTGAAGCTTTTGTCCCGAAACACGTTATAAATCGAGCCGGCTACCCCAGCTTTGGGATCTGTTGCGCCATAGACCACTGTTCCCATCCTTGCCCAGATCAGCATTCCGGCACACATCAGGCAGGGCTCCAGAGTCACGTACAAAGTGTAATCCTGAAAGTACTTCTCCCCTCTGCTCTGCATTTTATCCAGGATCAGTCTCTCCGCATGCGCCAGGGGATTGTTCAGTTCACGCGTCCGATTGTGCTCCAAAAGAATGACCTCATCGCCGCGTACCAGACATGCCCCCACCGGGATTTCATCTGCCTCCGCCGCTTTCTGCGCCTCAGCAAGGGCTTGCTCCATGTAGTATTCGTGGACTCGGGTCATGGAGATACGAAAATCTGGACTTTAGCCGCCTCGACCTTTTTATCCAGCCAGGACTCGAACCATTTATCGCCCAAACTTTGGATAAAGAGATCACGAATGAAATCCGCATCGGCACGAGCCTTAGGGTTGAGCTTTAATGTTCTGGGAATCAGGATGATGCTGTAGCCATTCAGAGTATCCTGGAGTGGCGGTTGCTTGTCCTGGAGCCGTTCGATAGCCTTTAGATACGGCAAAGCCAGAGAGATGTCCTGATACTTGGCATTGATGTTTGAGCCTTGATAGCTTACGAGTTGATAGTCAGGATCCTGGGAGCTTACTTTCAAGGAGGGATTCTGCCCCAGCCATTCCTCTGCGCGTTTATTGGCGAGGCTCTGTTTCCGCTGTTGAGTAAGCTCTATGACGATTTGAGGCTTTACCTCCGCCAGAGGTTTCACCCGGTCGATCTGATTCTCACTCAGTTGGATCACCACCCATGAGGAAGTCACAGGAGAATATATAGGTTTCAGTATGTTACCTTTCTTCTCAGCAAGTAGTTGCTCATGCACTTTTGAGACAACACTTGCATCTTCATGCCATATATCATTTATAGTAATCCTGTTATGTGATATCAGTGAACTCTCCAGTTCATGTGCTGCTGATTCCATACCAATGCTTTTTGCCAGATTAACCGCTCCGGTGGCTTGGGAGTATTGATTGTTGATGCTGGCTTGGGTCACAATAATGGGAATCGAGAGAGAACGATAACTCAGCATGGATTTGGTGCGTTGTAGCTTTTGATAGATGGTGTAACCTCGAGGGTCTGGAATTGGTTTGCTATATTGGTTGTCCGCCAGTGGTTCCAATATCTCCAGCAGGTTCGCATCCAGTGTGTCAACCCTTACAAATCCGGGCTCATTGAGCTTCAAACCAGGTAGTTCGTGTTTTCTGGCAGCAAGGAGTTGCTCGATGCTATTGCCTTTGCTAAGGTCAATGAAGATGCTGTCTGTCAGAGCCTTGGTATAGTCATAATCTTCCGTTTGGGCAGGCACGGGCAATTGGAAGTAGCGGACGGAATAGATTGGATCCAATTGATACTTACCCAGGTTGTTACGATAATAGTTATCGATTTCGGCATCGCTGATCACAGGCTTCATGCGATCGGGGTCAAAGATCAACAGGTCAAAATCCGCCACACTACCGGCTATGCTGTTGATACGTTTGATCTCTTTGGCTGTGAGCAGTTCGTTGTTGATTAGCTTGTTTTTCAGCTTCTGAATAGGCAGGTGATAATCCAGATATGGCTTGCGCAAAAACTCCATATTGACGGGGCTGTCATAGCGTAGGGATTGCAGGTATATTCCCTTGTCAAAGCTGCCATTGCGGGTAAAGAGATCTGAAGTCTGTAAAAAAGCTGGTACCCGGAGACTGAGGGTATCGATCACTTCCTGCTCGGTGACTGTTATATTGTATTTACGGTAGTAGCTTTTCAGGATGGTATTGGCGATGATGTTGCGCCAGGTTTCCTGAAAGATCACCTGCTTCTCTTTATTGTCAGGAGGCCGGAGATTGTTGCGTTGGAATGTGCTGGTATGCACCCTCAACAGGTTTATATACTCAGCGTATTTGATGCGGTTGCCATTGATTATGGCAGCGCTGTCGCCCCTGGGGCCGGCACAGGCAAAAAGGATGGCCATCAGTATTGATAGCAAGAGGATGCGTCTCATGTTTCTCCCTGGATAGTTTGTTGCAGTTCAGACAGTAATTGTAAGGCTGCCATAGGACTAAGGTTATCAAGCTCAAGTTCTTTGATTCTTTCGATCACCTTATCTGCTGCATTGGATTTATCTATCATCATTTCAAAGATTTCGATCTGAGGTGTGGTTTTGGCAAGCTTGCGCCTCAAGCTCGCAGTCAGCCCCTGGGGACTGATCTCGTGTTCTTCCAGGTTTCGGAGGATTTCTCCTGCCCTGCGAATGGTCTTTTGTGGCAAGCCAGCCATCCGCGCCACCTGAATGCCATAGCTTTGGTCTGCCCCACCCCGCTCTATCTTGCGAATGAAGATCATCTGGTCGTTGTAGAGCTTGACTGCCACATTGTAGTTTTTGATATCAGGATATATATTCTCCAGCTCTGTAAGTTCATGGTAGTGAGTGGCAAACAAGGTGAGGGCATGGATGTATTTCTGGATGTGTTCGATGATCGCCCATGCGAGGCTCAGGCCATCGAAAGTGGAGGTTCCCCGTCCTATCTCATCCAGCAGGATCAGAGATTCTGGGGTGGCGGAATTTAGGATATTGGCGGTTTCGATCATTTCCACCAGAAAAGTGCTCTGTCCCTGAGCCAGGTTATCTGAGGCTCCTACGCGGGTAAACACGCGATCAAAGATAGGCATACGGACGTAATCCGCTGGGACATAACTGCCCATCTGAGCAAGGATTACCAGTAGTCCTACCTGCCTGAGATATGTGGATTTACCAGCCATATTGGGTCCTGTGATGAGGGCAATGGACGTCTCAGGATAATCAAGCTCTGTATCATTGGGAATGAATTCTGATTCTCCCATGAGCTTTTCGATCACGGGATGGCGTCCTGATTTGATCACCAAGCTGCGGTCATCGCTAAACTCCGGACAGGTATAGCGTGAGTGCCAGGCCAGGAAGGACAAAGCGGTGAATACATCGATCTGAGCGATTACTTCACTCAGCACCTGCAACCTGGGCAAAGATTGGGCAAGATTAGTGCGCAAGTCCTTGTAAAGCTCGTACTCGAGGTTCTTGATCTTCTCTTCGCTGGAAAGCACTTTAGCTTCAAATTCCTTGAGCCTTGGCGATATATACCGCTCTGCATTGGAAAGGGTTTGTTTGGCAATGTAGTAGTCCGGAACCTTTGCTTTATGAGCAGCAGTAACTTCCAGATAATAGCCAAAGACGCGATTGTAACCTACCTTGAGGCTGGGAATACCAGTCTTATGACGTTCATCGTCCTCCAACCTGGCAATCCAGCTCTTACCATCGTGAATCAAATCCATGAGCTCATCAAGATCAGGGTTGTAGCCCTTGCGGAAGATTCCACCCTCGGTGATGGTGATCGGAGGGTTTTCACTGATGGCGCTATCGATATGCGTAATAATATCCTCAAATCCTGCCAGAGGTGTGATCCACTGGTGAAACAGTTCCTGCTGATAACCATTCAGCTTGGCCACCAGGTTCATGGCACTGAAGAGATAGCTACGCAGGGAAAGCAATTCGCGGGGATTGATCCTAAACGAGCCCAGACGGGATATAATGCGGGAGATATCACCGATTTCATGCAAGTTCTGGCGGATATCCTTAAGGTAAGCGCTTTTCGTTAGGAAGGCAGCAATCGTGCTTTGCCGGGCCAGGATCGCTGCTTTTTCCAGCAATGGATGCAGCAGCCACTGTTGCAGGAGCCGGCTACCCATCGGCGTCTCGCAGTGGTCGATGACGCTGATCAAGCTGCCATGCAGAGTGCCATAGCGAATGCTGCGTACCAGTTCCAGGTTCCGGCGGCTGATCTCATCAAGCTGCATGTATTGGGATAAAGAGTAATAGCGCAGTGTGGCTATATGATTCAGCGGTACCTTGTAGAGACTCATTACATAGGCCAGGGCTGCTCCTGCCGCAGTGGCACCAAGCTGCTTGTTATGCGCTCCATAGGGTTCCAATGATGTAACCCCAAAATGTTTCTTCAGCACTGCTGCTGCTTCCGAGGGTTGAAACTGCCAATTGTCAAAGATCGTGAGCGTGGGCTGATATTCAAGATTCAGCTCTTTTACAAAGCTTTCTGAGGCAGTCCCATTGATGATGATCTCAGTTGGTTTCAGGCGCAAGAGCTCATTGGCAAGCTCTGTCAGGGCTACTTCTGTAAAGAAAAACTCCCCCGTGGAGAGATCAAGGAAAGCGATGCCGTGTTTCTTGTCTTTATCCTGATAGTAGAGGCTGCCCAGGAAGTTGTTGGAACTTCCTCCCAAGAGGTTTTGATCCAGTACAGCCCCGGGAGTGATGATCTCTGTGACTTCTCTCTTTACCAATCCTACAGCTTTCTTGGGATCCTCAGTCTGCTCGCAAATGGCTACCTTGAGGCCGCTTTTGATCAGTTTGTCCAGATAGTTGTCCAGGGCATGATAGGGAAAGCCCGCCAAAGGCACAGGATTGTCGTCCTGTTTGTTGCGCGTGGTCAATGTAATATTCAGTACTTTGGATGCGGTTACAGCATCCTCGAAGAAAGTCTCATAGAAATCCCCCATTCGAAACAGCACCAGCTTGTCAGGATGTGCTTCTTTGACATCATAATACTGGCGCAGCATGGGGGTAAGTTTTTGTGAATCCAAGACAACCTGCTCAGTATTGCACTATGAAGCTGCTGATATCAGTGCTCTGCAGAAAGGTTCGGGCTGCATCTGCATCAGAGCGGGTAACAAAAGGACCTGCCAGAACCACCCAGGTAGTACTCGTCTTGGTTTTATCTTCATAATAAACTGCTGGCAGCTTAGCATCCCTGATCGTGTTGCAAAGCTTTGAAGCATTTGCCTCCACGGAGAACCTTCCGGCTTGGAGATATATCCCTTTGGAGGGTTTACTGCCCAGCTTCAAAGGCACATTTGCACCCGGCTCAGGAAGAGTAATTGCAGGTGGCAGAACCACTACCGGAGCAAGACTATCGGCTGGTACTGCGGGAGTGAGTATCTCCAAGGGAGTATAAGGATACAGAAAGCTAAGGTCAAGAGATGGAGTCCGGCTGCGCATGGCAAAGAGCCGTTCTTCCACACTGAAAGCAATCTGCGAGTACTTGTTCAATTCATAGGCTGTTTTGTAAGCCTGTAAAGCATCCTGAGGCTTGCCGGAGAGCTCGTTGGCATAACCTATCCGATAGTTCAGATATTGCTGATCATGATCCTGGATGGCCTTGATTTTGTTCAGGGTCGTGATCGCGCTGTAATACTTCTTTTGAGCAATATAGCTATCAGAGATGATATGATATGCCGATTCAGCCTGAACTCCCTGAGGAGCCAGCCTGAGGTAGTTCTCGGCGTGGGAAATGGCATTATTGTAGTCATCCTGCCAGAAGGCACAAACCCCCAGCCAATAATACCGCTCCAGGATGAGTGTGGATGTGATTTTACGTAATTGGGTATTCGCAGCAGCTATATCACGCTCGAGGATATACAGCTTGGCTGCTTCCAGCATGCTCTTCTGCCCATAATCGGTCTTGGGATTGCGGTCTGCATTGCTAAGGTGCATTTGCAAAGCGTCATTTTTGTCTTTCTTGAGCATGGCATTCAGGTATGATACCAGAGCTTTCTCATCATTACTGGATGGTGTGAGCTTGGTAAGCTGCTCTTTGAGATCATCCAGCTTGCCTCTTTGCTGGAGGTTTTCCAAAGCGCTGAATTCCTTGCGCAGTTGCGCTCCCAGGCTGCTCACCAGACAAACAAGAATCAGGAAGTAGTAACGCATTTTCTTAATATCCCTGCTTTGCCATTGTTGTTTTGCACCGGAATCCGGTAGCGGAAATTGGGTCGTGTATGTTCCACGGGCTTATCTTCATCATCGTATATCCTGTCTAAAACAAAGCTAGCGTCTTCAGCCAGATCTGGATATATCACTTCCAGAGTATCTCCCAGGGAGATCTTGGCAAGGGCATCGAAGACCAGCATCCCATCCTGATGTGCAAAAACCTTTCCACAATACTGCCAATCCCTGCTGTAGTCACCGCTTTGGGCTTCTTCCACTACTCCTGCACCAGTAAACTCGTAAAAACCTTCCCAATAAGGACGGTGAGATACTTTCTCCACCTCATCACTCAGACGGTTCCACATTTCCTGATCATGCATTGCGGTCTGCACGGCAGTTTTGTAGATTCTGGAGAGTTGTGATACATAGTACAGGCTTTTCATCCTGCCTTCGATTTTCCCGGCAGTGATCCCAGCCTTTTCCAATTCGGGGATTCGGTTTAGGAGGCACAAATCTTTGGAACTCAGGATACTGGTGCCATATTGATCTTCTTCAACGGGGAAGTATTCACCAGGACGGCTTTCCTCTGTGAGTGCCCAACCCCAGCGGCAGGGATGCGTACAAGCACCTTGATTGGCACTGCGTTTGTTCAAGTATGCACTTAGCAGGCAGCGTCCTGAATAGGCGATACACATAGCCCCATGGATAAAGCACTCGATTTCTGTTTCTGGCAAGGCATCACGCATGCGGCAGAGATCAGCAAAGCTAAGCTCCCGGGCAGGAATGATGCGCTTTGCCCCACGTTCGGCCCAGAATCTGGCTGCTCCCACATTGGTGATATTGGCTTGAGTGCTGATATGGATCGGTATCGAACTATGCTTTTGCACCACTTCAAACACACCCGGATCGGAGACTATCACAGCATCCAGGCTGGTAGTATCCAGCCAGCGCACAAACTCCACCAGTTCTGCCAGTTCCTGATCACCGAGATAAGCGTTCAGAGTAAGGTAAAGCTTTACCTTCTGAGCATGCACAAAGTCCAGGGCAATGAGGATTTCGTCTCTGGAGAGATTTCCCGCCGCAGCTCTCAAGCCGTATTTTTGATAACCGCAATAGATCGCATCAGCGCCAAACAGGGCAGCATACCGGATCTTTTCGAGATCTCCACCCGGGGCTGTGATTTCCATCAATTGCTCATGGAGTTTAGAAGATCGTGATTGGTCTCAGTGGTCTGCATGCGTTTACGCAGTGTCTCGATCCCCTGAATCGGGCTGATGGTCTTGAGATATTTACGCAGCACATACATGCGGTTGATTTCGTTTTTGGTAAGCAGCAGCTCTTCACGACGGGTACCGGATTTGACCAGATCAATGGCAGGATACAGACGCATGTCAGATATGCTGCGATCCAGCACCAATTCCATGTTACCAGTGCCCTTGAACTCTTCAAAGATCACCTGATCCATCTTGGAACCTGTATCGATAAGGGCTGTAGCGATGATGGTAAGACTACCGGCTTCTTCGGTATTACGAGCCGAACCAAAGAACTTCTTGGGTTTGATCAAGCCGTTGGCATCAATACCACCGGAAAGCACCTTACCGCTGGAAGGAGTGATATTGTTGTAGGCGCGCGCCAGACGCGTGATACTATCCAGCACGATCACCACATCCTGTCCCAGTTCGATCATCCGCTTGGCTTTTTCAAGGATGATTTCCGCCACATTGGTGTGATTCTTGGGTGATTCATCGAAGGTGGATGAGATCACTTCACGGTTGCCGGGTTTCAGCACTTTCTTCATCTCCGTCACTTCTTCCGGGCGTTCATCCACCAGCAAGACGATCAGATACACTTCGGGGTGATTGCTGAGGATAGCATTGGCGATATCCTGCAAGAGTGTGGTTTTGCCCGTACGGGGCGCAGCCACGATCAAACCACGTTGGCCTTTTCCCACAGGGGTAAAGAGATTGATCACGCGGGTACTATAATTTTTTGGATCAAATTCCAGATTCAACCGTTCAGTGGGATAGTAGGGCGTAAGCTCGTCAAAGAGCCTGATATCCTGAAGTTTGGAAGGCGACATATAGTTCACAGCTTCCACTCTGAGCAGGGCATAGTATTTCTCACCCTCTTTGGGAGAGCGTACCGGGCCGGAGACCATGTGCCCACCTTTGAGCCCAAAGCGACGGATCTGGGTAAGCGATACATACACATCGTCACGTCCGGGAAGATAGCTATTCTGGGGAAACCGGAGGAAGCCAAAGCCGTCATCCATCATTTCCAAACAGCCTGTCACGAAAGCCAGACCTTCCTGAGCGGCTTGAAATTCTAGTATTTTGAATACGAGATCGTTACCTTTATATTGAGTAGATCCGGGAATTCCGATTTTTTTGGCCAGCTTGGAAAGCTGGGCTTGAGTTTGATTGAAGAGATCGTTTTCGATCATCATTTATCTCCTTTGGATTTATGTCCTTTGATCAGCAAGCGTGAGGCGCTGGCACAACCGATGTCCTGAATCCTCTTGATGAGGGTTTGTCCCGTATGGATCAATTCCTCAGAACCAGGCAGGCTTTGCAGCCGTTTCATCGTGTCTTCACAGCTCTTCAAGAGGTTGGCGCAGTTTTTCACCGCTTTGGGGTCGTCAACCGGAGTATAGAAATCCACCACTTGCTGTTTTTTTAGTTTTAGTTTTTTCACCAGACTAATGATTTCGTCCCGGGTGAAAGTTTCTCTATGATACACACCAGTTGCCAAATCCACACTCGCCACCCAATGATGCATGAGGATATGGGTCTGCTGAGCCGGACTCTGCTCGCCATCACAGTACATTTCGGCAATGATGAACACGCCTTCGGGCTTGAGTACCCTCAATAGCTCCTTGAAGATCAGCTCCGGGTGTTCCAGGTGATGCAGAGAATTGGATATGCACACCGTATCAAAATAGGCATCTTCATATTGAATATGCTCCAGATTCATGCGGTAGATTTCCACATCGTTTTCCGGAAATAGCTTTTGGGCATAGTCCACGCTGCGGTCTGAATTGTCGATACCGACGATTTGCACATAGCTCTTCAGATTCTGCTTCAGTACATTGATGAATTCGCCTCTGCCTGTAGCGGCATCCAAAACAAGGCCTCCATCGATCTGGCTCAGGATTTGGAATACGTCTTTCACGGCTAATACCTCGCTGGTGATTTTTGTGAAAATAGTGGATACGGCTGTTTGCCTATGCACTTCCATATTGATATTATGCTTGGTTTGTTTACTGACCTATTGTTTTCAAATGCCATTATTCCGTCAAGGAAATTTATTCCGGGAGGTGGGTATCAAACCTGTTTGAAGTCCAAATCGCCAGATCTAAGCTGTCAGGATGATTTATATAGAAGCGATTTGTATTCCACCCACTTGTTTTCACATAATCTCTTTCACTAGTACGAAGGCAAGCGCTTTTGATAGATAGTCTGGAATCTCCTCACAATCCACTTCGCATAACGCTTAACCCATAACGCTTAACCCATAACGCTTAACCCATAACGCTTAACCCATAACGCTTAACCCATAACTCGTAACTCATAACACACTTCACACTCTATCCACATCAAAGAACAAAAAAAACATCCCTCTACTATATTGAGGTGGACAAATCAGTTGACAGAGCAGATTTTTTTTTGTGCCCTCGGCATAAACTCGCATTTTGCAGCAGCATATCAGCGCCATATCTTTCCGTCTTTCAGGAACTTCCCTGAATTGTTTGAATTATTTCATGATACCAAATTTCTCGCCTTCATCAAAATGCTTCCATAGCCCAAATTAGCTCTTCAAGTTGAGGTCCGTCGCGTGGCCGCAGCTTGTAGCTGCGTTGAGACATTTGTTATCCATCTCCTTGGGCAGATTAAGGATGACGAGTTGGAATCTGTCTCGACCGGGATTGGAATCATCAACGCTTCGGTCATATATCTCCTTGTCCCAGATGTGATCATTGATCCGGAACCAGGAAAGCACTACCCAGTATGCTGACAAATCAGGATGAGCAAGGTTGAGACAGATTTGTGATTGACAGAATGAGACTAATCCAGAAGTAGTTTTGTTTCCAATACTACTTCTTGTAGCATCGTAGATAAACAAAATATCTCGAAATAATAGTTATTATAGGCAGGCGGATGATTACTGACTTTCATGCGAAATACTATGCATACGAGCTCAGCCGGATGGGCGGAGCAGGTGTTGAAAGAGTAGGAAGAGCTTTATTCGATGCCTGTGTTGATCTAAATCCCCATCAGATTGAAGCTTCCTTGTTCAGTTTACGCTCTCCAATATCTAAAGGCGTTCTATTGGCAGATGAAGTTGGACTGGGGAAAACCATTGAAGCTGGCTTAACTATTTGCCAGTATTGGGCAGAGAAAAAGCGTAGAATCATGATCATTTGTCCTGCATCACTACGAAAGCAATGGGCATTGGAGATGCAGGAGAAATTCAATCTCCCGGTGCAGGTCTTAGATGCCAAAACAGCCAAAGACCTGCTGAAGAAAGGTCACGACAACCCTTTCGATACTAAGCAAATAGTAATAGTTTCCATGCATTATGCCGGGCAGAACGCAGGGTCAATCAAGCTGCTCCCATGGGACTTAGTGGTAATCGATGAAGCTCATAAGCTGCGCAATGCCTACAGACAAAGCAATAAACTGGGGCAGGAGATTCGTCGGGCAACCGAAGGTATCAAGAAAATACTGCTTACTGCCACTCCTCTGCAAAACTCTCTTACAGAGCTATACGGTCTCTCCACTCTGATAGATGAAAACCTGTTTGGTGATTTACCCTCATTCCGCAGCCAATACATGAATTCAGGTGGTAGCCTAAGCGATTTGAAAGAACGCTTACAGACCTTTTGTTGGAGAACCCTTCGCAGTCAGGTATTGGAATATGTTAAGTTCACAGAGCGCAGACCCATTACCCGACCTTTCACACCTACCCAGCAAGAACATGATTTGTATATGGGAGTCTCAGAGTTCCTGAAAACAGAGGATAATTATGCTCTCCCACAAGGGCAGAAGCATCTTCTGATCCTCCTGGTTCGCAAAGTACTGGCTTCGTCACCTCATGCGGTGGCAGGTACTCTGGAGATTATCAGAGACCGCTTAGTTAAGCTTAGACACGACTATCAAAAGCAACAAAGTGCCTTACAACAATTGATTATAGACGACTACATCGATGATGACTTGCTGGACGAGCTTTTAGAAGATCAGGAAGACCTGGAAACTGAGACTGAGCCAGTCACTCCTCCTGAAGCCGATCAAACCAAAAAAATCGACTTAGCCAAGTTAGACGCTGAAATACAAGCCCTGAATGGCTATATAGAAAATGCCCGAAGCTTCGGGGTGGATTCTAAATCTAAAGCATTACTTACAGCCTTAGATATAGGCTTTTCTCAAATGCAAAAAATGGGAGCAGCCCGCAAAGCAGTGGTCTTCACAGAATCCAGACGCACTCAAGCCTGGCTCAAGGACTATCTGGAAATGAGTGGCTATGCCGGAAAAGTGCTAACCTTTAATGGTTCTAACAAAGACGATGCTACTGGTCAAATCTATAATGAGTGGTTAGCAGAAAATCAAGCCAATGGCAGATCATCAGGTTCCAAGCAGGTTGATTTACGAACAGCAATCATAGAACGTTTCAGAGATCAATCCAGCATCCTGATTGCCACAGAAGCGGGTGCAGAGGGCTTAAACCTCCAATTCTGCTCTATGGTGATCAATTATGATCTGCCCTGGAATCCACAGCGCATCGAGCAGAGGATTGGTCGTTGTCACCGTTATGGACAGAAACACGATGTAGTAGTTATCAATTTCCTCAATGAACGTAACGAAGCCGATCAAAGGGTATATACAATCCTCTCAGAGAAGTTTCACTTGTTCTCTGGTGTCTTTGGTGCCTCTGATGATGTCCTCGGTTCACTGGAGTCAGGAGTTGATTTCGAACGTAAGGTGCTGGAGATATATCAGCAATGCCGTACAGCGGAGGAGATTGCCACAGCTTTTAATAATCTTCAGAAAGAGCTGGAATCCACCATCCAAACCAGGATGAAAGATACTCGCCGCAAGCTATTGGAGCATTTTGATGAGGATGTTCATGAACGCCTCAAAGCAAACCATACTGATGCTGTAGAAGCCCTGGACAAGATCGGAAAGCTCTTCTGGCAACTCACCAAGCACATCCTGACCTCGGATGCTTCTTTTGACGACCAACACCATACCTTCAAATTGAAAAAGGCTCCTTGTAAAAACAGCCGTCCCGGCACCTATCGTTTGATCTCCAAAGACAGTGAAAACTTCGGAAACGATTTCCTGTATCGCATGAGCCACCCCTTAGGTGAATACGTTCTGGAGCAAGGGAAAAAGAAAACATGCCCTCCCGTAGAAGTGGTTTTTAATATCACTAAACACCCCACCCGAATCACTCTAATCGAACAATTGAAAGGAAAGCAAGGGTGGCTCAGGCTCGACCTGCTTGCAGTTAACTCTCTGGATACTGAAGAGTATCTGCTGTTTACGGCACTGGATGACGCAGGCAATAGCCTTGACCAGGAGACCTGCGAAAAGCTGTTCTTGTGTAATGGGTTCGTCTCGGATCAATCTCTTGACGTAATACCTACGGAGATTAACCTGCAAAATAATGCAGAAAGGCACGTAGAGGCTACTTTAGCCAAGAATCTGGAAGAGAATAACAAGCACTTTACCGAAGCCCGTGAACAACTGGATAAATGGGCAGATGACATGGTAAAATCTGTCGAACGGGAATTGGATGATATCAAAAGACAGATTCGGGAAAAGCAGAGACTCTGCCGTCAAAGCCCCACCTTGAAGGAACAGCACGATTTTCAGGAAGACATCGCCAAACTGGAAAAGAAGAAGCGCAAATTGCGTGAGAAGATTTTTGATACAGAAGACCAGATAGCCGAAAAAAGGGATAAGCTGATTGATGCACTGTCAAACCGGCTTAAACAAAAGACGAAAACCACGACCCTCTTCACCATCCGGTGGAAAGTAATATGAGTCTGTTTACCACGAAAGGCACGAAAAGACACGAAAAGGGTATAACAAGTAATGGGTGATATTGTCTATAAAGAGGAGTCTTACTCGATTTCCGGAGCTATATTCGAAGTCTATAAGGAACTAGGCTCTGGATTTCTGGAGGCTGTGTATCAAGAATGCCTGAGTAAAGAGTTTAGCCGGCAGAAAATTCCCTTTACAGCCCAGCCCGAACTTACAATCTGGTACAAGGACGAACCGATAAGCCAAACATACAAGCCGGATTTCATCTGTTATGATAAGATAATTATTGAACTCAAGGCTGTTACAGAACTGAGCCCAATACATAGAGCCCAAGTCTTAAACTATCTTAAGATATCGAAAATGAAACTGGGTATCTTAGTAAACTTCTGTTCATATCCCAAAGTTCAGCTAGAGAGACTAACATTATGACTTTAGTGCCCATTCGTGCTTTTAGTGGTATTACAACACCAACTAGAGAGTCTTTCAATATGTCTTTCGTGTCCTTTCGTGCTTTTCGTGGTTAAATAAAAGGAGATTCTAATGCCCACAACAGAACAACTTCGCAGTAAACTGCTAAACAAACTCAAAGAGCTATTCCAACTCAATCAACCTGATCTGGATTTTGGATTTTATCGGATTATGCATGCCAAATCTGAACAGGTCAGCAGTTTCATAGAAAATGACCTGTTACAGGTAATCCAGGCTACCTTTGGACAAGTGGATGAAACCAAGAAAGATAAGCTTAAACAAGAACTGGACAATGCCATCCAAACTGCCATAGATTTCGGGGCACCAGACCCGGAAGCAACACCTAAAGTAATAGAAGCACGTGCCAAATATGATGCTATCAAAGATAGTGCCAGTTCTGAAGCAGAGATATATGACCACCTATATCGGTTCTTTGAACGCTATTACGATGATGGAGACTTCATCTCCAGACGTTATTACACCAGAGAAACACCAGGCAAGGCAGCACCTTTCTCCATACCTTACAACGGAGAAGAAGTAAAGCTGCATTGGGCAAATGCAGACCAATACTACATCAAAACCACAGAGTATTTTGCCAATTACACTGTTAATCTGTCCGAAGCTATTAGAGGATTGAAAGAGAGCAAAAAGCGCAATGATGAAGAGATTGATCTTGAAGACAGCAGTGTTCCAGAGGGCTTAAAGCTCCACTTCCGCATCATAGATGCAACCGAGGGTGATCATGCCAACGTGAAAGCCAGTGATGCCACCAAACGCTATTTTGCTATTCACAAAGAAAAACCAATTGAGCTGAACGACAAAAATGAGCTTGTTATCAACTTTGAATACAAGCCTACAACTGATAAAGCCAGACAAGATACCCTAAACCAGGAAGCAGTAGCACTGGTTATCAATGCCCTAAAAGACTTTGAACCACGAAATGCACGAAAAGACACGAAAATGGAATCTGAAGAAGAACCACAAAATACACAGAAACTCGCGGAAGCATTATCTGAGGAAGAGCTACAGAATCCCGTGACAAACAATAATACATCCTTACAAAATGATCTTTCGTGTGCTTTCGTGCCTTTCGTGGTAAAAGACTACCTATCTGTGTTATCTACATTGATTCCCACTGATAAAGATAAAGACAGAATCCTGCTGACCAAGTATATAAATCAATATACAGCCCGTAATACGATGGACTATTTCATCCACAAAAACTTGGGTGCTTTTCTCAAGCGAGAGCTGGATTTCTATATTAAAAACGAAATTATGCGCCTGGATGATATCGAAAACGCCGAGATTCCCAAGGTGGAAGACTATTTATCCAAGATTAAAGTCCTCCGCAAAATCGCTATTAAACTGATCGAGTTTATGGCACAGCTTGAGGACTTCCAAAAGAAGCTATGGCTCAAGAAGAAATTCGTGGTTGAGACAAACTACTGCATTACTCTCGATCGGGTTCCGGAAGAGCTATATCCCCGAATTATCGAAAACAAAGAGCAGATAGATGAATGGATTAAGCTCTTTGCCATTGATGAAATAGAAGCTGATACAACCTGTCCGGCTTTTACCAATCCTCTCACCCTGAACTTTCTCAAGGTTAATGACAAACTACTCGTGGATACTCGCTTCTTTGACGACAGTTTCAAAGCCAGGTTAATAAGCTCAATTCAGGATTTTGATGATAAGTGCGATGGACTCCTGATCCATAGTGAGAACTTCCAAGCATTGAATGCGATACAAGATAGATACAGAGGTCAGGTTAATTGTGTACACATAGACCCACCGTATAATACAGCTACGAGTGGCTTCTTATACAAGAACGAATATCAGCATTCGAGTTGGATGTCACTTATGTCGCAAGGAGTATTATTAGCAATTAGTTTGATGAAGAGTAACGGCGTATTCCAATGTCACATAGACGAGAATGAGTATGAAAGATTGTCATCATTAATGGATGATTTAGGATTGCCTTCAAACGGTACAATCATATGGGATAAAAAGAACCCTATGCTCGGTAAAAAAGGGATAGCGTCCCAACATGAATATGTACTTTGGAGATCTAATAATGAAGGTCCAGTATATATGCAAAACAAGAGTATCATGAGAATACTTAGCAAGGCAGCAGTAATAATTGATAAATTCGGAGGCGTTAACGACCAATCAAGATCAGCTTTTGCCAAATGGATATCAACTCAACCAGATTTGACTGGAGGAGAAAAGGCTTACAAATTTTTAGATAACGAAGGAAGAATATACACCAGTGTTGCTATGGGTGCACCTGAACAGAGAAAAGACCCAAAGTTCTTTATTCCTCTTATTCATCCCGTAACAAAGCAACCATGCCCAGTTCCAACTTATGGTTGGTCAAGAGCACCTGAAACCATGCAAGAGTTGATAAAAATAGATGAAATCATATGGGGGAATGACCATAATACACAACCAAGAAAAAAAGTCTATTTGTCTGAAGAATCAAAGAGGCAATTGTCCTCAGTAATTCAAAATACTAAAAGAGGCAAAGAAAATCTTGATGAACTTGGATTTGAATTTCCATATTGCCACCCAGTTTCATTATACAAAGAACTGTTTGCAGCTTTAGAAACTGAAAATTCTGGTATTTTCATTGATTACTTTGCTGGCTCAGGAACATCTGGTCATGCAGTCATTACTCTCAACAGAGAGGACGATGGCACACGTAAATACATCTTAGTAGAGATGGGCGATTACTTTGACACAGTGCTCAAGCCCCGCATTCAGAAGGTAGTGTACAGCGAGAAATGGAAAGATGGCAAACCAGTGGCAAAAGATGAACCACGAAAATCACGAAAAGACACGAAAAATGACCTTCAAGAGGAGATTTCGTGTGCTTTCGAGCCTTTCGTGGTAGATAAATTTGGTGGTATAAGCCACTGCTTCAAGTATCTGCGATTAGAAAGCTATGAGGATACTCTGAACAATCTGGTTCTGCAAAACGAGCCCATCAGAGATAAAACCATTGCCGGTAATGCCTCCCTCAAAGAGGATTATTTGCTGCATTATATGCTGGATGTGGAAAGCAAAGGCAGCCAGAGCCTACTCAATATAGATGCTTTCAATGATCCCACCTCCTATTTGCTAAAAGTAAAGAAGCCCGGCAGTGATGAGTACATTGAAAAAGCAGTGGATTTGATCGAGACCTTCAATTATCTGATCGGTCTTAGACTGGTGCATCTGGGGATTCCACAGTCTTTAACAGCAGCTTTTACCCGCTTGCCAGACCCGGATTTACCTCAGGATCAGGATACCAAGCTGGTCATAAATGGGGATTTCAAACAGGTCCCAGATGGCAAATGGTGGATTCGCAAGGTAGAAGGCTGGGTTCCCAAGAATCCCTATAGTCCCAATGATGGCTTAAGAGAAAAGGTTCTCATCGTCTGGCGCAAACTGACCGGAAACTTCGAAGAGGATAACCTTATTCTTGACTCATGGTTCCAGAAGAACCGCATCAGTACCCTGGACTGGGAATTTGACACTATCTATGTAAATGGCAGTAACAACCTGCCTAACCTGCAAAAGGATGGTGATACCTGGAAGGTGCGGCTCATTGAGGAAGAGTTTATGAAACGGATGTGGGAGCAATGATATCAAGACTAATGCTTGACGTATCTATACGTATGCAAACAAGTGATTATAAGATGTGTATACGAGCTATCTTCTTATATTTGATCAATATAAGTGATGGGTTGATTGATCTTAGGGAAATTGATTTCCCTAAGGACGTAGATAGTATATGTGTAAATTAATTACGGACATATGGGAGAAAAGATGAATAGCGATATTAGACACAAGCTAAAGAACATAGAGATAACAGGATTCAAGTCGATTGGCAAGAAACAGAGCATTGACTTTAGTGACATCAACGTCTTGATAGGTGCAAATGGAGTCGGCAAAAGCAATCTGGTTTCCTTTTTTCAACTTCTAAATCGCTTAGCTGAAGAGCAGCTACAGGTTTTTATAGGTAAGCAAGGTTATGCAGATTCTATCTTACATTATGGAACCAAAACTACGGATAGGTTTTCCGCCAGACTTAGTTTTGTGAATGAAGTAAAAAGCATTCTTCATTACGAATTTGCATTAGTCCACTCATATGCTGGACAAATGATGTTCGCCTATGAGAATGTTGACAATAATGCCTTCATAATGGGTACGCAGAAAAAAGCCAGACCGTCCACAATTGGCTCAGGGCACGCAGAAAGTAAGCTATTTGGCCAAGAGGCATCAAGAAAGGCTACTGATGTTTTAGCTTTGCTCAGTAAAATTAAAGCTTTTCAGTTCCACGATACATCAGACAGGTCACTGATAAGGCAGCCTGGAATGATACAGGACAATAGGTTTCTCCTGTCTGATGGCAGCAATTTATCATCCTTTCTATATCAGATGAAGCGAAGTAAAACGAGTGCAAGTTATTACAAACGTATTGTGAATCGAATTGGTGAAATCATGCCCCAGTTTAGCGATTTTGTCCTGGAACCACTAATGGATAATCCAGCGATGATCAGGCTTGATTGGAAACATAAGAGGAAAGAGCATATTTTCGGGGTGAATCAGATATCTGATGGTTCATTACGCTTTATGGCATTGGCTACGTTGCTTTTACAGCCTCCTGATTCCTTACCCAATGTGATAGTAATTGACGAGCCCGAGTTGGGGCTACACCCAGAAGCTTTAATAGATTTGGTGGGTATGATTAAGATCGCAGCACAAAACTGTCAGATAATTCTATCTACCCAATCCTCTTTCCTATTGGATTTCTTCAATGTTAATGACATCATTGTAGTTGAGACCAAGGATGACTCAACTGTGTTCAACAGACTAGATCAAGATAAACTTACAGAATGGGTCAAGGACTATACCATGTCCGAGTTATGGGAGAAAAACCTTATCGGGGGTCGCCCATGATCAGGCTACATGTGTTAGGGGAGGGACCAACAGAGAAGAGATTTGTAGAGAGCTTGCTGGTTAATCACCTTATTCATCATCATGTTATTGTTGATGTATGTTGCTTTTTAACCAAGTATGTTCCCAAAACTGGACAGCAGTTTAAGGGTGGAATAAGTAACTACGCTAAAGTTAGAAATGATATAGTAAAGCGAATACAAACCGACAACCATGATGAATGCAGATTCACCACGATGATTGATATGTATGGACTTCCAGATGATTTTCCGGGTTATCAAGAAGCCTTTAGGGTTAATGATCCCATCCGTAAGGTAGAGATACTTGAATCTGCTTTTGCTCAGGATATAGATGATCGCCGTTTTATACCCTATATTCAGTTGCATGAGTTTGAAGCTCTGATATTTTCTGATCCCGGTAAACTAAAAGATGAATACTTAGATAACGATCGGCAAATTGAAAGTTTGGTGCGATTAAGTAAACAAATGGAACCTGAGATGATAAACGAAAATCCAAACACATCCCCATCGCATAGGATTCTTAATGCAATCCCTGCTTATGATAAGCCATACGCTGGTAGCAAAATTACGGAAACGATCGGTTTAAACACTATAAGGCAGAGATGCCCTCACTTCAATGAATGGCTAAGCAAACTTGAAGGCTTAAACAGCTAATGGCACGTAAGACAACCCTAAAGAACCACAAGTTCTCTAATAAACTGCTCCTAAACCAGTGGTTGATAAGTCAATTTGGAATAGACCCGCTCTTGGATTATAAGGATAACACCAAGCCCTTTCACAAGCTGGCAGCACCGATCAGGGATAGCCGTCTGGAGGGTTATGATGCAGACGGATTACACCGTTTTTACCATGAACTGGTCAACAGTGAACTCTTTTACAATCAGTTCCATCCCATCAGCAAAGAGCAGCTACGCATCTATGAGGAAAACATCGTCTCGCATACCAGAGTGATAAACTACTTACGCAGTAGACCTATTGTCTGGAAGTACTTTCAATGGCTAACCCTACTCTTTGTGGAAATTTATCTGGATAGCTATTTTACCGATAAAGCCAAGCTGCTGGAAGATTTGAATGTCTATCTTAAGCGGTTTAATGAAAAGTGGACTGGCTTTCAGAACCTTGAGCCATACTCTTTTGATGATCTGAATAAGCTTTGTTTGCAAAATGCTACGGGAAGCGGTAAAACCCTGCTGATGCATGTGAACCTCTTGCAGTTCCGGCATTATGCAAAAAAGACTCGTGAGGGAAGTGAGATTTCCAGAGTTATCTTGCTCAGTCCCAATGAACGGCTTAGTGAGCAACATTTGGAAGAGCTTAAGATTAGCGGTTTCTATTCTGCCCAAAGACTAAAGACCAAACAAGACGGCAGCATAGATATGGTCGATGTGATCGAAATCACCAAACTCGGCGATACTGAAGGACCGAATACTATCGCCACCCGAAGCCTGGGAGATCAAAACCTGCTTTTAGTGGATGAGGGGCATCGTGGGATGAGCGGTAAAGATGAAGGAGTATGGTTCACAAGAAGGTCAGAACTCTGCGCCAAAGGCTTTACTTTTGAATATTCTGCCACCTTCGCCCAAGCTGTTGCTGCTGCAAACAACAGAGCTTTTGAAGATAGCTATGCCAAAACCGTGATCTTCGACTATTCCTATCGGTGGTTTTACGAAGATGGCTTTGGCAAAGACTACCAGATCTTGAATCTGCCTAAGACCTATCAGCAGGTGCAGGATGTCTATCTGACTGCCTGTCTGCTCAAATACTATCAACAGATCAAAGTCTATGAAGATAAAAAGCAGGAGATTGTACCTTTCAATCTGGAAAAACCACTGTGGGTTTTTGTGGGTAGCACTGTAACCAAAAAAAAGGGGAAACAAGAGGTTGAGCTTCCGAGTGAGGAGTTACTCTCTGACGTAGGACAGATTATTGTCTTTATCGCCAAATTCTTGAGTAACGCTTCTGTTTTCCAAAACAGCATTGAGAAGATACTCTATGACAATGGAAGCAGTACCGGGCTGCTTGATGATGCTGGCAATGACATCTTTGCTAATTCATTCAATTACCTCCTCAAGACCGCTAATTCTGCGAATAACACTTCCGAGATTTATCGTGATATTCTGAAAACACTGTTCAACAACCCAGCCGGTGGACAGCTTAGTTTGGCAAGGCTCAAAGGTGATTCTGGAGAAGTCGCTTTGTATCTCGGCAATAGCGACACACCCTTTGGTTTGATCAATGTCGGAGATGCAAAGGGTTTGTGTGACCACATAGAAGAGACAGCCAAGCACAATGATATTCAGCTTAATGTAGAAGATAGCGATTTCACAGAAGCGATGTTTGCCTCAGTGAAGGATTCCTCATCTCCTATCAACCTATTGATCGGTTCCAAGAAGTTTGTTGAAGGGTGGGATTGCTGGCGTGTTAGTACCATGGGTTTGATGCATGTCGGTAAGAGCGAAGGAACGCAAATTATCCAGCTATTTGGGCGCGGTGTGCGCTTAAAAGGGTATGAGTGGAGTCTGAAGCGCAGTGGGCATACTTATGCCAACACAAAGCCTGGATTCATTGAAGATATCGAAACCCTGAATGTCTTTGGTATCGAAGCTGACTTCATGGATAAGTTCAGACAATTCTTACGTGATGAAGGCTTGCCTGGCAACGAGAAAAGGATGGTTATTACTATCCCAATGAATGTAACCGCTGATTTTGGCAAGAAGCTGAAGATAATACGACCGAAAAAGAAGAAAGATGGCACAGAGTATGATTTTAAGAAAGACGGGCCAGTACCAACACTTGGCAGCATACCCCAATATCTGCAAAAGAACCCGGTTGTTTCAGACTGGTACCCCAGGATACAGACTATTAAGTCCCGAGGCACTCTGCAGGATGGACAAAAAGACGAGGTTAAGCTCAAGAGTAAGCAAATCAGTCTTTTAGACCTGGATCGTTTGTATTTCGAACTGGAACGCTTCAAACGAGAACGAAGCTGGCACAATCTAAATCTCAGTAAGCAGGGGATTATCAGCTTATTATCAGATACGTCTTGGTATCGGCTCTTGCTTCCGGAAACGAGACTCACTCCCCAAAACTATGATGAAGTGCTCATCCTCCAACAAATCGCAACAGAACTGGTAAAGCGTTTCTGTGAAAAGTACTATAACTTCTGTAAAAAGTCCTATATAGAGCCTCGATTAGAATTGAGAGAGCTGACAGCAGATGACGACAATCTGCCTTCAGACCGAGAATATCAGTTGATTGTGGATGGTGATGATATCCAGGTAATCGAAGGTATTAAGAAGCTCAAAGATGAGATCATCGTTAAGAAAGACCAGCTATTGCATGTGGGTGATCTTCATGCCTGTAACTTTGGCAATCATCTCTTCCAACCCTTGTTTCATGTACGTCATGGTGGGAACATCACTATCCTGCCAGTCTCATTTACCGAAAGCGAATACCAATTTATTACTGACCTGAAAATGTGGTGCGAAAAGAATCAGAAAGATATGAAGGATAAAGGACAGGAGCTATATCTCCTCCGCAATCTTAGCAGGGGTAAGGGAGTTGGCTTCTTTGAAGCAGGCAACTTCCATCCTGATTTCATCCTCTGGGTTCTCTCGGAAGGCAAGCAGTATGTCCACTTCATTGAACCTCATGGGTTGATGCATGAAGGTATAAATAGCGAGAAAATCCAGTTCCACAAGCGTATCAAAGAGATTGAGACCAGGCTTGGCGATCCAAAAGTAATCTTGAGTAGCTGGATATTGTCTTGGACACCCAAACAAGAGCTAAAGCTCCGAGGCTATGATCCAGATGAGTATCTGAAGAATAATGTGGTGTTTATGGAAGATGATGATTACATCAATTCGATATGCTTACTTGTAGGAAAGGTATAACACGTACTTTTACTATACCAAGCGCTATAGTAATGGAATAATTTATAGGAGCTGATTATGAGAGTTCATTATGATGACGACTTAGAGAAGATCGTGACCTCCGTTTTGGGAGCCATTGGGACAGTGGCAATTATCGTAAACTTGTTATTGAAAGGTATTACACCCGAAAACACCCTTGATGCAGTAAAAGATATTGCAGGCTTGATTATTACAGTGATAGTCTTTATGATTGCCAGCAGGGTTCTTAGAAAACCATCAATGAAGTCTTTTACAGATAGATTTGAAAGTTATCTAAGGGAATGGGCTGAACAAAATGTATGCTTGATAGATCCTGATAGTGCGAAGGTAGAGAAAGGAAAAGATAATAAACGAGCATATACTATGGTAGTTGATCACACAAGCTTTATTAATGGTACTCCTGCAAGTAAGTGCAAGAAAGGAGCATTTCTATATCTTCCTTTGAAAGACGAACTGGGTAATCCTAAAGCACAAATTGAATTTAGGGTTAATGAATCAACATTTAAAAGGCAAGACAAATATATAACACCGTCTGGAAAACCTGACTTGAAAAGCATAGTAGTTGATTTTTCACTGAGGATACAAAGTGCATTTGGGGATCAATTAAAAATTAAAGCATATCCAAAGCCTGATGACAAAGAGGTTATTGTGATCGATTTATCAGAATTAGAAAAAACAACAGAAAATGCTAAGAAACTGATCGATATGGTAGAATTTGTCAAGACCCTGTATTTGGCTTTAGCATAAGTGGATACGATTCTCACATTTCTCAAAGACTACTGGATACTGGGTTACTTTATAGTAGTTGTCCTGGGAGTAATCTTGGGATTCGGCAAGATGATTATCGTCTTTAGGGATTATGCAGACTTGGGATACTCAAAGGTGGCACTATCTACAGAAGCAAGTTTAGGGAAAATGTCGATCAAATACCAAACAGGAGGTATGTATGAAAAAGACTAACATTTCGGATATTCAAAACATAGGTCAATCTGCATATAGAAAACTCAAGTACGAAGTTTACTATGAAACATATGATTTGTACATTAAAGAAGCTTTAGCTAAGTTCGAATGCTCTATCTCTTTTGAGAGAGAGTTGAGAAAGTGGAGCGAGTGGCTTAAACATCCGCAAAAGCTATCTACTGATATGGAAGCTTACATTGGAAAGATTGACTATTTTGTTGTTCCCAAGAAGTACTCACAGCCAAGCATTGAGGGCTCCGAAAAGACTACCGGAATATTCCTCTCAAATGACAAAATTGGTGAGAACTACGAGATTAAACCCAATTAATGCAGTAGAATCCCCACTACTAAGAAAAGTGTTGCATATAATCGCCTGTAGCATTGATTTGAAATCAATCACAAACCCAAATCAAGACGGGAGAAAAATATGCAACAGAGTCATTCGAAAAAGAGCCTAGAAAAGGGTCAAGTCAAAATTGAGTTTAGCCCCAAATTGATCACATCGTGGGGAGGAACAGCAGCATTAT
>Ga0208462_1000044_pt1 | contig 176472 bp, 132 predicted proteins | sample AD_SCU001_MetaG_FD_184452 | JGI IMG/M metagenome (GOLD analysis project Ga0208462, IMG submission 184452) | Active sludge microbial communities of municipal wastewater-treating anaerobic digesters from China - AD_SCU001_MetaG (SPAdes) (version 2) | ecosystem: Engineered > Bioreactor >...
TTAGAGGCTTTTTGAGGGCTATAATTGGTAAATTTGGACATAAATGATGGTTCTAAGCTAAAAATATCGTAAACTGGACTTGAATTCACTCTCACAGTTTCAGCGGGAGCATTGTTCAACGGTCTTTATCAATACGCACTTCATCCGTAATGCATCCTTATTGATAGCGTAATTCAAACAGGATCAAAGGGTGGATGAGGATAGGCCCGGACAGGGCTAAACAAAGCGGTCTTGCGCTCGCTACCGCCAGCGATCAGGGTTTTTTGCGTCTCCCAGCCTGCTTTGTAGGCAAAGCTGGCCAGCACACTTAGGGATGGCACTCTCTTTCAAGAAGCAATGTGTGATGCCCTGGAACTGAGTGAAGAGGGATTGGTGCTGCTTGCAGTACATACTGAATCCCCCAGACGGACATCAGCCTCAGAGTGATAGATTCCATTTACTATGATTTGATCACACACGAGCAGAATCTCTCGCGTCTGGTGGGATTCTAAGCTGAGGGATACTGTATTCTATCTATTAGTTAGGTAGGATAAATCCACTGGATTGGAGCACATACGTCCCCGTTTGCTTCAGACCCGAAGGGGCTCGATCTATGTCTCGGCCTGCGGCCTCGTGGACACGGGGACGTGTCCAATCCAAACCCCGTCTTTGCAGCCCGTATGATTTGACTATATTGTCCATATATATAAATCACAAGGGTATAAGAAATAATGATAACATCAAGAAATCCATTGATATACAGGCATATAGTGCTGATCATATTAATGATGGGAGCAATAAACATGTTAGAAGCCAAAAGCATATACGACATCCAGGTAAGCGCCATGAATGGCGAAGTGATAAAGCTTGAAGAGTATCGCGGGCAGGTGCTGATGATCGTGAATACCGCCAGCAAATGCGGATTCACAAATCAATATGATGATCTACAACAGCTATACACCCAATACGGCGAGCAAGGCCTCACCATCCTGGGTTTTCCAGCAAATAACTTCCTGCATCAGGAACCCGGGAACAACGATCAGATTATGCAGTTTTGCCGGCTTAATTATGGGGTCAGTTTTCCCATGTTTGAGAAGATCAGCGTACGGGGCAAAGACATCCATCCTCTGTACAAATACCTCACACAAAAGGACAGCAATCCCGGATTCAGCGGTAAAATCACTTGGAACTTCACCAAATTCCTGATCTCCAGGGAAGGAAAAGTCATCGCCCGCTACGCTCCCAACGTGAAGCCCTCTGCCGATAGCGTAGTCAAAGACATCGAGAAAGCCCTGAAATGATGAGGCTGCTAATCCTGCTGATCCCCCTGCTGCTAATGAGTTGCAGCAGAAACTACGAGACTGTCCCCAAGGTGGATCTGGATAGGTTCATGGGAGATTGGTATGTAATCGCCATCCTGCCCAATTTCATCGAAAAGAATGCGGTCAATAGCATTGAAAGCTATGCCCTTAATGGGGATGGAACCATCGGGATTACCTACAAATTTCGCAAAGGCAGTCCCACTGGCAAACAGAAGATCATGCATCCCCGGGCAAAGGTCTTCAATACAGAGACCAATGCTGAATGGCGGGTGCAGTTTATCCGTCCGTTCTGGGCGAAATATCTGATCATTGACTTGGCGGAAGACTACCGCTACACGGTAATCGGCGTGCCAAACCGCAAATGGTTGTGGATCATGAGCCGCAGTCCGGCGCTATCCCCAGATGACTATGACGGCATCATCAGCCGGTTGAAAACTGCCGGCTACAAGACAGATAAGATCATGAAAATACCGCAAGTGTGGTAGAATATGCTGCAAATCAAGTATATCGATGGTAAACGCTTCTTCCGCGGCTTGATCGCCGGTGGTAAGCGCGTGATGCAAAACCAGGCTTATCTGAACAAGATCAACGTATTCCCGGTGGCTGATGCCGATACTGGCTCCAATCTGGCCCTCACGATGAAAGCGATCATGGAAAGCAGCCGCAGCGAGCAAAGCCTGAAACAAACCCTCAAATCCGTGGCTGATGCAGCACTCAGTGGAGCCCGGGGCAATTCCGGCATCATCTTCGCCCAATATCTGCATGGCCTCAGCCAGGAGCTTCCAGAACATACAAATCTGAGTATAAAACACTTTGCAGAGAGCGCACAAAAGGCTGTGAACCATCTGTATGCCTCGCTCATGAACCCTGTGGAAGGCACCATGCTCACCGTGATCCGGGATTGGGCGGAAAACCTGGTGCAACAAAGCCAGCACAGCACGGATTTTTTGCATGCCCTCAGCGAATCCCTGAAGGTCGCGCATCAGTCCCTGAAAGATACGCCGAACAAGCTGAAAGTCCTGGCGGAAGCAGGTGTAGTGGATGCCGGAGCCAGTGGTTTCGTGCACTTCCTGGAAGGGATCATGGACTATATCCACAAAGGTTCCCTGCGCAGTAAAGAATCCACCACGCTGAATATCGAAGGCATTAGCGCGGTGGAAACGCACAATGAAGCTCCGGGTATGTATCGCTATTGCACAGAAGCCATTTTCAGCGGCTTTAGCTGCTCTACAAACCTGATCAAAGGCATTCTGAGCCCTTTGGGAGATTCCCTGATCATTGCAGGGAGTCCGGAAAAGCTGCATCTGCATATCCATACCAATGAGCCTGAGAAGGTATTTGAAGAGCTCTTCCGCCTGGGTGATGTGAGTAGTGCCAAAGTGGATGATATGCTGCGCCAATACCAGATCAATCACCACCGCAAGTACTCCATCGGCATCGTCACGGATAGCGCTTCAGACATTCCTTTGGAGCTCATGGATCATTACCAGATCATCCAAATCCCTTTTGGCATAAACTTTGGCACAAGGTCTTATCTGGACAAATCAACCCTTTCATCTTCAGGCTTTTACCGCCTGCTCAGACAGGATCCCATCCACCCCGTCAGCAGCCAGCCGGCTCCCGCAGCGATCAAGACGGCTCTTGATCTGGCAAGCTCTGCCTTTGACAAAGTGATTGCCGTGCATCTTTCCGAAAAGCTGAGTGGCATCTATCGGGGAGTGCAGGCTCAAGTCAGCAAGGATCATCCTGATAAAATCGCAGTGATCGATTCCCGTCAACTCTCCGTAAGTGAAGGACTTGTCACCTATCGCATCGCCAAAGCTATCGAAACTGGGATGAGCTTTGAAGAGATCCTTGCTCAGGCTCCCCTTTGGATCGGAAGCACCAAAATCTACACGGATATCTACACTCTGAAATATATGGTTCGGGGAGGCCGGGTACCCCCATTGGCGGGCTTTGTGGCATCTCTGCTAAACCTCAAACCCATCGTTTCGCTGGATAAAACTGGCAAAGCTGAGGTATATGGCAAAAGCTTCAGCCGCGCCCGCAACATGCGCAAGATCGTAAAGATCATCGAGACTGAAACCCAAAAACGCGGCCTCTGGGAATATGCCATCGTGCATGCCGAAGCAGAAGAGCGCGCCCAGCAGTATGCGGAGCAGCTTACCGCTTTACTTGGCAAAAAACCCGCCTGGATCATGCCTCTCTCCCCCGTTGTGGGAGTCCATAATGGTCCCGGCACGGTTGGAATCGGAGTCTCCCATGTTGAATCCTGATCTGATCCTGAAGATCGCAGCAGTCGTCTTCGTCTATATGAATCTGCTGTTTGTTCTGGCACTGGTCCTCAGAAAGAATGACATTGTGGATATTGCCTGGGGAATGGGATTTATCCTGATCTCCATATTCAGCCTGATGCTACTCCCTGCGATCCCAGCCCGGATGCTCCTGATGAGTGCTTTGGTGCTGATCTGGGGCCTGCGCCTGGCGCTTTATATCTACAATCGCAATCGTGGAAAAAAGCGAGGATTTCCGCTATGCTCAGTGGCGCCAGGACTGGGGCAAATCCTGGGTGTTGCGCAGCTATCTGCAAGTATTTATGCTGCAGGGATTCTTCATGCTCACCATCGCTTACCCACTGTTTATCTTTGCTCCAGAGAGTGCGCCCCGCCTGGGCTACCTGGATCTGGCAGGATCACTGGTGTGGCTGATCGGATTCTGCTTTGAAGCCGTGGGTGATGCTCAGATGCGCAGGTTCAAGCAAAACCCCGCCAACCAAGGCAGGATCATGCGCTATGGCCTCTGGAAATATACCCGCCATCCAAACTATTTTGGTGAAGCTACGATGTGGTGGGGCTTGTTTCTGATCGCACTTTCCAATCCCCGGGGCCTGCTTGCCATTTTCAGCCCCCTCGTCATTACATTCCTGTTGGTTAGGGTATCCGGGGTACCCATGCTGGAAAAGAAATATGCCGATAACCCCGAATATCAGGATTACATCCGGAAGACGAGTTCTTTTATCCCTCGAGCTCCCAAGAACTGAGATACTACCCTTACTTGCTGATCAGGAGCTTCTTCGTTTGGCTCTTCGTTCCCGTTTTCAGGTGCACCAGATACACGCCAGGGACATAGTCCAGATCTGCCAGTTCCCAAGACTGCCAGCCCTTTGCTGATGATGGCAGTTTCGTCTGCGACAGGAGCTGTCCCCGAAGGTTGTAAAGTGAAACTGTGCCAGGTCCGGAAGCATCGCTGTACCATTTGAGGGTGGCATTGTCCCGGGCTGGATTGGGATAGATCGTGAGATCAAATGGCATTGAGGGCGTCAGCGGATCATCATTTGCGACCACCGTCACATTCACAGTCTCAGAAGGCGGGGAAGCGATTTCCCCAGCGTACTCGGCTATCAGATGAATGGCGTAAGTACCTGGAAAGAATGCTTCAAATGAACATTCAGTGAAGCTTCCCGGAACTGTAACAACAGGATCGTTATTGAAATAAACCCAATACAATTCCGGCAGCAAATACACTGGACTCACCCAGGAAAGATGAATCCCAAAAGGCGGAATGAACTCAGCCTGGAGATGCGTGGGCGGATAGAATGGCGCTCCCAGGCCTTCAGGATTGCAGCGCATGGCATAGATGTCATATTGGTTGTTACCCGCTTCCCAGGTGCTCATAAACCATCCTGTGGGGTAAAAATCAAAGTCATAATGGAACTTAGCTCCGCCATCCGTGGCCAAAGCTTGATCGATCCAGGGCTCATCCGGATTTTGGACCGAACCCGACCAGATCCTGATCTGCAAATCCTGATCCGAGGATGGCACTGTGCTGATGCTATACACGAGGCCGACCCGATCCAGATGCTTGTATGCATAAAGAGAGTTGGTAGAGAAAGAACTGAGTTGATTCAGCACCATTCCGCTTTCTCCCAGGTGACGATTGCCGGAATAGTCCATGATCTGGGCAGATATCCCGCTTAGGATTTGACCGCTGTCTGTGGTTTTGAAGATGATGTAAGCCCGTTCAGCCTGTCCATCCGCCACCAGCTTGGGATAGTATTGCTGTTGTCCCGTGTTTGTGGTGAGCAATGCCCCATTCGCAGGAGTGGTGATACTGCCAAATGAGGAGATGCGGGCAAAGTAGGCTTCATTTATCATGTCATTATTACGATCATCGTGCCAGGCGAGACAAGCACCTCCATCTCCATCACTTACAAACCCGATAATCTGCGTCCAGGCTGCAATTCCACCGGCAGTAGAGATCGTGTACATACCCAGGACTTCACCTGTATCGGCATAGTGTGCTATCTTGAGCTGACGGTTCGGAGCCCAAAATGGACCACTATCGGAATAGTATTTCATCCATACCGAGCCCTCATTGCCTTCGACAAATTGCGGCCAGGTGTTATCAGCTCCGAGCGTACTCACCATCAATGGGCTGGCCCAGAGCAGATTGCCATCTGCATCCAACCGCTGCACCCGGATCGGGGCATCACCGTCGGCCTGCTGCTGCCATGCTACCCAGGTGGTATTAGTAGAAGTATTTAGCACCACCGGAGTATAGCACGCGGCTCCACCGCTATTATCCGCAGAAAGTGACAGTCCATTTTGCCCCCAGGCCTGTGCTCCGGAAGGCAGAACTTTGTAAATGTACACGTTGTTGATGCCACTCCGGATATCCTGAAGGCACAGCAGCGCATTGCCATCCTGATCTGCGGTCAGATCATAATCCGTGAGCCAGGACTCGTTGATATTACCTGGCATCGGGATTTCCCCAGGATCACTCCACAGATTCATTCCTGCGGGGGAGTAATATTTCAATATGGCCTGATAAGCGCCACCGGAATTGTCAAAACGGCTGATATAGATATTTTGATCTGTCGTAATCGCCACCTTGGGCAGGGATTGTTCGCCGGGGCCACCAGCCACCAGCGTGGGAGCAGATGCATCCATGCTCCATTGAGCCATCAGCAGGGTGCAACCGAGAAGAATGGTAATCAAGTATAGTGCTTTCATTTCATACCTCACTTGATGCTAGCAGCATCCATGCCAGAATCCCTACTTCTTCGTTCTGCGTCAAGGAGAAAAATACTAATCGAAGTTCTTGGCTATAAACTCAGATAAAGCAGAGGATGTCTTTCTTTTACCACAGAGAAAGCCGAGAAAGGAGAGGCGATGGAGAATTGATTGCACGATGGAGCCAAAACGTATAACGCCATAGTAGCGTTGGGCTTTAGCCCAGCGGTCGATGGTTTAACCATTATCAATCTCACCCCCCTTCCGTCTTTCCATTATTACTTGGTCCTGTGTTGATGATGATTCCAGACTGTTGTACAGCGGGGGTTTCGAACCCCGCGTCTGACACTGATGGATCGCAAACGTCCCCGTTTGCGGAGCACGGATCGTGCTCATTCTTCTTTCTCGGCCCTTGGCCTCGTCGACACGGGACGTGTCGAATCCAAATTTAATCCCCTGGTTAGAAAACCAGTGGGTACAACAGTCTGAAAGACTATGTTACAAAGCGCTGCCATGCTGAGTGTTGTGCACAAAGCACGGGACAGGTGAAGACGCATTTCGTACGTAGCAATAAGCTCATGACTGTCATTTGATTGTTAGACTGGTGTTTACTTCAGGATCACCTCGAGATCGCCTCGAGTACTCGAGGTGATCTCGAGACGAAGACGAAGTAAACGCAAGTAAGAGTTGACAGTACGGAGCCATAGGGATGAAAGACATTTGTATCCCTACAGGGCTCCGATGAGATGAGAGGCTGGGTATCTTAACTCCCTCGCCCCTTGTGGGAGAGGGTAGGGTGAGGGGTTTAATTGACGATCAGATAAGAAGATATGAATTCCACATTGTTAGTGGGATAGTCAGCTCTTTTGGTTGTTGTGTCGCCCTCAGGGGCTTTTTGGCTTTTTGCTTGGGTCGAGGGTCTTCGCATTGCTGGCAATGCTTCGAACCCTCGCTATATTATGTCGCCCGCAAGGGGCTTTGGGGGTTACGCGGCATGGGTTATGAGTTATGCGTTATAAGGGTTTAGCGTTATCCCAGGAGATGCCAGCCTGCGCTGGCATAACTGCCAAGGTGTATCTAAATCACTCTCTGTGCTCTCTGCTTGACTCTGTAGTAAACACTAAAAAATCCTGATGATCCGCTAAATCCCGTCATCTGCGTTCTATCAAGCGGCTACAAGCCGCTTCTACTCTCTGCGTTACATACTCAGGATCAGGTAGTTTTCTGCCACTTCGCGAGTGTCGTCCCAGAAGAAGAATTTCTCCTGCATCAATCTGGGGAGATGGGATTTATATTGGAGGGGTAGCAGGATGGAAAAGCGTTTGCGGCTGCCAAAGAAGTGTTGAAAATAGGGTAGTTCGGCTTTGATATCCTGTACGGGTGGAGCCAGAAAGAGGATGTTCTGCTCGGTGATCCCGCCCAGCAGGTAGCTGGCCTGAGGGGTGCGGAAGAGCAGAGCCCGGGATTTGATGAAATCCAGGCTGACGGGGACATTATGTACAGGCTGCCAGCCCAGGGGGATGTATTTCTTCAGATTTGTAAATTCTTCCATGCCAAAGTCTTTGACGATCTCGGGCTCCAGGGTGCGTACGATGCCCCGCCGATCCAGAGAAAAAAACCGCTCCACGGGACGAAAGCCCAGTTTTTGCGTAAGGTGCAGGCTTTCCACGTTTTTGTAATAGGTGCAAAATTCGTAGCTAAGCCGGGGATCGGCTTGCTTCAGCTCTCTGGCAAAGGCAAAGAGATGGCGGTTCATCATGGTGGCAATGCCTTTGCCCTGATATTTCCGGTGCACCCTGAGCCCCTCAAACCAGAGCACATGATCCGGAAAAAGACTCAGCTTGAGACAAGCTATCACAGTTCCATCATATTCGCAGACAAAGAAATATGGTTCATTGATCCAGCGATCCAGGAGCCTGGGCAGATAATCGTGCCCATCCCAAATCCCTTTGGAGATCCGAATCAGATCATCGCGGTCATTTTCACGGGCGAGACGCACTTTGCAGCTTTCGAGTTCAAACATGGGCACCAACCTCTTTCTGGGTAGTTAAAACATTACCAGATAAATACCTGGAGTGAGAATCTATATCCTCCGGTGGGCTTGCGACGTCAAGCAATATAAAAACATTGGACAAAATTCCGCGCTGTGCAGATGGGTAAACCAGATTGATGATTCCGAAGTCTATTTCGAACCTGAAATACAGCTACCACATAGAGATTGCAGAATCAACCGGAGCCTTTTGCAGTACCGCACTCGCCGAAGCGCCAGTACACTTTTCTCGGCGCTACGGCGAGCGCCGGTACAGGTCACATGCCTTATTGGGCGGCAGGTTGGGCCTGGATTATGTAATCTCTAGATGAAAGACGTAGAATCGGATCGATGAAATCAACGCATAGAACTTCAGTTCGATAGTAAGGAGATATACTTGCGTAAACGCCATGGCGATAGCATTGTGCTGAGAACCTACAAGACTTCCATCACGGAAGGCATTTTTGCCCAAGTGTATGGCAATCTGTCTCAGATTGGCAGTGGCTTCATCACCAAAATGCTGGTGATCATGGGAGCCACGCCTCTGCAATACAGCCTCCTTTCCGCTATTGGCCAGGTTTCGGCGGTATGGCAACCCTTGGGAATGCTACTCTCGCGTCAGTTCACAAACTACCGCCAGCCCTGCATCCGCATCACTGCCATAGGACGCTTTCTTACCCTCTTTCTGGGGCTGGCCCTGCTCTTCCCCACATCCCAGCAAGGCATCTGGTACATGCTGAGTTTGCTCTTTGTGAGTGCTGGGTTTCAGGCCATGGGTGCCAATATCTGGATCGCCTGGATTAGTGATCTGATTCCGCTGAAGATTCGGGGAAGGTTTTTCTCCAGGCGCAATCAAATCCTCTTTCTGGTGGGGCTTTTAGCCAGCTACATAGTTAGCTTCCATGTGGATCTCTTTGAAGCACGAGGTGGTGGACTCAGGACCTGGTATCTGGAGAGGATCGGAGGTCAGGGCTTTTTCATTCCTGAGTTTCAGATCTGGTTTCTGGCGGGATTGTTTATCCTGGCAGCAGTAATCGGACTTGTAGGCTTGGTAATGCTGGGATTTCAGCCGGAACGGCATCGCAGCCAAACCAGCATCCCAGGCTGGCGGCAAAGCCTGAGCGAACCCTTTCAGGATAAGAACTTCCGGCTGCTCATCGTATTTGGCATGTGGTGGATGCTGGCGATCGGGATCGGAAGTCCCTTCTGGGGGCCTTTCATGCTGAAGAAACTGCAGATGGGGCTCTTTGAGATGCAAATCTACAGCAGCCTGCATATCTTCGCATCGCTGCTTTCCTTCAACTTCTGGGGCAAATTCATCGATCGCTTTGGCAATAAAACGGCGATGAAGATTTGTGTGTTTTTGGGTGGGCTGAATCCGATGTTCTGGCTGTTCATGAGTGCCTCGAACCATATCATCCTGTGGTTTGAAGCATTGCTTTCGGGCTTTATGTGGGCTGGAGCCGGCATCGTGACGACAAACTTCGTGCTGTCCATCGCTCCCAAACGCAAGGAACAAGCCTATAGCGGAGTCTTTGCTGCAGTAACCGGAGTAAGCATGATGATTACCACCCTGGCCTCGGGAGTGTTCTATCCCGGCAGCCTGGATATCGGCATCCGGGTCTTGGAGCCGGAACAGGTGATCTTTGGCATCGGGGGATTGATGCGCTGGCTGGCGATCTTCCCGCTGACTCTAGTGCGTGAATACCGGAGTGTCCCACTGCGCAAGGCTTTGGCATATACCTTGCAGAGGATATTCTCCTGGCGGCTAAGGCCGGAAAAATAGCTGTATCCGGGTAGTCGTTAGATCGCTCTTGACACTTTTCTGCACCTCCTCCAATTGTGTACAATACGTATAAAGCGAATAGGAGAGTAAATGATCACTGTATATGTAAATGGCCGTGAGACCCAGGTTCTCAAAAATACCAAAGTGCTGCATGCCTGCACCAAAGCAGGATACAAGGTGCCACATCTGTGTTATCATGAAGATTTGCCCGCTTTCGGCAATTGCGGGGTTTGCATGGTGGAAATCGGCGGACGTTATGTACGCGCCTGCTCCACTCCCTGTGAAGACGGCATGAGAATCAATACCACCGGTAAAAAACTCCTGGATCTGCGCCGTGCCGCAGTGGAGATCATTCTCTCAAACCATCCCAATAACTGCCCTGAATGTATCAAAAACGGCCGCTGTGAATTACAGGCTCTGGCCCAGGAGCTTGCCATCCGGCACATGACGCTGAAGAAGATGCGCCGCAAATATAAAGGCCGGGATGAATCCTCACCCGCCATTACGCTGGATCCCTCCTACTGCGTCCAATGTGGACGCTGTACCTATGTGTGCAACGAGATTCAGGACGTGCATGCCCTGGAAAACAGTGAACGGGGCTTTGATACCTATGTGGGACCCACCTTTGCCCGTGAACTGGAAAGCAGTGAATGTGTGAAATGCGGCCAATGCAGTGCCCACTGCCCGGTGGCAGCCATCTATGAAGCAGATGATTCGGATGCTTTGTGGGCAGCACTGGACAATCCTGATCTGGTGCTGGTAGCTCAGGAAGCTCCTGCCGTACGCGTGGCTTTGGGTGAAGAATTTGGCCTGAAGCCCGGCACCAATGTGAAAGGCAAGATGTACACCGCACTGCGGGAATTGGGTTTTAAGTATGTATTTGATACAAACTACGGTGCCGACCTCACGATCATGGAAGAAGCCAGCGAGTTTGTCCATATCTTCAAAGACAAGCCGGAAGAATTCCCCTTGATCACCACCTGCTGCCCTTCCTGGGTGGACTTTTTGGAGAAATTCCACAGCGATCTGATCCCGCACTTTTCCTCTTCAAAATCCCCACATCAGATGGTGGGAACGATGGTGAAGACTTATTGGGCGGAAAAGATGAAGCTGGATCCGGACAAAATCTTCCTGGTTTCGGTAATGCCCTGCACAGCGAAGAAATATGAAATTGAGCGCATGGAAGACATGTATGCCTCTGGATACAAGGATGTGGATCTCACCATTACCACCCGCGAACTGGCACGGATGCTGAAGACCCGGGGTATCGATCTCGCTACTTTGCCCTCAGGCAAGGCTGACAACCCCTTGGGTGAATACAGCGGTGCCGGTACCATCTTCGGGGCTACCGGTGGTGTGATGGAAGCAGCACTGAGAACTGCCTTCTTCTTCGCTACAGGTAAAGAACTGCCCGATCCCAAGATCAGCTTCGTTCGTGGTGCCAAGGGTATCAAGAAAGGCAAGATCGAGATTTTGGGCAAAGAAGTCCGCATCGGAGTCGCCAGCGGTTTGGGCAATGTTACCAAACTGATGAACGAAATCCGGGCTGCCAAAGCCAAAGGTGAAGAGCCTCCATATCACTTCGTGGAAGTTATGGCCTGCACCGGAGGTTGTGTGGGAGGCGGAGGTCAGCCTTACAGCTCCACAAACAGAGTCCGTTTACAACGCGCCAAAGGCCTCTACAAAGAGGATGAAGGCTGCACCAGACGGGAATCTCACAACAATAAATCGATCCAGAAGCTCTATAAAGAGTATCTGGGTAAACCTAACAGCCCAAAAGCCAAGAAACTCCTGCATACCAGCTATATAGCGCGGCCTATGCAGATTACGCCCAAGCAGTAGAATCTATGGTCGCCTCCATCCTGCCTGCCAAGACCAAACACCTGATCTACCCGCTGTTTCTGCCCAATCAGGGCTGCCCGGGTAGCTGCATTTATTGCGATCAGGTTAAGATCAGCGGGGCTGGAGCCTTTGACCCTGATAAAGCAGTTCAGGAAGTGGCTGGCTTTATCCAGCGTAATCCCAAGCGCTCCAAAGAAGTAGCGTTTTATGGCGGTACTTTTACGGCTTTACCGCTAAGCTTTCGGGAGGAAATCCTGAGCCGCATTCTGGAAGTGGTGGATGAAGGCACCAAGCTCCGCATCTCCACTCATCCGCTCTGGATTAATGAGGATATTTTGCGACATTGTGCGGAATACAGGATACAAACCATAGAGCTTGGCATCCAGGATTGGCATGATCGTCCTTTGGCTGCCAGTGGCAGGGGATATACTTCTGCCCAGGCGCTTGAAGCAGCTCATCTGGTGAAGGATATGGGCTTCACTCTGGGCATCCAGCTCATGCCAGGACTGCCAGGTAGCGACATTGAGACCCTGGACTACAATCACTTGGTTCTTACCAGCCTCCGGCCGCATATGCTCAGGCTGTATCCGGTGGTGGTAATCCGTGGAACCGAGCTGCAGCGCAGTTATGAACAAGGCCTGTACAAGGTGCTGGACGTGGCTGAAGCGGTGACGATTTGTGCTGATTATGCGGAGCTTTGCGAGCCGCTGGGAATCCGGATCATCAAATACGGCCTGCCTTCAAACATTGATCCTGCCGATGTGATTGCCGGAGCTTATCATCCCGCTTTTGGTGAATTGGTAAAGCGGGAATTGGCTTTCAGGCATGGCGCAGAGCAAAAGGTGAATAAACGGCATGAGAATTGCACAGACAAAGCAGTACAGACGGCATTTGCATCAGCCTGAGAGGATACTGTGTGCACAAATGAGAAGTAATGAATTGTCAGGATCGGCGAAGGCCTGGAACCGGGATCGATCCAGTATTATAATATCCAGCCCTGGGCTGAACAAAAGGATGTGTGTATGAAAAAGTACCTTGTATGGATTCTTGGCATTTTACTATTGCTGAGTGCTTGTGATCTGAAGAAACCGATCATACCTCAATGGGACGTGACTCTCAAGGTGCCACTCCTCAATGAGATATATCCGGTACTCGATCTGGTGGATGGGGAAAACATCCTGATCGATGCAGATAGCCTCATGTATTTGAGTACCACTGGTCAAATGGAAACCCCTCCGATTGGCGAAGTTGAGATTACTCCAAACGTAGATGTTGACGGCATCCCTGTCCCTTCAGGAGTCGCCTTTGATAGCAATCTGCCGCTTTTGGATCCGGGTTTCAATGTACGGCTCACCTATGGTTCAGTATCCAGCGGAGAGATCAAAGTGAAATTTGCTGATATCGATCCCTCTGTCACAACCCTGCGGTTGATCTTTCACGATATAACCACAGATGCTGGAGACCCTTTGGAAGTAAACTTTGACAATAGTGGCGATTGGCAGGCTGTTGATCTAGCCGCCTATCACTTTGGGGTGAAGAATTCCCAGACTGACCTCACAGAACTGCATATTACCGCTATTTCCGCTTCAGGCCAGCCTGATAATACTCCTATCGCATCCATGGGGATCAAGATCGATTCTCCGATTGCTTTCGATGAGTTTCAAGGACGTTTCGATCACTTCATGCTGCCCCTGAATGTTACTGCTGGCAATGTGGATATCGAATACCCCTATGGCTTGGATCAGGCTGTACATTTGCAGGCTGCCAAGCTAATCCTGAACCTGGAAAATGATCTGGGTTTTAGTTGCGAATTTGTCGGTGATATCTATGCTGTAAATGCTGATGGCGAGTCACGGACTATCCCGATCAAGGATAATGACGGCAATAACTACATTATCACAGGCTCCACTACCGAAGGTGTCCCTGCGCATTCCACTATTGTTCTGGAAGATAATATTTCCCAATTGCTGCAGATCATGCCAACCCACATTGAAGTTATCAATTCAAACTTCATCATCGACAGCCAGTCCGGCTTGGGTTCGCTGCGTTCTTCCGATGTGATCCGGGCAAACTATGATATCAGTGCGCCTTTTGTGTTTGAGCTGTTTGATCAAATGATCACAGTACAGGAACCGGTGAAGATTGAGATAAGCGCAGAAAACAGGACTCAGATTCGGGAAAATGCCCAGGGCGCTACATTGGATTTTAAGATTTTGAACAAATTGCCCATAGGTGCTCAAGCCAAAGTGTATTTCGGCAATGATGCCAATATCGACCCTACTAATTCCAACACCTGGAGATTCTTCGTTCCGGCAGAAGTGTTTGCATTGGGAGATACCGCTGCTGAACTTGATCCTGAGGATGGCTTCCAGATGCTGAGTATAACGCTTTCCAAAAGCGATCTGGATACATTCACCGAACCGGAAGTGTATCTGCGCTGGACTTTCAATTTCCACCCTACTGGTGATTTTGTGCCTATTCATGCCACTACTGCGGACTATATCCACATCAAGAGCATGGTAAACGCCACATTGAGAATGGGGAACTTCTAATGAAAAAGTATTTCGTGATTCTCTGCCTGGCCATGAGCCTCAGCGGTCTCATGGGAGTAAACACCAGCAAATCCATCTTTTTTGCTGACAGCTATATGTTACGGGCTCAAGGCGTGGAAGCCAACTACTGGAATCCAGCCAAGCTCAAGGAAATGAAATATGTGGATCTCTGGTTCCCTGGAGTAAATACTGGTGTATTTGTAGGGAACAATGCCCTAGATCTGGATTTTTACAATTATGTGATGAGCCGCGATGTCCTCACCGAAGAAGACAAAGATGAGCTCCTGAGCAGGTTTGACCGCAATCTTACCCTCCAAGCCACTGGTAACATGAGCTTGTTCGGGTTTACCACCGGAAACCTGGCCTTATCCTCAACCGCAAATTTCTATAGCAAAGCCTCCGTCTCAAAGAAATATCTGCGGCTCTTGCTGAATGGCAACACAGACGATGAATACAACTTCACGCTTGCCAACAACAATATCTCCTCGCTCTCCTATGCAGATGTAACCCTGGGCATGGGAGATCTCAAGATGCCCTTCCTTCCGGAAAGCTTTCCCGAGATCAAGATGGGCTTCTCAGCAGGATTGCTGATCGGTCTGTACAGCCTGGACACCAAAGATTACCATGGATATTTTGGCCAGAACATCGATGATGGAGCATCCCTTTCACAGGACATAACACTTCGCACAGGAATTGGAGGCTATGGTTTCAAAGGGATGCTTGGTATGTACAGCGAGATTACTCCAAACCTTGAGGCTGGCATCACCCTCGACAACGTCGCAAGTTCACTAAACTGGAGCCTGATCAAGAAAGATCTGAATTACAAGTTTGAAGCCCAAAATGTCTATGTCTCCAATATTGGTGAAGACTTTTTTACACAATCCCATGAAGAAACCGATGGTGAAGCATTTGTTACAGAATTGCCTCCTGAATTACGGGTAGCGCTACTGTACAAGCTGAAATTCCTCTCGGTATCCGCTGATTATGTGCAGGGCTTCAAGGATTCGGTAGTGACAAACAAGTCTGGACGCCTGGCTATGGGCTTGAAGCTTGTACCGATGAAGTGGTTGCCGATCACTTTCGGAGTCTCATTACCCCAGGGAACAAACAAGCTGAAAACCTCCTATGGCATAGGGCTTGCCGACAAGTTTGTCGAGCTGGGACTGGCCGTGCAGACCTATGATTCATTCCTTCCGGGTTATTCCTCCAAAGGACTATCCTTCGCCACGAATCTACGCGTTTGGTTCTGATGCCCTTTATAGTAGCAGGGGTTTTTGCCCTCCTGATCTCAGGATACCTTTATTTCCGCACGCTGCCCAGCCTGTCCAAAGGGCGGCGTGCGCTACTATTTAGCTTGCGCAGTATTGGCATCTATATTCTCCTGCTCTTGCTGCTTAGTCCTGTTTTACACTTTATCCACAATCGCCGTGAACTGCCGGAAATACTCATTCTGACCGATATCTCGGAATCCATGGATCTGAGATCAGGCTCTGGAACCAAAAGTGATTTCTTCAAGCCCCTGCTGTCTTCAGTGGAGAAAAGCTTCATTGCCGCAGGATACAAGACCCACAGATACAGCTTTGCTGATGGCCTGGAAGGCAGCCGCAACAATACCCAACTCACCAAAACGCTGCAAGATATTGCCAAACAACGTGAACTCTCCAAAGCAGAAGTCATTGTGCTGGGCTCGGATGGCTGGCTGCGGGATGAGAACTTAAACTTTGTCAATCGCATCGGCATTCCTTTCTATGTGATTGCAGATACTACCAGTAGCAGGGATGTTGACCTGGCGGTTGTCGAAACTCTATCCAACCGCTATGCCTACCGCAATGAACCCACCTTGATCAAAGCCCGCCTCAAAAGCCTGAACTACGATGGCAACGCCATGGTAAATCTATATATGGACAATGCCAAAGTCTCTGGGATCAGCACCAGAATGCAGGCTGGAATGGAAACCGAAGTAGATTTCTCTCACCGCTTTCCCCGTATTGGGTTTTTCAATTACCGGGTGGAAATCCTGCCCCTGGAGAAAGAACAAAGGCTGGGCAACAACAGCTTCCCCGGGGCAATCGAAGTGCTGGCAGAGAAGGAGAAGATTCTCATCTTTACTGATTCTCCCGCTTGGGACAACAAATTCATCCTGGATGCCATCGCCACCAATCCCCGTTGGGACAGCGTCTCTTATCTGCTACGCAACAGAGCCCTTTTTGTGGGAGAAAAACCAGCCACTCTGAACCAGGCCCAAACCCCTTCGGTGATGGTGATCATCAATAATGGCAATCTTGCCTTTGATGCCACCACCCTCAGCTATATCAAAGCCATGCACAAACAGGGTGCGGGAATCCTCTTTCAAGGCAAGCCCACCCCTGATCTGGCTGATATTGTCCCCATCCAGCCTTCCAATATCACCAGCAGCTACCAGGGCTTTCTCCAGCTTAATGAAGCTGGAAAGCTGCATCCGGCCTTCACTCCTCTGGTGGAGCAGCTATCCAAAATCCCACCTCTGGACTATTACTATGTCACCGCCAAAACTGGGGGCCAGATCCTGGGCACTTTGAACAATCAACAGAATTCCCCCGCAGTGGTAGCCGTGGATGCCGGAGGAGCCCGAAGCCTGGCTTTGGCTTTTGTGAATCTCTGGCGCTGGCAGATGCAGGGGCAGCAGGATGGCTATCAGAAGTTCATCGTCAATACTCTCACCTGGCTTAGCAACAAAGCTCTGGGATCCTTCAGCGCCATATACAAGAGCACCTACCTGAGGGGTGAAGAAATCAGCCTCCGCCTTCGAGCCGAGGACGAGATTCGGGTAAGCGCCTTGGATAAGACCCCAAAAATCGTCGTGTATGACGCTCTTGGCAAAGAACTCGTGCAGGACTATATGACCCGCAGTGCTGATGAGTATACCTTCACAGCAAATCTCGATAAACCCGGTGAGTACAGATTCGAGATCTCCGAAGCGGACACAGGAAAGAAAACCGGAGGACGCTTCCAAATCGCTGAAAGCAGCGCTGAAGCCCGGGATTTTGACTACAATCTCCCCTTGCTTTCCTATCTTGCGTCCACCAGCCGGGGCAAACTCCTCTCCCAATCCGATGTTCCTGGCTTTGTTCCCATGCCTGCCGTAGCAAGGGATACCATCCAAAAGCAGGAATTTGTCCTGTATAAAAAGTGGTATATCCTCAGTCTATTCATCCTGGCTTTCTGCCTCGAACTCTTTTTCCGCAGAAGGTGGGGACTACTATAATCTATTAAACTTACAAGGAGTTACCGTATGCCCTATTATCAAATAATCCTGCCCATCCTATTTGTGCTGGCAGTTCTGGTGTGGATGAAAGAGTCCAAAAATCCCTGGTCTCTTTTGGGTATTGCATTCATTGTCGGGATCAGCATCTTCAGCATCTTTTTCCTACAGAGCCGCAGGAGTGAGACCAGCCTGAGAGTGGTGGGTTATGCCAGCAAGCTCTTTGAATCCGACCTTGTGAAATGGAATGTCTCAGTGCAGAAAAGCGTAGGCACCTCTGAATTGAAACGGGGCTACAACGACATGGCAGCAGATATTGCCGCCTTCAAAGCCTACCTTATCGAACAAGGAATCGCAGACAAAGACATCAGCATCCAACCCCCTACCAGCTATCCAATGTACGATAACTATGGCAACATGACCTCGTACAACATCAATCAAAGCGTCTTTGTCCTCTCCCAGGATCTGGATAAGATCGACAAGATCTCTCTCAATGCAGAGTTCTTTGCCAATCGCGGGATGCTTCTCCAGAATTCCCAGCTCAACTATCTCTATACAAAGCTGCCGGATTTGAAGAAGCAGCTATTGGCCGAAGCCACTGCCGATGCTGTAGCCCGAGCCAAAGAAATCTCCGGCTCTGCCAAAACTGGACTGGGGAAAATGCGTGAAGCCCGGGCTGGAGTGTTCCAGATTACCGAGCCTTATTCCACCGATGTTTCAGACTATGGAATCTACAATACCAGCACCCGCCAGAAAAGCATCAGTGTGACCTTAACCGCCGTATTTGGCTTGAGATAGGAGTCATCCCCGAAGCAGGGATTGGAATTTTTTCAACAGATAAAGGATGTTGAGCCCCAAAAGAGACATTCTTCGCTTGACAGTGATGCTTTGATCCTTAGCGTGAAAATACTTTAAAATGATGGGAGGTTCCCGTGAAGCAAAAGTACTTCGTCCTATTCGTTCTAGCCTTGTGTGTGTTCATTACAGTCATTTCAGGCTGTGCAAAGAAAACTGCTCCGGTCTTGAGAATTGGCACTAATGCCGAGTATCCGCCATTTGAATCCAAAGAAGGGGATTCGTACGTAGGCGTGGACATGGACCTCGCCAGAAAGATAGCTGAAAAGCTGGAAATGGAGTTTCAGATCATCGATATGGATTTCGATACCCTGATTCCATCCCTGAGCTCAAACAAGATCGATATGGCGATCTCAGCCATTACAATCACAGAAGAACGGCAGAGACAGGTTGATTTTTCTGAGCCCTATTATGTGGCAAATCAGGTAATCATCAAGAAGCAGGATAGCCCACTGACTCTGGAAAAGGTTGAAGATCTTGCCAAATACAAAGTCGGCTCCCAAAATGGTACTACCGGGCAGATCTATCTCACCGAAAACTTCGTGGATAAAAACCTGATGAAAAAGGATGCTCTCAAAAAGTACCCCACCAATATCGAAGCCATCACCGATCTGCTCAATGGCAATGTGGACTTTGTGATCATCGACGACAGCGCTGCTCAGGGCTATGCCAAGCTGAAACCCATCGTCACTGCCCTCAAGATCGAGACCAACGAAAGCTATGGAATTGCCATGCCCAAAGGATCTCCTCTGAATGCCAAGATCAATGCCGCACTCAAAGATCTGATGGACAGCGGAGAAGTAATCTCCATCATCCAAACGCATATAAAATAATCACGTAAATGCTGGATTCAGCAATCTACATCCTTACCAATATCCCCTTGCTTTCCAAGGGGATTTGGATAGCAGTTCAGATCACCGTCCTCTCCATGCTCCTGGGGATGGTGATCGGGATTGCGGTGGCTTTCCTGAGAATCTACGGCAAAGGCCCGCTCAAAAAAGCTGTATCTCTTTACGAATGGGTTTTCCGAGGCATCCCCCAGCTTGTACTGCTGTTTCTGGTCTATTTTGGTTTACCGGAAATTGGCCTCAACATCAGTCCCTTCCTGAGTGTAGTGATTGGCTTGGGACTTTGCTCATCTGCTTATCAGGCTCAAATCTTCCGGGGTGCTATCCTCTCCATTGGCAGCGAGCAAATGGAAGCAGGATTGTCCCTGGGCATGGGCAAGGTAAAGACGCTGTTCTTTGTGATCCTGCCCCAGGCCGTTCGATTATCCTTACCGGGATTCACCAATGAGTTTACCATAGTCCTGAAGGATTCACCTCTGGCCTATGCCGTAGGTATTGCAGAAATCCTGAAGTATGGCAGGGATTTGATCGTTTCGGAATTTCGTCCTTTCGAGATCTATCTTGCTGCCGCTCTCATCTATTTCGTTTTGTTTGAGATCTTTTACTACCTCTTCAAATTCATCGCCAGCCGCTACAAAGTTCCTGGCTATATCATTGCAGAAGGATAAGGAGTCAATATGCCTCTGGTTCGCATAGAAAACATCACCAAAAGCTTCGGCAAGCACCGGGTTCTGGATGGAGTTTCATTTTCCATCGAAGCAGGTGCAGTGAAAGTGATTATTGGCCCCTCCGGCACTGGAAAATCCACGCTCCTGCGTTGCATAAACATGCTGGCCCCGCCTGATTCCGGCAAGATCTGGCTCAATGATGTGGAACTGACCGACAAGAAAACCAATCTCAACCTGATGCGACAAAAGATTGGCATGGTCTTTCAGCACTTTGCCCTGTTCAAGCACCTGCGGGCGATCGACAACGTAGCCCTGGGTTTGCTCCGGGTAAAAGGCTTGAACCGTACTGATGCTTATGCTGTTGCCAGAAAGAATTTGCTGAAAGTAGGTATGCAGGATCATGGCGATAAATATCCTGCCCAGCTTTCCGGAGGACAGCAACAGCGCATCGGAATCGCCAGAGCTCTGGCGATGGATCCTCTGCTCATGCTTTTTGACGAGCCCACATCGGCTCTTGATCCTGAACTCATCGGGGAAGTCCTGATGGTGATGCAAAACCTTGCCAAAGATGGTATGACCATGGTCTGCGTGACCCACGAAATGGGCTTTGCCAAGAGCGTTGCCAATGAAATCATCTTCATGGAAGGCGGACACATTCTGGAATCAGCGCCACCCCAGGTGATGTTCAACAATCCCCAAAACGAACGTACCCGCAGCTTCCTGCACAAGATAGCGGAGCTTTACGGAGAGAGCTTGTGAGTTTCTTTCAGGTCTTGCCCAGATACTTGCCCGATCTGGCCTATGGCATGTGGCTCACCATAGCCCTTACCTTTATAGCTGCCATCCTGGGCTTTATCCTCTCCATCCCTTTAGTTCTGGGTATCCTCTATACCAAAGGTATCGTCAGGATGCTATCCCGACTATTTATCACCCTGGTGCGCGGCACACCGCTTTTGGTACAGCTTTTCTTCATCTACTATGGAATCCCTGCCCTGGGCATCAGGATTGTGCCCTTCACGGCGGCATTGATTGGCTTCATTCTGAATTCTGCCGCTTATCAGGCTGAATATCTCAAGGGTGGATTCATGGCGATCACGGCCGAGCAGATGGAAGCAGGCTATTCTATCGGCCTGGGCAAATGGCAGGTGATCCGGGAGATCATCTTCCCCCAAGCCTTCCGCTTTGCCATTCCAGCACTTTCAAACGAGATCATCTATCTGGTGAAATACACTTCCGTGGCCTATGTGATCCAGGTGCCTGAGCTGCTTTCCCAGGCGAAATTCTTTGCCAGCGATACCTTCTTCCACCTGGAGATTTACTTCCTGATCGGAGTGGTGTATTTGCTCTTGATCTGGATCGTCAGCAAACTCAGCGACAATCTGGAGCGCAAGCTCTATATCCCCGGCTTTGACGTCTCGCATCTGAGATAAGCACTGGCTGTTTCAGCCCACCACCCCTTTTGTATGGGGCGCTGCCCCATGCCCCGATTAAACAACGGTCTCTCTTAATTCACAACTTGTTTCACCCTTCCACTCTTCCACTTTTCCACTAGCTTGTTTATGTTGTGTTTACCTTATGATCACCTCGAGATCACCTCGAGTACTCGAGGTGATCTCGAGGTGATCCTGAGTTGAAACTGCCTTCTGGAAGACAGTACCAATCAAGTGCTTTTTTTGATTTCGCTTGACACTACTCCAGAGCGTAAAATCTTGGCATTCTGTAAAAAAACCGTACAAGGAGAATTGATGAAGACCCTTACCCCAAGTCCTGGCGATATCCAGCAAGCCTGGTACGTCGTAGACGCAACGGGTCAACCTCTGGGACGGTTATCCACAAAGATAGCCACCATCCTGCGTGGCAAAAACAAGCCTTATTATGCGCCCAATCTCGATACTGGAGATTACGTAGTGGTGATCAACGCCGAAAAGGTGCGCGTAACTGGACTGAAAGCCTTGCAAAAGGTGTATAAGACCTTTAGTGGATACCCCAGCGGATTGAAAGAAATCCCGTATGCCAAAATTTTGGAAGAGCATCCAGAACGGATCATCGAGCATGCCGTCAAAGGCATGATGCCGAAGAATACTCTGGGACGCGCAATGATGAAAAAACTAAAAGTTTACACAGGCACCGAGCATCCTCATGCTGCCCAGAAACCTGTGGAACTGAGCCTGTAAGGAGACAAACAAGGTATGCAAAACTTTGATGCCGTAGGAAGAAGAAAGAATGCCACTGCCCGGGTTCGTTTGACCCCTGGTACCGGCAAGCGCATCATCAACAAGGTTCACATGAAGAAATACCTGCAACGCGAAACCCTCGAGATGGTTGTGGAGCAGCCTCTGCAAACTGTCGGTTTATCCGAGAATTTCGACGTGTACGTAAATGTCGCCGGTGGTGGCCTCAGCGGCCAGGCTGGAGCCATTCGTCATGGCATTTCCCGTGCCCTTGTGGAATACGATGAGAAGCTCAGACCCCTGCTCAAAACCCGCGGATTCCTCACACGTGACCCCCGTATGGTGGAACGTAAGAAATCCGGTCGTCCGAAAGCCAGAAAGAGATTCCAGTTCTCCAAGCGTTAATCGATGGGTTTTGGGGAAGCTTGCCTTCCCCTTTGGACCAGACACAAATGCTGAACTATCTTTTATCTGACCACCTACCTGGCCTAACAGCCAAAATAACCCACTCAGCCGAGTTGCGAGGCGGTGAGGGGAAAGCCCCTCTGAATCGCTTATATCCCTGGGTGGAAATCTTAACCGTAGAATAGGAGAATAAATGTCCGTAGTTTCTATGAAACAACTGCTTGAAGCCGGTGTCCATTTCGGGCATCAGACCTTCAAATGGAATCCCAAGATGAGAAAGTATATCTTCATCAAACGCAATGGGATTCACATCATCGACCTCAAACAAACAGTCGATGCCATCAATGAAGCCTATCAGTTTATGAAAGAAGTGGCGAGCCGTCATGAGTATATCCTCTTTGTAGGAACCAAAAAACAGGCTCAAAGCGCGATCAAAGAAGCTGCTGAAAAGGCTGGAGTATTTTACGTGAACCAGCGTTGGTACGGCGGAATGCTTACCAATATGTCCACTATCCGTCAAAGCATCGAAAAGATGAAGTACTTTGAAGAAATCGTTGCCAATGGCACCATCTCCAGCTACACTAAGCTGGAAGCCCAAAAGATGCAACGTGCCCATGACAAGATTGAATTCTCCCTGGGCGGAATCCGTGATATGGACGCCAAACCTGGCTGCCTCTTTGTGGTCGATACCGAACACGAAGATATCGCCATCCACGAAGCCCGCATCCTGGGTATCCCGATCATCGCTATGGTGGATACCAATTGCGATCCCGATCTGGTGGATTATGTGATTCCTTCAAACGACGACGCCACCCGCGCCATTGCCCTGATCTCTGATATCATGGCCAATGCTGTGCTGGAAGGCAAAGGAATCGCTACTGAAGGCGCTGACGTCGGCTCGGCCGACGAAGTAACCGAAGAAGAACCCGAAGAGGAAGTAAAAGTAGAATTCGAAGTCCCTGAACTAGCCGCAACCGAACAGGAATAACTCATTTATTGCGCCTGTTCGTATCATGGACAGGCGCAAAACCCTATATATAACCATATTTTTCTAAACCCTAAAGGAGAACACAATGGCAGAGATTACCGCAACCATGGTAAAAGAACTGCGTGAGAGAACTGGAGTAGGCATGATGGAGTGCCGTAAAGCTCTGGTGGAGACCGATGGCAATATGGATGCCGCCATCAAATACCTGCGCGAGCGGGGAATATCAAAGGCCGAGGCCAAAAGCCTGCGCGATACCAAAGAAGGCATCATTTTTTCATACATTCATTTCAACGGCAAGATTGGCGTGTTGCTTGAGCTGAACTGCGAATCAGACTTCGTAGCCCGTACCGATGAATTCAAAGCTCTGGCCGAAGAGATCGCCCTGCAGATTGCTGCTACCAATCCTCTCGCCATTACTGCCGAGCAGATCGATCCCGCTATTATCGAGCGTGAGAGAGAAATCGCTTACAACAAAGCTGTCAATGATGGCAAGAAAGCCGATATCATCGACAAAATCGTTGATGGCAACATAAAGAAATATTGCAGCGAACATGCGCTCATGGAGCAAGGCACGATCAGTGATGAGAAGATCACTATCAAAGAACTGCTCACCAATGCTATTGCCAGAACTGGCGAGAACATTCAGATTGCCCGTTTTGTCCGCTACGCCTTGGGTGAATAAGCCCACAATACAGGGAGAATAGCTTGTATAAGCCAGAACAGATCCAGAGCCTGATGCTCAAGCTGAGTGGGGAAATCCTCGCCGGTAAAAGCGGATTTGGCTATGATGACGAGATCTGTGACCAACTCACTGATGAGATTATCACAGTAAAAGAGCTGGGTTACAGCATCGCCATCGTCCTGGGTGGCGGAAACATCTTCCGGGGAGGAAGCTGGAAAAACCAGAGCCTTTCCCGCGTGACCCTGGACAATATCGGGATGCTGGCGACCATCCAGAATGCCCTTTATCTCAGTGAAATCCTGACCCAAAAGGGATATGAAGCCGAAGTCTTTTCCAGCTTCATCCTGGATAAGGTTGCCCGTCATTACAGTGCTCCGAAAGTACAGAAAGCGATGAACGAAGGGAAAATCTGCTTCCTCTCAGGAGGTACAGGAAACCCTTATTTCACCACCGACACTGCTGCGGTATTGAGAGCCATCGAGCTCAAGCTGGATATTGTTTTCAAAGCCACCAAAGTGGATGGTATCTACACCGCCGATCCGGTGAAAGACCCCAGTGCCCGGTTCATCAAAGACGTCTGCTTTCAGCAGTGTCTGGAGCAGCGTCTGGGAGTGATGGATCTCACTGCTTTTTCATTGGCAGCGGACAACCAGATGCCGATCAAGATATTCAATATCAGCACCGCCGGAAACCTGAAGAAAGCAGTTCTGGATACTGATACAGGCTCCTACATTCACCCCTGAACAAGAGGTAAACCATGCAAAACTTGAAAGACAGTACCAGGGAGAAGATGCAGAAATCTTTTGATTCGCTCTTGCATCAATACTCAAAAGTGCGCACCGGACGTGCCAGTGCCTCGATCCTGGATGATATCAGGATCAATTATTATGGCCAGCCCACACCGGTGAAGCAGCTCTGCAACATCTCCATACCCGAACCACGCACCATCATCGTGCAGCCCTGGGACAAGACCACTCTGGCCGAGATTGAAAAGGCCATCCTGGGCGCAAATATCGGGATCACTCCCGAAAACGATGGCAACGTGATTCGCCTGCCCTTCCAACCTCTTACTGAGGACAAGCGCAAGGACATCGTTAAAAACCTGAAGAAACTGGCTGAGGACACCCGTGTGGCGATCCGCAACATCCGCCGTGATGCCAATGAAGCCGGCAAGAAGATGAAAAAAGACAGCGAAATCAGCGAAGACGATGAAAAGAAGCTCCTCAAAGAGGTTCAGGATATTACCGACGAGTGGATCAAAAAGATCGACGACGTGGAAAAAGCCAAAGAAAAGGAAATCATGGAAGTATAAACTACCCTGATTCCAGATCATAACACCGGTCTCTACTGTACTGTGGAGACCGGTTTTTATTATTGGTATATTTCTAACCTATGGCAACACCATAATTTTCCCAGTAATGCTGTTATCCCCCATTTTAGCCCGATACAGGTAAACTCCAGGCGCACAAGACCTGCCACGGTCGTCTTTGGTGTCCCATTGAATCAAGTGCATACTATCACGGGTAGAGCCTGTCAAGCTGCGTACTTGCTGCCCCTTAAGGTTGTAGATATCCACAGTGGCAAGACCGGGATGATCGCCATAAATCTTGATCTCACACTGATCCAGCACAGGATTGGGATACAGCTTTACTTGCAGCGCAGCCGGAACCGCCACCTCAGGCTCAATATCTGTGGTGGTTGGAAGGATATGGAAGGTGATTTTGGGCATGTAGCCTACATGCTGAGTGGGAGTGGCAGCAGGTGGATTGAAGACCGAGAAGGTCAGATTGTCGCTCCACACCAGCCTGGAGCGCAGCGAATCTGCTGCTTGCACCTGAAACAGCTCTGCACCAAACTGATAGGATGAATGAATCCGGCGCCGAATGACCATCCCCAGATTCACAATTCCAGGGTAGTATATTGCTGTGGAAAAGGGGATATAAACTTCATTTGTTCCGGCCGGAAAATCCACCAACGCCATATTCACTGGAATCAAATCATTACCGTTGATCCATCCGCCAGCGAGGTTATCGGGCACGGGTCGGGCCAGATATATTTCAATCTGCTGATTGAGAAAAGGCTGGGAAAACTCATGCGTGTAGAGTGTAATCCCGGAGATATTCCCGGCTGTAAACTGCAGTTCCTGGGGTGTAAACATACATTCATACAGTGATGTGCGCCAGTAGAAATCAATGGGAATCCGGGCCAATTGATCCCCTGCCCCGATAGTTATTGGGATCGTTCCGGATATAACTACCGTCTGGGGAGCGCCTACGGGATAGTAATTGCCTTCATCATCCGTGGCGTTCCAATAGGCTTGAACCACGTGGGGGCCTGCACTGAGCGGTTCGGTATGTATGAAATGCTCTGTATAAGTAGCCCCAGGGAGCAGAGAAAAGGGGGTGACCACCGGCAGCAAAATCCCCTGATAAGAGACACCATCGATGGCATAGAAGCAGATGGGGCTGGAGCCAAACACGTATTCAAAGGTTTGATTGCCCGTGTTTGTGACGTTCAGATGCATAGTGATTACATAGCCTTGCACCTGATCGATCACGAGCTCACCGGAAAGCATGGGTTGAGCGTATAGCGAGGCAATGCCGGACAAACAGCAAAAAAGGACGACAAAAGTGATAATCTTGCTCATACAAAACTCCTTCAGGTCTCTCAGAAATAAAGCAATTTTTATTCCTTGCTGCATGATATTTAAGGCTTTGCGTTTCTAGACTGGCAGATACCCCCCCCTGAACTTGAGCTTTCTCCACTTGCTTGTTTAAGTAGTGTTTACCTCAGGATCACCTCGAGATCACCTCGAGTACTCGAGGTGATCTCGAAGGGAAGACGAAGTAAAACTGAGTTACACAAGGCATTAGGAATTGAGTTTTACTTGGCTTGGATCAGCAAAAAAAGCAAGCGAAAAAAAGCCTGAGAAACTTCGTAAGTCTCTCAGGCTGTGCGATAAAGACCGAATGGATCTCGACGTTTAGAAAAGAATCTTGCTCTTCATGGATAATAGATTACCGTTTTATTAGTAATCAGCTTTAATCTCGAAAAATGCTTTTGCTTCAGTCGCATCCAGCACCAGGCTGGTGGCGTTTGTGCTGTCGAAAAGTGAGTATTCCCCGTAAGGATCGGAAGCTTTATATATGCGGTATAAGGTGGCGCCCGGAACTGCATTCCATTGAAGCTTGATTTGATCATTTACGGGGGTTTTTGTTACCAAAACTTCCGGAGGATCAAGCACGGGATGATCCGGGATCCCAACCCAGAAGTTGTTTATCATGAAGTCGTTGTCTGCATTCAAATCTATTGATCCGGCATAGATTGCAATCCTGATACGGCCGGTATGATTGGCCAGGGAAATCCTCAGTCTTTGCCCGGTTTTGGGGATGTTGTTCAGTTCATAATCCGAACCAGCGTTGTCCCAAAGCTTCTCGAGGTCGGCCATAGACCATGTATAACCATTTCCAATCAGCACGGCAAATCTATCATCAATGCCATTTGTGGCTGGAGGTGTACCCTGGGGTGTTTGACCTGATTTCAAGAGGGCTGCGTCAAATTCCACCACATAGTTTTGATCAGGAATAATGAACATGGGCGAGACCAGATACCCACCCAAAGAACTCCAAAGATTCAAGCGGGCAGCCTTATCTGTTCCGGAGATATTCAACCAGTCATCCTGAACCCATGTAGTGGATCCAGGAATGGTAAAGACAATGGGATCCGAGAGGTTACCCTTCCAGTTTTCCCAATTTGGTGGCAGGAAAGCCGCATCAAAGGACTCGGTATGAGGAAATTCTATGATTGCTGGATCGGCAAGAGTGGTAAAGCTCCACATCGGACACGCCACAGCACTGCCGTTGTCACTGAAGGGTACTATTCTCCAGAAGTATTCAGTTCCATAGTCCAGAAACTCATCAGGAAAAAAGCGGTTATCATCCAGAACCAGACCCGAAGCTATATAGGTGGTGGGATTATCTTTCCAAAGCCAGAGTCTGTAGCCAGTAGGAGAACCACCTGTATGGTTCCATCTCAGCGCTGTGGCAATGGGCACATCAATGGCTTCTGATGCTGGAAGCAATGCTTGAGCTGGCGTGGGTGGATCGAGAGTAGGAGTGGCAAACCAGATGTTGGGTCTGTTTCTGTATCTGGTTCCATTCGTGGTGGGAAAAGTAGAGCCACTTTTATACACGCAAGTATAAAGACCATTTGATGTATAGCGGAATTTTGGATATCCTGAAGTGTAACTACCATTCCGGTTTTCCCAGAGCATTTCCAAGCCCCAGTTTGAATTGTAGTTAAATGGAGTATCCAGAATTATCTCCACCCATCCCGGGCCATACCATCTTACGGGGCCGTCATACACCAGAGTAAAGCCTGAAGTGGGATAACCTTCAGTTCCTGAGGCATATTGGGCATCGTATCCAGCTTTCATGTACACTTTTTGGTTGGCGAGAGTGTAATCATTGCATGCATTACCTACTTCAAACAGGATCCTCGTAATCTGTTGCGAAGTAGTCAATCCTGCAGCTTGCAGGTCAGACCACGAGAACAGGAATTTACTCCAGCTGTAGTTGGCATTCCCGGTGAGTGGAACATAGTTTTGGGTACTGGTCTCATTCCCGATTTGGTAGTCCCCTGCGAGCAGGGAACTACAAATCAGGATGAGGGAGAAACATAGGATTAGAGTTTTGGGCATACATCCTCCCTTACTTTATTAGGGTTATTCTCTTCGTAGAGCGGGCAGCGCCGGATTCCATGCGCAAGTGATAGATCCCGCTGGCCAATTTATCACCTTTGTTATCGGTACCATCCCACTCAATCAGATGATTGCCGGGGTTTTTGGTTTCCGAAACCAGTTGTTTTACTTTCTGACCCTTCAGGTTGTATATGGCAAGGCTCACAGGTTCTTTCCCGGCCACATTGTAACGAATGGATGTGCTGGCATTGAATGGATTGGGATACACCCTGTCCAGGCCAGTAAGAATCTCAGGGGCATGGTTTTGCTCTGCTGAGACAGGAAGCAGACCGAACCAGTCCATAAGGTCGTGCATCCACTCGTACCTGTCCGCAGGACTGGTAAGCTGAGAGAAATCAAAGCTGAAATACAGGGTGCGATAGATCGGCAATTCCAGTGAAGTAGCACATACCCCATGATAAAGGTATGCCTGGCCACCTATTGGACCATCTTCAAAAGCAAAGATGTATTGAGACCCGATCTCGGGATATTGAACTACATCCCAATAGGTATCTGTGGCATCGCTTTGGGGGAAGATGCAATCAGGGCTATTGGCATACACTGCATATTCCTGTTGAGGTGTCCCTACAGGAGAATTGGGCAGACACAGGATTGTGCCATGCTCATAGTTCAAGCTATTGGGACCAGCCAGTCCATTGGTACCGCCACCCAATCCGGTAGCTATATAGTGGGTGCGGAAGTAACCAACCATCAGCTTGCGTACGGGATGATTGTTGGGCAGTGCATGCGAATTTGCAGCCCATCCATCCGAGGCGAACCAAAGGTTTTTGGGGTTAGTTATTGTACCAGAATCCAGATAGTTCATGATGGCAGTGGCCAGGGTCTGGGCTTTGTCTCCCTGACCTCCGGTATTGGCATAGACCAGGATCCCCTTGTATTCACCAGGAAAAGCGTATTGATCAAATTCTTCCCAGTTGTAGGTATCATAGGCGATGTTAAGCTGGGTCAGCAGTCCCTCATACACTGGCAGTTCAATGCGCTGATAATCCTGTGTACCACTATAAGCAATCAGCACTTGTGCATTATCGGTGGGCAGAATCTTGAAACTATAGCTACTGGCAGCTCCACCGGTTGGCAGCAAGGCTGTATTGGACTCAGCGTCGGTAGCTGAGAAGTAGTATTGGATAGTAGCGCCCAAAGGCAGGGCACTCAGTTCAAAGAAGTAGTCATTACCCTCATTGTATGTAGGGTTGATGCCTTGCCAGCCGCTTCCGCTATTGTAGTGCAAGGTCTTGCTGGTAAGCGGAGAGAGATCGATGATCGTAGCTTTGAGAGTGGCTGTCTGCAAGAAAGTATTGCCCACAGGTTTGTGAGTAATGATCGGTGCTTGGGTATCTTCACCGCTGTAAAACAGGATGGCAAGGTTATCATGCAAGAGGTTGCCCGCAGGCTCCACTCCCAGGTAGGTGTTGTTTTGAACAAGCTCACGCAGATAAGGCAATCCTGCATTGGCAGCTTCATTCTGGATGGCAACTGTGGCTGAGGCACCGTTGTTGTGGGGAACTACTGATCCAGATTGACCTGTGGCCACAGTATGATACTGCATCTTGATCTCACCATTCTCATAGAGGATTACCTGAAACTTGAGCTGGGGACTGCCTCCCGAGCCTGCCAGATAGCGCAGGTTGTGCCATTGGATCACAGTATATCTATCCGGAGAACTGCCAAAGCTCTGAAAATACACATCTCCAATACCCTGATCGGCATACAGATCATCCCAATAGACAGCAATCAAGGCAGGCATCTGGGCATAACCAGGAATGGGATACATATAGTTGAACATATTACCGTCATTGCCCCAGCCTTGAGATGGATAAGCATTGTACCAGTTGTTGGGAGCCAGCAGGATCTCGCCATTGATATCTACATGAGCGGTGGTATAGACATTGCCATAGAAGGGAAAAGGGAAGCCCAGGGGAATGGGTTCGCTGAAGTTATCATCTCCGTTCCAGGAATTGACCTGATACATTACTGAAGATGTACCGGTCTGGCTGATGTCGATCCAATCAAACTCCGGTCCCAGGGGATTGTTGCTGTCCAGAAACCGGTATCCAAAGGTATCAGGTCCACCTTCGGTAATACGATTGATGATCTGAGTTTGCACCGTCATGGTGTTGTTGGCCAGGACATCATCTTCCCGGAGGATCTCAAAGACCAGATTCATGACCCCTTCGCTACTGCCTGTAAAGGTATCTGTAAAGCTTACCTCAGCGATTTCACCCGACTGCATAAGAAGATTGATCAGAGTGTTCATGCTTTGCAGAGGAGTACCATCATCGCTGACAACTGCACAATACAACTGAACCTGATCATTGAAGATATTGAGACCATTGTTCTGGATTGATATCGCTGGAGTAAAGGGCATGTTTAGATACTCCACCGGACGTGGAGATTGAACAGAGTGCAGTGCCAGATCTATCAAGGGTGGAGGAAGCACTTCGACACTGATATTGTCACTGGCAGTAAGGCCATTACTGCCATCCGTAAGCGTAAATGTGAGTACTTCGCTACCACTAAACCCAGGCGAGGAGAACTCCACTGAAAGCCCCGTTATGCTTACACTTACATGCTGGGGAGGGGCTACGCTCAAGCTGGCTGTCTGAAGATCAGTACATACTATATGCTCAGCAAAATCCAGACTTATACTATCGCCCTGATAGAAGCTAATCTCATCAGGAAGGTTGAGCTCGGGGATTACATTCAGATTTTGCCCCACTTTCACATCATCGATAATGATCCCATAAGTGCTACACTGCCAGAAGAATCCCAGACGGATGTTTTGTCCGGCAAACTGGCTCAAGCTGATGCTCACAGTTCGATAAGTGGTGGTAAGCCCCTGCAGATTTGCCAGTTGATGGGTGAAGTTCGAAGGTTGTGCCCCGGTAGTGGAAGCGTATACTTTCAGGTTTTCGGTGCTTACCCAACTCCTGGTGTGGAAGATCAAAGAATCACCAGCCACGATGCTAAGCTGGGGTGTGATCAGCCAATCGGCATTCTGATTCGGCAGATAGTTGTCACAAATCACCATCCTCGTGCCACTATGGGCATAAGTAGCACTCTGATAGTTGCGCCAGGTCATGCCATCTCCGTCATCCACGAAGCTCCAACCAGCCGGTAATGTTGTGATTCCTTCAAAACCCTCATCGATATGCCATTGGGCATGCATAAGCCCGATCAGGCACATAAACAGGATTGCGATATAAGCGTGTTTCATTGTAAACCTCTCAATCAAATGTGATGTGTGGTTTTTCAATCTGGACAAACCACTCACAGGTTCCGGCTACATCCCCGCCCAGGCTGCGGTTTTCGCCCCAATACAGGGTCAGTAGTCCATTCGTTTTATGTTTGTAGGAAGTATCGATATTCCCCAAACTGATGTTCTTATTGGTTCCCATACACACGAGGGCCACCTTGCGGCCATCGATTCCACCCGCGGCAAGAGCTTTGGCAATCAGGCGCTCACCCTCATCAGCGCTGAAACTCGTGATTTCATTGTTTTCGATCTGCAATACCGGATTTGTAATCATTTCTCCAAAAGCATAAGCGCTATCACCCTTGATCGTGCCATTCATGCTGAACGGCTTGGGAACCAGCAGGATTTCTCCCCCAGGATAATTGATCACAGGGCTTTGATATTTGCCACAGCCAAAGCTGCCACATTCGGCCCAAAGCTTACCAAACTGGAACCTCAGATAAGCCTCATCTCCGCTTTTCAAGGTAAGATACTCACGATTTTCCCACTGCTCACACACCTTGATGGTATTGGCAGCAAGCTCACTGTAATCGATATCCAGGGCTTTCCAAAACTGCAGTTCGCTTTCGATCACGTGCTCACTGAGGGTATCATTTAACAAGCCCGGCATCACAGCAATCCTGATTCCCTTTTCCTGAATGATCTGATGGCTACGGGCAAAATGGTATTGACGTAGCTTGAATTTCTCTTTGTCCTCCAGCTTCAAATGCCGGGATTCGCCATTTAGATTCAAATACACATCGTGAGCTTTCAACAACCGGTTGAAATGCTGGTAATCTGCATTGAATGCGGCCAGAGAATATTCCTCATTACGTGCCCTCAGCATATCCACATCTTGATAAAGCAGAGTGGTTCTGATGTTCATCCGACCGGCTTCTTTAACAATATGCTCGACCAGAGGAAGGTTGTAGCGCCCGGTGACAATCATCAGCTTCTGGCGTGGTTTCAGCTTCAGGGAGTCTTTGAGGATTTTGGCTGCTATATGCGACAGATTCAGATGATACTCACCTTCGAGGATGTTGGTAATTACTTCGCGGGAATTGATCAGGCTATCGCCCAGATGTTCTCCCAGAGAGAAATCCAGCACATAGTTTTTAGCGGTAGCCCGATAATATACTTCTTTGCCGTTGTTCCCTTCATCATCAGTCACTTCGATCAGGTTTTCCTCCATGAGTTTCAGAAGATTGTAATGAATCTTCTGCTTACTGGTATCAAATATACTGGCCAATTGCTGACAGGTCGCTGCACCACGGATGAGCTCAATCAGCATTTTATACTTGAGTTCATTCCCTAGTTCTTTGATCTGCGAGTGCTTGGTGATAAGCTGCAAGTTTTTTATCATATTTTCCTCTTTCTGGCTTAGGCCTAGACGCTGGATAGAATTTCCAGATGATCTAAGATCCACGGTATATCCTTTATTATATAAGCATTAAGACTCATGGCACGAAATAAACAGCTCCCTATTATGTGTCAAGATTTTTTTGACTATTCTCCAGGAACGTGATTATCAGACTCACAGTAAAAATTGATCAGCGCAATACCTCATGAACCCCAGGTAAGTCATCTCTTACCAAAGCTCTACAGCCCGACTCCAGATACTCATATCCTGTACTTTCGATGGCGATTTGTTGATGCCCTGCCAGGGCATTTACAGTTAGTTCATAAGCTTGGTTTTTACTCACCTTCACCTCGAGATCACCTCGAGTACTCGAGGTGATCTCGAGGTGATCCTGTAATAAACTCCACTTGGACTGTCGAGCTGGCAATTGGCTTGTTTAAAAATGCCCTGCTTGTAATGAGCACAAGAACAATTCTGAACACAGAAAAACAGCTTGACATCTTATTGGTGATATTATTACAAGTATTATAATAAGAGATGGTAAAGGAATTTTGTTAGTCTATGCTTGTTTCTATTGATTACTTAGTGTTTGTAATCCCAATGGTTGGACTTTGCTCAAGCCCTAAAGGGATCATGTGAAGTATAGAAGTGCCTCTTTCCACAGCTTGACAGCACAAAAGATTATTCCACTCTTAGTATGAAAATCCTATTGCACTATCGAAATAATTCAGGCTTGTTTAAGGAACATCCACACTGGGTTGTTCAGAGATGATTATAAATTGAGCGTTTGGAGAGACTATGCGTAGCATTGTGTACACGATTTTCTTGTTGGCAATTGTTTCATTACTTGGAGCTACTACCTTGGTTGATACTGGGGCTGGCATAACGCCACTAAGCCATGGAGCATCAGCATGGGGAGACTATGATAACGATGGAGATCTGGATATTATAATGACAGGTCTGGATCCATCTGGAACACGCACAACAAAACTGTATCGAAACGATAACGGGGTATTCACAGACATTGTTCATAGCATTCCCGGCGTAGAGCGCGGATCAGTATCCTGGAGAGATTATGATGGCGATGGTGACATCGATTTATTGATCACTGGAAGGGCTACAAGTGGATTGATCGCCAGGATTTATCGAAACGACAATGGGGAATTCGTTGATATTGTTGCTGGTCTTACAGGTGTCTACAACTCATCTGCGGCATGGGGAGATTTTGATAACGATGGAGATTTGGATATTGCCCTGTGTGGGGCCAGCAGCACGAGCTCTCCATTCAGTCCTGTAACTATCGTATATACAAATACGAATGGCGTTTTTTCAGCCACAAGTAATCTTACTGGAGTGTACTTGGGCTCCATAGCCTGGGTTGATATCGACAATGATGCTGATCTTGATTTGGTTTTTAATGGTGCTACGGTACCATCTCCATACGATCCGGTTTTCAAGCTGTTTCTCAATACAAATGGGGTTCTGGCTGAATCCGCGACATCAGTTCCTGGTGGGTACAATGTCTCAATGGATTGGGCTGATTATGATAATGATGGCTTCCTGGATCTATTGTACTCAGGAATGATTCAGGATAGTCGTTCCACAAAGCTCTACAGAAACGACAATGGTATTCTTAGTGATTCAGGTAAAGTTTTCACAGGGTTAAATCTCGCTTACGTATGCTGGGCAGATATAGATAATAATGGGGATGTTGACATTATTACAACGGGCAATGCTGCATCAGGACCTCTAACAAGAATATACTCTAATGAAAATGGAACTTTCAGCATCATAGCTACTGATGTGATAAGTGTTCATTATGCTTGGGTGTCTGCTGCTGATTATGATAATGATGGAGATTTGGACTTGCTGCTTCTGGGAGCATCAAATCTATCTGGAACTACGAGGGTTAGCAAGATATATCGTAATGATGATACGCCACTGAACAATCCGCCGACCAGTCCATCAAATCTGAGGAGATATGTAAGCGGCACATATACGATATTTCAATGGGATCCTGCCGAAGACGATAATAACAGCAACCTGAGTTATTCACTCAGGATTGGTACCAGTCCCGGAGCCAACAATGTCATGGCTGGAATGTCTGATTCCTCTGGAGCGAGAAAAATTGCAAAGCCAGGATATGCTAACAGCAACCTGACCTGGAAGATTAAGAACACAACTCTTAGTACAACAAATAATTACTACTGGTCTGTTCAGGCTATTGATGGAGCATACAAGGGGTCACCTTTTGCCCCGGAATCTGTCATAAAACCAATCAATGTTACTTCCCCAAACGGAGGTGAAATCTGGAGTGCAAGTGAAACCAGGACAGTACACTGGTCTAGAAACCCCAATGTAAGTAATGTCAATATTTACATCTCAAGTGACAACGGCAATACGTGGATACTACTAAATGAAAGTGTGGTTTCGGCGTCATTGGGAAGCTATTCTTTTGTAGTCCCCGCTCTGGTCTCTTCCCAATGTCTGATCAAGGTTGTGTCGTCTGCCAATTCTGCACTTTTCGATGTTTCTGATTCAGTATTCACTATCGTCTCCGGCGTGGCAAACTATGTTAGAATCCTGTCTCCCAATACTTCTGGATTGACCCTCCTTGCTGGCAGACAAGTCAATATCACCTGGGAGCAAACTGGGGTAGAGGATATAAAAATTGAGTTGACTAGCGATCATGGACAATCTTGGACTATTATTACTGAATCATATCCAGCAGCTTCAGGTACTTATGCCTGGACTGTTCCAGACTTTTTAAGCCTGGCAAGCTTTATCAGGGTCACTGATGCAGCAAACCCTTTGGTGTATGACTGGAATGACTTTTCTTTCAAAATGTACAGGCTAACCATCCTGGCCCCCAATGGAGGCGAAGTTTTTAAACGAGGACGAACTACCACCATCACATGGACAACCAACTACCCCGGTAACTTCCGACTCCAATATAGCGCCAATAATGGCTCAACATGGACTACCATAGTAAGCAGTATTGCGGGATCTAATCAAACCTACGATTGGGCGATTTTCTCTTCTTCCTCTCCCGGTGATCAGTATCTGATTAAAATGTACTCATTGACAGATGCTGCTGTTTTTGATACATCAGATGGAAATTTTACTGTCGTTTCATTGTCGGTTACATACCCTTCCATAGCGGATTTGAGGCTGCAAGCTGGCAAAGAATATGCTATAACCTGGAGCCAGGGTGCTGTGACTACAAATGTCTGTCTTGAATACACAACTGATGGCACAAATTTTACTCTGATCAATAATGCCATTCCTCCCTCACCAGGTTCTTACACATGGCTCGTTCCTGAGATCCTGTCATCATCGTGTAAAATACGAATCTCTCTTGCTGATTATCCTTCAATTGACGATCTAAGTGACAATTTCTTTACTATATGTAAGCTCCAGCTCACAAGCCCCAATGGTGGAGAAACTCTTACTTCCGGGACCACTCATGTGATTCGCTGGGCTCAAAGCAGTATCACAAATGTACGCCTGGATTATTCTACCAATGGTGGATCTACATGGACGACAATTGTTACAAGCACTCCAGCGTCGGCACTATCTTATTCATGGACAGTGCCAAGCCTGATATCGTACAATTGTCTGATTCGCATCCGTGATACCGCTGTTACAGAGATTAGTGATTTCAGCGATTCGATCTTTACGATCAGAACGCCAATAATCGTGACAACCCCTAATGGCGGTGAAAACATGACGGTTGGAAGTCCCTACAATATAAGCTGGACAACAAGCGGTGATGTTCCCTTTATTCTGATAGATTACTCGATCAATAATGGCTCCACCTGGCTACCAGTAGTTTCATCTGCCTATCCCGCTACCACGGGAACGTATCAGTGGATCGTGCCCAATACTCCTTCGAACAATTGCCTGGTGAAAGTGAAGAAATCTACAGATAATGCAATTTTTGATGTTTCAGATGGAACATTTATTATCACTCCTACTATCTATCCTCCCACCCCAGATTTCACTTCAGATGTAGTCGAGGGACTGGTACCCTTGACTGTTCAATTCACTGATCTGTCTATTGCTGGATCGGGAGTATTGAACCAATGGAATTGGGATTTTGGCGATGGATCCTTCTCCCAATTACAAAACCCTCAGCACATATATCAAGAAGCGGGAGTATTTTCTGTATCGCTTGCTGTATCAAATTCTCATGACTCCACGAGAACAGTGATTAAAAACAACTACATCACGGCAAATTCAAACCTGCCCGTGATAGCTTTGTTGACTCCCACCGAAATGGATTTTGGCAACAAGAACATCGGCGAATACACTTCATGGATGGAAGTGCAACTTCAGAATATTGGTTCAATCCCATTAGATATAGAGGATCTATACCTAGGTGGAGACAATGGGTTTGCCTACCAAAGAGCATCTGAATTTACAGAAATAAATCCAGGGGAGATCGATACCATACTCGTTAGATTCAAACCCAAGTTCCTGGGTGCCGTGGAAGATGTTCTTACCATACAAAACAGTTCCGGAAACTGGCCAGTGATTACGATCACACTTACTGGCGCTGGGCTCGCTTTGTTGGTACCTACTCAATATAGCACAATCCAAGCGGCCATTGACGCAGCCAATAGTGGAAATTGTATTCTGGTAGATGATGGGGTATATTACGAGAATCTTCAAATCGTAGGCAAGGAAGTAATCCTGGCTAGCAGATACTATGCAGATGGTGATACATTACACATCTACAATACGATCATTGATGGCAGTCAGGTAAGAAATCCTGATCAGGCAAGTGTAATCGCTATACTTCCTGGCAATAACCCCTATCAGTCTCCGCATATCATCGGATTAACCATACGCAACGGTAGAGGTTGGTTGAAGAATGAAATCGTAGGGAGCTCAATCGTACAAAAACGTGTAGGTGGTGGTATATACATACAACAATCCAATCCCATCTTTACTGCAAACCGGGTAATAGACAACCAAGCCGATGATGAAGGTGGTGGAAGCTACGCTTTCCAGAGCTCTCCAAACTTTGGTGGAGCAGTTATCGGCCGAGATAACAATCCGGGTGATAATGTGTTTCTGCGCAACACATCAGACCTAGGCAAAGACCTGTATATCAATGCTACACATACTCGTGATGAGATCAAGGCAGAAAACTGCAAATTTGAGGTCTTCGCCTCAGTAGATACCACTCTTTCCACCTATTGGGCTACTACGACAAATCCTGTTTCATATCAAGGTGGTATTGGTAACCGCGATGCTATCAATTCTGACATTTACGTAGCAACCAATGGGAACAACGAAACCAATACTGGTTTGTCTCCAGACAGCCCGTTTAAGTCCATAGATTATGCCCTTAGTCTTGCTTATGGAACTGCCGAGAATCCAATCACTGTCCATGTAGCCTCAGGAATTTACTCAGCCGATTTTACGGGGGAACGCTTCCCCTTACAAATGGTCGATTGGGTCTCTTTGAAAGGGGAAGGCATTGAAAACACAGTGATAGACGCTGGTGCCAGTTCTGTAAACCCCACCAGAATAATCACCTGTGACAATGTAGTTGGTGTATCCATAGAAGATTTGGCCATGATAAATGGATTTGTAACCAACATCAAGAATCTCAATGGTGGTGGTATCGCTATTCTCAAATCTCAAGTCAACATCTCCAGGATTGCAGTTAATAACAGCTTTTCTGCTGGCGATGGTGCAGGTATCTTCGTTTTTGGTTCATCTGTTGTATGTGATAGCATTCTGGTCGAATACAATCAGGCAACGGGTTCGGGAGGGGCAATATCATCCGAGTCATCAGAAGTATCTATTACGAATAGTGTGCTATCCCACAATTTCACTTCAAAGCATGGGGGTGGTCTTTACCAAAACAACGGAGTATTGAACTTAGAAAGCTCGCTCATCCAGCACAACAATGCCAATAGCATTCAGATGAGAGGTGGAGGACTCAGCCTGATTTCGATAGCAAACCCAACCGTATCCAGAAACATAATATCTTCAAATTCAGGCTTTAATGGTGGCGGGGTCAGCATGCAAAATTGTAGCGCTATCCAGTTCAAGAACAATAAGATCACAAACAACACCGCCATGAACTGGGGTGGAGCATTGTATCACATCACCACAACCGGCAATCTGTACAACAATCTGATCGCGAACAATACTGCCAGCCAACGTGGTGGTGCCATTTATGCAAATTCCAGCATAGCCATTACAAATTCGACTATCGCCAATAACCGTGCTTTTTCTCAGGGTGGCGCAATCTACAACATCGGCAGTAGTTCATCGTATGTAAATAGCATCTTGTGGAACAACTCTGCCCCCGTAGGCAATGAGCTGTATCTTTATGACAATACAAGCCCGAACTTCAGATACTGTGATATAATGGGAGGATCATCCTCCTTTGGATTGGGCAGTGGTGTGTCATACAATGGCACTTATACAAACAACATCGCCTCAGATCCCTTGTTTGTTGCCCCTACAGCCAGTTATGGTGTGTCCTACGATGCTTTGAATGCAGACTGGAGATTGCAGGATTTATCACCATGTATAAATGCAGGTGATCCGCTTACGGATGCATCCGAGTTTCCTGTGGATTTGGGGGACATGCCCAGGATAATCAGTAGTATTATAGATATAGGTGCTCACGAAAATGATGATACTACCATAGCCGTAATTGGGGCAGATCCTTCTGATAGTATAGACTATGGCAAGGTCATCATAGATTCCGAGCCAATGATCAGGGAGATAGTAGTTACGAATCATGGAACAGCAGCACTGATCATCTCAGAGATCTATCTTCAGACTCCTGAAAGCGTGTTTTCCTGGGAGTTTGAGGGGCTCGATCAAAACATCCTGCCCAATGAATCAGTAACGATTTATGTATCCCTGGATCCTACCGAACTGGGAGAACAGGAAAATACTCTAAACATCATCAATAACTCTGCCAACGAGCCAGGTTTATCCATCGGACTTCATGCCCAAGTCATGAACAACTCAGCTCTGATCAGCCTGGTTCCAGACACCCAGATTGATTTTGGACAATTGGTATTGGGAGCACCTATGGCTCAGCAAGAAATCCTGATTACAAATAATGGTTTAGCTCCGCTGCAGATCACTGGAATAGCATTCAACGAAGAAACGACGATGTTTGACTGGGATTTTGATCTCATCGATGAAGATATCCTGCCTGATGAAACCGTATCGTTAGTAGTGAGTTTCAATCCTGAAGAAATTGGTGAACACGCCATCACCCTGGAAATCAGTAATAACTCGGAGAATTCTCCACTTGCTACGATAGAGCTTGTAGCCTCAGTAATCGATAATGCTCCCATAATCTCAGCCCAACCAGACACAGAGATCGAATTCGGCCAGGTAGTGTTACTATCCGATCCTGTCTATGCCGAGATCACAATCACAAACATCGGGCACACTCCACTGATGATAAGTGATATCTCCCTGAGCGATGACACAAGCGTATTCACCTGGGAGTGCGATGATTATGAATTGCCTATAGCTCCTGAGGATTCGATTGTAATACAGGTAATAGTAAGCCCCAATGAGCTTGGTATTCATAACAACACGCTTGATATCTATAACAATTCATCGAATCTGCCCATTTTTACTATTGATCTTTCTGTTGATATAATCTCTGGTGATCCCATTATTGAGGCTGATCCAGAGTCACAATTGGTTTTTGGCCAGATTATTATAGGCTCTGCATCGGTTTCTCATGAGATACTACTCACCAATACTGGTACAGCACCTCTGGTGATATCGGAAATAGAGATTTTCCCTGAAACCACTGTTTACCAATGGGAGTGTGATACTCTTGAGCAAGATATCCTCCCCGGTGCATCAGTAATCATATCAGTAACATTGAATCCTGATGAAATCGGCGAATACATTCATACTCTTGTTGTCACAAACAACTCATCGAATCAGCCTGAATTGAGCATTGAGCTTGTCTCGGAAGTGGTTGATGTGCCAATCATCGTGCAAGGGAATGTCCGCCTGAGAATCATTGGCTACGATGCGTGTCTGTCCTGGGATCCAGTGTATGTAGTTGACAATGGAGTGCCCACTCTGGCAGACTTGTATCTGGTACTGTACAGTGAGAAAGCTGATGCCTCTGCAGAAGATTTCTATTTCCATGGCTCTACATCCGATTCCACTTATATTCATGACAATGTAGCCAGATTCAGAGATAGTATGTTTTACCGCATTGTTGGACTGACTGGTTTTACCAGAGATTCCATACTCAATCTTACTGCTCGCTCCCAATCACAACCGATTACCTGGGGTGAACTGAAAAAGAGATTACAAGTGAAACCTGAACATTGATCCCGAAGGTCTAAACCTGTAAACATTTCTGCCGAAGTGCAGATGGGCTTGAACCCCGGAGTCCCCAATAGTGCTCCGGGGTTTTCGATTAGTTCAAACACTTGTTACTTGCAGGTCTGGATCTGATCTTTCTATCTGAGTTTCAAGTCACCTTCACCTCGAGATCACCTCGAGTACTCGAGGTGATCTCGAGGTGATCCTGAGGTAAACACTACTTAAACAAGCTGGCAAGAAGAAAGCAGTTAGCCTGTCAACAACACTCTGCTTCTATGAGGAACGAACTAACGGACTTGGACATTTTATTCTAGTGATTGGATCTGATGTTTGAAGTGCTAGTATTTTATGACGCTTTGTGAAGCGTCTCAAGGATAAAAATGCTTACCACATGGACAGGGGACTCACGTCTCCGTGATAGTCAACATACCTCCTGATGGCATCAAGGATTTCATCAGCACTATCATACTCATCCAGGGCATCTTCAAATTGATTACGGATTTCATATATGGGCATTTCTACCACAAATTCCTGATACTCAGTAGCCCAGGCTCCAGCTACAGAATCGATCCTTTGGACCCAGGAATTGGAGGAACTGAAGCTATCCCAGCCTTCCCTGGCATAGAGGAGCATCATGCAACATATTGCCACGTATTCGTAGGCACTGCTTTCATTTTTCAGGAAGCCACCGCCCATCAGCACAGTATCGTCCTCATGCTCAATAATATCGCTTTGAGTGTAGATGCTCTTCAGCTCATCATCCAGACGGGTAGCCAGCAGGAACGTGCCAAGCAGTAAAAGAACCATGACAATCAGGCCTTGTTTCATGTCATTCTCCTTAGGAGATCAATTTGACGGTGCTTATGCTACTATCTGAATTCTGGCAAGAAGATTGTTCCCAACTGACAGCTCCAGATGTGGAATAATATCCTCAAAGCACAAATGAGTAAGTCGGATTTCCCCAAAATCCTGCCCTGAATCGGGGAGTATAAAGAATACTGCTTGACCTTTTAACGAAAGCAGATTCAGGTGAAATCAGTGTCCATATTGTAAAAAATATCCTGACACTCACGCACAAAAAGAGCACCCGAGTTCAGTCCAGATGGGAGATTCAGAATGAAACAAGGCAGTATAATCCTGATATTGCTGTTCATCTTCACAATGCTGACCGCCGAGACCATGGTCATCGGCACCGGCACCGATGGCCAGAACCATCCTCTGGCTGGAAATGCTGGATTTATCCGCAGCGCCGCACTTTACCAAGCCTCAGAGCTGGGAACTGATAATCTTGAGATCAGTGAAATCGCCTGGTATTGCGGCATCGCCATCACTGCTGCGGTACCCACCCGCATCTATCTGAAAAGCACACCCGACAATCAATTGACCCAATCCACCTGGGCTCAGCTCACCGATGGCGCTTCTCTGGTATTCAATGCCGTGCGAACTGGCACACAAGCCGGAATCTGGAACAGCTTTGCCCTAAGCCAAAGCTTCCGCATCGATAGCGGTCGCAGCCTCCTGGTGCTGGTGGAACGCAACTACGGCGGTACTGGAGCGGGTAATGCCGCAGGTACTTCCCTGGGTGCATTGGTGCAATACACATGGTTTGGCGCAGGCAATATCTATTACCATCAAACCTGGTCACAATCCTACAGCCCTCCCTCTGGCCTCGGTACGCTCAGCCGCGCCCGTCCCAACCTCATGCTTACCTATACACCTTTTGCTGGTGGTGGTCTGCCCAATCCTGCCATGATCAGCTATCCTAACGACCAGGAGCAAAATGTATTACCCTCCAGCCTCTTGAAATGGGGTAGCGGAGGTGGAAATCCCACGGGATACAAGCTCTATCTGGGCACAGAGCCTCAGGCGGGAATGCTGAATGATCTTGGCAATATCCTCCAATACACTCCCGATGCCCTCAGCTTCGATACCATCTACTACTGGCAGGTGGTGCCCTACAATGCCTTTGGAGATGCAGAGAACTGCCCTTTGTGGAGCTTCCAGGTGCGTCCTGACTCAGTGATTACCAGTTTTCCCTACTTTCAGCATTTCGATACCGGCTGGAGTGGCTATCCTGCCGCCCCCTGGGACTGGAAAGTGGTGGATGCCAATGGTGATAACAAGACCTGGCGTCCGGGAAACACCAATATCTCGCCTACTCCCTCCCCACCCTGGGCTGCCTACGGAACCGCCAATACAAACGATTGGCTGATCACCCCACCCATCAGTCTTGTGGGAGTAAACATCCAGGTGCAATGGTGGGAACGTGGCAGTGGCCTGTCCACGCCTCATTCTTACAAAGTGCTGCTTTCCACGACTGATCGTGAATTGAGCTCTTTCACGGTAGAATTGGGGGATTTCACCTGCACGCAAACCTCCTGGCAGATGCGAAACCTCAGCCTTTTCCCCTATATGGGTGAAACCGTTTATCTGGCCTTCTATCAGTATCAGGCGCAAACTCTTTCCGATGGTTTTGGGATCGACGATTTCAGGCTGGAACGCATCCATGCCGATGATCTGGCAGTCACGTCTCTCAGCGGTTCACCTACGCCCTTCGCAGGCTTCCCGGCAGTGTTTGCTGCCAAGGTAACAAATCCGGGATATCAAAGCCAGCAAGCCTACACAGTACAGCTTTACGGTGCGGGTGACATCCTGCTGGCATCCGCTACAGGCCCGAGCCTCGAGCCCGGTGCCTCAGTAAACGTACCTTTGACCTGGACTCCCCAATCTGCCGGAGCAGATAGCGTCTATGCCAGAATAGTACTGCCCGGAGATACCAATCCCGCCAATGATCAGAGCCCCTGGCACCATTTCCAGCCTGCGGAGCAGATCCCTCAGCAATCCACCATTGGCAGCGGCAATGTGACCAGCGATATTCCCATTGGGTTCAACTATCGAAATTCAGTGTTTCAGACCATCTATAGCCGGGCTGAGCTTGGTAATTGGGGACAGATTAGCGAGCTCACGCTATATTACAGCTTTAACTCCAGTATTCTGGATAAACCCATCAAAATCTGGCTGGGGATGACGGATCAGAGTGATCTGAATGCGGGATGGATACCTGCCAGTGAACTGCAACTGGTCTTCAATGGCAATCTGAGCTTCCCTTCTACGTCAAACAGCCTGAGCATTCCGCTGACCACGCCCTTCAAATACTGCTATGGCTCTTTGGTGCTGATGCTCCAGCGTCCTCATGAGAATCTTACTTATGGAACCAATAAAAACATCCTCTGCCAAACTGGCAGTCCCGCCCAATCCCGCTATGCCAGAAGCATAACCTCCCTCAGTGTGGAGAATCCCGTCGGGCATGCCCTGAGCCCATTGTATCCCAAGCTGGGAATCACGATCAGCCCCCTGAGCCTGGTGCCGGAGCTGTGGAGCGATCCCATGCAGCATGGTTTTGGCCTCCTTGGCCTGGGCAGCTATAGCCGCAAGAGCTTTACTGTTTACAATAGTGGCCTGGGTACGATTACGATCAGCGGGATCAGCCACAATGGCAGTAGCGACTTGAGCTTTGAAGACCTGCCAGACTATCCCTTAAGCCTCGGCATAGGCCAGAGAGTCAGGTTCACCTTGCTCTACCAGCCAGTGAATCTCGGAATTCACGATTGCGAGATTCTGATCATCGTCAGTGGTGGAGCTTTTGACCTGCAAATCCCTATCACCGCCAGCGCAGACGGGCTTCTTACATTGGGCAGTGGAACAGCGTCCACGGCTCATCCACTGAATCTTAGCTACAAGAATTCACTGTTTGAGACGATCCACAGCGCTGCTTCGCTGCACAATTTCTCCGGCCCGATCAGTAGCATCAGGCTCTACCATGATCCTGCCGCTTCATCCTTTACCGTGCCTGTAAAAATCTGGCTGGGAACCACGCAGCTTGAGGTGCTATCTGAGGTGTGGATTCCCGCCACGCAGTTGACTCAGGTCTATGATGGCAATGTGCAATATGTAGCAGGCAGTACAGAGCTGGATTTTGTCTTTGAGACACCATATCTGCATCCGGGGGGAAACCTCGTGGTCTTGATCAATAAGCCCTGGGAGGATTTCACCTATACCAATGCTCCGGCTTTCCGGGCTCAGAATGCAGCAACTGAGATCAGCCGGGGAATCTATGGCAGCACCGAACCCTTTGACCCCATGAATCCAACCATCTATGGCACTTCCATGGTCGGCTATCCCAAAATCAGCTTTGGCGTGGCGTCCGTGCAAAGCGCACCGGTATTCAGGCTGCTGCCATTGGCTCTTAGCCTCAGCAGCATCGCTGGTGGCAGAATCGAGAAGACTCTTTTTGTGCAAAACATCGGCGGCCGTGAACTGAGCCTCACGGGGCTGGAACTGAGTGGCAATCCCACTCTGGGGATCGTTGATGCCCCACCATTACCGCTTATGCTTGGCTGCGCAGGCACGGCAAGTATTACGATCAGTTATGCTCCGGTGGATACGCTTAGCCTTCCGGGAGCAATCACTGCAACCTACATCCTGGATCCGAATACCAATCCCGTCACACAGGTCTTCACCGCAGATATCTCCTGTCAGGCACATAATGATACATCCATCGGCAATGGCTACCAATTTCATACTATCCCGATCAGTTTTGCATACCCGTCCTCGCTGTATGAAGGCCTTTATTACCCCGAGGAGATGGACTATTTTCAGGGACAGATTCATGGTTTGCGGATCTATAACAGCTTCCCCAGTGCGGTAGATGCTATTCCCACCCAAATCTGGATGGGTACTACTTCACTCACTGATCTTTCCGGGGGTGCAATTCCTGCTGATGAACTTAGCCTGGTCTTTGCTGGTCTTGTGGATTACCCCAGCGGGGAAAACACGATCTCGATAGACTTTCCCGAACCCTTTATGTACCTGGGCAATCAGAACCTGGTAGTGATGTTTTACCGACCCTGGGGCACCGCAATTACCACTGGAAGCTATAATTTCCGCTGTCAGATTGGAGATGGCGTACGGGGCTGGGTGATTGCCTCCAATAGTGAATATCCTTTGCCCGAATCACCGGTAGTAGGCTTGCCCGCTTCGGTCTATCCCAAGCTGAGGCTGATCACTGAACCGCGCCCAATTGAGCCACAACTGTATATCAGCAGCCAAGATGGAGGATTCGGAGATGTCCCCATTGGGCAAACGCTCAGCAGGACTTTTACAATCCGCAATGACGGATACGGCAGCTTCAGCCTTGCTTCAGTATCAGTGAGTGGAAATGAATCCTTCAGCATATCTACAGATCAAACCCTGCCTATGGAACTTGGAATTAGTGACAGCTTCATCTTCACCGTCAATTACAACCCTCTGCAATCAGGAGTACATGAGGCTTTGCTGACTATCACCGATACCTTGCCGGGACCTGTGGCGTCTGATCGACGTCTGCTTCACACAATACTCCTGACTGGAACAGGATTACAGGGCATCGGGGTGGGAACCAGCCATGAAATCTCCCGTATGCCAGTGGCCATGAACTATCGTAATTCGCTGTATGAGACTATCTACTCTGCCTCTGAACTCATAGGAGTAACAGGCTACATCACAGGTTTACGCTGGAACTATCGCTTTCTGGAAGAGCTTCTGCAAAAGCCGGTGAAGATTTGGCTGGGTAGCACGACCCAGGACAATCTGGCTGCGGGATGGATACCTTCCAGTCAGTTGACCCTCGTGTATGATGGTCTGTTGGACTTCTATCCAGGGATTCATGATGTACAGATCATGTTCGATACTCCCTTCGTTTATCAGGGTGGAAACCTGGCAATGATGGTGCAGAGGCCAATGGATACGCAGTACTACTCCATGCATAATCAGTTTTTTTGTTCAACTGTGGGCAGCAATCGCTCGCGAAAGATTCAGCACGATACTAACAGCTACAATCCCGCCTCACCTCCTGCCACAGGCCACATTCTATCCGGGCAGTTCCCCAATACGATCTTCCTGTACAGTGACTCCCTGTTCGTATCCATTAGTGGCAGAGTGCTGGCAGCATATACATTGACCCCAATTCCGGGAGCAAGTGTCAGCATCACAGGAGCCGAAAACCATGAACTTATCACGGCAGCAGATGGAAGCTTCAGCTTGGAGTCTTTAATGCCCAATTCCACCTATCAATACAGTATCAATGCTGCAGGTTTCAACCCTGAGAGTGGTAATATCGAGGTAGGATTTAATAGTTATCAGATGGGAGATATCCTTCTACAGGAAATCCTCTATCCTCCCTCCGATGCAGTAGCTGTGATGGATCCTGTTTCCAGAGTAGCTACCATCAGTTGGTCTGCGGCTATGCCTCAGCGAAGTGCAAGCAATCAGATTCAAGCCAGGAAGGCAGCAAATGCCCGCTCGATTCAGAGGCCTGGAACAAGAATTTTGACAGGATACTGGGTCTGGCGTCTGGCATCAGGAGCAGAGAGCTACCCAGCCCAATGGCAGCTTGTAAATCCTGAGCCTGTCAGTGGCTTGAGCCTGGTGGATTCGCTTTGGCTGGAGCAGCCCGTCTTTGACTACCGGTGGGCTGTGCAAGCCGTTTACAGTGGTGGAAATGTTTCCCCAGCCGTGTTTACCAATACACTCAATCCTTCCTCAGGAGATGATATCCATATTCCGGCTTTGACAACGGCTTTAGGATCATGCTATCCCAATCCTTTCCGGCAGCAGACCAATATCAGTTTCACCATCAAGGACAATTCCCCAGTCAAGATGACTGTCTATGATCTGAAAGGAAGGCTGGTGAGGGTTCTGTGCTCTGCTGAGTTCAAATCCGGACTGCACAACATCCGCTTTGATGGCTGTGATGCCAGGGGGAAACGCTTGCCCGCAGGAGTTTACTATTACAGATTCGAAGCCGGAACCTTCCGCAAGACCAGCAAGATGGTGCTCTTGTAAAGGCTGATGGCAAGATGCTTGACAGTATTTGAGGATGCACTTTTATACCGCAAAGTGATAAAGCCCAATGAGGAGATGCTATGCCCCCTGATTCCAACCCTGGCAAAAGCCAGGTAAAACCCAATATCTCCAAACACTACAAGAATATATGGCTGATCCTGCTGTATAGCCTGGTCTTGGGAACTCTGGCCTTTGGCATCAGCCGCTTGCCAGTCTTTCAGGATATCGAGCACCGCACTCAGGATTTACGTTTTCAACTGGCTCCCATGCCTGCCAAAGCAGATACTAATATCGTACTGGTAGCCATCGATCAGGGCTCTTTGGACTATGCCCGCAGTTTGGGTCAGGGCTGGCCCTTCCCGCGTTCTTTCTATGCATTGGTCACAAATTACCTGAATCAAGCTGCCCCCAAAGCCATCCTCTATGATATCCTCTTTGACGAGCATGATTTCTACCGGGGCGATGAAGATGGCGACTTTATGGATGCAGCCTTTGCTGGGGCTATGAAGAGAGGCGGCAGAACGGCTTTGATTATGACACTTTCCAGTGAGCCCTCGGATCCAGACCCAGCCCTGGAGCGCTTTGCATCTGATGTCCCTGCCGCAGGCTTACCCCTGTATCAAGGGGCTGAAACACCCATTCCAATATTCCTGGACTCTGCTGCCGGAGTGGGTGGAGCAAGTCTTGCTGCCCAAAGGGAGAGCATCCTGCGCAGCATACCACTTTACTACAATCTCTCCGGGAAAACCTATCCTAATGCCGGAATAGCAGCATACCAGATCGCCAATCCTGGAAAACAGATACCACTGCCCGATACTCCTGGCAACGACTTCCCACTGCGCTGGTATGGCAAGGGCGGAGGAGGTGGAGTATTCCGCTACATTCCCTTCAGCGTCCTCTTGCATGCTGCAGTGAGTGATATGCAGGGCGTGCCAGGTTCGATAAATCCAGAGCTCTTCAAAGGCAAATACGTTATCATCGGCGCTACTGCTTCAGGATTGATGGATCTGAAAAGCTCACCCTACACCTGGGCTGTTCCAGGCATGGAAGTCTGGGCTACATTCCTAAGCAATATCACCAATAAGCACTTCCTCGACTCACCCTCAGACCTCATGATCTGGCTGTTTTGCATAGAAGTGGCTTTTATGATACTGCTGGTAGTCTTGAGAACTGGCAGCGGTACTTCGCTGATCCTGGTTTTGATCCTCCTGGCCTTGCTTAGCATCAGCTCGCAATTCCTTTTTGCCAGGCTGATGTATATGCTGAACTACACGTCCCTGCTTATTAGTTTGATCCTTTCATGGCTGGCAGGACTCACTCTCAGCTATGCCATGGAAGGCAAACACAGGCGTGAACTCAGGCAAATCTTCAACCGCTATCTGCATCCTGACCTGGTGGATAGAATCGTGAAGAATCCCGAACTCGTTGATATTGGCGGAGAAGAGCTGGCAGTTACAGTAATGTTCAGCGATATCTACAATTTCACTGGTTTCTCGGAACGGCACAGTCCTCAGGAATTGGTAAGCTACCTGAATGAATACTTTGGCAGCTTCACAAACGCCATCCTGGATTTTGGCGGACTGCTGGATAAATACACCGGCGACGGACTGATGGCAGTTTTTGGCGCACCTATTGCCAGGGCAGACCATGCCCTAAGTGCCTGCCGGGCAGCCCTGGCTCACAGAGAACGGAGCAAGGCCTTTGCCGAAAAGGAAAACCCCACTCCGGCAGAATTCTTTCACCTCAATACCCGCCTGGGCATCAATTCAGGCCGCGTAGTCTCTGGAAACATAGGATCCCTCAGGCGTATGGAATACACCTCGATAGGCGATGCCGTAAACCTTGCTGCCCGTCTGGAAGGCGTGAATAAGGTCTTCAAAACCCACATCATCATCTCTGAAAGCACCTACCTGGACGTAAAAGATGAGATGCTATGCCGCGAGCTTGATATCCTGAGAGTAAAAGGCAAACAGGAAGGCACCAGGATCTATGAACTTTTGGGAGAACTCAAGCACATTGATCCCAGTCAATACACCTGGCTGGATACTTATGCCGCAGCTCTGGCTGAGTACCGGAAAGGCAACTTCCTGGAAGCTGCCACAGCATTTGAGACTCTCTTGCCGGATCCACCATCAGAGACCATGCATGCCCGCTGCCTGCGCCTCATGCAATCACTTCCCAGTACCTGGGATGGAATATATACTTTGGAAGAAAAGTAATGGAGCCACTATGAATGCTTATGTATCCTGGGTAATGGCATATCCGATCCTCAGTGCCATGATCCAATTTGCCATATTGGGCACCTTGGGAGAGATCATCTCCAAATGGTTGGTGCAGCGCAAGTTCAAATATCCTTTCTCAGTTCCGATCACGCTTTGGAAGATGCTGGTCTGGACGATCCTCGCCATTGGCATCAAGTATGCCTTCAAGGGCTACACAGGAATGGTGGAATACTTCGAAAGCCACCACTATCTCCCTCAGTTGGGAACCTTCAGCCGTGCCCTGGCGATCTCGGTACTGATGAATACTCAGTTTGGCCTCACTCTGGTAATCATGCACAGAGTGCTGGATAACATCCCGGAGAAGCATAAGAACTGGGCAAACCTGCATAAAAGCATGTACTCCCTGCTGTGGTTCTGGATCCCAGCCCATACGGTTACTTTCATGCTGCCGGATGTCTATCGCATCGGCCTTGCCGCTTTATGGTCCGTAGCCCTGGGTATCATTTTAGGGTTCAACAACCGTCGTTAGGAGGCGGGCATCACCCAAACCAAAGCACTTCCTTACCCGCTCCTGATTCCCGTATTGGCATGGAGCGGAGGCATCATCCTGGCGAGGGCAATGCCTCTATCCCACTGGCTATTCCTGGGACTGGGCATGGCTCTTTGCCTGATTGGGTTTCTACTGCCCAAATGGCGAAGTCTGGGCATCATTGCCCTGATGCTTTGTCTGGGGGCAATCCGCTGGCAAATCCACGATCCTGGACCCAGTGCCTTGCAGCAGATTCTTGAGCAGACAACCAGCATTCGACAGGAAGCCCGTTTCGTGATCACCAGAAGCCTGAGTTCATCCACTCTAAGCGCCAGACTGCTGATCTTGAACCACACCCAGGTAGATGAAGATATCATCATTGGCGATTTTGATAATGCCACAATAGGTACCACCTACCATGCGCTGATGGAGCTCAAGGCTATTCAGAAAGACCCCATCCTGGATGTCTTTGCTTCAAAATACACCGCCGCTGCCTACCCTCTCCTCCCACCCCAGGTGGATTCATTGCAAGTCCGCACCAGCAAGATAGCAAAACTAAGGCAGTACCTACTCCAGCGTCTGAATCGCAACTTGGGAGACTATGCTGCCCTGGGCAAGGCACTGCTGCTGGGAGAAAGCGATTACAAGCAGGAACAGCGCTTACTGCTGACCAGAGCAGGCATTGTGCATTTGGTAGTGGTTAGTGGGCTGCATGTGTTTTTCATCTATTTTGTGATGATGATAGTGCTCCGGCTGCTCCTGCCCTACCGGATCGCAGAGCTGGCTTTTCTAATCCTGATCGCTGCCTATGCTGCTCTGAATAACTGGTCACCGCCCATTACCAGAGCAATTCTGATGATCACCCTTGGGATTCTGTCAGGATGGCTGTCCCGTCCCCTTTCGGGAATCCAGAATCTAGCTATTTCCTTGCTGATCATCACAGCAGTGAATCCCCATGAGCTGTTTAGCATCAGCCTCCAGCTCTCGTTCACGGCGGTTGCGTTGATAGTAGCCGCTGTCCCAAAACTGGGTAAAACCAGCGAAGTAGACACACCACTGATCCAACGCAGCTTTTACCGCACGGTCAATTACATCATGCTTACAATCATCGTGAGCATTGGCATCGCCCCGCTTACTCTTTACTATTTCGGCACCGCCTCGCTCAATGGCATCCTGGCAAACCTCCTGGGGATCCCCATCATAGCCTTGCTGCTTCCTTTGAGCATGTTAATCCTGATGCTCCCCGCAGGAAGCTGGATGGCGAGTCTGCTCCTGCTTTCGTATCAGGCCCTGAGTGATCTCTGGCAATACTGGCTGGAGTTTTGTGCAGAGTTGCCCCTATATCTTGCCAATCACTGGCTCAGCCTCACCCAAACCCTGGCTTTGGTGGCTGTGCTCATCCTCCTGCTCCTTGTGGTCAGGAAACGTTTCCGGTTGGCACTGAAGCTGGCCATCCCAGTTGCAGCTTTTGCCTGTTTTGCCTTTTTCGTTCCTCTTTCCAGGCCGTATGATATCCACCTCTTCAATGCCGGAGTGGCAGATTGCAGCCTGATCCGCCTCCCGGGTGGCATCAATCTGATGATCGACACCGGAGGCATCTCAGGATACAGGGCGGAAACCAGGTTCAGTGCCGCTGAAGAACACTCCCAAAGCTCCTGGATGCAGCGCAAGCTGATCCCCTGGCTGGCGCGCAAGGGCATCAGAAAAATCGACTATCTACTGCTTACTCACCTGCATTCCGATCACGCCGGGGGCTTCACTACTCTCTCGCAAAACCTCAAGATCAGACATCTGATCATCAGCGCTGCTGCCATCAAAAGCCCAGCCTGGAAGGACATCTCTGCCAGCCTGAACCTGAATAGTACAAAGATCATCGCCATCCAGGATACCACAACTATCCACCTGGGCAAGGTTCCCCTTAAAATCCTCCACCCCGATCAGGCTTTCTCCAGTAGCGATGAAAACGATCAATCCATCGTCTGCCGGTTGGACTTGGGTGGCAGGCGATACCTCTTCACCGGAGATATCGAAAATCCTGCGGAGGAATACCTGGCAGCGCGCTATCCTGATGAATTGAGAGCCGACTTCCTGAAAGTAGCGCATCATGGCTCCCGGGGTTCTTCCAGTGCGAGCTTTCTGAGGGCAGTGAATCCACAGGTAGCCTGGATCACCAGCACCAATAGCAATATCTACGGCTTTCCACATCTAGAAACCATCCAGCGTTTGAACCGCCATAACAGCAGGATTATCCTCACCGGCAATGGCAGCATCCGCCACCGTTTTGCACAAAAAGATTGACATTTAGCTGAAATACTGGCCTGTGACATAGACAAACAAAAGGGAGACAAACAGGATGACCAAGCTGCTTTCCCAGAAGCTGGGACTGAATATCATCTATGATCTGATCGATGCACCATCCGAAATGATGGCTCATGTGAAGCGTATCAAGCTCAAGGAACCTTTGGGTTCAGCAGCCGAAATCGCCAAAGCCTATGAAGGCAGGAAGAACTTTATCCGCATCCTGAGTGAAAATCCCCAAACTGAGTGGCAGCAGATCTTCAGCCATATCAACCTCATTGATCCTGCCACCTATGCTGCGGGTGGAGATCTCGGGATTCATGATCTTTATGAACTCAAGCTGTTTCTGTATTATTATGCCAGGCTTCGCCAATTGCTGAACGGACAGGAGTATAAACAATATTCCCTGCCGAACCTGAGTCAGCTTTTTGATCTGCTTGATCCCGAAGGCGGGAACATTCCCAGCTTCAGACTCTCTCCTCTGTATAGCAAGAGCCTCAGCAGCCTGGTGAGCAAACGCCAGCAGCTATCCCACAAGCTGAAACACAAGCTGGCAGCCACACTGCAAGAAGCCCGGCAGCAGCTCCCGATCCCCAATCTCAAGGATGAATTTGTCCTCTCCAGAAGCCAAGCCCAGCTAATCGAGCAAGTTCAGGCTTCGGGGTATTTCATTGTGAGCGGTGAAAGCATCGCCAATCTCAGTTTTCGCCTGGCTGATTCTGCGGAAACAAACTCCCTCAAGCAGCAAATCGCCAGCTTGAATCAAGCTATTACCACAGCAGAGGAGAAAGTCCTGAATCGCCTCAGCGGTAAGATTCAAAGGCAGGCTAAGAACCTTGCCATAGCGGTGCAAAGTGTATTCTCCATTTCCTGGGATTACATGCTGGCTGCTTTTGCCATGAGATACCACTGTTGCATTCCCACGCTTGCCACGAAAAGCACCCAATCCCTCAAAGTGACTGATGCCGTGAATCTTCCTCTCAAGCTTGCCCTAAAAGCCCAAAATCGGGAGTATCAGCCACTACAATTAATTTTCAGCCAATCCGCCAACCTCATCACTGGCCCCAATATGGGCGGAAAGACCAATATCCTCAAGCTGGTGGCACAAATCTGTGAACTCACCCGCTATGCCATCCCCATCCCCGCCACAACTGCCCAGGTTCCGGTGTATGACTTTATCTACTACAATCACACCCAGGAAAGCGACAGTCTATCCTCCTTCGGAGCGGAAGTCGTGGCTTTTTGTACAGCCCTTAAGCACAAAGGAAAGGGGCTGTTCCTGCTCGATGAAATCGCCAAAGGTACAAATCCCACCGAAGGTGAAGCCATCGCCACGGCGATCATCAAACATCTCTCCGAGACCCATCATACCTGCATTTCTGCCACGCATTTCACTGCTCCCGCCATGCTTCAGGATATCCGCCAGTATCGCATTGCTGGCATCCCGAAGGATTTCAAGCTCTCCCGCGCAGAAAGCGGAGAACTTGGTAAAAGCTTGAAACATCTTGCAAATGCAATGGATTACAACCTGATCCCACTCAAGAAACACACCGCCCCAGCCATGGACGCCATCCGTATCGCTGCCGTGCTGGGTTTACCTGATGAAATCCTCCGGCTTTTAGGCCATTAGTCTCTCTATGTTTCCCTGATTCCCATTTACTTGTTCGACAGGTGATTAACCCAATTAATGCAGTAAGGACAAATCCTAAAAGAAAAGCGTTGCATATATTCACCTGTCACTATGATTTGAGATCATCAACAAAACCAAATCAAGGTAGGAGAAAAATATGCAACGAAGCCAGTCGAGCAAGAACTACAAAAAGGGTCAAGTCAAAATTGAGTTCAGTCCTAAGTTAATCACAACCTTGGGTGGAACCGCAGCGTTGTTTTCGAGGTTTTTCGAGAAGATTGGATTACAAGAACTGGTTGAGAAGATTTATCCAGTCCAGGAATACTCGAATAACTCCACGGGTGTTTTTTCCAAACTTGTGTCTCTGTTTATATCAGTGCTAAATGGCGGAACCAAGTTCTCGCACATCAACTATATGGAGAACGGGATCAAGATCTTTGAGCGTTGTTTTGGAGTAAAGCGACTGGTCAAATCATCCACCGGCATCACCAGGTATTGGAACAAGTACAATCGCAGGTCACTGAACGAGATTCTGCTGCAAAACATCAGCCAGTATTTCATGCGTCCACTATTGAAATATGCAGGTATTGAGCAAGATACCTTGCGTTTTGATTCTACTGTTATTACACGCTATGGAAAACAAGAAGGAGCCAAGAAGGGCTACAATCCCACTAAGCGTGGCAGACCGTCAAATCACCCACAGTTAGCTTTTCTGGGAAGCGGATACACAGTCAACTTTTGGAATCGATCCGGCAATACCCGCTCTGCCAATGGCATAGTTGAGTTTTATCTTCAGACCAGGGGTTTTATCGAAGGGATCAAGGTCGAAAGGGTTCTGGCAGATAGCGGTTATTATGACCGCAATTTCATCCTTAAGCTCGAGGAAGACAGAGTTGAGTATGTGATCTCTACTCCGATATACCAGTTTTTTCAAAAGCTCATCTACAACCAGACCGAGTGGACACGGGTCGATGAAGGTATCGAAGTCAGTGAATTCACATTTTCTCATCAAAATGAAAGCTGGAGAGGAGGACGACGCTACGTTGTAGTTCGTCAGGAGATCAAAAAGCGTCCGAGAGCTACCGGCAAGCAACTCAGCCTCTTCCAAGACGAGGACTACGGCAAGGAGTATCGCCATTCCCTCTACATCACAAACAACATCACAGCCAGCCCTTACGAAATCTGGTGCTATTATCGTCCCAGAGCCAATGTTGAGAACATTATCGAAAATCTGAAGGATGGCTTTGGCCTCTCAGCCTATAACATGAAGAGTTTCTGGGCTACGGAAGCAGTTTTGATGACGATCTGCCTTATTCTTCACAATCTCGTGACAGTGCTCATCAAAGAGGTTCTGCATACCCGTGATAAGGACAGAAAACTACGAACGATAAGAATGGAGTACCTGGTTATTCCTGCCCTGCTGGGTAAGGATGGCAGGGATGACGTCCTGAGGTTGGGGATATCCAACCCCAAAAGACAAACAAAGTTTGCAGAAGCTCTTGATAGACTGAAAGATCTGAGGCTAACTTTCTACTGCAATGCAGTTGAAAATATGGAGGTAGCATGAATTGACACAATGCCATTTTTGGGTACAAAATCTAAATGAATGATCAGTCTAATCCACGGGTCTGTAAATTCCTACTGCATTATTTGGGTTTAATATTCGTGTCCTTGATTACACTGTTCTGTATATCTATAAGTCTTTTAAAAGCCTGGCATAGTGTCATGCTATTTTGACTTGAGTATTCAATGAGGTTTTCAACACCCACAATATCAAGAAACAGGATGTTATTTGTTGGAAATTCTGGGTATGTAGACCTGATTTTATCTATCAGTATTGCGTCGAAGAAGTAACCTAAATCCCCACAAACAACAATAAGAATTGAGTTTTCAATCTGGCAATGATCGATTTGGTGTTCATATTGTCTATAGTGACCTTCCTTACTGAATACTCTAATTGCTTTTCTGTGCAATTTATCGACTAACTCCACTAACTCCGATAGCTTGCTATCCCATTGCAACGGATCGTTTCTTGATGGCAATGGGATAGATGCTGTTTTCACTTCAATGAACACACACATGTTCTTTTCCACATCAAGGATGGTAACATCCGGACCTAGATCACTCTTACTGAAGTTCGACTCAGCAATGATTGTGTCGTACGGATGAGTTGTAACCATGTAGTCGAAAACATACTTCTCATAAGATAATCCCAAGTTAGTGTACAATTGCTTTCTTTGATCATCGTTCAGGTTCTCTACGATGCGGGTGTGCAGCTTTTTTGCGTGCTCCACGAGTTCCCATATCGAAGGCACAATATACTGATTTTCTGCTACAGTAACTAGTGGCTGCACCCTAAATGGATGCCAATCTGATACCATGATACTTGAGGTAATGCATCGAACTAGGCTTTTTACGTCCCTTATTGGAACCGATATAGAATCGTAGTATCTGCTTAAGGCAAAATATATGGCTTCAGGTATATCTTCATTTGTGATACTGATAGTACAGTAATTCTGCTGCGCCATAAGGCTGTGGAATTTATTCAGCACAGTTTGTGGTAACATTCTTTCTGGAGTTTTCTCTAGCTCTTGATTAATCGCTTCATATCTTCTCTCGTTGTGCATCACTATAGCCAGGAGGAGAGGATACATCTTTGAAATAGAAATGTCATAACGGTCTTGAAACAACTGAAATACATCTATCCACCTTTCATTTTTTAACCCGTATTTTTCGGGAATTTGGTCATAGAGGAGTAGTGAACGCCCAATATCTCTTGCAAAATCTGCTTCTTGATAATACACTTGGGTGTTAGCTATGGATGCCAGCATTAAGTTTGATATCCCTGGCGCATCTTCGTGGTAGACAAGTGTATCAATGTCTTTCAGCCTTTTGAATACGTTTATGAATTCAGATATATGGAAACATCCCTGCTTAGAAGTGTTTGAATTTGAAAGCAAGATAGCTTTACTCAAGTTCTTGATGAAGTTGGGATTGAAGAACAACCATAGCTTCAGTGACACCGTCTTATTTTTGAAGTTTAGAAAAGACATGATTGATAGAAAGCTACACAACTGCAGCAAATAATCCAAGTTGTATCTACCTAATGATATTGCCACATCTTGGAGTTTGGATCTAGCCTCAATGATTTTTGTATTTGAGTTTCCTCGAATAGAGTCTGAACTCATAATCCTCCTCCCTGTTAAGATGAATGAAGGGTGTTTCAACATACAATTGAATACTGCTATCTCTGTCAATAGTGAATCTCTTTCTTTGTCAGATAGACAGATTGTAGCTGATACCATTCATTCCCTTCTAATGTGGACAATACACGAAAAATTCGGTTGACGAATTGGGGTGGTTTCGAAATGTATAAGTCAGCGATGGTTTGTAGCGATAATAGCCCATTTCTCAGCACTTATGCCATTGTCAGTATGGATGTTAGGAGAGATCATGAATGAGATGAGTGATTGTGTTGAGTTTGGTTTTCACAAGATAGGATCGTGATATGGGTATTGTTTCAATATCGTTAAGCATGTTTGGCAGCGGTAATTTCCGGGTGCTTAAGCCCACTACCAAAACAAGTAGTAGTGCTAATCTGTAGGTAATATGGAGCATTCATGGATCAATTCGGATTGAATAGGGATAAGGCTGAACACTTACTCAAACAGAGATTTGGGCTTGATAGGTTCTATGATGAACAATGGGACACAATATCCCGAGTTTTCAGGGGTGAAAGATTACTTCTAATTGAAAGAACAGGCTATGGTAAATCGCTGTGTTTTCAATTTCCAGCAACTCTCTTTGATGGTTTAACCGTTGTTTTCTCTCCCTTGATCGCCCTAATGAGAGACCAAGTTAATAAGCTTCAGGCCTTGGGGATCATGGCTAAGTGTATAAATAGCAACCAGAGTAATGAAGAAAACAACGGCGTGATTGCGGAAGCAAAGCTCGGAGCACTGAAAATATTATACATCGCTCCTGAACGACAGGAAAACATGATGTGGCTTGAAGAAGTGCGCCATATGAAGTTATCCATGGTAGTAGTAGACGAGGCGCATTGTATCTCAGTTTGGGGACATGATTTTCGTCCAGCATACAGGCGAATAATCAATCTTGTTAATCTCTTGCCCAAAGGGTTACCTGTTCTTGCTACTACTGCAACTGCAACAAAAAGAGTTGAGCATGACATAGCATCTCAGATCACTGGTGAGTTGAAGGTTATCAGGGGTAAACTGCTACGTGAGAATTTCAGATTATATGTAGTTAATGTGCAGTCAGATGACGATAAACTGATTTGGCTTGCTCAGAATATAACCAAGTTGAATGGTACTGGTATTATCTATACTGGAACGGTTGTTGAAACCGAGTTGATAAGTAAATGGTTTGAATTCTTGAATATACCAGCCAGATCATATAACAGCAGGCTTGACGCAGATACCAGAATAGAAGTGGAATCAGGTTTGCTAAACAATGAGTGGAAATGCGTGATCTCAACAAATGCTCTCGGGATGGGGATAGACAAACCTGATCTTAGATTTATTATTCATACTCAATTCCCTCAATCTCCGGTTCATTACTATCAGGAAATTGGTCGAGCCGGCAGGGATGGCCTGCCGACAGTAATAGTTCTTCTGTATAATCCAAAAGATAGAGATCTACCAGAAGCTTTTATCGAGGGTGCTAAGCCATCTATTGCCAAGTATCAGAAAGTTATTGCCGCTCTACAAACCGAGATGCTTGGAGAGAAAGAATTGATGAAAAGAACTAACCTTGGCCAGACTCAGATACGTGTTATACGAGCCGATCTGATCGACCAGGGAATAATCAGAGAAGTGTATATAGGAAAGTCCAAGAAATATGAATTCATCCCTAACTCAAAGCCATTTGATCCAAGCTTTTACGATCAGGTTCGTGAGGCAAAGATCAAGGAACTGAATGCCATGATGGAGTATGCAGAGACATGCAAGTCGCGCATGTCATACCTATGTGAATACTTGGGAGACATTGTTGATAAGGATTTTATTAACTGCGATAATACAGGGTTGGCAAAACACCATATCAATCCAAGCTCTGAATGGAACGAGAAACTTGACCAATTCCGCTTCAGCTACTTCCCAGAACTTCAAGTAGAATCAGAAAAAACCAAGCTCATCGATGGAGTAGCAGGTTCATATTATGGCGTATCTAACGTAGGGGCTGCTATACACAGGTGTAAATACGAAAATGGTGGTGATTTCCCAGATTTCCTAATCACACTCATTCTAAAAGCTTACTACTCCAAATTCCGCAAAGAGAAATTTGATCTAATCTTGTATGTTCCACCTACTGTGTCAGGAGACTTGGTGCGACATCTAGCAGAGAGAGTATCAAACGCTTTAAGAATTCCAATCTTGCACGATTTAGTGAAAACTCGGCCTATTCAGGAGCAGAAAATCTTTGAGAATCATTACTTGAAATCAGACAATGTTGCTGGAGCGTTTTCCATTTCAGATCCGCAGAAAGTATCGGGTAAAAAGCTATTGTTGATCGATGATATCTTTGATAGCGGGGCTACCATAAAAGAAATTGGCAAGTACTTAACACAACTCGGTGCTGTGGTTATAGCACCACTAGTATTGGCAAAAACTGTCGGTGGGGATAAATTATGAAACACCTAAAGAATACAAGGTATTAAACTATGCAACAAGCAGCTTACTGGATAACTATATCGCACTTGAAGCGATGGACAAACGGTCAAATAAATGAATTGATCAAACAAATCTATCATGACAATGGATCGGATCTACAGGAGTTCTTTTCCCTTGATCATGAAGGATGGAAAAACAGCTATTCCATTGACGAAAAGCGAATATCATCTTTACTTGAAGCTAAAGATCAGATAGCCAATAACGCATTTTTGGCTGAGAGTCTTTTTAACCAAGGATTTGATCTTATTCCACTAAACTCTCCTGATTATTCTCCAACATTGAAAGACAATCTCAAACTCGCATACTCCCCTCCCTTACTCTACATCAAAGGCAATAAACAGCTTCTTGTTGAGGATTCAATTGCGATTGTGGGATCTCGTAATGCTAGCTCAAGAGGATTGAAGTTTACAGATAACATTGCTAAAAAGGCCAGTGAAGACTATAAAGTTATTGTTAGCGGCTTTGCCAAGGGCATAGACAAAGCAGCTCTCGATTCTGCTTTAAAGTATCACGGACATAGCATTATTGTACTACCCCAGGGAGTTATGACATTTGGGTCAGGATATAAGACATACTATAAGCAAATCATCGATGGAGACGTGCTCGTTTTAAGCACTTTTCATCCTAAAGCTCCCTGGAAAGTCGAATTAGCTATGGCAAGAAATCCGATAATCTACGGCCTCGCCAAAGAGATATACGTTGCGGATTCATCAAATTCAGGAGGAACCTGGTCTGGAGTGAAAGATGGACTTCGCAAAGGTCGCACGATTTACGTGAGGAGAGCCACAGGTGATGAGACCTGTGCAAACAACCTTCTGATTGATTTGGGTGGAATAGCAGTTGATGAAAATGGTAATCCAGAGAGTCAGCAAGAAACTGAAAAGAAAGTTATCTCCACAACTAGCAATCAAGATGATCTTCCAGGCAGAATCGTTGAGTTGCTGGCGAACATCGCTCTGACAGCCAAAGAGATTTGTGACAAACTTGTGGTCGATATGCCATCAAAGCAGATGACAGAAGTCCTAAGTAAGATGGAAGAGATTGAAAAAGTGAAAATCGGTCGATCCGTCAAGTATCGCATTAGACAACAAGAGATATTTGATCTGGAGTGATGGCTGAGGTCATGATATATAAATCATTTGTTCACATTATTAGTAGGTTAAGAATGCAATGGTTCAATGCAGAATCTAACTATTAAATCAAATTCGAACTGACATGTAGGGATAATTATGAGAAATTATTTGTTTCAAAAACTCAGATCGAAGAGATTAACAGCTTTTGAAGTATTCAACCCAGTTAATGCAGTAAGGACAAATCCCAAAAGAAAAGTGTTGCATATATTCACCTGTAACAATGATTTGAGATCATCCACAACACCAAATCAAAATTGGAGAAATTATGCAACGAAGCCAGTCGAGTAAGAACTGCAAAAAGGGTTAAGTCAAAATTGAGTTCATTCCTAGATAAGTCACTTCCGTAGTGGAACTGTAGCGTTGTTTTGGAGTAAAGCGACTGGTCAAATCATCCACCGGCATCACCAGGTATTGGAACAAGTACAATCGCAGGTCACTGAACGAGATTCTGCTGCAAAACATCAGCCAGTATTTCATGCGTCCACTATTGAAATATGCAGGCATTGAGCAAGATACCTTGCGTTTTGATTCTATTGTTATTACACGCTATGGAAAACAAGAAGGAGCCAAGAAGGGTTACAATCCCACTAAGCGTGGCAGACCGTCAAATCACCCACAGTTAGCTTTTCTGGGCTACGGAAGCAGTTTTGATGACGATCTGCCTTATTCTTCACAATCTCGTGACAGTGCTCATCAAAGAGGTTCTGCATACCCGTGATAAGGACAGAAAACTACGAACGATAAGAATGGAGTACCTGGTTATTCCTGCCCTGCTGGGTAAGGATGGCAGGGATGACGTCCTGAGGTTGGGGATATCCAACCCCAAAAGACAAACAAAGTTTGCAGAAGCTCTTGATAGGCTGAAAGATCTGAGGCTAACTTTCTACTGCAATGCAGTTGTAAATATGGAGGCAGCATGAATTGACTCAATGCCATTTTTGGGTACAAAATCTAGCTAAATGATCAGTCTAATCCACGAGTCTGAAAATGTGATTACTGAATCAGTGGGAATTTGAACATTCTGATGGGTTAGAGCCATCAGTCCGCACTTTGAGAGCCACCCATTCCGAAAAATAGAGCCACCTATTCCGATATGAGAGCCACCTTGCCAGATTAGCACATTGACCATCTCTGGATTCATGCACGATAGTGCAAATACATCCATGGAGGTCAATAAGATGACCCAATATCGTGAGATCCTGCGATTACATCAGCAGGGAATTAGCGGACGCGGGATAGCAGCAAGTGTATCTTGTTCGCGCAATACCGTGTCAGCAACTTTGAAAGCAGCAGCAGCCCTTGGTATATCATTGCCGTTACCAGATTCAATGGGCGACCGTGAGCTCGGAGAGATGCTATTCCCGGATAGTGTTCTGGATGGAAGCCACAAGCTGCCAGACTTTGACAGCATCCATAAAGAGATGGGTAAAAGCGGCGTCACCCTGTCTTTGCTGTGGTATGAGTATTCTGAAGCGTGCAGGACATGTCGGGCTATACCTTATCAGTACAGTCAATTCTGCAAACTCTACAATGACTACATTCAGAAGACCAAGGCAACCATGCGGATTCATCATAAGCCAGGCGAGAAACTTGAAGTTGATTGGGCAGGACAAACTGCCTTTATCATCGACAATATAAGCGGTGATGAGATAAAGGCATATGTGTTTGTTGCAACCCTACCCTACAGCGGATACTCTTATGTTGAAGCTTTCTTGAAGATGGATATGGAAAGTTGGGTTCAGGCACATATCAACTGCTTTGAGTATTTCAGAGGGGTTGCCAGGATACTGGTACCAGACAATCTCAAGACGGGAGTGGATCACGTATCGTGGACACGTACAGTAATCAACAGGACTTATAATGAACTTGCTGCATACTATGACACCGTAGTCATTCCGGCACGAGTACGTCACCCCAAAGATAAAGCAAGCGCAGAGGGAACCGTCGGTGTGATATCTACGTGGATCATAGCTTCTCTGCGTAATCAAACCTTCTTCTCCCTGTCAGAGCTCAATCGAGAGATAAAGCTTAAGCTGGTTGATTTTAACACCAGACCCTTTCAGAAAAAGGATGGAAGCAGAGAAAGTGTCTTTATGAGTGAGGAGCAGCATTGTCTGACCATACTTCCTGCTCAGCCTTTTGAGCTGGCGACCTGGTCAAGCGCTACAGTGCAGTTCAACTATCACGTAAGCGTGGACAGGATGAACTATTCCGTCCCCTACGAATACATCAAGCACAAAGTAGATATCCGCATTACAAGGAAAGTGATAGAGGTGTTTTACAAGTCCTGCAGAATAGCCTCTCATCCACGTTTATCGGGACATCCCGGTCAGTATCAAACCGTACCTGAACACATGCCTGCCAAGCATCATCTTTATCAAGAATGGAATGCTGATCGCTTCACTTCATGGGCAAAGCATATTGGGGAACACACTGAAGTTGTGGTTAAAGCAATCCTGGCTAATGGCAAGGTTGAGCAACAAGGTTATAGGTCATGTATGGCATTGCTTAAGGCGGCCGACAAGTATTCAGCCCAACGGCTTGAAAATGCATGCCAGAGAGCCCTCTCTTTCACGCCTTCACCGAGTTACAAAAACGTTCTGGCAATACTGAAATCAGGATCAGATAAGATGTGGCCAAAAGAGCAGAAAGAGCTACACATGACGTCCTCAGAATTTGCCATCAGCAGAGGACCGGAATACTATGGGAGGATGGACAAATGATCAACCAAGCTACCACTGCGAGGTTGCGGGAAATGCATCTGAGTGCGATGGCAGAGGCCTTTCAGGATCAGGTCAAGGATTCCACTCACAAAGAGCTTAGTTTTGAAGAGCGCTTTGGGATGCTGGTTGATGCTGAGTGGACAAGTCGCAAGCACAACAGACTTCAGAAGTTGATAAAGCAGGCATGTCTCAAGTTCAGCAATGCTTCTATCCCAGATATTGAGTATCATGAGGACAGAAAGCTGGATCGCTCTCAAGTACTCAAACTGGCATCATGCTCCTACATCCAGGAAAATCACAACATCATCATCATGGGAGCTTCAGGAAACGGCAAGTCCTGGTTGGCATGCGCCCTTGGTATTGCTGCATGCCAGCATTACTACCCGGTCAAGTACATCCGACTTCCGGAACTGCTGGATGAGTTTGCGATAGCAAGGGGAACAGGAACATTCAAAAAGGTGATCAAGCAGTATAAAAGCGTTCGCTTGTTAATCCTGGATGAGTGGTTGCTTACACCGCTTGTTGGTCAGGAGGCTCACGATTTGCTGGAGATAATCGAAGCAAGACATCACGTTGCTTCAACCATTTTCTGCTCACAGTTTAAACCCGGAGGATGGCATGAGAAGATTGGTCAGGATACACTTGCTGATGCCATCCTGGACCGGATTATACATGACTCATACCAGATATATATCGACGGGAAAGTGTCAATGAGAGAAAGAAAAGGTCTGAAAAAGGAAAACAAAGGAAAGGGATAGCAGGAGTTAGCGCTTCGCTGGGGCTGCAGCTACGTTCGGACTACGTCCTCACTCCGCTGCAGCCCCAGCGAAAAAGACGGACTTTTTGATCTTAGAACACATATCGCCCAACTCTATACAATACATAACAGGATAGACTAATGGCTCTCAGATCGGAGAGAGTGGCTCTATTTTTCGGAGAGGGTGGCTCTCGTGATGCGGAATGGGTGGCTCAGTAGGTTCGGAATATCCAGTCAGATGATTATGCCAGAGAACAACACAGAAGATGGGCTAGTGTGGATGCGGCTTGCAGCCGCATAAAGGTAGATGCAGCTTGTAGCTGCATCTTATTCACACCCAAGCATCTTGCAGGATGCTTGGGTTCAGCGGCTACAAGCCGCTGATACTATCCAGCGGTTACAAACCGCTGCTACATTGCTAATGCATTGATAATCTTGCCTTTACTTCAGGATCATCTCGAGATCACCTCGAGTACTCGAGGTGATCTCGAGGTGAACACGAGGTAAACACTACTTGTACTAGTGAATGTGAAACCTGCAACAAAGTACCAAGAGAGTGGGAATCGGGAAAAATCAGGCTTCCTGATATTCCTCAATTTCCTGGCGTTCGCTATCGAAACCCCGTTTTCCCATGAGGGCATAGGTAGCGATCTTTCCAGCTTCCACGCCGGGTTGATCGAGCGGATTGATATGCAGCAGCTTGCCAGTAAAGACGGTCTGGATTTGATACATCATGATGGCTTCCCCGAGATTTTCTTCATTTAGTTCCGGGAAGACAAGATTGGCATTGGGACGGTGGGCTTTGCTGAGGGCAATTTCAGTGGCAAAACGTTCTGCATTCAGGAGTTGAGAGAGCTTCTTACCACCCAGATAGCTTACTTCCTCGCGTTCGGGATGGAGATTGGGGATCACATAGTCATGCTGGAATCTTTCCACAGTGAGGAAAGTGACCACTTTGTCTGCCGGACCCTCAGTATAGAGCTGAATTTGGGAATGCTGATCGGTAGTGCCCAGGGCTTTCACAGGGGTTTGCCCCACGTAGATTTCCCGGCCTTTGAGATCGTAGCGTTTGCCCAGGCTTTCGGCCCAAAGTTGCCGGTACCAATCGGCAAAATCATAGAGAGCATTGGCATAGGGCATCATCACGCTGAGGTTTTTCCCTTCCCGCATATACAGGAAGTGAATGAGGCCATTCAAATAGGCAGGATTGGAAAAGATATCAAGCGATTCGCAACGATCCCGCATAGCTCCAGCGCCTTTCAGCAGGGCATCGATATCCATGCCCACAAAAGCTGAGGACAAGAGGCCCACATCCGTGAGTACGGAGAACCTGCCGCCTACATTGTCCGGAACCACAAACGAAGCATAACCTTCGGATTTGATCACCTGCCGCAGAAACCCCCTTTCTTTGTCTGTAGTAATGATGATCCGGCGTTTGTAGTCGGATGGGTATTTCTTCATCAAGAGGTCAGTCAGGATCATATATCCTGCCATGGTTTCGGCAGTGGTGCCGCTCTTTGTGATGACGTTGAACAGGGTAGTATCCAGATTGATGTCAGCCAGGATTTCATGCAGGAAAATGGGATCAACGTTGTCATAGACATACAGCTTGCGGGGCAGAGCCCGTTCGGTCTTGAGGGCATTGTACAGAGCTTTGTTCCCCAAAGCACTGCCACCGATGCCCAGGACTACCATGGTGTCGAAGCTGGGATCGCAATGGCGCAGGTAATCCTTGATCTTGCTGGTATCCGTTTCCGGCAAAGCATAAAAGCCCAGGATATCGGCCTTGCGGTCACTGAGGATTTCTTCATGAGCAGTCTGTACCTTGGGAACAAAGTCCCGTATTTTGGCTTCCGGAATGGCATTGGGGATGAAGGAATTGGCGAGGAGATTGCGATGATAGAAACGGATCATAAGTAGCTCCCATCTGTTTTGTAGTAATGCTTCAAGGTGGTATATACGAGTTCATCCACTTTGGGTAATGAGGTGGAAAAATCGAAGTTTTTAACGATCATTCTGAGCTTTTGGTCACAATTTTGGATAATGCTCTTGGTGTCGTAATAGGTAGCCGGGTTCACGCTGAGTTCGGTGATACCCATGCCAATCAGGAGGGGTATATACTCAGGCAGGGAAGCCATTTCCCCGCAGACGGATACGGGTTTTTCATGCTTGGCCGCATTGCTGATGGTAGCCCGAATCAATTTCAGCACTGCAGGATGATGCTGGATGTAATAGCGGCATACGGCTTCATTGTTGCGGTCTACTGCCAAAGTGTATTGCACCAGATCATTGGTGCCAATCGAAAGAAAATCACATTCTCTTGCCAAAGTGTCTGAAGTAAGCGCAGCGGAGGGGATTTCGATCATGCACCCCAGGGCAATGGAGCTATCGTATTCATTGCCTTCGGTATACAATTCATTCACACAGCCGTTGTAGATATTGCGGGCTTCGATGAAATCGTCCACATCGATGACCATGGGAAACATTATTTTTACTTTGCCATGAGCGGAAGCCCGAATAATGGCGCGCAATTGGGTTCGGAGGATTTCGGGATGAGCCAGGGACAGCCTGATTCCTCTATTGCCCAGATAGGGATTGTGTTCGTGAACAGTGGGAGCTATCTGAGGCAGTTTGTCTCCTCCCAGGTCAAAGGTACGGATGGTAACAGGCTTTGGAGCCAAGGCGGAGACGATATCCTTGTAGATCTGATACTGCGTTTCCTCATCAGGCAGTTTGTTGCTGGCAAGATAGATGAATTCGGTGCGAAACAGTCCGATTCCATCACAATCCAAATCCAGAATCCCCGGCAATTCCTCAGGGATTTCGATGTTTACAGAGAGGTTGATGATTTCATCGTCTTTAGTCTTACAGGCTGTAGCTTTTAGTTTCGCCTGTTTCTGGCGTACCAGCTCCAGAATCTGCACTTTCTGGGCAAAAAATTCAAGTTGCTCTTCATCGGGATCGATCACCAGTCTGCCGTCTTCACCATCGACGATCAACATTTCATCAGCCTGTATCTTGCTTCGGAATTCACTAATGCCACTTACCACCGCCATGCCCAAAGCTCGGCTGAGAATGGCAGCATGAGAATTGTAGCTGCAATCCTCGCAGATAAATGCGGAAATGTTCAGCTGGTGGAGCTTGGAAACAAGGCTGGGGCTGGGCTCTGTGATCAAAGGGATGTGGTCAAACCTCAGCTCTTCCAGAGTATCGGCTTCTTCGCCAATCAGATTCTCCAGCAGTCTATGAACTACATCGCGGTAATCCATGGCTCGTTGGGCAAACATATCGTTTTGCATGCCCTGGAAAAAATCTATGGCTTTGCTGTAGGCACTCCAGATGGCATTGGCTGCGTTGGTGAGATTCTGCTCGATATCCAAAGTGATCTGGGAATCCAGCTCCGGATCGAGCAGGATTTCCAAATGAGTGGCAAGGATTTCCCGTTCATTGTCATGCAGGTCATCCCGGCTCAGGAATTCATCCAGTTCGGCATGAATCTGAGCTTTGGTATCCGTGTATCTAGCCAGTTCTGTGGATACATCTGCGGCGTCAATATCGTGATTGGGGATCTGGAGAGTCTTGGTTTCCATGATGTAGATTCTGCCGAAAGCGAGACCTTTGGAGATGCTATTGCCTTGGAATATCTTCATTTACTCTCCAAATCCGGATTGGATCAGATCAGATATTTCATTGATCAGATACACTTCATCCACGCCTTCGGCGCAGAGCTCCAGGGTGCTGCCACATTCAGCAGCCAGCATCATTACGCCCATAATGCTTTTCCCATTGATTTTCATGCCGTCTTTTTCGATAAAAAACTCGGATCTGTATTTGGTGGCAGCTCTTACCAGCAAGGCAGAAGGACGGGCATGCAGACCCAATTTATTGGTCACGGTCACTATTTTTTGCGTCATCTTCAATCTTCTTCTGCAAGGTTTTGCGGCGGATTTCATCGTGTATCTTCTGGTTGAAATCTTCTGCGGCATCATAGCCCACGCCTTTGAGAATCATGTTCATTGCCGCTACTTCTACAATCACAGAGACGTTTTTGCCCGGAGAAACAGGTAGATAGATGATGGGGAGCTTTACCCCGAGGTGCTCAGCATAATTATTCGCCAGACCGATGCGTTCGTAGTCCATGTTTTCCTGCCAGGGCATGAGTTCGATCTGGATATCGATCGTCTTCTGTTTGCGGGTACGTTCGATGCCAAACATCCGTTCGGCATTTACAAAGCCTACACCGCGGATTTCCATGAAATAACCATATTCCCTGCCCGAACGCCCGATCAATTGATCATCGAGATAACGCAGAGTGATCAGATCATCACCTACGAGGCTGTGACCCCGGTGCACCAGATCAAGAGCGCATTCACTCTTGCCGATCCCGCTTTTTCCGGTAAGGAGGATACCCAGGCCAAAGACATCCACCAAAGTGGCATGGATGGTCTTCTCCAGGGCAAAATAATCCTGCAGATAGCGGGTGAGTTGCTGGATCAGATTGATCGTGGAGAGGCGGCTGGAAAGCAGGGCTATATTGAGATCATTGGCCAGAAACTCGATCACGGGAGGAAGAGTAAGCCCCTTGGTGACGATTATGCAGGGGATATCAGTCTTGAACATATCCCGAATGCGGGAAACAAGATCTTCTTCCTTGAGGGATTGCAGGAATCTTACCTCTGTCTCACCAAAGACCTGGATGCGCTCGGATGAAAAGACTTCCAGGAATCCTGCCAGAGCCAGTCCTGGACGATTCACATGGGGAGAAGCGATCTTCTTGGATAGCGTATCTGGCTCGGTAATCAAAGCCAGTGCCAAGTCTTTCTTCTTGGCATCAAAGAATTCCCGGACTGAAATTTCTTTCATATTGTTCCTTTTGTTTCCACTATTTAGGGGGCTTGACTTGCGGTGAATTTATTGATCCGGAGATCCGGATGGACATCCCTGAAGGTGCACCATCCGGACATCCGGTAGGCTTATTTATGGTTCAAAGAGCTTGAAATTCTCGGAGTCTTTTTTGACCAGAACATTGATCCGGTCGGTCTCGATGTTTCTGAAGATCAGAAAATCTTCCCTGGCTTCGTCCATCTTCTCCAATGCTTCGTGGACACTTAGAGGTTCGGTGACCACACGTTTGGTTTTTACGGTACGACGGGCACGGTTTTCCGTATTTACAAGGATATCGGAGGCACGGGAAAAATCGTCGAATTGTTCTTTCAGAGCTCGCTTCTGGTGATCCGTCACACGATCTTTTAGTTTCTTGATCTGAGCTTCCATCTTGTCGATGGCAGAATCGATCGAAAGATACATATCCATTTCTTCGGATTGGGATTGCAGACCAAACTTGCCGGCATGCAGGGAAATCTCACAGATGTTTCGGCTGTTTTCCAAGGCCAGAGTCACGTGAACATTGATGATCTGGTCAAAGTACTTCTTCAGCTTTAAACATGAGTTTTCCACGTAGTCCCGGATAGCTTTGGTAAGCTCGAAGTGACGGGCAGTAATCGTGATATGCATAATAATCCTCCTGGTTAGATTTTGTGAATGGACAGGTTGCGCAAATCCTCAATGGATTCCATAATCGCCTCCGACAATGTGGGATGGGCGAAGACGATATCCTCGATGGATTCCGCGCGTGCTTGCTGCGAAATCAATATTGCTCCCTGGGCTATCAGTTCTGCTGCTTGGGGTCCCATGATGTGCATCCCAACTAGTTCTCCCGTATCGGCACGGGCGATGGTTTTTACAAATCCATGGGTTGCGGACATTGCCATGGCTTTACCAATGGCAGCAAAGGGGAATTTCCCCACTATGATCTCACCAAAAGCTGCTTTCGCCTCGGTCTCGGTATAGCCTACGGAGGCGATTTCAGGATTTGTGAATGTACAGCGGGGGATGTTTATGTAGTTTAGAGTGTGAATCTCTTCTGTTTTGCCGGTGATCCGGCTGCGGATATGCTCCACACAGAACAAACCTTGCTTGCTGGCGGTATGAGCCAGTTGCAGCTTACCGGTCACGTCTCCGATGGCATACACTTTGTCCAGATTGGTCTGCATATCGTCGGTGATTACGATTGCACCTCTATCCAGAGCAAGTTCCTGGTTTGAAAATTTTGTATTCACAGCCGGGATTCTACCTACGCTCATCAGTACCTTTTCCGCACGGATTTCACTACCGTCTGTGAGGGTAAGCACCTGCTCTGTGGCTTCAGTGCGGATGGCAGTAACACCCAGTTTTGTAATGATCTTCACACCAGCTTTTTTCAAGGCCAGGGACAGGCGCTTGGAGATTTCTTCATCCTCCAGGGCTATGAGCCGGGGAAGAAACTCAATGATGGTTACTTCCACGCCAAAGCTGGCCAGAATCGAGGCAAATTCACAGCCGATCACGCCTCCGCCTACGATGGCTATGCTTTTGGGCAGAGCTTCCAGCTTCAATAATCCTGTAGAACTGAGGATATTCTGTTCATCGATTTCGATCCCTGGAAGGCTTTTGGGCAGACTGCCAGTGGCCAGAATCAGGTATTCACACAGGTATTGGTCACCTTCAGCGGTGTTTACCAGGTACCCCTCTTCGGTATGGGTTATGGAAGCTGCAGTCTGGTTGTAGACCGGTATTTTGCGTTTGCGAAACAGGAATTCTATCCCACTTACCAGTTGTTCCACTATCCGGTTCTTACGTTCCCACACCTTGTAATAATCCAGGGTGAGGTTCATCTCCGGCAAGCCGAACTCGGGAGCATCATGGATTTCATTCACCAATTCTGCTGTTTTTACCAGCGTTTTGGTGGGGATACAACCCCAATTCAGGCAGATTCCACCTAAACGCTCTTTTTCTATAACTGCCGTGGAAATCTCATATTGAGCGAGCCGGATGGCAGCTTCATAGCCTCCAGGACCGCCCCCTATGATCAGGACTTGATACTTCTCCAAAACTACCTCTATTCTCTTCTGAGTCTGCTATTTAGAATGCCAAGTTCATCCCGGTATTTAGCCACAATGCGACGGGAAATGTTCATGCCTTCACCCTTCAGAATATCCACCAAATCCTGGTCTGAAAGCGGGTTTGATTTGCTTTCTGATTCAATCAGCCGAATGATATGGCTCTTTACTTCCTGTCTGGAGATGTTTTCATAGTTATCATCCCTTCCGGCAGTGGAAGTGAAGAAGTCCTTCATGGAAAAAATCCCATAGGGAGTCTCGGCATATTTGTGTTTCACGACCCGGCTGATCGTGGATTCGCTCACCCCCAGGTCTTGAGCGATAACGCTGTAGGTAAGGGGCTGCATGTGCCCGGTGCCGTGATAGAAAAAGTCATATTGATGCTTGATGATGGATAGCGAAACCCGTTCCAGAGTACGCATTCTCATATAGATGGATTTAATCAGGAATTTGGCGCTATTGATCCGTTCTCTTACAAAAGCCGTGGTTTCGCGATCGAAGAACCCCCGGTTGATCATCTTGCGGTAGTGAGAACTGATGATAATATTGGGGGTGATGTTGTCGTTGATGATCACCACATACTCGCCATCGATGATCTTGAGAGTCACATCAGGATAAACATAAGCCGCATTCGAAGTGAGAATCCTAAGTCCTGGCTTGGGGTCCAGCTTACCAATTTGTTCTTTGGCGGTAATGATCGTATCCTCAGAGACATTGAAATGGGAGGCAATCTTTTGATAGCGGCGATGGATCAGGTTGTCAAACTGCTCACAAACCATGCCGCAGATGATCCGGTTCTGCTTTTGTTCTTCGGAGAGCTGAGCCATAAGGCATTCAGAAAGGTTTCGGGCAGTGATTCCTTTGGGATTGAGATCCAGGGTGATGGCATGTAGTTTATTGGCCCGGTCGGTATTAATGTGATATCTGCGGGCAGTATGGACGAGATCGAAGCCTTCAGGGAGGAATCCGTAGATATCGCAGGAATCAACCAGTTCATGGATGAATTCCACCTCGTTATCAGCCAGATTGAGGGGATAAAGCTGCTCCAAGAAGGAATCCTTGCCATTGGCTTCATAGCGGATCAGCGATTCGGTATGGTCTGTTTCACTTTCTCCCCTGGAAGTTTCGCCACCAGTGTGATAGTCATTCCACTGATCCAGGATTTCCGTTAGTTCACGGGCTTCCGCCATGGTCTCAGGGGGTTGTTCCTGGGTTTCTACTTCTTCGATGGGAGTGCTGCTTTCCGGGGTGCTTTGTTCAAAGCTCCCTTCATCTATGTCTTCCTCGTCTTTTTCCTCGCGAAGCTCCAGCAGGGGATTGGCCTCAAGCTCCTGTTTGATATAGCTTTCCAATTCCAATATCGGCAAAGCCAGCATCTTCAGGGATTGGAGCATCTTGGGCTTGAGGGCAAGCTCCTGCTTTTGTTTTAAAGAGAGGTATTGATCCATCGGGCTCATGTGTTTTGCTCAAAAGGACTCATGGTAAACCTGTCGCCTAAATAAACCTGTCGGGCTTGTTCATCGTTGATCAAATCCATCGACGTTCCTGATACAATGATCTTTCCTTCGTAGATAATATAAGCCCGGTTCACTATTTTCAAAGTCTCAATTACATTGTGGTCGGTGATCATGATGCCGATGTTTTTATCCCGCATTTTGTGGATTATATCCTGGATATCAGCCACTGCGATGGGATCAACTCCCGCAAAGGGTTCATCCATGAAGATGAAGGTAGGATTGGTCACCAGTGCCCTGGTAATCTCCAGTTTGCGACGCTCACCCCCAGACAGGGTATAGGCCTTTTGTTTGGCAAGATTTGTGAGTGAAAGTTCCTCCAGAGCTTCGGCAAGCCGGCGCTTCTGCTCCTTACGAGGGATTTTAAGGGTTTCCAAGATAGCCAGGACGTTGTCTTCCACGCTCAGTTTGGCAAAGATCGAAGGAGCTTGAGCCAGATAGCCCATTCCCATTCTGGCTCTTTTGTACATTGGTTTGCGGGAGATATCGTGATCATCCAGATACACTTTGCCACGGTTAGGTTTGGCCAGTCCGATAATCATATAAAAAGTAGTAGTCTTACCGGCACCATTGGGTCCCAGTATTCCCACCACCTCACCTTGATTGATTTCCATGCTGAGGTCGTTTACTACTGTCCTCTTGCCGTATATTTTTACGAGGTTTTGCGCTCGGATTTTATGCTCATTCATACTGGATACTCTAAGCAAAGATTGATTTATTGTCAAGAGTCATTCTTGAATTTGTAACTACCCTTGATGCCTCCGCGCATATTCATAATCTGTAGCTCGTTGTCTTCGCTAAACTTAGCTTCCAGATACTCACCTGTGGCAGTATTAATAAAATAGTCTTTATCCCCCTCTTGATCCTGAACGAAGTAATAAGAAACCTCGTTTTCTGCTGTGAAATCCCGAATCTCATCTCCGGTGAAATTCAGGATCACGTTTTGAGCTTTTACCCAATTGGTTCTGGGGAGATCCTCCTTACTGGAAAAGCGGACATAGCAGGAATCCATCAGGACTGCTTGAGTTGGTTTTCGATCTTTGAACCAGATTTGAAACTCTTTTGCTTCTGCATTGGCAAATGGATTGTCGAAGCGGGGTTCGCCGATGAAGACAGCCTTTTCTTCCTCCGAAAAGTAGATCAGGAAGTCGCTGGTAGCATGATACTCACCCGAGCGCACATCGACATTGAAGGTGGCAATCAGCTTGCGTTCCTGCTCAAAAAACTCCATCTTATCTGCTTTAACTGTGAGGATATCGGTTGTCCCGGCACTTACGACCGGGGATTCGATCAGATATGAATAGCCCGCTCTTCTGTCCCAGAAGGCATAGCCACAGGAAGATTGGGCGTTTTCCTGCTGATCATAAGCCCTTACATTGCTCCAGGTAGTGAAGGTATCCTTGGCCTGGTCGTAGATGCCATAATCACCTTGATACCAGCGGGTATTACCTTCGGCAGTGGTTTGCGTGATCCTTACCCTGCCCCCCAGATTTAGAATCTGAGGAATGCGGTAATAGGCCAGAGAATCCGCCACCAGATTCAGGGAGTCGTTGGAAACCGCCACTCTGCCGCTAAGCCTGGCAATCTTGGGTCCATCCAGGATCAAAGCCCTGTCGCTTTTGAACTGTGTATCTCCATAATAAAAATGCACATTGCCATTCAGCTCCAGGATTTGACCGCTATCCAGTTTGCTCATATACAGCTTATCTGAATGGATCAACCGAAACTTCTCAGGATCATTACGTTTTTGCGCCCACACCGGAAGCAGGATCAGAAGTAGAAGGCTACCAATCAATGTCTTTTTCATTGACGATCCCTTCGGCAGATACAGCTTCCATTTCCGCAAAGCTCAGTTTTGAATTTGTCCGCAGATTTTTGCCCCAGAGCACACTGCCATCCCTGGTAAGTGTTACTTTGCCCATGGCTGTGATCTCATCCACATTGCGGTCCCAGGCGATTCTATCCGTCTTCAATCCTCCTCCGGGTGAGAAGAAGGATGCTCTGCCACTGGCAAAGATGATGTTTCTGGCATCATCGACGATAGTCGTATCGGCCTTGATCACAGAACTCACCTGTTTATTGCGGTCGTAGGAGGTGAGGGTTACACCATATCCATAGAGCATGCGACGGTCGGTGAAGCGTTCCATCTTCTGAGCTTCGATGATATAATCCAGATGCTCATCCTTGAATTCACTCAGCTTGATATTGTAGGATGTTTCATTGGGCTGGCTGCGGTCCATCACAGGCGTTTCCGTATCCAAAACACTCTTTCCGCAACCAATCAGCAGCACTAATAGCAAGCCAAAACATGCAACTGATGCTACTCGCGCCAAGCGGTTTGTACGGCTTTTTATTGGTCTGGTGGGGAAGGTCAGGCTCAACAGATTCCTTCCAGAAAATCGATCACAGCCCGTTCAAAAATCCCCTTCTTATGCATGATGTAGCTGATGCATTCGCGTACAGCGCCCAGTCCGCCAGCAGTTTCCGTGGTATGATCTGCGATTTTCTGAATCTCAGGAAGGGCATTAGCAGGCGCTACTGAAAAAGCAGCCCGACGCATACAGGGGACATCGTTCCAATCATCACCCATATAGACTACGTTGTCAAAGCTCATATTCAGATTCTCCAGCAGTTCATTTACACACTGGAGCTTGTTTGCTACGTTTTGAAACAGCAGCTCAATCCCCAAATCCCGGCACCGATAGGCAAGCGCTTCGGAGCTTCTTCCGGTTACGATTGCCACGGGGATTTTGGCAGCTTTGAGCAGCATGAAGCCCATCCCATCGCTGGCATGAAAATTCTTGATATCCAGACCACCGTTACCATACACGATGCGACCATCGGTGAGCACGCCATCACAATCCAGGATCAGAAGCTTGATCTCACTCCAGGCTACGGGGCGTTTATTTGGCCTGACCAGGCAATTTGAAGTAATCATTGTTTCTCCTCCTGTAAGGTTCCTGCGATCTCTATACAATCCTGTAAAAGACGTTTCAGGTCTTTCAGGGGCAGCATCGTGGCGGCATCACTCAAGGCTTTGGTCGGTTCCGGATGACACTCAACGAACAGCCCCTTCACTTTGCCTGTGGCAATAGCTGCCCGAGCCATGAGAGGAGCGTATTCAGGCGTACCCCCGGTGGATTTTCCACTGGAGGGCATTTGTAAGGAGTGGGTTACGTCATAGACTACTGGATACCCCAGGCTTTCCATGATGGCAAAGCTGCGAAAATCAACGACCAGATTGTGATAACCAAAACTGCTACCTCTTTCCGTAAGCAGGATTTGCTGATTTACTCCGGCTTTTTGGGCAGCGGGCAGCATATCCTCCGGAGCCATGAACTGACCCTTTTTCAGATTCACAATCTTTCCTGTGGCAGCCGCAGCTTTGATCAAATCTGTCTGCCGGCACAAAAAAGCAGGGATCTGCAGAATATCGCATACTTCTGCAGCCATGGAAGCTTCGCTGCTTTCATGGATATCGCTGAGGATCGGCAGCTCAAATTCGCTCTTTATCCTGGCCAGAATCGTTAGTCCTTCCTCAATGCCAGGGCCAGAAGGCGAGTCCGCAGCAGTGCGGTTGGCTTTACGAAAGGAAGATTTGAAGACCAGGGGCAGCTTCAGCTCTGAGCAGAGTTCTTTCAAAAACTGAGCGCTATGCATCATGGTAGCGGGATCCTCGATCACACAAGGACCTGCAATCAAAAAGAAGGGACTGGCTTGCTGTAGGGTTTGGTAGAGTGACAAATTATCCATCCTGTCAGGAGAGATATTTGATCTTTTCCCAGCTTTGTTCCAATGCAGCACGTCCAAAATGACCATAGCTGGCGCTGGGTAAATAGATCGGACTCCTGAGACCAAGATATTCGATAATTCCACTCACTGTCAAGTCAAATTTCTGGCGGATCAATTTCTCGATTTCAGCATCAGGAATCCTACCGCTACCGAAAGTGTCTATCATGATCGAAACGGGCTCAGCTTCACCGATCACGAAGCTGAACTGGATCAGGCATTCCTCCGCCAGAGCGGAGCCGACCACGCTTTTGGCAATATGGCGTGCCATATAGGCTGCACTGCGATCCACCTTGGTGGCGTCCTTACCGGAAAAAGCTCCACCGCCATGCTGAGCCCAACCGCCATAGGTATCCACGATGATTTTGCGTCCCGTGAGACCTGTATCATTGGCGGGACCACCGTCATGCCAGCGTCCCAGGGGATTGATCTTGATGTCGCAGGTTTTGGCATCGAAGAAGTACTTGCATTCAGTTTCCATCTCCGCAATCGTGGGATTCACCACTTTCTTGATGATCTCCTGTTTGAGCTCTTCAAATTTCAGCGCACAGATATCCTGATGATGGGTAGAGATCACCAAAGTCACCAGTTGAGTGGGTTTTCTGCCCACATAGCGAAAGCTGACCTGGCTTTTGGCATCTGGCAGCAGGCAGGGAATTGTGCCCTCTTTGCGGGCTATGGCAAGGTTGATCAGGAGCTGGTGCGCCAGTTCGATCGGGATCGGCATCAATGCCTGGGTTTGGGAACAGGCATAGCCAAACATCAGTCCCTGGTCTCCAGCACCCATATTGCGCGCCAGATCACCTTCCTGCTCGTGCAGGTAGTTTTCTATGGTGCAGTTGTAGTCAAAGCCTTTATTGGGGTGAATATAGCCAATTTTCTTGATCGTTTCCCGTACGATAGGCTCTACTTCGAGAAAGTGGGTGGAACTGATCTCTCCTGAGAGGATCACCCGGTCTGTAGTAGCAAGAGTTTCGCAAGCCACCCGGGACATTGGTTCCTCTGCGAGATAGGCATCCAGGATGGCGTCTGAGATCTGGTCGCAGACTTTATCCGGATGACCCTCAGATACGGACTCCGAGGTAAAGATATAGCTCGCTTTGTCCTGTGAATCCTGAGCATGTAATGCTGTCATTTATGTCTCCTTTTGGTTCAAATAAAAAAGCCGGCTGCTAAAGCCGGCAAATCTGAGATACCGCACTTTAGCACATTTATTACGCGGAGCAAAGAGCAAATTACCGCGTCTATCGCATCTTCCCCTGGTGGTCGGCCAGGGCTGCGATACAAAAAGTGGTACATCTTCGGGGACTCGAACCCCGGACCCACTGATTAAGAGTCAGTTGCTCTACCAGCTGAGCTAAAGATGCACACTATCTGTACCAAGCTCTTGAAACAGCGGTTTATGTCAAGGCGATTTTATCTCGCGAGTGGGGATTGAGCTTGCGTGTAACTGGTTGCGCGGTTAAATTGTAGCATGAAAGGAGACTAAATCATGAATGAATATACAATTCTGCTGCTGGTGCTGGTTTTGCTGTTAAGTACAGCGCTTTCTGCGGTTACAACGGTGAAAAGCGTATCCCTGGAGCGCTATCTGGGAAAGTGGTATCAAACTGCATATTATCCCAATAGCTTCCAGCCTAGGGATTGTGGACTTACTGTGGCCGAATACTCGCTTGATAATAAAGGTAAAATCAACGTAAAAAATACTTGCTATGAAGACACCGCGGGCACCAAAGTGAAAAAGCAAGCCAATGCCAAAGCCTGGGCTGTGGACAAGACCAACGCCAAACTCAAGGTCAGCTTCTTCTGGCCTTTCAGGGGAGATTACTGGATTGTGAAGCTGGCGGATGATTATCGCTATTCTGTGGTTAGTGATTCGAAGCAGAAATACCTCTGGATTCTGAGCCGGAATATGGAGCTAAGCCGCAGCGATTACAATGAGATTCTAGCCTTTCTGGACAAAGGCGGATGGGATAGCAAGCGTCTGGTGATTACAGGAAAAGTGAAATAAGGGACAGGGGGCACGATAACTCGCTCTCCCTTTGTGGGAGAGGGTTGTGGTGAGGGGTTAACATAATACATAGCAAAGAATTAAACCATATCGATCTTCCTTTATAATTCGCCAAACCCAGAAGCTTGATTATCAATAGATTAAGTCAGCATTGCCTCGTCTTCACCTCGAGATCACCTCGAGTACTCGAGATGATCTCGAGATGATCCTGAAGTAAAGTCTAGATTATCAATACATTAGCAATGTGGCAGCGGTAATGTGGCAGCGGTTTTTAACCGCTGAATAGTAGCAGCGGCTTCCAGCCGCTGAACCCAAGCATCCTGCAAGATGCTTGGGTATCAATATGATGCAGCTACAAGCTGCATCTACTTTTTTTTATGCAGCTACAAGCTGCATCTACCTTGATGCGGCTGCAAACCGCATCCACCCTAACCCATCAAGCAGTAAGATCCCGCTTCCACAATGCTAAAGGGGCCTCCTCAGAAGCCCCTTTATCTCAACTATATACAAGCAGTTCAGAATTTCACGGGTTGCCTGCGAATCTCGTAGAGATCTGCCATGAGGCGATTGATGCCGGTCTCGGAACTCACTGCATAATCCCTTAGGGGCTGCACTTCAACCGGTTCAAAGGCTGCTGGTTTATACTCATCCAATCTGGCGATAAATTCCTCTGCGAGGGTATTCCAGAAGGGAATGTCCGCTGTATTGGGATGAATCCACTCCATCTGGTAGAAGAGCCGCATCAATTCATTGATGTTTGCCGAAAGGGCTGGATTGGCAAACCGTTTGATCTGGCCATTATCTCCCAGGGCCAAGCCGTCAATCTCTAGATAGTTCGGGGCTGGCAATAGTAAATCCGCCTCGATCCCTTTGGCAAACTGCGCAATTGCTACAGAGAATCCAGCTTTACTGACTGGCGCTGCTCCATAGCATAGAGCAAAATCCACTTCCGGAATGCGGGCGATTTCGGGCCTGAGAGCCACAAATCCGCTGTGATTCACGTAATCTGTGGATATATACACGCGCTGTTCAGTCCCGGCAAGATTCCAGATTTCAGCTGCCATGCGTTCGCTGATGCGGTTTTGATTGTAAACAAAGATTTGCTCAGGATTGAGCACTAAATCCGAGAGTTTCGCATACGCCTGATCTGCAAATTTGCTGAATGGACCATCCGGGTAAGCAATCAGAGTGAGTTTTGTACCTTGCCGCTGCTGCAAACGGATCAGACTGAGCAAACTGCGGTTGAGCTCTCCCACCACCACAATCTCACCAAAGCTGCCCAGCCTGGCTGGAGCATCGTCTTTGGGCACAAGATCCAGATAGGGATCGCTGAAGGCAAGATGCTTGCGATCGGCAGTGATATGAGTCTCGTTGTGTTTGGCAATCGTCGCCATCATCAGCATCTCTTCGAGGGTGATGTGTGGAGTAATCTCAAAGCGTTTGCTGGATGCGCTGTTACATTTTGCTTTGATGACCTCTCCAGCCTGCTGCCAGGAGATTTCCTGGTATCCAGTCTCAGTCTTGAGCTGAGGTAGTTTCAAACGATGGGGATCGCTGTAGCATTGCCAGCCGAAACGGCCTTTGAAACAAAGGTTTTTGCCATTAAATCCAGTCTCTTCTACGGGAGTGCTAATGCGTACCACTTCGCCGCCCTGAGCTTCAGCCTGGATCACACAGCCTACTCCGCAGAGACCGCAATTCTGGATTGTATCGGTCTTGGCTCTGGGATTCAGTTTATAATGCAGGTTCCGCTCCACCAGGGCTCCCACAGGGCAGACATCGATACATTTTCCGCAGGATAAACAGGTGGTATGGGTGAGTGATTCCCCAAATTCTGGAGCAACAACAGCAGAAAATCCGCGATACACAAAGCCCAAGACGGCTGCGCCTTGAATTTCCGCACAGGTGCGCACACAGCGTCCGCAATTGATACACTTATTGGCATCCCGTACGATGAAGGGATGGCTGTAATCGATGGGGTGTTTATTGATGCTGCCCATAAAGCGCTCAGAGGCTACTTCATAGGTGCTGCAGTAGCTGCGCAGAGCACAGGTTTCATTCACCTGACAACCGCATTCCAGGCATCTGGCTGCTTCAGCCAGGGCATCTGAATCGGCAAAACCCAGCTCCACTTCAGTAAAGCTGCTGGCGGCTTCTTCGACAGAGATTTCCGGCATCTTCATCCGTGGCACTTCATCGAATATCTCAAATTCTTTGGCAGAAATCTCGGCAACTTTGGAGGCTTTCTTGGCGTCAAAGCGGAACTTGGCAACCGGTAATCTGCCTTCCAGCAGCCAGCTTTCAATGGCTTCTGCAGCTTTGCGGCCATCGGCTATGGCTTCAATGGCAGTAGCTGCACCACGACGGAAATCACCTCCGGCAAAGACATTGGCCAGCCCCAGATACATGGTGTCCTCATCTGCTACGGCAGTTTGCCAGCGGGAGATGGGGATGGTTTTGCCCTCCACAGCGTTTTCCGGCAGGGCAAAAGCCTTTACTTCCGGCACTTGCGAGATTGCCGCAATGATGCTGTCAAAACTCTCTGTAAAGTATTCACCTGTGGGTTCTGGACGCCTTCTGCCGCTGCTGTCTGGATCGCCCAGACGCATCTTTTCGATCCTTACTTCTTGCAGGTGTCCAGCTTCACCAAGATATTCCACGGGGTTGCACAGATAGTGGAATTTCACCCCTTCATGCTCAGCAGCTTCGATCTCAAAGGGTTCTGCCGGCATCTCTTCTTTGGTGCGGCGATAGATCAGGCTCACTTCACAACCCAGGCGGATAGCAGTTCTGGCACAATCGATAGCGGTATTGCCACCGCCCACGATGGCTACTTTCTTGCCCAGATCGGGAGTATTCTTCAGTGCGTGGGCTTTGAGAAAATCCACTCCCAGGTAACAGCCTTCAAGGTCGCTGCCCGGCACCGGCATGGGCACCGCATTTTGCGCTCCAATCGCCAGATACACGGCATCATAAGCTTTGCTTAGTTCGCCCAGGGAGATATCTTTGCCCAAAGCTTTGCCATAATGGATATTCATCCCTCCGCTGGCCATCAGTTCGATCTCGGCATCGAGGATTTCCTTGGGCAGTCGGTACTGGGGAATCCCGTAGCGCAGCCAGCCGCCACAGGCTTGTTCGGCTTCATAAAGATCCACTTCAAAACCACCAAACGACAGATAGTATCCGCAGGTAAGACCGCTGGGACCCCCCCCGATGATGGCTACTTTCTTCCCATTGGATTCCAGCTTTTCCGGAGTGTAATTCCAGCAATCAGCCAAATCCTGGTCTGCGGCATAGCGTTTCAATTGACGGATGGCAATGGGCTCTTCCACTACCTGACGGCGGCATTCCTGCTCGCAAAAAGCAGGACACACACGGCCGATGGAAAGCGGCATGGGCAGAGTTTCTTTGATCACTTTTACGGCTTCATGGTATTTACCATTGGCGATCAGGGACACATAGGTCTGAATATCCACATGATCGGGACAGGCTATCTTGCAGGGAGCTTCGCAATCGGCATAGTGATTGCTGATCAGGAGTTCCAGCGCCATCTTGCGGGCGGCACGAATCTCCTCGGAATCAGTGGTGATCACCATACCAGGGGTGAGCTTGGTGCCGCAAGAGGTTACAAACCCTCTGCGCCCTTCCACCTGCACAGCACAAACCCAGCAGGAACCATAAGGATTCAGCTCTTCATCATGACAGAGGGTGGGGATTTCCAGACCCTGCTGTCTGGCCAGGTCGAGGATCGTGAGACCAGCTTCGGCTTCGATTGTTTTTCCGTTTAATACTACTTCCATGATTCTCATCCTTTCCTGATGGCATTGAATTTGCAGGCAGAGAAACAAGCTCCGCACTTGATGCATTTGTCCTGATCGATCAGGTGTGGCTGTTTTACTGATCCTGAAATACAGGATACGGGACATTTACGGGCACAGGCGGTACAGCCTATGCATTTATCGCTGATCACTTCATAACGCAATAGGGCGTTGCAGACTCCGGCGGGACAGCGTTTTTCCTGGATATGAGCAATGTATTCATCCTTGAAATAGCGCAGGGTAGTCAGAACAGGATTGGGAGCTGTCTGTCCCAGGCCGCAGAGCGAACCTTTGATGATATTTGTGGCAAGTTCTTCCAGGCGTTCGATGTCTTCCAGGACTCCCTTGCCTTCGGTGATACGGGTCAAAATCTCCAGCATACGGCGAGTGCCAATCCGGCAGAATGTGCATTTCCCGCAGGATTCATTCTGGGTGAAATTCAGGAAGAAGCGCGCTACATCGACCATGCAGGTGCCTGTATCCATTACCACCATACCGCCGGAACCCATGATCGCTCCAGTGGCGTTGATGGAATCATAATCCACGGTGGTTTCCAACAGGGTTGCGGGAATGCAACCTCCGGATGGACCACCCATCTGCACAGCCTTAAAGGGCTTTTCGGTCTTCATGCCGCCGCCCACATTGTAGATAATCTCTTTGAGCGGGATCCCCATGGGCACTTCGATCAAGCCACTGCCGGCAATCTTGCCAGCCAGAGCAAAGACCTTGTTTCCGGGGGATTTCTCACTGCCCATCTTGCGAAACTCGGCTGCACCATTGATGATGATCCAGGTGATATTCGCCCAGGTCTCCACGTTGTTGATATTGGTAGGGCAACCCCACAGGCCGCTTTCGGCAGGAAAAGGAGGACGGATCGTGGGCATACCGCGCTTGCCTTCAATGGATTGCATCAGGGCTGTTTCTTCTCCACAGACAAAGGCTCCAGCGCCTTCTTTGATATGAAGGTCAAAATTGAAGCTGGTACCCAGGATGTTTTTGCCCAGATATCCCTTTGCTAAAGCGGCTTCAATGGCTATCCTGAGATGCTTGATGGCCATGGGATACTCTGCCCGGCAATATATATAGCCTTCATCTGCACCCATGGCATAAGCACCGATGATCATGCCTTCGATCACATTGTGCGGATCACCTTCCAGGGTACTGCGATCCATAAATGCTCCGGGATCGCCTTCGTCGGCATTGCATACTACATATTTCTTAGTTCCATTGGCTTTGGCGGCAAAACTCCACTTCAGTCCCGTGGAGAATCCTGCTCCACCGCGCCCTCTCAGGCCAGACGCTTTCACTTCTTCTATGATTTCGTCAGGCTGCATACCGAGGGCTTTACGCAGGGCTTGATATCCCCCCTGGGCCTCATAATCGTCCAATGATTTGGGATCGATAACGCCGCAATTTCTAAGGACTATCCGTTTTTGTCCTGCCAGGAGATTGTTATGCCTGGCGATGTGTCTGTCTGCCAGGATGGCGTGAGACTCAGGATAAATGCCCTGGCGGTAGCTTTCCACCAGAGCGATGATATTCTCAGGCTCTACCTTGCCAAGGCTTACATATCCCAGCTCAGAACCGCTAAGCTCTACGATGGGCTCTTCAAAGCACATCCCGATACAAGCGGTTTTGAGGAGCTTGATCTCTGCTCCTGCCTGGGCATATTCTTCCAGCTTCTGATATACATCCATGGCTCCTGCGGCAACACCGCAACTGGCCAGACCTACTTTAACAGTAATAATACTCATCGTCATCTCCCTCAATATGCATACTTGCCAAGGATGCCGGGAATGGCTTCCGGGGTCAGCTTGCCGTAGGTAGTATCGTCGATCATGATCACCGGAGCCAGGGAACAACAGCCCAGACAAGCCACTTCCATCAGTGTAAACATCATATCCGTAGTGGTATCTTCACCTTCAGGCAGTTTTAGGGCATCCTGCAGCGCGGTCTTGATGCCATCCGCATCAGATACGTGGCAGGCTGTCCCTTTGCACACCCGAACGATGTGTTTCCCCTGAGGTTTGAGCTTAAACATCGAATAGAAAGTAGCCACACCATAGATATCAGCAGCAGGAATCTCCATCTTTTCTGCCACATAGCGCATGGCATCCTTGCTGAGATATCCCAATTGATCTTGAACTGCTTGCAGCAGTGGAATCAGCACTCCTGGCCGTCCTTTGTAGGTGCCAAGAATCGCATCAAGCTGAGAGAAGTCGTTTTCCATCACACATCCTTTGATAATAGCCTTGGTTTATCCCTTATCACACACGAAACGGGGGATTTGACTCTGAGGGCTACCAAAAATAAGCGCACGGGATTGTCAAACAAAAACTGAGCTACAGGCACACAAATCTATCAGTAAATAAATCCACATCTGGAATAAAACTTGATTACATTATTATTGAAGATTAACATCAAAACATGCGAGGTATATCTGTAAAATGGCAGTATCCATCAGTCCTGCAGCCCGGAACTATCTGACCAGAAAGGCCGGATTCTATGCTTCCCGCAGCCGCAAGCCACGGTTGGTTTTAGCGGAGCGCAGCTGTCATGGAGCCAATTTCCGTGTCTTTTTTGAAGCTCCGGAAGCCCAGGATCAGGAATACTCATTCGAAGACCTCTGCTTGTATGTACCCAAAGCTCTGTTGGAGGAATTCCAGGGCTTTGATCTGGATCTGGAGCAGTTCTTCTTTACCAGCCGGATCATGGTGACACCCAGATCCCAGAGCTACCAATGTGATTGTAAGATGAAATGTAATAAAAACGAGGATTTATGAAAAACCTGAAGACAACCCTGAGCCTGATCTTTTGCCTCCTGGCGATTGCTCTGTTCTCAGCACCTCACACCTTTCTGCCCATGAGTTTTACTCAACCGGATGGGACACAGATCGAAATCTTCGCCAGTGGCGACGAGTTTCACAATTGGCTGCATGATGCCGATAACTATACTATTGTGCAGGATGACAACGGCTGGTACGTGTATGCCCGTCAGGCTGGCGAAAGCGTAGCTCCCACCACTATTGTAGTGGGCAGGGATTTCCCTCTGGGACTGGCGCAAGGCATCAACCTCTCTGAGGATCTTATCGCAGCCAGATATGCACGTTATGACTATGCCATGCGGGATAACCGCAGCGACCGCTCTCCACACATCGGGCAATTCAACAACCTTGTTGTGTTCATCAAGTTTGCTGATGATCCTGATTTCTCCAGCCCGATTGGCTATTACAACAATATGTTCAACAACTCCAATACCGGCGCTAACTCCATGAAGAACTACTTCCTGGCAGCTTCCTATGATCAATTGACCGTGGATTCTTTCTTCTTTCCCGCTCCCAATGGCGATGTGATCGTAACCTATGTAGACAGCCACCCGCGCAACTACTATCGCAAAATGACCACTTTCAATCCCATTGGTTATGACGAAAACAGCGACAGTGAACGCACCACCCGGGAGCACACTCTGCTCGCCAATGCCGTAGCTTTCGTGGCAGGACAGATCCCTACTTCGCTGGTGATCGATGGTGACAACGACGGTTACGTGGACAACACCTGCTTTATCATCCAGGGCTCTCCGGATGGCTGGGCAGAGCTTTTATGGCCTCATCGCTGGGTGCTGTATACTACCACCGCCCTAATCAATGGTGCCCGGGTATGGGATTTCAATTTCCAGCTTGAGACGTCCCTGTTTTCCAGTGGCGCTTCCGTGCTGGCACATGAGATGTTCCACTCTCTAGGCGCACCGGACTTATACCGTTACAACAATACCACCATCACTCCCATCGGAAGCTGGGATCTGATGGCCAGCAATACCAATCCTCCCCAGCACATGAGTGCCTGGATGAAATACCGCTATGGCCAGTGGCTGCCCAATCCTCCGATGATCACCCAATCCGGTACCTACTCCCTAGCTCCCGTGGCTACATCTTCTACCAACAATATCTGGAGAGTGAATTCCTGGCGCTCCAATGAATCCTACGTCCTGGAATACCGCAAACCCGGTGAATTTTACGATGATACTCTGCCAGGCACCGGGCTTCTGGTCTATCGCCTGGATACCAGAGAATCAGGAAATGCCAGTGGTCCTCCCGATGAACTCTATATCTACCGTCCCGGAGCTAATAACACCACCACCAATGGTATTCTCTCGATGGCTGCCTTCTCAGCTCAAAACAACCGTACGAAAATCAATGAAACCACCATCCCCAGCGGTTTTACAGGTAGCAATCTGTCTGGCGGACTGAATATCTACAATATTGGTGAAGCCGGAGAAACCATTACTTTTAGCATCAAGATCTCCGATATCCAGCTTACTTCACCTGTAGGTGGCGAATACTGGTTTGGCGGATCAAACAAAGAGATCAAATGGAAAGCTAAAAGCTCTTCCGGCAATGTAAAACTCGAGTATAGCACCAATAGCGGAGATACCTGGACCCAGATCGTGGCCAGTACTCCCAATGATGGCAGCTATATCTGGACTGGCCTGCCATATATAGAAACACAGCAAGGCTACATCAGAATCACCTTGCTCAGCAACAACCACACAGACACCAATATCGATCCCTTTGCCATTATTGGCTCGCTGGCAATTCCGCAAACCATCTTCCCCGAGAACCAGGCCGTGAGTGTTCCCACGAATCCACTCTTCACCTGGCAAAGCGTGATGGGTGCTACCGGATACCATTTTCAAGTAAGCACCAACCCTGAATTCAGCAGCTATCTGGTCAATGTCCTGGGGCACGAAATGACCTCTTACCAGATGAACGGCCTCACTCCTTTCACCACTTATTTCTGGAGAGTCGCCAGCATGGGCGAGATCGGGATCAGTCCCTTTACCCAGGATATGAGCTTTACTACAGGACCACTTACAGAACTACCTGGAATCCCAGGCTTATTAAGCCCTGCCAATTACGCTACCAATCAACCGCGCAATCCAATCTTCAGATGGAATTCCAGCGCTTTGGCGGATACCTATTGGCTGCAAGTCTCCAGCGATACCTTCTTTGGCAATCTGGTCGTAAACCAGCAAAACATCGTGGGCAATGAATTCACCAGCCCCACTTTGGCTGCCAATACCTTGTACTACTGGCGCATGGCAGCGCAAAACGTCTTTGGCGATAGCTATTTCTCCTCCATCCGCAGATTTACCACCGGCAATAGCGTGGATAGCGATGATCCCTTCGCACCTGTAGCCATCACCGATCTGCAAGCTAATTTCCCCAATCCTTTCAATCCGGAAACCACGATCTCGTTCAGCATCAAAGAACCGGGAACCCATGCCCGCCTGACTATCTTCAATACCAAAGGCCAGGCGATTCGCACCCTCTATGATGCCCCAGCTTCACAGAACCGGATGAGTGTGGTCTGGGATGGTAAAGACAACCTGGGCCAGGGCGTCAGCAGTGGCATTTACCTCTACAGACTGGAAGCAGGAGAATACGCCAAAACACGCAAGATGCTCTTAAGCAAATAGATAACGAACCCCATTGATTGAATTAGCAGTCTATCTGATAGACTGCTAATTTTTTTCTTGCCTTTTCCTCCCGCCCGATTATTATGTCTTCAGAAACTTATGAAACCAAGGAGGTTTATCATGAAACTCGTACCTTATCGCAGAATGAATGAAGCCAGACCCATGAGCAACATGCTCAGTTTGTTCGACGATTTCTTCAACCGCGTGTTTGAAGACGAAAGCAGTGATGATAATTTCCGCGCTATGGCCATGGACATTACCGAACACGATAAAGACTATGAAATCCTGGCCAATCTGCCCGGATTCAAGAAAGAAGACGTCAAAATCTCCATGCACGACAATCAGCTCATGATCGAGGCCAATTGCAACACCAGTCATGAAGAAAAGAAAGGCACCGTGTACCGCTGCGAAAGATACAGCGGCAGCTATCGCCGCAATCTGCTCCTGCCGGAAAATGCTGATGTGGCAAAGATAAGCGCCAAAATGGAAGATGGCGTGCTGAAACTCAGCGTGCCGAAGAAAGAACCCACTCCCAAACAAGAAATTGTAGTAGAATAAAATCGTCTGGATCATTCCTAATACCCCGCTTGAGTAGAGCGGGGTTTTTTGTTTTGAATGGAACGCAGATGACGGGATAGAGGAATGAACAGGATTGTTTTCTTACCACAGAGTAAAGCAGAGAACACAGAGGGCAATCATTAATGTAGAATGTAGAATGTAGAATGAATCATGAACAATGAATAATGAATAATGAATCTTCCCTACGAGTTAACCGATTGAAACCAAGAGAGACAATCTAGGTCACCTGAGGGCGTAACAATCTTCTTATATTTGAACTCTATCGGCAGTGTCAGCCCAAGCCCTTTGTGGGCGTAACAATATAGCGAGGGTTCGCAGCAATGCGCAGCATTGCGAAGACCCTCGTTAGCAGTAATGAACCCCAGAGCCCTGGAAGGGCGACACCCCATAGCTTGGTGGCGTAAGCCCCAAGACAATCAGCATAGACAGTTCGAGCCCTAGAGGGGCGGCACCTCATGGTTGCAGGGTTCTGGAGATTCCAGACAGCCCCACGGGTTCTGCGAATCGCTTGCGCTTCTGGAAAGACGGCGTGGGTGTGATGTCCCATTTCTCTCATCTCCACAGAGTCCAGCAGGGAAACAAACATCTTTCATCCCTACTACCACTTACTCTCAACTCTTACTTGCGTTTACCTCGTCTTCCTCTCGAGATCACCTCGAGTACTCGAGGTGATCTCGAGGTGAACCTGTAGTTAAGACGAACTAAGCTGTTGGCAGTCAATATTGTAACATAGCCTTTCAAACTGATGTGCTATAGGGTTTTCATCTCCTACAGCATCAAAACAAATCCTGTGGTTGGAAGACCACAGGCAACAACAGACTAAAAGTCTATGTTACAGGATGATACTACTCTGCTATTTCTCCGCTATTACCAGCATTTCGTAGTGATCTGTAGTGAGATTATCCTCGCGACTGTAGGCTCCCAGGGTGGCGCCGAAGATTTCACTATTTGTAAACCCAATGGATTTCAGCAGCCAGGTGAGCTCGCAGGGCACGTAATAACGCTCGTTGCAGATGAGAGATCTTACTTTGCCGTGATCGTCTTTTGCTTCGTAGGTGGAGTGATCCCGAAAGGTCATGAGATCAAAGCTGTTTTGTCGGGCTGGCTGATTGGGATCTTGCTGGTTGATGAAGTCTTTCACGCTATGGAACAAGGGGAAAAGCCCATTGAGAGTGGTAAAGATCAGCTTGCCGCCGGGTTTGAGAGATTTGTAAGCGTTTTGCAGGATGCGATAGTTCATCTCGTCGGTCTCCATCAAAGGGAAAGCACCTTCGCACAGCATGATGGCGAGGTCGAAAGCCTCTTGCAGATCAAAGTCCCGGGCATCTGCCTGAAAAAACTCGATCGTCAGGCCTTGCTGGGCTGCTTTCTCCCGAGCTTTACGAAGTTGAGATGCGGAAAGGTCAAAGCCTGTAACCTGGTATCCTCTTAGAGTGAGTTCGATACTGTGCCTGCCGGTTCCACAGCCGATATCGAGGATTTTCAGGCTTTTATCATGCGAGATTTCACTTTCGATAAAATCCACTTCGCCTTTGGTGCCATGAACAAAGCATTCTTGCTCGTATTGCTCGGCATTATCGGTGAAGAGCTCTTCGTACCACTGTTTCATATCAGTTCGCTGCTCCGGCTTTGAGTGCGGCCAGGTTTTGCAGGCGTCTGGCGATATCGGCGGCAAAGGCTTCATCGCTAAAGCTGGGATCACGGGTTTCGAGCCACAATTTACAGGGTTGCAGACCGCAGTCTCCACAATTTGCCAGGCCTTTATCCACCACACAGGAGTAGATTGGGCAATGGGTTAGCTCATAGAACTGCGCCCAGGATACTTTGCCTTCCAGCTCGTTGCAGCCCTCACACTCGGTTTTGTAGGCCCGGCAATCGCTTGCGCAGATTACACCACATTTTGAGATCATAATTTCTCCTAAGTTATCATAGAGTTTATGCTTTGAAATGACATAATCAACCGGGGCATGAGGCGAAGCCCATACCTTATTGGGTGGAGGGCTGGGTCTGGATTATGTCATTTCTGTACAAAACACGATGTCCGGAACAAACTGCTCCGGACATCGATGTTATTATTTTGGGATTGCTCCCGGGTATTTAGTGTTTCTCTTTGCAGAGCTCGATCAATACGCCCATGCTGGATCTGGGATGCATAAAGGCGATATCGGCACCATGGGCTCCAGGACGGGGCTCTTTGTCGATCAGGGTAATTCCGTTATCCTGTGAGGTCTGCAAGGCCTCGGGCAGATCATCGACGGCAAAGGCAATGTGTTGAATCCCTTCGCCTTTTTTCTCGATGAATTTGGCTACGGGACTGTCTTCACTGGTGGGAGATAGCAGTTCGATTCTGGTATCTCCGCAGGGCAGAAATGCCACTCTAACCATCTGTGATGGCACTTCTTCGATGCCTTCCAGCTTGAGTCCCAGTTTCTCGTAGAAGGCGATGCCTTCTTCGAGGTTTTTCACGGCAATCCCGATATGGCTGATATGCTTTACCATGTGTTTAACCCTTTTTACCGTAATTCTTGGCGAGATCGAAGCCCAGCTTCATGGCTTTGAGGTTGAGATCCACAAAGGCAGGTTTGACTGTTTCCGAGATTGATGTTTCCAAGGATTTTTCATTCACAATACCAGTCACTTTGACCATAAATGCCAGGGACAGGATATTGGTGGTGATGGGACTACCCAACTTTTCGATAGCGATCTCGGTGAAGGGCAGTTCGAAGGTGTTTTCTGCCGCCAGAGCCAGGTTTTTCACGTAGGTGGTATCGATGATCAGGATGCCGTTGTCACGCAGATCAAAGAGATATTTGTCGCAGGCTTCCTGAGTGAGAGCCATCAGGCAATTGAAGTTTGTGGCTTCGGGGAAGAATATCTCATGATCGCTGATGATCACATCGGCACGGGAGTATCCTCCACGGGATTCCGGGCCATAACTTTGGGTCTGGGTGACTTTGCGTTTATCGATCACGGCTGCCCGGGCGAGGATGATACCTGCCAGGATCAGACCCTGGCCGCCACTACCGGAGAGACGGATTTCATAGTTTTTGGTCATTGTTCACCTCCGGAGGCCTGGACACGCTGAACCAGGCTGGCATAGGCTGCGCAGAATTCAGGACGGATTTCTTTGCGCAAGATACCGCGGATGATCTTGCCTTCTACCTTTTCTGGAGGAAGCTTGTCCACTGCGGTAAGTGGGATCGAATTGTCCCGGAATTCCTTCATCATCTGCGGAGCACCGCCTTTCTTATTCAGACGGCCGTAGATCACAGGACAGGCGGAGATCACTTCGATCAGAGAAAAGCCTGGATGTTCCATTGCGTCTTTCACGTAGTTTTGCATTTCCTGCACATGAAAGGCAGTGGTGCGGGCTACGAAGGATGCTCCGGCACCCATGGCCAGATTGCAGATATTGAAGTCTGGTTCGATATTGCCATAAGGCGCGGTAGTGGCGATGGCATCGTGCGGGGTGGTGGGTGAGCACTGTCCGCCGGTCATGCCATAGATGTTGTTATTGATCAGGATCACTTTCAGATCGATATTGCGACGTGCGGCGTGGATGAGGTGATTGCCGCCGATAGCAGTGCAATCTCCATCTCCGGTAACCACTATTACCTTCAGGTGTGGTTTATGCAGCTTCACTCCCGTGGCATAGGCGATGGAACGTCCATGCAGGGTGTGCAGGGTATTGAAATCCACATAAACCGGCATTCGTGAGGAACAGCCAATTCCTGAGACCATCACGATATCATCACGATCCAGGTTCATGGAGGCAATGGCACGGATGATCGCCCCGAGGACGATGCCGTTGCTGCAACCGCTGCACCAGACATGGGGGAATTTCTTGTCATGACGCAGGTACTCGTGGATTATTCTTTGCGGTATATTAGCCATGATCAGCTTACCTCCTTGATTTTGCGCAGGATGTCATTAGGCGTGATGAGTTGGCCATTTACCCGCTGAATAGGCAGGATATTGCCATCACTCTTGTCTTTGGTGAGGCGCTGGATTTCGTTCAGCATCTGCCCCTGGTTGAGTTCAGGGACGATCACGTAATCCACATCGCGCAGCATCTTGCGTACTGCATCATCAGGGAATGGCCAGATCGTCAGCGGGCGCAATAGACCTACCGGAATGCCTTCATAGCGGGCCATGGCAATAGCTGCCTTGGCGGCACGGGCAGTGATCCCGGCGGTGAAGATGGCGATCTTGGCGCCTTCCATTTCATGGCTTTCGATCTGTACCAGATCACGGATGTTGTATTTGATCTTGCGGCGCAGACGATCCATCATTTCCGCCGCTTCGTTGGATTTGTTGGTAGGGAATCCATGTGCGTCGTGAGTAAGTCCGGTCACATGGAATCTGTAGCCTTCACCATAGCTGGCCAGAGGTGAGAGATACTTCTGGTTTTCATCGTAATGCTTGTACCAGTGGGGAGGCACAGTGGGCTTGATTCTATTGATGATCCGCACGTTTGCCATATCAGGAAGGCGTACTGATTCACGCATGTGACCCAATACTTCGTCTAAAAGCAGAATCACGCAGGTGCGGTACTTTTCAGCGAGATTGATGGCGCGGATAGTGAGCTCATAGCTTTCCTTCACGCTGGCAGGATAGAGCACGATCGCGGGGGCATCACCATGTGAACCCCAACGGGCTTGCATGATGTCGCCTTGAGCAGGGCTGGTGGGCATTCCGGTGGAAGGTCCCAATCTCTGCACATTCACCACTACACATGGTGTCTCAGTGATCTTGGCAAAGCCAATGCCTTCCTGCATCAGGGAAAATCCCGGACCGCTGGTGGCAGTTAGTGATTTTGCACCTGCCAGGGAAGCACCGGTGATGGCGCAAATCGAGGCAATTTCATCCTCCATCTGTACAAACACACCACCGCGTTTGGGCAGTTCTGCAGCCAGGATTTCTGCGATCTCGGTAGAAGGTGTGATCGGATAACCGGCGAAGAAATCCACTCCGGCATCCAGGGCGCCGTATGCCACGGCTTCATTGCCTTGCATGATCACAGTGCGGCGTTCGCGGGTGGCCTGGAGCTCTTCCAGTTTGGTTTCCGGCTTGGGCGCAGGATTCACTACTGGTTTCTTGGTTTTGGGAGCTTTGGGTGTGGCAGTTTTGGTCTTTTTCAACATTTATTTCTCCTTGGCTCCGGTTATGGCGAAATCCGGACACAGGCGGTCACAGGTCTCGCAATGGATGCATTTTTCCGGAGCCTGGACATAGGGAGAGCCATCGCTCTTGCGTCCCAGACAGCCGGTGGGACAAAAAGCTACGCAGATGCCGCACTTTTTGCACCAATTGTAATAGATCAATACGGGAGAGTCTTTTTCCCCGGGAGCTTTGACTTCGGTGAGCTCCACCTCCATCTTTTCCGGAGTGTCTTCCTCTCTGATGATCATGCCCATGCGGTCTTTTATGACTTTCTTGGACATTATTCCTCCATTTATATGTGTGTGTTTTATGATCTGGCTTTGGCGATTACTTGTTTGTAGAAAGTTCCCAGGCGTTTGCAGCCTTCTTCGTTTTTCTCGAGGGTCTCATAGGAGAAGTTCAGGCGCATGGTGTTGTGTCCACCGCCATCGCAAAAGAATGAGTTTCCAGCCACATAAGCTACGTTTTGCTCCTTGATGCAATCCAGCAGCAGAGCATTGGTATCAACGTATTCCGGGGCTTTGGCCATCAGGAACAACCCACCCTCGGGATGAGTCCAGGTGATCTCTTCGGGCATGTATTTGGCCAGGGATTCCAGCATGCCTTTTTGCTTCACGGAGTACATCTGGCGGATCTGTTCGATCTTGGGATCCAGCAGACCTTTTTCGATGTAACGGGCTGCTATCCTTTGGGTGAAAGGAGGAGTGCAGAGGTCGGTGGCTTGCTTGCCCACCACGATCTTATCCAATACATCCGGATGCCCCACTACCCAACCGATACGGAAGCCGGGGCAGAAGATCTTTGAGAATGTGCCCAGGATAATCACTTGTCCAGTGCCATCGAGTTCATACATAGTCTTCTGAGTCTGGCCTTCATAACGCAACTCACGGTAAGGGCTGTCTTCGATGATCAGCACATCATAGCGGTGTGCCAGTTCGATGATTTCCTTACGACGACGTTCGGACATGGTGACCCCGGCTGGATTTTGAAAATCAGGAATCAGATAGATGAATTTGGGTTTCTTTCCCTGATCAGCCAGTTCTTTGAGCTTGGCTTCCATGATGTAAGGGTCTTCACCTTCATCATCCATGGGAATTCCAATCATTTGGGCACCATAGGAATTGAAAGCAGATATGCCGCCCAGATAGGATGGCAGACCCATGATCACATAGTCGCCCCGGTTGATAAACATCTTGCCGATCAGATCCAGAGCTTGCTGTGAAGCTGTGGTAATGATCATATTGTCTATGCTCATGTCGATACCTTGGGATTTGTAACGCTCTACCAGCAAGGTTCTCAGCAGTACGTCCCCTTCGGTGGCACCATATTGCAGCGCAAAGGCAGCTTCGGTGTCCATTACTTCACACATGATTTCTTTGAGCTCCACTGTGGGAAAGGTAAGCGGACTGGGAAAGCCGCCGCTAAAAGAAATAAGCCCCGGAGTTCCGAGGTATTTGAGCAATTCACGGATGGCAGAACGCTTCATCCCTTTGATGTTGGTGGATAGGATATCTTGCAAATCGGTGATCATGAGATCCTCCCTCTATCTTTTTTTTACTATTTCTCTTCGTAAACCAGGACTTTCTTGTTAGCCTTCCGCCAGATGCGGTAGGCGTCCTTGATCTCAAGCTCCCAAACGATACGTTTGTCGGCATTTTCAAAGGTGACGATATCAAGGTAGAAGGTACGCTTGTTTTTGCCCATAAAACTCTTCTTGGGAAATTCCACCACGATCTCACCCTCGATATTGAGGATCGTTACTTCATTGAGGAAAACACCTTCGGCAATTTCCACTATAGCCCTCGCCTCTACACTGCCAGTTTGCACGTCACGAAAATGGATGTTCATAAATACTCCACAATTACTCTTAATCCCCGCTTAATATGAAGGCTTTAAAGGTCAAGGTTTTTTTTGGCAAAACTTTAGGGCAGGAATGCGGATATGAGCGCCAATCCAAACACCACAGCCCCACACAAGGCAAGTCCATCTGCATAAGTAAACTGCCGCTGATGCAGGATAGTGCGTGGCCCTTTGCTGCGAAAACCTCGTAACTCCAGGCTGATGGCCTGACGCGTGCTATCGTGCAATACTTCCGCCAAGGCTCCCAAAGCCAGGATGCGGAACACTTCCATCCGAGCCCTCAGCTTGCAGTCTCGCAGCTTGATTCCCCGCAGGCTCAGTTCGGTGCTTTGGCTTTGGAAACGTTTGCGCAGGCTGGGGATGAGCTGCACCATGTAAGAAATCATAAAGGCAATCTCTTCCGGCAGATGCAGCTTGGCAAAAGCGACCTTGTACAGGGTAAAATCCAGCTTGCTGAGGCTAAGTGCGCAGAGATAGATGACAATAATCCTCATGCTTTGCAATTGCGCCAGATAGAGGCCCTCATCATAGATTTTTATCATGCCCAGATCAAGGTTCACATCTCCACCTTTGCGAAACAGCAATTGAATCACAAATACAGCCATCACCAGCGGGGCTATCTTGATGAGGCTGTTTGCCCGATGTCTGAGGGCTCTGTAGCCTTCCCGCCAGTCCAGTAGCAAAGCCATTAAAGCTATCCAATTGAGGTTGTTCAGTCTGCTGCTGACAATAGCCATACTGCTGTAGCATACACACAGAAACACGTAGGACAGAGGGTGCAGCCAGCGCTCAGATTTCATATAGCTGTCCCTCACGAATCTCCAGGTGACGACAGGCCAGAGAGGTAAACAGAGCAGGTTCATGGCTCACGACGACCATTCCCTTGCGAGTGCCCAGGCTTTGGATGAAAATCTCACGCCTGCCTTGATCCAGGCTCTTCAGCGGTTCATCCAGCAGCAGATATCGATCGGAAGCCATCAGAGCCAATGCCAGGAAATACGCTTGCAGCATACCGGAAGAAAGCTCACGGAAAGGGTAATTCAGAAAGTCATCTGGAGCCTCGGTCAGGAGAGGGTGATCAAGGATAACTTGGGTATTGATACTGGCGATATTCCAAATCCTGAGGTCGTTTTCAGGAGTGAAACCCAAAAGCTGCTCCCGGGGTTCTTGGGAAAGATAAAAAACACCTTGCCCCGGTGTCTTTGATTTCTGTTGCATTCCAGAACCTGTGATACTGCCACTACTGGGGCTGAGAATCCCCGCCAGGAGCTTCAGCAAGGTGCTTTTCCCGCTGCCATTATCTCCACAGATGATTACGTTTTCTTTCCTGCTTAGTTCCAGATTGAGTCCTGTAAATACATTCCTGCCTTGCGGGTAGCTGAAACTTACATCATGCAGATCGTACATCATTAGTCCAGTACCAGATGTTTGGAGCAGAGGTTTTGAAGGATATCAGAATGTGTAGCCAGCAGAGCTATCTGTCCTCTTGACTGCAAGATCATGAGCCATTTCACCAGTAGTTCCAATGATCTTTCCGAGAGTGCTGCCTCGGGTTCGTCCAGCAGCAGCAGAGGTGGCTGTAAAGCCTCCAGACCTGCCATTAGCAGCAGCTTTTGCTCTCCACCGCTCAGGCTGTGAGGATGGCGGGGCAATAGCTCCTGAATGCCAAAGAAAACCGCAGCAGATTCAACTCTATGTGTAATCTCATCCGGTGGTAAACCGAGGTTTTCCAAAGCGAAGGATACTTCATCAAAGCCCGTAGGGAAAAGGAGCTGAGCTCGAACATCTGCCATCAGATAACCCAGATGGTGATACTTCTCATTCAGAGGCATACCGATCAGATCAGTATTGCCATGGATTATACTGCCCCTTAGTTCTGCCTTGATATAATGCGGAACAACGCCGCTGATAGCGTTCAGGAGACTGGTTTTGCCGCAGGAATTGGGGCCAGATACAGCACCAAGCTCACCTGGCAGCAGCACCAGCGAAACCTCTGTCCACAGCGCTTGTGCTGCATGGGGATACTTGAGCGAAAGCCCGGAGATCACCAGATTATTTGAGGATTCTGAAATACTCCGCTCCTTCGAAGACTTTGGGTTCGGCAAGAGCATCTCCAAAGCTGAATGTATCGCTGACATTGCCACTTACAAGCTCAATATTCGCTTCCGGACCCAACTGCCACTCCAGCAAGCGGGAAAGATCAATCAGTCTGGAAACATGTTTCAGATCGATCAAAGCCACACCGTCGCATTGCAGATAGACAATATCCTTCAGCCACATACCGCCCGGGACTTGTGGACTTTTGAGGTTGTATCCACCCTGATCATCTGGCTCCAGGATAGCACCTTCCAGATGCAGAGGATGCTGGAGATTTTGGATCAACCCATCCTTGCTGTACAGGATCACATCCTTGAGATCACGCTCTGAAAGCTTGGCAAGAAATTGGTCAAACCGGTAGCCACTGGCTTTCACGAAGGGCTCCGGATTCACCTCCAAAGGTTGCTGCTGCAGAAACATAGCCATGCTGATGAATTTGTCTGGCAGCGAAATCTTCTTGAAATCCTCCAGGATCACTTGATGAATATCCCTTACCCAATGCATTTCCCTAATATGCGGAAAAATGATGCGAAGCTGATCCTTGGGGAAGATCTTTCCACCTTCAGCCCAGACCAGCCAACAGCTCAACGTATCCCATTGCGCTTTGGAAAAGCTGACTTCATATTTGTCATTGGAGATAAACCTGATTTTGGCAAAATCCCCGAGTTTGGCGCGCTTGAGCCATTGATCAAAGCGGATACCGCTCCAGGTGTAACTACTGATTACCCCATCTTTTTCCCGGGAGGTTGTGAACTGCCCCGGGGTCTGCTTCACAAAGCTTTCATAGCTGAAATCGTGGGAAACACCAAGTTTATCCACGATCACCAGAGCACTGAGGTCTCCGATGATCAAGATGATCAAGATCAAAAGTAAGTATCTCATTATATAATCCTCATGTTTTGTAGTGTTTTATATAGCCCGCAAGATAGCACTCCGCCAATCAATCCCGATCCCAGAGCCAAAGCTCCGATCAATGCCATAAATAGTGGGGGGTGATTGAAAAACAGCCATGCCGAAAGCAGAGTCCCAGCCAGATTTGCCAGGGCGCAAAGCACCATGTGCGTGAACAATCTGGTTCTATGACCAATCAGCATGTAAAGCACATCCACCACGATCCCCGGGACTGTGTAGGTGATCAAAGACAAAGCTCCCTGATTGCCAGCCAACCCCATGATCAGCACCCCTATCGCTTGTAAAATCCCAAACAAGGTTCCGGCGTAGGGTTTATTCACGATCAGTACCGCCAGTACCAGCCACAGCATATAAAAGCCGCCGGCAAAAGAGCCTCCGGGTATCCCCAATGGAGTGGAAATCATCTTAAAGATTGGCCCTACCACTGGTTTAATGGCGATCCCAATGGCAGCTAAGGCAGCGATAACAATCAGATCACGAGCCCCAAAGCTCTTCAATATTTTCATTAGATCAACCTCTTGAGTTCTTTATCTTGCAGATCGATATAGTACATTCCGATCCCAGCCTCGCGAAAGAGCTGTTCTGCCAGGTCATCCGGATAGGCATTGGCGATGTAAACTTCCCGGATTTCAGCATTGATGATGAGGCGGGCACAGATGCTACAAGGCTGATGAGTGCAGTATAAAACGCTGTTTCTGGTGCTGCTGCCATTAATGGCAGCCTGGATGATGGCATTTTGCTCAGCATGCACACCCCGGCAGAGCTCGTGTTTTTGTCCTGAAGGCACGTTTTGCTGTTCTCTCAGGCATCCCACTTCTGCACAGTGCGGGCTGTTTTTGGGGCTGCCGTTGTATCCGGTGGAAATCAACTGATTGTCTCTTACCAAAGCGGCACCAACTGCGCGGCGCAAACAAGTGCTGCGTTTGGCGGCCAGATATGCCATTTGCATGAAATACTCGTGCCAGGTGGGGCGATTATCCATGATCCATCCTTTAGCTTTCTGATATTGGCCAAACTTCGGCTTGACACTTTTCTGTCAAGCAGGAAAGCTGCCAATGAAAACGCTTGATGGAGTATGATCAATGAGCCCGGAAAAGACTTCCCACTGCCCCAATCCTCCCGTGAAAACCCTGAGTTTCACAGGCTCGAAATCCATTCTTCAGCGTCTGATGACCCTCATGGCGATGAATCCATCAGAGGTCGTGATAGAAAACTACAATCCCTGTGCCGACGTCCTGGAAATGGAGACTGCACTGAAGGTCTTTGGTTATTGGGTGGAAGGCACTGGAGGGGTGCGCAGGTTCAGCTTTGATCCGGCTCTGTGTGCTGAAAGTAAACACCATTACCAGTTCACAGCCTCAGCCACGGCATTCAGGTTCTGGACTGGGATGCTGGCGGCAACGCCAGGGCTGCACTCAGAGATTCATGCCTCGCCAATCCTCATCAAGCGCGGGATCGAGCCTCTTGTAAACGCTCTCCAGGCTTTGGGAGCAGAGCTCAATGTGCAGGGAACCACGATCAGGATATCGGGAAAACAACTCACGGGAGGCGAGTTATCCCTGGCCAGTTCCTACAGCAGTCATTTTGTCTCGTCACTACTGCTCTGCGCTCCAGGATTCCAGACCCCTCTTATTCTAAAGCTCAGTCCGGATCAGGTCTCAATGCCGTATATCAGATTGACCGCGGAGATGCTAATGCACTTTGGGGCAGATATATGCTATTCCGAACAGGAGATCATCGTACAACCGGGCAAACTGAACATCCCACCGCACTTTCATGTGGATGCAGATGCCTCCACAGCCGCAGCTTTTGCCGTGGGAGCGGCAATCCTGCGCCAGCCCCTATGCTTGCAGATAAACCCGGCAGAAGGCTTGTTCCAGGCGGATTACAGGATCTTTTCCATCCTCAGTGAGCTTGGCCTAGGGCTGCAATATGGGACCCACCATGTCACCATTATCCCCAATGATCTCTCTGGGGGATGCTTTGATCTCAGCGACTGTCCTGATCTGATGCCTGCCTTAGCCATCCTGGGTTTGTTTTGTGAAGCCCCGCTCACGCTGTACGGCATCGGCAGGCTGAAACACAAGGAAAGTGACCGATATACCGGTATCACCAAAGCTTTTGATCTGCTGGGAGCAATGTACGAGGCGGAGCTTGATTCGATCTGCATCCATCCGCTGCAGCAATACCTGCTACAACGGGAAGCATGCACTCTGGATACTCAGCAAGACCACCGTCTGGTCATGGCCTTTACCTGGCTAAAAATGGCCTATCCACAGATCAAGATGTCCGAGACAGCTTCAGTGCAAAAATCCTGCCCGGAGTTCTTTGAGCTGCTGAACACAATGTTAGATTGAGGATATGGGAGTTATTCCTCGCCTTCCAGAAGGGGACCCTTACCATAACTGATCTTGCCAGTGAAATAGCGTTGGCGCAGTTCAGGAAGCTTGGCTTTCCAGGCCTCTACACCGTGTTTCTGGATATATACCTGGGAAATCATTTTTAGATTGTGCGGCAATGTATTGGCTCGATCCGCAGCGGGAATCAGCCGCCTGCAGGGGTAGTCCTCACATTCGTAACACATCACTACATCGTGTATGGTAGTGCAGGCATATTGCTCACAGCGGCTACCCAGATGCCGACAATTGCCATCCACCGCCCGGCATCCGGGACAGGGAAGCAATTCCTCCTTCAATCCATGCGCTACCAGGATAGGTATGAGTTCCGGCTTGTCTTTCACCATAAACGCCGAGCACATCTCGCAATTGATCCCACAGGGGGATACATTTTCAAAACCAGCGGGGAATTTCATGGTTTTACTCCTCAACAATTTTGTACCAGTGAAAAAGCTTGAATAAAATCGTCAAATGGAATCTCTTGCCGCAAGTGGAAGGGGTCTGTATGAATAGGTGGCATGTAGAGATATGTCAAAAATGGCAAGATTCACATGCAAAAAATTCTTGACATTAAACCCTACATAATTAGTTTGTAACTGTAGCCCGTTTGCCTATGGCTTAAAGGGATAGGATGTCGCCACGGCGGCATCGCCTTTTTTATGCCTTCTTTTTCTGGTATTGCATATACTCATCGTACTTCTTCTGGTATCTAAGCCTATTCGATGGATTCACATAGAATGCCGTTATCAATCTGATAAATGGATACTTTGGATATTCTCCCAAGACTACCAGGAATTCGTCATTATACCATAGATGATGGCGGACTTGCCCATTAATCCGCTCAACCCACACTTTAACACTCGCATCGTGGCTGTTATCAATGATCTCTTTGATCCACCTGATTCTCTCTGATCTCTTGATATCTGGAGTTCTTTGCTTGATTATCTGGCCATTTCTATAGATCTTAGATTCATCACTTGTTATGTGCCAGAAAGTCTCTTCCTTGCCATCTACCTTTTGAATCTCCTTGAAGCCAACTTCCTTATTCATATATGTTGGAGAGTCTTCAATGAAATCGTCACTGAAGTGGTTATACAGCGTTTCATTGAAAGCTCTCCAATTCCCACAGAAGTTTTTGTAGGGTACAAGCAGATTATCTAAGTGTAACATTGCATCATCGACCTTGTCGAGGTTTCCAAATCAATACGTTGAACTTCTCTTCCCGCACAGGGGAGCTTTCCCGGAATCCTCTTTTAATGGATTTCTCAAGCAAACCCAAAATTGACAGTTTTGCCTTACTTCCTGATAAGCCACGGTTCTGATATGCTACAGCACCGGTTAGAAGATCACACAATTGCAGCAATTGAGACTCATAGGATTGAATTGTCTGAGTTTTTATCCGATCTTCAGATACCTTGCTTGCTTTACTCAACACTCTTCTTAATCTCAGTAATTCTGGTTGTTGGTTTGCTTCTTTGTAGTCGAAATAGATGTTGTAGGAGTTAGTCTCGTGCATCCAAAACCTCAGACAATAATAATACATAACATAATAGAACTTCTCATGGCTGCGATTGAAGGCTTTGTGATTTAGCAATGATTTATCAGGCACGACTACGCATCGATAACTAAGACCAGAGGTCGACAGGAAAAGCTTGATTATGTCTTGATATAGTTCAATCTTATTATTTGAGATCTTCACCCACTTTAGCTCATTATGGATATCCATGCCATGCTTACTTTTGATCTCTTTTATCCCATTGGATATAGCAGAGATTTGTTCATAAGGAACAAACAGCGATCCCAAAACCATGCAGTTATTGCCATCGCTTAGTAAGTGACACGATTCGTCACAGTAAACGTTGATTATACTACTCATCTTACTTCCTCGCAGGGTTGAGATTATCTATCTGTGGGAATATCTCATCTATCTTCTGTTGTATCTCCATCGTCAAAGCCAAGGCCGTAGCTATCCGGCAGTAGTGGCTGGGATCGGCAAGGATCTTGCCCTTGCGGTCTTTGAGATATTTGTGCAGCACCTGATAACCACCAATATGAAAGTTCCAGAGTTCCGGAGTGATGCCTTCAAAGTACTTGTCAGGATTGATCTGCACGATGCCAGCAGATTCGTCAAAACGGATGTAATCCACCATGTCGTTCGAGCCGCTACCCTGATATTTGGCAAGGGGAGGGGACAAACGGGGACTCTTGAGCAGATGAATCTTGGCAAGCTCAAGCCCCTGCTCCGCCAATTGGTAAAAAAGTGCGTAATCCTCCGGGAAGGGAATACGCGGAAAATCCATACGCAGATATTGGGCAAACCTGCTACGGTACTGATTGCTGTGCAGAATGGCATAGACGTAGTAGAAGAGCTGCTCCGGCTGAAAGTCTGGCCATTGCTTGCTAAAGCGCTGTAAGAGCTCCTGGGAGATATTGTATTCACGCTCCTCGCTGGCGAAGATATCTTCTTTGTGGTCTTCTGGGTAGAGGTAGAGGGGTGCAAAATATGCTCCTTTAAGTCCAGTTTCCAGGACGTGTAAATCAATTGCGTTTTCAGCAATCAAGGTATGGGCAAAATCAATCTGAACATTCCTATTAAATATCAGCCCAACATTTTCACTATTGACCATGTTCATCATTACACCATATCTTGGCATGCAATGAAACCCCTTAGTTTTTCCAGTATAAAATGTATATCGGGTATCAAAGGGACGATAGAGAATTGGTTTGATTTTCGCATCACTCAAGCCGCTATCTTTCAAATCTTTTTGTGCTAAATCTACTTTCCAATCTCTAGTATCTTTACCAAGCTGATAGGCTGTTCTTGCCGTTTCCGGGTCCAGAGACGCGAAATGGTGAATAGTCTTGCGCACCTGATTGGGTGTGTCCTGGATTGTGAGGTTATCTCTGGCTGTGACGATGCCGACGCTATTGACCGGAAAGATGTCTGGCAGACTGATCCACTGTAGATAATGCTCGTTTCCAGTGGCTTCGGGTTGGAACAGGTAGAAGGGAGTACTGGGAGATATCTCCTTGTAAAGGGCTGGAGAGAAGGGTGTGTTATCCAGCCAGTCATACTTCTGGGTTCGCATGCCATACAGCTCATGGTGATGCACTTTTGGGGTGGCAGGCTCTGGAGTGCCTATAGTAGAAACGCCATCCTGGCGTTTGATCATGCGGCAGGATGCCGCATCCACTTTGATCATCAGGATTATTGCGGTTCCCTGCCTGATATCAAAGACGTTTTCATCCTTGCTGCCATCCGGGCTTGTTTCCTTTTTCAGGCTATTGCCATGCAGATCCAGCACATAGATTTCATCGAAGGTTTGCATAAGGCTTTGGCGCATACCCCGGAAGGTGGGGTTATCCAGATAGCCGTGATTGGTGATCATGCCCACGATGCCTTTCCCCGCCTTGTGGATCTTCCACTGGGCAAAGCGCAGGAACTTCACATAGTCATCCTGTAGCCATTTAGGATTTTTCTCTCCCAGCGGCTTGCCATCTATCACGTAATAGCTTTGCGCTCCATCGGGATTATCCTTTAGTAAGCTTTCTGTCCATTGATTGCTGTTCTCGCTGGCTCCGCTATACGGCGGATTTCCCATGATCACCAGGATTGGATCCTGATGTTTTACCTTGTTTGCCAGCAAGCACTCTCCGCTGATATCCTGGGCGATAGGCAAGGGAATTTGCTCTGGAGTATCCGGTTCCAGGGTATTCGAAAGGTAAAGCTTGAAGCGTTCATCTTCCGCCATTTCATAGCCATGTTCTGCCAGCAGGTAGCTGATTTTGAGGTGACCCACGGTATAGGGCGCCATCATCAGTTCGATAGCGTGAAAGTGCGGCAGGATGTGCTCTTTGAGAAGTTTATGGATACCCCCGCTACCGTATTTGTGCTGGTGTTCAGCAATCGCGGTCTTGATGGCTTCGGCCGGGAAGGTAAGGGTTCCAGCAGCGGGATCGAGGATGGTTACTTCGGGCGCAGCCAGGCCATCGGCAAGCGTAAAGTGGCTCTTCAGGAGGCTGTGAATGGCGTGCACAATATAGCGTACTACTGGTTCGGGAGTATAATAAACCCCGCGTTTTTCCCTCAAGGCAGGGTCATACTCGCTGAGGAAGGTCTCATAGAAATGCACGATAGGATCGCTGCCTTTGCCTTCGCTATAGTAGGTGTGCAGGATTTTCTGGATATCGGTGACACAGAGGATTTCCGCTATGTCATCGATAAGCACCGTAAGGGCTTGAGGTGGCTCCTCAAGAGAGATAAATTTGAAGATGCTCTTCAGGATGCCCAGGGTATTGGGAATGTATTTGTGGATCAGTTCACGATTGAAATCACCACTGCTGCGGGTGCGGGCGGCAAAGATGCCATAGGTGAGGGTTTGGGCGTAGAGATCGGCAAATTGCTGATGCGTGAGGTTGTTGATCAGGAGTTTTTTGAAGGATTCATAAAAGCCCAAAAGCACTTTCTTACCTTGTTTTTCTTCCTCTTCCAGTTCCAGGGCGATGATCTCATCCCGCAGGAAGCGTGTACGTTTGGCAAGAACATCAGCCAGGGTCTTGGGATCGGTGATAGCTGGCAGAGTAAAGGAAAAATAGCGCTTCAGCAGGGCATCGAGTTCGTCAGCATGGGTTAGCGGGGGAGCCATGCGCATCTGGGTGGCATTGATGGGGCTGGCGATTGTGACGCTATCCACATAATGCCCATGCTGATACAGCCGGAACTCATAGAAATTTGTGAGCAGCAGATTGGGGAAAGTGGCCAGATAACGCTTGAGCTGATCACTGGTGGCGATGGGATCGAGGTTGTATTGCTCTGGCTTTTTGGCCTCAATATAGCCCACAATGTGGTTTTTGCCGTCCCAGATACGGAAGTCCGGATTGCCAGCTTCTGTGGCTTTGGGCAGCATGGTTACTTCGGTATTGTGGCGTCCGATCAGATTGGCATAGCTTTTCAAGAAGGTGTAGAGGCAGGGATAGAAGCTTTCTTCCCGGGCATCCCCCTGATTTATGACGCCTTGCAAGGCTTTAAGATAGGTGCTGAAGATTTGATTGCTCAAGACACAACCTCATTTTCCGAATATTTTATCCATTGGGTAAAAGTCTTGATTATTGCAGATTCGGTCAACTTCTTTTTTGCCTAAGCTCGATATGCTCACCGGGAAACGCTCTTCAGGAGCCTTGATCACTGATCAAATCTGGGCTGCTGAGATTTCCCTTGACCTATCCAGCCCCCTTTCCGCAAACTGAATTTGTACTTGCTTGTCACGCATAAGTTTTGCTCGTGTTCAGTTCGCGTTCCTCTCGAGATCATCTCGAGTACTCGAGGTGATCTCGAGGTGAACCTGAGGTAAACACATGATTTACAAGCAGATGGAAACCAGGGAAAAATATCGGATTTGAAGCCAGAAAAAGGAGTGCCCAATGCCGGAATTGCCAGAAGTTCAGACTGTTCTTGAAGGCCTGCAAAATGTATTGAAAGACCGGATTCTCACAGGAGTGGAGTGCTATTATCCGGGTACTGTGATCGAATCTGCCGCCATCTCGGGATGTCCCTTCCCAGCCCGGATCGGGGAATTTCAGCGCCGGGGAAAATACCTGCTGCTGCATCTGGAGAGCGCAAGTAGCCTGATCATACATCTGCGCATGACGGGTAAACTGGTCTATGAGCCCAATCCCGAAGAACCTCATAAACACGAACGCGCCCGGATCACTCTGCAAGGCGGCGATGCCGTGCGCTTCATCGATCCCCGCACCTTTGGCAAGATCATCCTGACTCCAAGTAATAACCTGGCGCAGTATCTGCCGGATTTGGGGCCAGAGCCCCTGGGAACTGACTTTACTCCGCAGTATCTGCACAAGGCACTTCAGCGTAGAAGCATGCCCATCAAGAATGCCTTACTGGATCAACGTATCGTGGCGGGGCTGGGTAATATCTATGTGTGCGAAATCCTTTACCGGAGTGGCATTAGGCCTGATCTGCCCGCGGGCAAAATCTCGCTGACCCGGCTAAAACAGATTGTTCGGCATACCCGGGAAGTCCTGAATGAATCCCTTGCCGCAGGTGGAACCAGCGTCTCGGATTACCGGCGTATAGACGACAAAAGCGGGGAGTTTCAAAACTTCCTGAGGGTCTATCAGAAGGACAACTGCCCCCTGGGACACAGTATCAGCAATATCCGCCTCGGAGGCCGCTCCAGTTTCTACTGTCCGGTGTGCCAGAAGTGACGATGTATCGGCGCTCGCCGTAGCGACGTTTTTAATAATCAAAAACCCATCATATCCTGAAACCAATCTCACCTAAGTATAGCTAATACTAAGCTACCCCCCCCCTCACGGCGCTACGGCGAGCGCCCGTACATTCATCGGCGTGGAGGAGACAGTAACATAGTCTTTTTTCGGCGCTACGGCGAGCGCCCGTACACTTGGTAAACATTCCGTTTGACTACCTGTAAATGACGGATATACTGTCTTTGTGGTATGATATCTGGGTGCGGGATTCCTGCATGCCGAGTGCAGAGCAGTCCTGATCCAAAGAGTTCACAGCCACAGCAGACCATCATATATAAACAACAGGAGATAGATTTATGAAAGCCACCAAGCTTCGGGAAGGAATTTATTGGGTGGGAGGCATCGATTGGGATTTGCGCAATTTCCACGGCTACCTCACTCAACGTGGTTCTACATACAATGCCTACCTGATCATCGATGAAAAGATCACCCTGATCGACAATGTAAAGCACTACCTCTTTGATGAAATGATCGCCCGCATCAGCGATGTGATCGATCCCGCCACAATTGATATACTGATCCAGAATCATGTGGAGATGGATCATTCCGGAGGACTTCCAAAGCTGATGAAGTTGCTGCCCAATGTGGAGATCTATACCAATGCGCAAGGCATCAAAGGGCTGAAGATGCATTACAAAGAGGATTGGAAGTTTCATGAGATCAAAAGCGGCGATATCCTGAATATCGGTAAACGCAACCTCACTTTTCTCACTACTCCGATGGTGCACTGGCCGGACAACCAGTTTACCTATTGCCCCGAGGAACAAATCCTCTTTTCCAATGATGGATTCGGTCAGCATATCGCCTCCTCGGAACGCTTTGCCAATGAGCTTCCCAGTGGCATTGTGATGGAAGAGGCCAAGAAATACTATGCTAATATCGTATTGCCCTATTCCAAACAGGTGCAAAACGTCCTGAATGCCGCATCCGGTCTGTCTTTTCAGATGATATGCCCCAGCCATGGGCTGATCTGGACTGAGGATAATATTCCCCAGATTATCGCTGGATACAAGGATTGGGCTTACAATGTGTCTGATACGCACCGGGCTTTGGTGATTTACGACACGATGTGGAAATCCACCCAAATGATGGCGGAAGCCATTCACGAGACCTTTGAAAAGCTGGGCATCCGCGCTAAGCTGCTTAATCTGCAGCACAATCACATTTCGGATATCATGACCGATATCATCGATGCCAAGTTCATTGCCGTGGGCTCACCCACGCTGAATTCCTCGATCCTGCCCACCGTGGCGGCCTTTATCTACTATCTGAAGGGGCTTTCTCCCAAGGATAGGATCGGCCTGGCCTTCGGTTCCTACGGTTGGGGTGGACAGAGCATCCCTATCCTGCAAAATCTCCTGGGTGATCCCAAAGAATGCGGCTTTGACATGCTGGAACCCCTCAAAATGCAGTATATCCCCTCTCAGGAAGATTTGAATAATATGAAAGCCAATCTTGAACAACAAATAAAAACCAAACTGGAGGAAAAATGATCAGCAAGAAACTCGAAAAAGCCATAAACGAACAGATCAATAAGGAACTCTATTCTGAGTATCTGTATATCTCGATGCAAGCGTGGTTTGCCAATCAAAACCTGGATGGCATGGCCACCTGGATGGATGCTCAGGGCAAGGAAGAACGCTTTCATGCCATGAAATTCTTCAACTACCTGATTGAGAGAGGCGGTAAAGTAGCCCTCAAGCCCATCGATGGTCCGCAGGTGGATTTTGACAATCCCCTCAAAGCTTTCAGCCAGGCCTACAAGCATGAGCAACTGGTAACCAAGAGCATCAACGACCTGATGGATCTCGCCATCAAGGAAAACGACCACGCCGCCAAAAGCTTTCTGCAATGGTTTGTGGATGAGCAGGTAGAAGAAGAAGCCTCGGTGGATAAAATCGTCGCCCAGCTCAAAATGGTAGGTGACAACGGTCACGGGATCATGATGATCGATCGGGAATTGGGGCAAAGAGTCTATACCCCTCCCGTAGCCGCTGAATAGACATCATTTGTAGCAAGTAATCGTAGCAGGATCCTGCGGATGCAGCATAATGCTTGACAAAAAACGGGTCAGCCCTCAATGATGGCTGACCCGTATCATTAAAATGAAGGCCACCAATACAAGGAGATGCAATGATACCTCTTAAGATTGAAGATCTTTATACAAGAATTTTTGATAGTGCCGTGGTCGCTATCGGAGTAACAGATCTGGCGGGACATTATATTATTGTGAACCGCTCCTGGTGTGATTGCCTTGGCTATAGTGCCGAAGAAGCCAAGTCCCTCACAGTGAGTGACGTAACTCCACCTGATGACCGCAGTTTCAGTGAGAACAACTTTCACAGGTTGATCTCGGGTGATACTTCTGGGTTTAGAATCACCAGACGTTATCTCTGCAAAGATGGTACGATCATCTGGGCGGACTTGCATGTGTCCGCGCTGAGAGATGAAGCTGGCCAGATCATTGGCGTTCTGGGAGTATTTGTAAATATCGATAAACAAGTGCAGGCAGAAGGTAGCCTTTCGGAACTGAATGACCAGCTCTTGAAGGCCAATCTGGAGCTGCAACTGGCTTTGTCAGATGTTCAACGTCTGGCCCGCCACGATGCTCTTACCGGACTTTACAATCGCCGGGTAATGGAAGAAGCGCTGGACAAGGAAATCCGCCGTAGCGTCAGAAGTAATCGTGGTTATGCGGTTGCGATCGCGGATATTGACAATTTCAAACATATCAACGACACTTATGGACACAATTGTGGTGATAGAGTGCTGGTGGAGATAGTCAAAGTAATGCGCGATGCTATCCGTAATACAGACCTGGTGGGTCGCTGGGGTGGCGAGGAATTCTTTTTCCTGTTTACGGAAACATCCTGTCAGGGTGCGATGATAGTGGCGGAAAGAATCAGAGCTCAGATCCAGGATTTGACCGTATTGTGCGGTGATTACGCATTAAAAATCACCATTACAATAGGCCTTTCCTATCATCAAGGGGATTGTGATCAGGAAACGATCACGGGAGAGGCTGACCAGGCTCTTTATAAAGGCAAGAAATCAGGGAAAAACCAGTGTGTTTGCTTTCAGGATGTATGCACCTACGAAGAACTTCCCTTGAAGGATTTGGATGATGAAAGAAGAAAGACTTAGAAACATCGCCTATTGCGGATTGAATTGCCGGATGTGTACTTTGACAGCCATCCTGCCAGATTTATCGACCAAGCTCCATGGCGCTATGCAACAGGAAGGCTGGGAGTATTTCGGCACTAGTGTGTTCCCGGAATTCAAGGAATTCTGGAGTGTACTGGGGCAACTCAGCAAAATGGACGAGACCTGTCCGATGTGCAAAGGTGGATGTGGGGATCCTGATTGCCAGATCAGGAAATGCGCTCAGGAGCGAAAGCTGGATCTTTGTGCCTTATGTTCGGAGTTTCCATGTTCCTTGCTTTCAGATTTTACCGCCCGATATCCGTTTTTGCTAAAGACCAATCTCCGGCTCCGGGAGCTTGGAGTGGAAGCCTGGCTGGCAGAGCAGGATGATTTGGTGGCCAAAGGCACAACCTTCTATACCCTGGCGGATGCCGACAAGGAGGATCAAAGCCCAGATGTTTGAAGCTTTGGGAAGTAAACTACTCGCTGGTGTAGTATCTCTTTCGATGCTGCTGTTTTCCACGTATACTGGCAATGATCCTAAGCTCAGCGGGATCCGGCATACCAGCAGCGATAGCTATATCCACCTCGAGGCAAATCTAATCTCCGCCTTCGAGAATGACTTTCCCAGTATCTTCACTTCTGGAACCACCATTCCGGTGCAGTATCAGCTCACATTTAAAAGCGGAAATCGCACCGTGATCAACCGCACTTATACAAACAGCGTCACCTTTGATCCTGGCAAAGGCACTTATGAGATCCGGCGGGCTGGTACTGCAGATGCATTCTTCACACGTTCCTACGAGGAAATGCTGGCCGTGGTGTCTCTTTTCAAAGTCTCGGTACCCTATCAGGTAGCTTGGGGTACTGTGCATGTGAAGCTGGAATCATCGCTCCCCACGGTAAGTTTTGCCCAGGTAGATAAAGCCGTGGATTTGATGATCCTGTGGAAATACAAGAAACCCAGCGCAAAGACTCAGATCGATCTGCGTAAAATCTTCTAAGTAAGGGGTATCAGTGCTTAAGTTTGGTCTAAGATCGAGGATGATTCTGCTCTTTATCCTGGTCTCCCTGGGCAGTCTCATGATCCTCAACAACGTGTTTCAAGCCCAACAACAGAACATTCACAATGCGATGGAGAATCTGGAATTGAGCAGTCAACTCAGAGATATCCAACTTCTTACCCACGAAGACTCACTCCGGGCTGAGACTATTATGCGCGATTTCAATGGTGCCAAAGCAGCAGTGAATATCTCACTCACTCAGTCCCGTATGATCAGTGGAGTGGTATTGCTGCTGGTGATTGTAGCATCCTCCGCGGTCTTCGTGATCGTTCTTTCCCGCATCAATAAACCTCTTACCGAGATGAAAAGAGCCACGGAACAAATCCGTCAGGGCAATTTCTCTGTGCACCTGCCCGAGACTGGCATTCCTGAAATGCGGGAGCTGAAGAATTCATTCAATGTGATGTCCCGGGAATTGGAGTCTGTTCAGACCAGGCTCCTGGCAGCAGAAAAGGAGATGATCTGGAAGGATCTCTCCCGCATCCTGGCGCACGAGATTAAGAACCCCCTTACGCCCATTCAGCTTGCCATCCAGCGTCTGGAAGAGCGCCTGGGATCCGATCCTGAGCACGCCAAAGACATACTCCCGGAATCCATTGCCATTATCACCCAGGAGATCGAAAACCTCCGGCTCCTGGCTCAGGACTTTTCCAGCTTTGCCAAGATCACCCAACCCAGTATCGAGAAGTTTGATCCCACCACCAGCATCAGGGAGATCATCAAATCCTACACAGCCGATTACGCTATTCATACTGATCTGGCAGAGAGCACTTTAATCAGTTTTGACAGGACGCACTTCTATCAGATCGTTACCAATATCCTCCAAAATGCCATTGATGCATCCGAGGCTGATCGTCCCATCTGGATCAAACTCTTCAAAGAGCGGTCTTTCGTGGTGATTTCCATTCGGGATGAAGGCTCTGGAATCGAGCCTCAGGATTTGCATCGCATCTTTGAGCCCTATTTTTCCCGCAAGTCCAAAGGCACTGGCCTTGGTCTGGCTTTGGTGAAGAAGCTTTGCGATTCCAATTCTGCCATCATCCGAGTAAAGAGCAAGCCCATGGAAGGCAGTGAGTTTACTGTGATTATTGAGAATCAAGCTGTATGAAAATCCTGATCATCGACGACGAAAAGAACATCCGCCTCACGCTCAGTAGAATCCTGGAGGATGAAGGCTATGAAGCCTGCACAGCCGGCACTATTGCTGCGGCGATGAATGAGGCCGAGGAGTGTGATCCGGACTTGATCCTGCTGGATGTAAAGCTCCCGGACGGCAATGGTATCGACGCCCTCGAAGTCTTTCGCAAGAAGCTGCCTTATGTTCCCGTTATCATGATCTCAGGCAATAGCAGTATCAGTGATGCCGTGAAGGCTATCAAGCTCGGAGCGTTTGACTTTCTGGAAAAGCCCATCAGCCTGCCCAAGGTGAAGATCACCGTAAAGAAAGCTCTGGATTTTCAGTCGCTATCGCTCAAGCTGATCAGGATGCAGGCAGATAGCGAAAGGGATTGGAAGATGATCGGCACCAGCACTGCCATGCAGGAACTGAACAAGCTGATCAATCGCGTAGCCCCCAGTAATGCCAAAATCCTCATCCATGGCGAAAGCGGCACCGGTAAGGAACTGGTGGCACGCTTGATCCATGCTCGCAGCAGCAGATGTGACAAAACCTTTATCAAGTTCAATTCCGCCGCTATTCCCAAAGAACTGATCGAAAGTGAACTCTTTGGTTTTGAGCGGGGAGCCTTCACTGGTGCCGTAAGCCGCAAGAAGGGAAAGCTGGAGGAAGCTGATGGCGGCACATTGTTCCTGGATGAAATTGGTGATATGGATCTGGCTGCTCAAGCCAAGATCCTGCGGGTGATTCAGGAAGGTGAATTTGAACGCGTAGGCAGCAATCAGGTACATCGCATTGATGTGCGGATCATTGCCGCTACCAATAAAAACCTGCCGGAACTGGTGCAAACAGGTGAGTTCAGGGAAGACTTGTTTTATCGGCTCAATGTGGTTCCAATCCCGACACCTCCATTACGGGAACGGGTGACAGATATCCCCCTTCTGGTCGAGCACTTTTCTCATATCATGGCCATAGAGCTCAATGCCAGGCCCAAAACCTTTACTCCTGAAGCCACTACCCGCCTGCAGCAATACCCCTTCCCGGGCAATGTACGCGAGTTACGGAACATCATGGAACGCATATATTTACTCTGCGACAAGGACTTGCTGACCCCTGCGGATATCGAGCCGATCCTGCCTGGAACCATCTCCCAAGCCTCCACCGAGGATGATTTCTGGCAATCCACAAAGCATTATACAGAAAAGAAGCGGGAATTCGAAATCCGTTATCTGGGTCACCAACTCAGATTGCACGATGGCAACATCAGCCGCACCGCCGAAGCCTTGGGACTCCAACAAAGCAATCTATCCCGCAAGCTCATAGAACTCGGCCTCTCCAAATAGCATCCTTTGCTTGTCAGATTCTGCATTTGCCTTATCTTATCTATGGTTTGGCAGTCCTGTAGTGAAACTTCACCTTGCAAAGGAGAACATTATGGAAGCCTTCAGCTTCTGGAATCCGACCAAGATTCATTTTGGCATCGGCATGATCAAGCAGCTTGGCAAAGAAATGGCAGATGCGAAGATCAAATCTTGCCTGCTGATTGCCGGGGGTGGATCGATCCGCTCCAATGGCGTGTATGATCAGGTGATAAAGAGCCTATCCGACAATCAGATAGATACTATTGAACTCTGGGGCGTGCGGGCTAATCCAACTCTGGAAAAGACCCGTGAGGCTGTAGATCTGGCCAAACAGCAGCAGGTGCAGGCCATTCTTGCCGTTGGGGGTGGGAGTGTGATCGATACCGCCAAAGCTGTGGCCGCAGGAGTCTATCTTCAGGACGTCTGGAATGCTTTCACCAGGCAGGAAACTATTACCAGGGCTCTACCGCTCTATACTGTTTTAACCCTCTCTGCTACAGGCAGTGAGATGAATGGAAATGCCGTGATCACCAATACCGCAACCAGGCAGAAATGGGGGCTGTTTTCCCCATATCTGTATCCCCGGCTATCCATCATCGACCCCGCTGTGCAAAACAGCCTGCCCTTCAAGCAAACCGCCAATGGAGCCATGGACGCTTTGGCGCATATCCTGGAATATTACTTTGCCTCAGAGGATGCCACAGTGACCCTTGGCATCAACGATTCCCTGCAAAAGACCATCATCGAAATGACAGATAAACTAAGACTCAACAGTGCTGATACGAATGCCCGTGCCAACCTGGCCTGGAGTGCCACCCTGGCGCTCAATGGCCTGAGTGCGGTTGGTTTGAGATATGGGGATTGGGCTTGTCATAGCATTGAACACGCCTTTTCTGCCCTGCATCCTGATATTGCTCATGGTGAAGGTTTGGGCGTGATCTTCCCCGCCTGGATTGAGTATGTAAGCGAAAAAGACCCACAACGTTTCTATCGCTGGGCTCATAATGTATGGCACGAAGATACTCCCATTCGGGCGGTGCACAGATTCCGCGACAAGCTGGAATCCTGGGGACTTGCCACTTCCTTGCGGGATCTGGGCATCAAAGAGCGGGAATTGCCTCAGCTATTGGAACTGATCATGACTTCTCCCACGATCGGAGGAGTGCATAAACTCACCAAAGGAGAAGTGCAAGCCCTGCTGATGCTGGCCTTCTAACCCCTCTGTAGCGGCGCTCGCCGTAGCGCTGTATGCAGAAGCGCAAGCGGCTTTCTAATAACACTACATATAAGGCTGGATATCGACATCCAGCCTTAAACGTTATACTTTCTGAAAGCAGTTTTCCACCTGTAACAAATACGCTATCATTACGCACCTGATCCGTAATGACTCCGTAATGATAGCGCAATTCAAACCAGAGGGAAACAATATGTATCTCTTTCAAACCATGTGGCGGCAGCATTATAATGATGCCTTGCCAATCTGTGTTGCTCCAGTCCTGCACCTCTGAAGCACAACCCACACGCCGCGTGGGATGATCAGGAGTGGATCACGATATCCTGACCTGAGCTTAGCCAGCATTCCTCTTGGTATGAAAGTGAGCCAGGGATGATACTGTCTTATTCCCGCTCCACCATTTCCAAAGCATTGGTCCAGCAGAGCTGCACACAGAGGCTGCAGCCCATGCATTTATCTTTGTCGATCTGCGGATAGCCTTCATCATCCTGGCTGATAGCCAGATAGGGACAGCGGGTGCAGTTTCCACATTGCACACAGAGGTCTTTGATCAAGGCTGAATGCTTGTGTTTGGGTGGAATATCCATAAAGTCCGTAATGGGATGGGGCTGGGCAATCCCGATCAAATCTGTGACAGAGCCAATGCCACGGGCTTCCAATAGATGGCTGAGACCTTGTTTCAGGTCATCGATGATGCCGTAGCCATAGCGTTCCGGAAGTGTGCAGAATTGCACATTCCCTGCGCCCAAGGCGAGGAAATTAGCTGCATCCATGTAGTTCATGGCACCGCCATTACCGGAGATAAATACTCCCATTTTCCCTGCTCGAGCCAGGCTCAGATAGCTGATTGGCAATACTCCCTCACCGCTCATCCCCACGATGATGCCTTCATCCCAGCCCTGGCTGCGTTCTCTGAACCCCAGGGTGGGGAAAGTATTGGCCAGGGTTACCCCGGCTTTTTTGCCAGGATACTTATCCAGAACACTCTTTACAGCACTGATGATGGGATAGATAGCAGTCACGGCTCCAGTTAGTTTGAAGAGCTTGGGGATCTTGGGATCGGAGATTTCCATCACCCAATCGATGATTTTGGCAGTAAGCGCTGCATCCTGTGCCACGATGTCACCATGCGTGCCGTCCCCGCCCTGAGGGCAGGACAGGCTGTATTCGATGCCCATGGCTCCAGCAGCTTCCAGCTTGCGGGTATTAGATTGCCAGCCAGCTTTGTCGTGCTCATCGTCTCCAGTTACAGGTCCACCCGTGGAAGCCATTGTCAGCCGGTCTGGATACTCCTGCACCAACCTTGCCACTTCCTCGCAAACCCTGTCCAGAGGGTGTTCGGAGACGTTATCACAATTGGCAAAGGTCTTGCGTTTATCACCCCAGACAAACATGTATTCGCTGGGGATATGGATATCGAGATTGTCAAAAGCGGTCTTCATGATTCCCCCAGCCCAACCGGCCTCGTAGGCGGCTTTCATCTGTTCATAGCCGTCTGAGGGTGGGGCAGCGGAGAGGATAAAGGGAGAATCCATCGTAAAGCCAAAGAAATCAGTGGCCAAAGACACCGGCATTTTGTTCCAACCTGGAATGGAGTGACAGCTTTTTACTGCCTTTTCCGGAGCCTGGTAATCAAGCTTCAGCAAGCTGGCATGCACCTGCATGGCAGTGTTTTTCCCCGAAGCCACGGCTTCCACCACGGTTGTGGGACCATTGGCCATATCACCACAGGCAAAGATGCCGGGACTGGAGATCTTGAAAGCAGGACGGTTGCCCACAGCGATCACGACCAGATCGAAACTGCGAACCATCTCAGAGCTGCCTGCTTCGTCCTTGATTCGGGAGGGATGGAAGCTTTCCCCGCGGGGTAAAACCACTGGTTTCAGCTTGATTCCTACAGTGCGGGAGCCTTCATTCAAGATTTCCGTAATCCGGCAGCGGTGACTAAAATGCACTCCAGCCTCGATCAGGATATCCTTTTCTCTTTGGGTTAGGGGCATTTCACTAAAGGTTTCCAGGGTAATCATCTCCACATGTGTGGCACCCCGCTGAGCGGCAGTCAGGGCCTGATCGGCGGCTATGGCTCCACCCACAAAGGCAATGCGCTTGCCTTCAAAAAGGTAGCATCCGGGATTCTTCAAAATGTCCATGCCATAGAGGGCAGTCTCATCCCCGGGGATATTCAGCCGGATTGGTTCGTTCAAGCCTCCAGCCACTACTACTGCCTTGTATCCATCTTGCAGCAAGGCTTCAGGAGCTTGTACCTGCTGCCTGATGTGCTTAAGTTTGAAGGTGTCAGCCAGAAAGAGCAGGTCTGCCATCAGCATGCCTTTATCCAGCCTTCCGGAAGGGATCAGATTCGCTTGTCCAGCCAGCTCTTCAGGATCGTAGATATCTGCTGTATAGCCTAGTTGAGTGAGGGTAACCGCTGCTCCGATGCCGGCTGGCCCACCCCCCACAATGGCGATTTTGCCAAGTGAGCTTGCAGGTGGAGTAAACTCCGGCGTTTGTCCCATTTCTCTGGCTTTTTGGATGATCGTAGCCTGCACATCCGGGATGCGGATCGGGCTGTCAAATTTCTCTCGGGAACAAGCCGCTACGCAGTGGTGATCCGGGCATACATCTCCACAAATCCCACCCAGGGGATTGGACGCCAGGATGATTCCTGCCGCACGTTTGAAATCAGCAGGACGACCTCCACTGGCAGCCATCATAAAGTCTGCCGGGGAGCAATCGCAAGGACATGCGGTTTTACAGGGTTTGGTGGCACAGAATTCACAACGGTGGATTTCACTGAACAATTGAGCATCAGTCAAATACATATCTATCTCCTTAAATATCAGCATATAAAGTCTTCCAGCAAGAATGGTAAAAGACGGAAAATCTGTCAAGCCTGATGTTCTGGATGACTTTACAATACATCCTCAAACATCCTATTCGGGACACCAGTAAGACCAAATCACCAGCTTTATGGAGCAGAAATTGCTTAAATGTATCATGAAGAGAATTAATTGGAGATAGATAATGCGTCCACATACCCTTATTACCCTGCTGATGATCCTGTTACCGATCGTCCTGAGTGCCAATCTGCCCACCTGCTATTATACTTATGATCAGATTACCAATATGCTTTTTGATTACGAGCAGCAATATCCAGACATCGCCAAAGTGCATTTGATTGGCTACAGCCAGCAAGAACATCTGCCGATCTATGCCATGCAGATCACAAACAACGTGAATGTCGAAGAGGAAAAGCCTGCCTTGCTATTTGTAGGACAGGTGCATGCTGAGGAAGTATTGGGCGTGCAGATCACCATGTACAATATCCAGCAAAACCTCCAGAGACGCAATCAATGGCCCTATTCAGCCTGGCTTGCCCAGCTTGATGCCTGGTTTGTCCCCACTCTCAACCCCGAAGGGCACAATGTGGTAACTTCAAATATAGATACATCCTACCGCAAAAACAAGCGGGATAACAACAACAATGGCATCTTCGACTTCGATCCACAAGTGGGAAGAGACATCGACGGCGTGGATATCAACCGCAATTTTAATTTTAATTGGGTGCATGGCGATACTCTGATGCAGCCCCCAACCCCTGAATCCCCAGAACATTATGACTATTACCGGGGGCCTGAGCCCAACAGCGAATCTGAAGTGTTGGCAATCAAGCAACTGGCAGATTGGAAGAAGTTTATATATTCTATCTGCTGGCATTCATCCCGGTCGGGACACTACGCCGAAAGAGTCTATTATTCCTTCAATTGGAAAGAAGTACGTCCATCTCCAGATTTGGCTTTTGCCCAATCCATTGCCGGCAGCGTAGCTGCCACTATCACCAAAGAAAACGGTAGTGGCCCTTATGAACACTATCCCAACGTAAGCCGCCGGGGTGCCTTTCATGACTATCTGTATCAACAGCATGGCACGATCCAACTTCTGATCGAAGTAGGAACCCGGAATCTCCAACCCGACAGCCTGTTGATGGTGAACACCATTCAACGTGCTAACAATGCTGTGACATGGCTGATGAACCGCAGCCTGATGTTTTCCACTGCCGTACCTTCCAGTTCCATGCTGACAGGTAATACCAAAGACAGCGTCACCCAGGAGCCGATCGAGGCAGAGATCATCATTCAGGAACGGCATGCTCCCTGGTTCCGTCCCCGAATGTCACACCCTATCAGCGGCAGATTTTTCAAAGCCCTGCCTACAGGCAGCTATACGGTAATCGCCCGCAAAAAAGGGTATTTTGATACTGTCCTGCCCAATACTCAGGTCTATAGCAGCAATTGGACGATGCTCCAGATTGCTATGACCCCCAAAGCCCCGGCTGTGATGTATGGCACTGTACACAGTGGCGGGCAACCGATCCCGGCACGCATCATCGTGCACGATATCCAGCCCGATACTCTTTACATTGATGGTGAATACGTATTTCACGGTTATGAGGGAGAATACCAGGTGGAAATCACCGCCGATGGCTACTATCCCTATCTAGGCACTGTAAATCTTTCCGCAGGACAAAACCTGAGGGTCTTCAATCTCAGCCCTGCCAATCCCATCTTCAGTGAGAACTGGGAATCCGGAATCGGTATGTGGGAGATCAATGGCCCCTGGGTAGTGCAGGAAGATCTTGCCGTATCTGGCTTTGCCATCACCGATAGCTATGGTGGCAGAGGCACCTATGGAGTGAACTGTAATGTCTGGATTCAGACAGCTAACCCCATCAATATCCCTGGGGGCAACAATCCTCTGCTGACCTTTGATTCGCATGTATATACAGAATGGGATTATGATCCGGTGCGAGTGGAAGCCTCCACCGATGGCGAAACCTGGGATATCCTCTGGCAAAAATCCGGACGTCATGATACCTGGCGCAATGAATACATACCCCTGAGTGCCTATAGCGGCAGCAGCATCTATCTGCGCTTCCGGCTGGAAGATCAATCCACTGCCCCTGAACTCACCGATCCAGGCTGGACTATCGATAACATCCGCATCATCACCGGCACCGCTACAGATACGGAAGATCCCCTCATCGGGATCAATCCCAAGCCCGTTCTCTATCCAAATTTCCCCAATCCCTTCAATCCTGAGACCACTCTGCGCTTTAGCCTGCCTTCCGCCGATATCGTAAGTATCGATATCTTTAACCTCAAGGGGCAGAAAGTGCGCAGTTTCAACAATATGCAACTGGCTACGGGAAATCACAGCATCGTCTGGAATGCCACCGATGACAAAGGGAACAGACTTCCCAGCGGGATCTATATGTACCGGATGACGGCTGGTAACTACAGCCGTACCCGCAAGATGATCCTGATGAAATAAGCCTATCTTTGTTTCCTGCCATTGCGCAGAATGAGTTATTACCCCGGAGCCCAGGCAGGTGCATCCGGGGTTTTCGAACCCTGCATAGTTGATCGCAAACGTCAACATAGCCAGTCCGATCTAATCGGAACACCAGATTAATCTGGTCGGATCGCCGGATTTATCCGGTGATAATGTAGCGGCTATATGTTTGTGCCAGATGAATCTGGCACGATCGACCGAATAAATTCGGTGCTCCGATCCAGAGAGTAACCATGTACAAATCTACAAAGCTTGAACTTGATTGTTTATCAATACATTAACTCAGCATCACCTCGTCTTCACCTCGAGATCGCCTCGAGTACTCGAGGCGATCTCGAGGTGAAGGTGAAGTAAACCTATGTTAATCATAGCAGTGCAAGATGTGTACAAAATCAGAAGAATATCCTGATTCATAAACATACTACCATACAAATCTGTATGTACTCTGACTATTGGAATAATATTTGCATATTACATATCTCACATTGTAGGTTATTGCCCGGCTATCTGCCTGATGCAAAACCCATGGAGGTTTGGATGAAATTGCTACTCTGTACCTTATGTTTTGTGCTAATGCTGTGCAGTGTTTTCGCTATTGACTGGGTATCCAATCAATACATCGGTATGCCGGGAGTTAGTTTCGCGGGTGAATCTGCTATCCAGGCCGTGGGTGATACCATCTACATAGCTTATCTTTCCAGGGTAACCGATAGTGTTGCCCGCTTGCATTTTACCAAAGCCACTGCAACTTTTGTTTACACTGCTCAGGTTATGAACCACCTTGATTATCCGATTGAGATGGGATCAGGAGCTCCCAGCATCGCTGTAAACCTGCCCCAGATTCAGATCATGGTAAAAGGTGCGGATTATCTCTACAAATGCATTTCCAATGATTATGGCGGGCAGTGGACCTGCCATGTTTTGGATGAAGGAATAGTTGATGGCAATGACCCCTATCCGATTGTAGCCGCATCAGATGCGGGGTTTCGCAATTTTACCGTGAAAGCCCACGGATTATCTCCGGATTGTATGTTGTTTGTGGACGAACATGTATCCATGAACGACACCAATGTTTATTTCTACGGCCCCGATGTGATTGACGGGCAGGTAAGGGCAAATTCAGATTTGTGTATCAAGAATGGTGGTGGCGGCACCAACAACGGTTGGCCGACTTTTAATCAACTGGTGATGATAGCTGGAAATGTAATCAGTTCTCCAGCATCATTCCCATTGGATTCCGTGTTTAGAGGCGGCTTGATTCAAAATGCGGATGCAGAACTCTTCCGGCCTAATCTTCCCCTCTACCGCCAGACTTTTATAACTGAGGCAGAATTTGTCGGTCTCCAGGACAACGATGATCATATAGTCTTGTTGGAAGTGGACGGCAGTACAGCTTCAGGCTGGTTGGGCACTTTCTCTCCACCAAATCGGGTGTTTGCTGATGTGTACAACCTTTACCCCAGTCTGAATAGCACCTACCTTTTCCGCAACAATTTTGAGATAGTGGATACTCTGTGGACTCAGATTGCTCCCTTCACACTGCCGGAAAAGCTCTATACAACCGGTACACTATGGTTGAAGGGCACTTTCAGTGGGCAGCACAGCATCTACAGCACTTCAGATATTTATCTGATCGGCGATATCCTGCTGTCCGGCACTCCAGCAGGAACCTCTCCTGTATCAAACAGCTTCGACAAAGTAAGCCTGATCAGCGATAAACAAATCCTCTTGAAATATGGCTACAAGCATCCGGCTGATTCCTTGCGTTATCATCCCAATTGCAAGCCTGATACTCAGGCCACATACATCTACGCCGATCTCCTCGCTCTGCGCAAAAACCCTCAGAACCCTCGCAAATCAGGGATGTTCAGCTATGAATACCAGCATCCACATCCCTCTGTGCCAGCGGTAAACATAACTTTAGGCGATGAACTGCAGTATTTTGACTGGATTGATCTGCACCGCAGAGCCTATCCTCAGACTACTGCATCTCCCTGGCCTGCCGCTATTGACTATCCCTGGTACAATCCCCTCTGGCCGGAGAGAGCCCCCTACAAGGAAAGAGGAATAGTTCAACTCTGGGGTTCGCTATATCAGGATCGCATGGGCTATATGCACAGGTCGGGTAATGATTCGGAGTATCCCAGTCATTCTGGTGTGTGGAACATCGATCTGGATATGTGTGGAGGGCCTACTAATGTTCCCCCAGTAAACGATTCGGTGATACCTGGAATGAACCTGGGTGCAGTGAACTATCCCGGAGCTACCGGATCAGGGACTGGATATAAAAAGCAGTATAGCTACGATCCCCGCATCTTTGTCTCTATGCCCAGAAGAGACGTTTGGGGCTTGGGAGCCTTGATTACTGAATCTTCCGGGCAGGAGGATGCTCTGGTCAAATGGCACAAACTGAATGAGCCAGTCGTGCATAAATCTTTGGACTATTATGGTGGTCACTTTCTATATCATCTTAATAATACCCTGTACACAGATCAGGAAGCTCTGCCGCCTTTCCCCCTGGAAGATTGGGAAATCCTGCAAGCCAAGCGGCTTAGTACCGGCAGAATCATCACTTTGCAAAGAAGCTCAGACTCCCAGCCTCCGGATAACCGCCAGCCCCGCGATTATCGCCTGATGCTCTCCAATCTGGATTGGACAAACCAGAGCGTGATCCATCAGGGCACCTATATCCAAAAGTATATCTCCCTGAACCGCATTGCCGATGGCTTCCTGTATGTGATCCCCAATGAGACCGATAGCACGGCTACGATCGTCCGGCTGGATCATTTGGGGCAAATCCTGTCCTCAGATGGCATCCTGCCCTTGGTGCCGGGTTTTGAGCCAAATCAGGAAGTGGAATCCCGGATCGTGCTGGAGAATCCTGCCTCAGGCATCCTGCATGCCTGTATGTGGGCAAAGCTTGCTCCCCAAGGTTTCAATTTCTGGCATCTGACCGGGACTATCGATCAGGTCTCTGCTACTGATCCTGTCGCTGTTCCCGCTACCATCTCTATGCGCTGCTATCCCAATCCATTCCGGGAACAGCTCAATCTGGAGGTGAAATCAAACGGGAACCAACCTGTAGCCTTGGGTATATACAACCTCAAGGGACAAAAAGTAAGAAGCTTGATGCTGCAAGTGCATAGCGATAAAGGCAGCATCAGCTGGGATGGCAAGGACGACTCCGGACGCTCCCTGAGCCCCGGTCTTTACTTTGTGAAAATCGCAGATCAGGAACATAACTCAGTAACCAAGATCCTTAAAATATAATAGCGAACCTCTCTCTCTGCAACAAGGGTCACGATCGCCATGATCGTGACCCTTACTTTTTGAAGTAGTTTTATTTATTTCCGGCTGATATCTACTCCTGAGACTTGGAGATAAGGGCACTGCCAGCTACCGTTGTTATACGATTCACTGGAGATGGCAGTGATGTTGTTCAGCCAGGCCACAATGTTCCCGGCGATCATGGTTTCGCTGATGGGATATTGGATCTTGCCATTTTCGATGTAATAGCTGTTTTTGGCCACAAAAGACACGTCACCGTCGCTATTGGGACTGTCACCGGAATCACGGATCAGCAGGATGCCTTGCTCTATGGAGGCAATCATCTCGGCCAGGGGGGTATGGCCTGCTTCCACCAGAAAGGCGGTGGGCATGCCTGTGGTGCGCTTCATATTGCACTTGTTGGCGGTATAGAGGTTGATCGGATAATGCCTCAGGACACCAGCGTCAATCACTGTCGCCGCTTCACTCACAAAACCATCGCTGGTGACGTGGCTTACGGCAGCAAAACCTTCGAAATCCGGGGCATTCTTCAGGGTCAGCTTTGGGTCCAGGATTTGTTTACCGATGTGATCCGGGTACTTGCAGCTCTTGGACAGGAAGGGAAAGGAGCCGATCTGACCATTCAGGAAGCCATAGATGACACCAATGCCAACCTGAGGAGCAAAGATCACCGCTCCTTTGAAATTGGCGGGGATGGGCTTAGTCTCCACCTGCTCGGTGTTTTGCCGGATCAGCTCTTCGGTCTGGGGGGTATCGAGCAGCTTGGTGTTCAAGTCTTTGAGATTCATGAAGGAATAATTCATGGAGCTGCAACGCTTGCCGGTCTTGGTGGTAAAGATCGTACTGAAGCCGTAACATCCCATTCTATCTGTGAATTCCACTTTGTTGCTGTTGAGATAGATGGAATCCCAGGTCACATGGCTGAGGGTGGCATCATATTGCAGATTGGGATACTTGAGTTTCAGTTCAGCGATGAATTCGTTCAAACGTTCGATGATCAGATCCGTCTCCGGCTGCATGGGGCCTTTGCTCCAGGAGCGGGGCTCCTGATAGGGTGAGATGGCAAAAGCGGGATCGGGAACTCCGGAATCAAGATTCACAAACAGGGTGTTGATGGCCTCCTCCACGCTGGTATCGTCAAACTGGTTGATGGAGATGTTTGCGGTGCGTTGATCACGGATCACATACATGGAAAGTGATGCAGATTCCACACTGCGCAGGAAGCTGAGCCGCTGGTAGATCACATTGAATTCTTCTTTGGTTTCATTCTCAAATCTGAGGCTGGCATGATCCGCCCCTCTTTCCAGGAGTCGGTTCAGGATGTTTTGCAGTTTAGCTTTCATGATCTGCCTCCCACGGTTACCTTGCATTTGAGAGCAGGACCACCCATCCCCACGGGAATCATTTGCTTCTTGCCACACATGCCCATGCCGGTCCAATACAAGTCGTCACTCACCATGCTCACCGTCTTGAGCAGGTCAAAGGCTACGCCGCTGATTGTGCATTCTTTGATGGGGCGGGCAAGCTTTCCGTTTTTGATCTCATAGCCATGCGTCACGCCAAACATAAACTCACTGGTCTTATCTGCCTGTCCGCTGCCGGATTCGATCAAGTAATAACCATCCTCCACCGAGGCGATCATGTCCTCCAGCTTGGAGATGCCAGGTTTGATCATGGTATTGCGCATGCGGATCAGGGGTTCATCCGAGTATTCATAGCCTCTGGCGTTCCCGGTAAGGGGCAGGTTCATCAGCATGGCGCTTTCTTTATTGTGCATATAGCTTATCAAGATGCCATTTTCAATAATGATCGCATCCTGAGCCATGGTGCCTTCGTCATCGATGAAGACAGGTACCGGACAGATGGAATCATTCCAGGTGTGGGCTACATCGATGAGTGTAACAAGTTCGCTGGCAACGGGTTGATTCAGGTATTCCCCAGCTATCGAACCACCCAATACCAGATCAGCCTCGGTGGTGTGCCCGATCGCTTCATGGGCAAGGATACCAGCCAGACGCGGCCCCAGTATGCAGTCAAAGCTGCCGCCCCGGGCATGTACTGCTTCTTTCTTGCGCATGAGCTCATGATAGATTTCGTCGATTTTGCCCTGATAGTCCTCAATGCTTAATACCTTGTCCTCATATTCACCAAAGCCACCCCAGTAATCACTGTGGATAATGGGTACGCCTTCATGCATGATCTTCATCCAGATACCTACGTATGTCCTGGGAGTCATGCTGTTGAGCCGTCCTCCATCACTGGTGATGATGTGTTTCTCCATATCCAGTTGAGAGGTGCTTACTCCCCGGGAATTGAGATCTGGGTATTTGGTTTCAATATAGGCATCCAGAGCTTTCAGCAGTTCCACCTTTTCGTTGGTGGAGGCGCGGGTTTTGTTGGTAAAAAAGAGATGATCACCATGTGCTGACAGGCTGGGAAGACTGCCTCCGGCAAAGCTCAATCTTGAGGATAGGGTATGTGAATTCTGCCGGGCTTTGGTGATGACTGCCTTCATGCTTGCTTCATTGATCATGCCCGAGGATGCCATGCCCCAGAAACCATCAGCATAGGTGCGGCACATGAGGCCGGAAGAGCTTGATCCGCCATTATTGGTAAGTGATCCATTCAAAAAGCTAATGCTGGTGCTGCGGTTTTCCTGAAGCTTCAGTTCGGTATATCCTGAGCCTGCTGGCAGCAACTTCTCCAGATTTAGAATTTGCATTGTGCCTCCTTGTTTGTTGGATGTTTGTTGATTCAAACTTGGTATTCACAGATTTAGAAAACATGGATGTAAGTAACTAAGAATAAAGCATACACATTATAAGAAAGTGGATGTGGAGCCCCACGTAGTAGGGCTCCACTATTGGTTTAAGTCAATCAGAGTTCTGGATATAAGGGGAAGCGGTTAGTGAGAGTGCGAACTTCTTCCTTGATGGAAGCCAGCACTGCTTCGTCTTCGTGATTGTCACGGACTTTGCGGATCAAGGCAGCGATGATCTTCATCTCGGCTACACCCATGCCGCGAGTGGTGACAGATGGTGTGCCCAGCCGGATCCCACTGGCCACGAAAGGACTGCGGGTATCGAAAGGCACTGTGTTTTTATTCGCAGTAATTCCAGCTTTATCCAAAGCTTCTTCCATCTTCTTGCCGCTTGGCCCACCCTTTTCTTCGGGACCGAGGTCGATCAGCATCAGATGGGTATCGGTGCCACCAGATACAAGGTCAAAACCTTCCGCCATCAGTGCTTCGGCCAGGGCATGCGCATTCTCCACCACTTTCTGCTGGTAGTCTTTGAAAGCAGGCTGCAAGGCTTCATGGAAAGCTGCGGCTTTACCGGCGATGGCATGCATGAGAGGGCCTCCCTGAATGCCGGGGAATACTTTGGCATCGATGTCTTTGGCATATTCTGCCTTGCAGAGAATGAGTCCAGCCCGGGGGCCACGCAGGGTTTTATGAGTGGTAGTAGTAACCACATCTGCATAAGGTACTGGATTATCATGCAATCCTGCCGCTACCAATCCAGCAATGTGAGCCATATCCACCATGAACTTGGCTCCCACCATGTCGGCGATTCTGCGGAAGATAGCAAAATCGATCTTGCGGGGATAGGCTGAGGCACCGGTCAGGATCATGGCTGGTTTATGCTCCATGGCCAGGCGTTCAATCTCTTCATAATCAAACTGTTGGGTGTCTCTATGGACGTTGTAGTGAATGATGTTGTACAGCATCCCACTGAAGGATAGAGGATGTCCGTGAGTAAGGTGACCGCCATGAGCCAGTTCCAGAGCCAGGACAGTATCGCCTGGTTTTACAAGGGCGAAGTAGGCAGCCATATTGGCCTGGGAGCCGCTATGGGGCTGGACGTTGGCATGATCTGCACCAAAAAGCTGTTTAGCGCGCTCGATGGCCAGACGTTCTACATCGTCGATGTATTCACAGCCGCCATAGTATCTGCCATAGAGGTTGTAATTGATCTCACCGGTCTTTTTGCTCCAGCGGTAGGGATAACCTTCGGCGTATTTATTGGTTAGAACACTGCCCTGGGCTTCCATCACAGCCATCGAAGTAAAGTTTTCGCTGGCGATCAGCTCCAGGTTTTCACGCTGCCGGGATAGCTCATTGGAAATGGCAGCATAGAGTTCGGGATCGTTGGTTTGGATGTGTTTCACTTCCTTTCTCCTTGATGTATTTTTTCTATTCTTTGTTGATGTCTGCCGCCCTCAAAAGCGGTATCCAGCCAGGTCCTGACTATATCGATGGCATAAGGAATGGCAGTAAAGCGTCCTGCCAAAACCAGGACATTGGCATCGTTGTGCATTCTGCAAAGCCTGGCAACGTCTGTGCTGGTGCACAAGGCGGCACGGATGGAGGGGACTTTATTGGCTGTGATGCTCATGCCAATCCCGCTTCCGCAGATCAGGATACCCAGTTCACATTCACCTTCCGCCACAGCTTGAGCCGCAGGATAGCCAGTATCCGGGTAGTCCATACTGGCACTGTCATGGGTGCCAAAATCGTAAAACTCATGCTCCGGAAAAGCACGGATGATGGCATCCTTGAGGGCGTATCCGGCATGGTCAGAGGCAATGGCAAGCTTCATCTCATCTCCTCAGCCATCAGGCAACTGAGGGCTATGCAATAATACTTTGAGTTCTCACTTTCGCTGCGGCTCATCACCACCACAGGCTTGATCGTACCCTGGATCAGCCCTGCCAATTCGCCTCCGGCAAAAAGCATGAGCCCTTTGTAGAAGGCATTTGCAGTTTCCAGAGAAGGGAAGATCAGGATGTCCGCATCTCCACCGATAGGGGTGGATACGCCCTTGATTTCGAGGCTGGCGGGATCGCAAGCCAGGAATACATCCAGAGGACCATCCACACTGCAGCCTTTGATCTGTCCCCGCTCTGCCATCTTGGAGATCAGGGCATAATCGATGGTATTGGGCATCCCCGGAGAAACCTTTTCTGTGGCTGAGATCAAGGCTACTTTAGGAGTCTGGATATCCAGCGCTTTGGCCATCTTGACGCTATAATTCACCATGGCGATCTTCTGATCCAGATCCGGATAGGGGATCACGGCAGTGTCCGAGATCAGAAGCAGCTTGTGATAGGCAGGCAATTCCAAGGCACAAGTATAGCTCATTACAGCTTTGGGAGGCAAGAGCCCTCGTTCTTTATGCAGGACAGCCTTGAGGAACTTATCCGTGCTCACCAGACCTTTCATCAGAACGTCCGCTTCGCCATCATGCACCATGCGTACAGCTTCCCGGGTGGCATCATGCTCATCAGTAATATCTACCATTTGCCAGGCATCAGGAGCCAGATCATAGTCCTTCAGAAGGGCGGAAATCTTCTGTGCAGACCCCACCAGGATGGGAAACACAAAGCCCTCCCGACAGGTTCTGGCAAGAGCTCCAATGGTATTGGAATCCTCCGCCACAGCTACTGCGATCCTGGTCTTTTTACCCAGCGCCAGGGCTTTTTGACTGAGTTCAGAGAGTTTCTTCATTGCGCTCAGGCCAGCATAGCTGCCAGGGCTATGGAGTAAAGCTTGGAGCGTTCACTATCGCCACGGGAGGTAAGCACACAAGGTACCCTGGCACCCATCACGATGGCACAAAGCTCGCTCTTCAAGAGCTTGACCAAAGTCTTGTAGAAGCAGTTGCCCGCTTCGATATTCGGAAATAGGATGCAGTCTGCATCGCCACAAACTTCGCTATTCACGCCTTTTATTATAGCACTTTCCTTATCGATGATCAGGTCCATACCCAAAGGTCCTTCGATCAGCGCACCTTTGATCTGGCCACGATGAGCCATTTTGGCTATGATCGCCGCATCGGCGCAGGAAGGAATCTTGGGCAAAGTCTGTTCACTGGCGGCTTGAATGCCAACTTTAGGGGTTTCGATGCCCAGGAATTTGGCAGTCCTAATTAGGTAATTGGTAATAGCGATCTTCTGGTTCAGATCAGGATTCGGGATGATAGCCACATCACCAAAGATCAAGAGCTTATGATAGTTCAAAGGCTCTGCCACAGTTACATGGGACAGTATCGCCCCAGGATCCAGGAGTCCCTTTTCCTTGTTCAGGATAGCCCGCATATAGCGGTCGGTTGAGAGCAGGCCTTTCATCAAGAAATCACCCTGCCCCAGGTTGATCAATTCCACAGCCCGGGCGGCTGATCCAGTGTCACTTTCGCAATGATCAATGGTGAAATTGTCAGGATTCACATTATGTTCGCGGCAAGTAGCCACGATCTTGCCCATATCGCCCACCAAAGTAGCTTCCACTAATCCCAGCCGGACTGCTTCATTCACGGCCACAATCGTATGGGCGTCAATAGCCCAGGCCGCCACCAGGCGTTTTCTGGGACGGGAAGACAAAACTTCGAGCATCTGCTCTAATTTTCTAATCTGCATCTATATCTCCAGTATCTAGTTTTTACTTTCGATGCACGGAGTTTGGCAATGGTGGGAATAAAACCGGAACTTCAGGACTGTCTAAAAGTACCAGGATTCTACCAAATTCAAATCTCTTTCGGCAATCTCCACTGTTTTTGTTTCGCTAAATATCAAAGCCCCTTGGGGGTTGTAGTATTCTATGGTGATCTCCTGGGTTCCGGCGCTGAGCGGAATCTCAGCGATCAGGGCATTACCCGGGAAAAATTTTGACAAACGCAGGTCGGCATTTTCTGTGAAAAACACCACTGCATCTGTAGCCAGGCTGAGTAGGGAAGAGACCAACGATGATGTCTTCTTCTTGGCCTGATCTTTTGCCGCTTCAGCCGCTACGCCTTTCATGACACTGCGGGCTACGCTCTTGAGCAGGATCATGGGTTCTTTGATCTCGAAGGTGCGTCTGGCAACCAGCCCAAGATCTTCCAGCCTGGACAGTGTATATCGTCTGCCATCAGCCGTTACGGCATCCACTCTGCCTACACGAGGTGTTTTATCCACCAGATATGGAATGGCAAACTTGAAGTAATAGCCCTCATCGATACCTTCCCAGGCGATGGGATACACTTCGATGGTCTTGTCCACACTGCCGATCAAGAGTAGGTCTTTCGAGGTGTGGATATGCATTTCCCGCTCTTTTTTGATGGGAGTACGATTCACAAAGGAAACCACTCTCAAGACCGGATTATCGGTTTTGGTATGCGGATGAATAAGCTCCGGCTGGGCAAAGGGATAGATATCCGGCTGGCTTTGGAAGGCAAAACTTATATTGTCATAATCGATCCGGGCATCATCGCTTTTCCCATCATAGAGATACAGCAGCATGCTGAGATAACGGGCCAGGGCTGAGGAGTGGAATTTGTTCTTTCCAGCCTTGATGTCGGCCTTGTTTTTGGGATCACCAGCCATTTCCTTGGCCATTTTGGCATGCTTTTGTTCCAGATAGGCCAGCTTGTCATCTACGCGGCGGATTTCCACCAAAGCGGCTTCACGGTTGCCCAGATGCAAGAAGTTCAGGGCTTTGAAGACATTGATATAGACATCCTCATAGTCTTCCCCGGAATAATCCAAAGCATTGTCATTGAGCAGCATCGAGGCCGCAGCTTTGGTGACGCTCTTGGTATAGAGATCCACGATTGCGTCTTCAGCCCGGGATAGCAGTTCATTGCTTTTCTGCCAGTTTCCCTGATAGTGGTACAGCATTCCCGCATCCAGAAAATACAGGAGCCGTTCTTTTTCCTTGTACTCCTTGGGCTTTTCCACCATGCCAATGGCAAGCTCAAGATCACGATACTCCAGAGCGGTATCGGGATCTTTGATTTTTGGAGCCTTGACCGCGTGGAGAATCCCTTGGAACACCAAAATCACCAGCAGCACAAGCGGGAGGATTCTCCTGCCAGTGCTTGCAAAATGTGATTTATAGATGTTGGGAAACATCTTTACAATTTGAAGTTTTTGCTCTGGACGATTTTCTTGATTTCCTTGCTGCCAATCCAGACAGTTTCGCTGGTCTCGAGATCGATCAATTGCATGTCGATCTGATAAAATTTGGCTTGGGTGCGATCAACTTTATCCATAATAGTCTTGATCGAACCTTGCAGCATGTAATCCGCTCCGGTTTCCGCAGCAAGGCGTTTGGCAGTCTCTTCAGAAGCGTAATATTGCTGGTCAGCACGTTCATCACGCACTTCGCTACGGTCGTCCTTGGAGGCCACAAAGCGCACCAGTCCGCTATTCAGCAGTTCTCGGGAGATATCATTCACAAAGGTCTGCATCTCAATGTGTTCGCTGGAGAGATTGCTCATTTTGCCCACGATCATCACCGGGGAACGGCCTTCGGTCTGAGTGAAGCGGCTCATCCAGGGTCGCGAAAGGACGTCACGAACCATTTCTTCGGCTACCAGACGGCTGTCAGTATCGTTCCATTTACCGCTGAGATCGGTGGTGGTATCTGTGGATACCCGCTGAACTTTTACGCTGGGACCGCAGCCCATGATCAGGATGCTAAGGCTCAGAGCCAGAACTATTAGTACTATTTTCATCTTTCCTCCATGTGGATTCAGGCATTAATCTAGATTCGGGCGTTCCCGATGGCATTAAAAGCCAATATTTACATAATTATAAACCACTAAACCACAGGTTTTTTGTCAAGAGAATAATCCCAGACTGAGTTGAACACCCCAAGCCTGTATTGCAATCATCTGATAAGCTTGTGGTTAACTCAGGATGATCTCGAGATCATCTCGAGTACTCGAGGTGATCTCGAGGTGAACACGAGGTAAGCTCAAGTGCAAAAAACAGGTACAAAGATTGCGAAAAACCCGAAGCTGAACATTTTGCTTGCCAAGAAATCAAAGCTGGAAAAGTATGTAGCATACTCAAAAGACGTGGAGGTAAAGATGCTCTCATTATACGTTGTAATCGTTTTCGCAATCCTCGTAATCTCCGTAATATCCCGGGGTCTGATCGTCGTACGCCAGGCCGAAGTGGTGATTATCGAGAGATTGGGTAAGTACTACCGTACCCTGCCCAGCGGAATTCACATCATCGTTCCTATCTTTGACAAGACCCGTCCAATCCACTGGCGCTACAACAAAACAGACTATCGCGGTCAGGTGATTGTGGCACAAAAAATTGAAAATCGGATAGATCTGCGGGAAAACGTCTATGACTTCCCCCGTCAGAATGTGATCACATCCGACAACGTGTCCATCAATATCAATGCCCTGTTGTATTTCCAGATCACAGATCCCTATAAAGCCGTTTATGAAATCGGGAATCTGCCCGAAGCTATCGAAAAACTCACCCAGACATCACTGCGTAACGTGATCGGTTCACTAACCCTGGATCTCACCTTTACTTCGCGTGATGCTGTGAATGCCAAGCTTCGCGATATCCTCGATGAAGCCACCGACAAATGGGGTGTGAAGGTCAACCGTGTGGAATTGCAGGAAATCCTGCCGCCCGAAGAAATCCGTACCGCCATGGAAAAAGAAATGCGCGCAGAACGCGATAAACGCGCTAAAATCCTCACTGCAGACGGTGAACGTGAATATCAGATCCGTGTGGCAGAAGGCGATCGTACCGCCAAGATCACCCGGGCTGAAGGTGAAGCCCAGTCCAAGCTGCTGGTGGCAGATGCTGAACGCAAATCGATCCTTTTAGTGGCCGAAGCGCTCAAGGATTATCATGTGGATCCAGCCCAATATCAGATTGCATTGAAATATGTGGCTGCTTTCCAGGAAATTGTCCAGAAAGGTGATAAGACCGTGGTCCTGCCCTATGAATCCTCAGCTCTGCTGGGCTCTGTGAAGACCCTGGCCAATCTTTTTGACAAATAGGATTGGAATCCGGATCATCTGAACTAAACTATAATAAACAGACTACAAAGTGTTTTGGGCTGGTGCGATTGACTCCGCATACAGCCCAAAGCTTAAATACAGGAGGAAAAAGTGTCCGAAATAATCTTTGTCAAAGGACGTGAAATACTGGATTCCCGTGGGAATCCTACCGTGGAAGCCGATATCCACTTGGAAAGTGGGATCGTCACCCGTGCTGCCGTGCCCAGTGGAGCTTCCACCGGAGAACGCGAAGCTATCGAACTGCGGGATGGTGATAAATCCCGGTATCAGGGCAAAGGTGTCCTGAAAGCCGTAGGCAATATCGATGAGCTTATCGCTCCGGAACTCATCGGGATGGATTCGCTGCTGCAAGGTCAGCTCGATAAACTCATGCTGGATCTGGATGGCACAGCAAACAAGGAAAAACTGGGTGCGAATGCCATTCTGGCAGTATCCATGGCGGCTGCCCGGGCTTCAGCTCTGGAACTGGATATCCCTCTTTACCGCTATCTGGGCGGAGTGAATGCCAATACTCTGCCTGTACCTATGAGCAACATCATCAATGGTGGTGCACATGCGGATAACAATGTCGATATCCAGGAATTCATGGTCATGCCTCTGGGTGCCAATAGCTTCCGTGAAGCTCTGCGCATGAATGCCGAAACCTTCCATGCCCTGAAATCCATACTGAAGGGACGTGGACTGGCTACATCAGTAGGCGATGAGGGTGGTTTTGCCCCAAATCTGGCCTCCAATGAAGAAGCGCTGATCGTGATCGTGGAAGCCATTACCAAGGCTGGATACATCCCCGGAAAGGATTTGTTCATTGCGCTCGATTCTGCCGCCTCCAGCTTCTACGAGAATGGGGCCTACAATATCGATGGTAAAAAGCTCAACAGTGCTGAACTGGTGGCTTATTACGAGACTTTGGTGGAGAAATACCCGATCTGCTCTCTTGAAGACGGCCTGGCGGAAAACGACTGGTCGGGCTGGGCTCTGCTCAATGAAAAGCTGGGCAAGAAAATCCAACTCGTGGGTGATGATATCTTTGTGACCAATCCCGCTATTCTGAAGCGTGGGATCAAAGAAAACGTGGCCAATTCGATCCTGATCAAGCTCAATCAGATTGGTAGCGTCACCGAAACCATCGATGCCATAAATATGGCTCACAAAGCTGGATGGACCACCGTGGTATCACATCGTAGCGGAGAAACTGGCGATACTTTCATTGCAGATCTGGCTGTGGCCATGAATACTGGACAGATCAAGACCGGATCGATCTCCCGCAGCGAAAGGGTGGATAAATACAATCAACTCCTGCGCATCGAGGAAGAATTGGGTGAAGCAGCACGTTTCCCCGGCAAATCAGTGATTAAACAACTGGGATAAGCTCTGAATGATAGCCCCATAAGATAGTAATGAACGCCTCACAATGTGGGGCGTTCGCTTATTGGTGTGATTACTGAAATGTACTCAAGCTAGATCTTGCCTCCAGTCCCGGTAACTTCTCAACCTCTCAACCTCTCGACCCCTCGACTTCACTACTCCTCAACCTCCCCTCACTTTTCCCTTGCCATTTTTAAGTGTATTCCAAAAACTGGCATTCAGTATTTAGTAAGGAGGTTGCTATGATCCACTATTATAAAGTGTCCGGACAGCGCTTTGTGCCTTCCATCACAATGGACGAGGCATTTTGGGTGCATCTGGAAAGTCCTGATGCAGATGAAGTAACTTCCCTATTGACCAAATTTGATTTACCCGAAGATTTCATCACAGACTTACAGGATGCGGACGAAAATTCCCGTATGGAATATGAAGATGGGGCGATGCTGATCATCATCAGGGTGCCTCTGTATTACCGGCACCATTCCGCCAGCGTTTCTTTTGCCACGGCTCCTTTGGGGATCATCGTGATCCCGGATAAAGTGATCACTGTCTCGTTCTACGACAATGAGGTGCTTACCCAATATCTGGATGGCAAACACCGGCCTTTCAATATCACCCAACAAAGCTTTATCCTGGCGATCAACCTACGCACGGCGATCTACTATCTGAAATTCCTCAAAGAGATCAACCGGCGTACCACCAATATCGAAAATGAATTGCATCAATCCATGCGGAATAAAGAATTGATCCGGCTGCTGCGCATGGAGAAATCCCTGGTGTATTTCAATACTTCGTTGAAATCGAATGAGATCATCCTGGAGCGTATGCAGCGATCCCGTTGGCTGCAAAGTGATCCCGAAGCCGAGGACTTGATCGAAGATGTGATCATCGAAAATAAACAGGCTATCGAAATGGCCAATATCTATAGCAGCATTCTCAGCGGCATGATGGATGCTTTTGCCTCCATCATCTCGAACAACCTGAACGTAGTGATGAAGTTTCTCACTTCAATTACCATCATCGTGGCACTTCCCACCCTGATTGCCAGTATTTATGGCATGAATGTGCACCTGCCCTTGCAGGATAATCCCTTTGCTTTTGGCATCATCATGGGGGTATCGGTAGTGCTATCCCTGATAATCGTGATCATCTTTATCCGTAAGAAGTATTTTTAGGAGGTGCAGCATGTATCTGCTCAATGTTACCGATAGTTTTTCCGCTGCTCACCGGCTTTGTGGCTATCAGGGCGCTTGTTCAAACCTGCACGGGCACAATTGGAAAGTGCGCGTGGGGATTGCCTGCTCCCAATTGGACGATATCGGTATGGCGCTGGATTATGGAATCATCAAGAGCATTCTTAAGAGTGTATTGGATACGCTGGATCATGAATACCTCAATGATGTTCCGGCCCTGGAAGGCTTGAACCCCACTTCGGAAAACCTCTCCCGCTACATCTATGATAAAATGCAGCAGGGGCTGGCGCAGTATGATGCCAGAATCAAGGAAGTGGAACTCTACGAATCTGAACGCAGCAGCGTGATCTATACCAATGATTAGAATTATTGAATCTTTCTATGTAAAAAGCGCAGTAGAGCCGGTTGATTATCCTGCTTCAGCGTATCCGGAATTTGCCTTTGCGGGTCGCAGTAATGTAGGCAAATCCACCTTGATCAATCTCCTCACCCAACATCATGGCCTGGCCAAGACCTCCTCGACGCCGGGGAAAACACGGCTTTTAAACTTCTTTTTGATGCGCTTTAAAAATGATGAAAGCGGGGACACGGGTTTTGCCCAGTTTACCGATTTACCCGGTTACGGCTTTGCTGAGGCCAGCCTGGCAGAGCAAGAGAAATGGCGCCGGATGGTGAGTAAATACTTTGAGCAGCGCAGCCAGCTCCGCAGTATCTTTGTGCTGGTGGATATCCGCCATGCTGCCGATAAGAAAGACATCTTGCTGCTGGAAATGTTACGGCTCCGGAATATAGATCATTGCGTGATCGCCACCAAAGGAGATAAAATACCCAAGACCAAACATAAGAAGACTCTGCTGGAGCTTTCCCGAGGCTTGGGCTTGGGAGAGACCCCGATCTTTGCTGTTTCCGCCTTGAAAAACACAGGTATGAACAGCATCATGGCCTGGATCGAAACCAGATTGTAAACCTCATGCGCTACAACTACGATCTCATCGTGATCGGGGCAGGACATGCCGGCTGCGAGGCTGCCCTGGCCGCAGCCCGAATGGGACTGAATACTGCTTTGATCACTCTCAAACTGGAAGCCATTGGCAGAATGAGCTGCAATCCCTCCATCGGTGGACCTGCCAAAGGGCATCTGGCGCGCGAGATTGATGCTTTGGGTGGTGAAATGGGCAGGATTGCCGATCTCACGGGAATTCATTTTCGCATGTTAAACCGCAAGAAAGGCCCTGCTGTATGGGCACCCCGGGCTCAAAATGACCGGGCATGCTACAGCCTCCTGATGCGTCAGGCGGTAGAAGAGCAGGATCATCTGGCCTTGATCGAAGCTGAGATTACAGAAATCCTGATCGAAGCTGATGCCATAACCGGTTGCCGCAGCATGATCGGCAAAGAGTTTTATGCACCGGCATTGGTCATTGCCAGCGGTACCTTCCTGGCTGGTAAAATCCACATGGGCAAGATCTCCTACAGCGGAGGCCGCAGCGGTGAACCCGCAGCGGATGGACTATCTGTGTCTCTGGGTCAGCATGGACTGAAAGTGTTGAGGTTCAAGACCGGAACGCCACCCCGGGTAAATCTGGACAGTCTGGATTATTCTGCCCTGGAAGAACAACCAGGAGACGATGATCCGCAAGGGTTTTCCTATTACAGAGATATTACCGTGCGCAATCAGCGCTCTTGTTATATCAGCCGCACTACAGCTGAAACGCACAGGATCATCCAGGCCAATCTGCATGAATCCGCTTTGTATGGTGGGGTTATCCAGGGGATTGGACCACGATATTGCCCTTCGATTGAAGACAAAATAGTCAAGTTTCCCCAGCGGGAATCGCATCAAATCTTTATCGAACCCGAGGGACTGAATACCCGGGAAGGCTATATAAATGGAATCTCCACCAGCTTGCCCCCACATGTGCAGGAACAAATCGTGCACAGCATTCCGGGACTTGAGCAGGCTGAGATCATGCGCTATGCCTATGCCATTGAATACGATTATATCGATCCTTCTGAGATCTTACCCTCGCTGATGACCAAGAAGATTAAGGGCTTGTATCTGGCTGGACAGATCAATGGCACTTCCGGATATGAAGAAGCTGCCGCCCAGGGCCTCATCGCCGGGATCAATGCCAGCCTGGCTCTGGATGGCAAGGATCCTGTGATTCTCTCGCGTCCAGAAGCCTACATAGGTGTCCTGATCGATGATCTGGTAACCTGTGGCACCAATGAACCCTACCGGATGTTTACTTCCCGGGCTGAATACCGTCTGCTGCTGAGGCAGGATAATGCCGATGAGAGGCTGATGCCTCTGGGGTATCGCTTGGGACTGGTATCCGAGCAGCGCTGGCAGCGGTTTCAGAGCATGCTGGCGATCAAAAACCGGGAACTGGAGTATCTCCAAAATACCAAATGCATGACACATCCCGAGCTGAGAGAGCCGGTAAAATATGCCAGCTTGCTGAAACGCCCGGAGCTTACTCTGGAAGATCTTACTGGCTTTGGATATCAGATACCTCCTGATTTTGATCCTGACATTCAGCGCCGGGTAGAGCTTGAGATCAAATACGAGGGCTACCTCTCCCGCATGCATGAAGAACTGGCCAGATTCCAAAAGGCAGAAACCTACGCCATCCCATCTGGAATAGACTTCATGGCGATCAATTCGATATCCTGGGAAGCCCGGGAAAAGCTCACCCGCATCCAGCCCCAAAACATAGGCCAGGCCATGAGGATTCCGGGAGTGAACTACACCGATACTTCCGCGCTATTGATTTGGATCAAGAAGAACCATCAGATGCATGTAACATAGTCTTTCAGACTGTTGTAAGGTGGGGTTTTCGAACCCCGCAATATATGTAACATAGTCTTTCAGACTGTTGTAAGGTGGGGTTTTCAAACCCCGCATAATAGAGATAAAACTGGAGCTAAGATGAACCCAGCCATAGCCATCATTCCTGCCCGCTATGCCTCCAGCCGCTTTCCGGGTAAAGCTTTAGCCCTGCTATGCGGTAAGCCGATAATCCAGCATGTATATGAACGAGTGTCCAGCAGCAAGCTCTTCCAAGATGTAGCAGTAGCCACGGACGATGAGCGCATCGCAGCCGTGATCCGAGACATCGGTGGAAAATGCATCATCACTGCTGCTGATCTGCCCAGTGGGACAGATAGAATCGCCGCCGCCATAAAGGCGTTTGACACTCCCGAGGATAGCATCATTTTCAATGTGCAGGGAGATGAACCACTAATATCTGTGCAAGTTCTTACCGATCTCCTGAGTGCTTTTCACGATCCCGGCGTAGAAATGGCAAGCCTGATGTGCCGTTTGGACGATCCAGATGAACCAGGCAATCCCAACCTCGTGAAAGTAGTGGTGGATAGCTGCTTCTATGCACTGTATTTTTCCCGCTCCATTATTCCTTTTGATCGTGACGGAGCCAGGGAAGTCTGCTATATGCGTCACATCGGCGTGTATGCCTATCGTAAGGCTACGCTTGATAGATTCGTGCGCCTCATGCCAGGAAAGCTGGAAAACATCGAAAAGCTTGAGCAACTCCGGGCTTTGGAAAATGGTATCAGGATCAGAATGGTGACCACTGAATATCAAGGCATTGGCATCGATACACCTCAGGATCTGCAAAACATGGAAGCTCTGCTAAAAGAGGGAGTAAGTTTATGAAGAGGTATTTGTCTTTAATCCTCCTGGTTCTAGTTGCAGTCTTCCTGAATGCTGTGAGCCTGAGGGTACTGCATACCAATGACACCCATGCCATGTATCAGGCTGCTTCACATAAAACCACCGATGGAAGCAGTATCCGTCTGGGAGGCTACTCTGCACTGGAGTATCATCTGAATGTGCAAAGAAACGCTGCCATCCGGAGTATTTATCTGGATGCAGGTGATCAGCAGACCGGATCAGTATTCTCCTCCATGGAATACCAGGGCTTAAAGGGTGCTGCAGTTTTGGAGGCTTTCCGGCAATTGCAACTCGATGCTGCGACCTTGGGAAACCATGAGTTTGACATCAGCTATGAGCATGCCAGAGCTCTGGTGAAAACTGCTGCCTATCCTTTTGTAAGTGCAAATCTTATCGATAAAACTGGCATGAATTTTGGACGCGCACCATACTCCATTATCAGTAAAGACTCACTGGATATTGGCGTGATCGGACTTACTCTGATCGAACTACCGGAGAAAGTGAAGACAGAAAATGTGACACCACTCACGATATTGCCTTATAAAACAGCTCTGGACAGGATCCTGGATGAAGTGGACAGGGAAACTGATCTGATCATCCTCCTCACACATAACGGCTGGGAGGCGGATAGCTTGCTGGCCACTGCTCTTGATGATCGGGTGGATATGATCATTGGTGGACATTCACATATTGCAATTGAGCAACCAGTTCAGGTAAATGGCATCTACATCCTCTCCGCTGGAAGTCACCTGATGTATCTGGGTGCTGCCGATATCGATGTGATAGATGACCGGATCTCATCTTTTAAAAGCAGCCTCATTCCACTTACTTCTCCTCCGGAGGGATATCATACTGCCCTGACGGATTTCATCGATACCACGGTGGGTGAATTGGAGCTTGCTTTAGGCAAGGTAGCGGGGAATATCCCGTTTCCATTTACTGTGGATAAATTTAAGCTCACTCCCAGCTCGCGCTGGGTGGCAGAGGCCCTTCTGCAGGAGTATCAGAGCTTTGCTCCCGATCTGGCGATGATCAACAATGGCGGGCTGCGAAAAAACATCCCGGCCGGACCCATCACCCTCCGGGACTTGCATGAATACATCCCCTTTGGCAATACCGTGACATTCTTTTCCTGCTATGGCAGGGACATCATAACCGCAGATACTTACAATCGCCAGATTGCTACCGATAAACCCTATGACATCCTCTCCACCAGTGCCCCGGGATGGATGGCAAGAAACGACGAAGATCTTGTAGAGTATCTGGGAAGCGAAAAACTGCAGCCTGATAAGCTGTATCGAGTGGTTTCACATGACTATGTGGTCAGCCAGGCGGATAAATACCTGGGCTTTCAGCCTCTGGATGTTTACGATACGGGAGAGCTCTTCCTGGATGCCATCATCCGGCAGGTGGAAAAGCAATTCTCACGATAACCTGTAGAAATCAGTGATATATGACGTTCATTTTCCCGGAGGATAAATCCCCCTGACATGGTCGTTACCATTTGTGCCGCAATTGATACGGTAGCTGAAGCCATCGCCTTACGTGGCAAGCCTCTGCTGGGCTCACAGCGCGCAGTTTCTTGCCCAATAGCAATACGCACTCATTACGGATGGGATGCGTAATGGGTGCGTATTGATAGCGTAGTTGGAACAAGGGACACGTAACCAAAGCGGGAACAATCCACTTTAGCAGGAATAACATGAATCCAGTAATTCCTTCTCAGGATCAGCTGCCAAGCTTACCTGAGAACCAGAACCCTGGTTTAATACAGTTTTTTCTTTGAAATCTATATTACTTAATCTGCTTTGCTGACTATCAGTTTGTTGCCGTCGATATCGACGACTTTTACTTTTACGTGTTCTTCGATAGCGTGGTTTTCGGCGTCAACTGCCACCCACTCTTCTCCACCAATCTTCACATAACCTCTACCGTCTTCAGGAATAGTCTTCACTACAAAGCCCGTCTTCCCTTTCAGGGCATAGACATTGGTTTCACTCCCGGGATTGGAGAGAACTTTCTTTCCCAGCTTGCGCATGAACAGAAAGGCAATAAAGCTGATGATGGCAAAACAGAGAATCTGGAGCGGAAGACTGGCCTGAACAAAAGGCAATAAGGCAAAAACACCAGTGAGAATAGCCCCTATTCCCAGCGAGATGAAAAAGAACGCCGGATCAAAAATCTCAATGATAATGAAGACGATCCCAATGATCATCCAGATGTGCCAGGCAAGTAAGGTCATTACAACCTCCTAAGCTATTATTTATTATCTTCTTCTGGTTCTTCGGTGGAAGGCGCGCCTTTATCTTTGTATATTCTCTTCACTTTACGGCTGCGACCACCATAGCCATAGCGGGATGAGTATTTGGCATAGCTGGAATATCCGCCGTAACCGCCATAATTGTAATTTCCACCCAATCCACCGGCACTGATCCCTTTCACGCCTATGGCAGAGAGGAAGTACATGAGCAGCTTGGTTCCGTAAAACACCAGAACCATACCCACTGAGAACAGCAGCAGCCATTGCAGGAAATTCATCGTGAGAGTCTTGATCATGGTCAGCATATTGCTATCTTTTTGTTTGGGGCTGAGGGTGATGTAAAGCAGCACGTTTTCACCTTCGCTAAGCTTGTCAAGATTCAGCCGGGAAGTGTGGATCAGGCCGTGCAGGGCTTCTTTACGGCGGTTTTGAGCATCGGTGGGGAACCGTAGGTTGCTGAGGTCGGAAAGCTCTGTTTCGTAGGATTTGAGCCTGGCCGATTCGCTCTCAAAATCAAGATTGACCAATGAGGTATCGATTTGTTCCACTTGGGAGCCAATGCTGCCATAAGTTCGCAACTCTCCGATTACATTCTGCAGTTCACCCTGAGGAATGGTGAATATATAAGCCCCAAAACTGCCTTCATTTTGCTTGCGGATGCGTTGTTTACCACGGTTTGCCATGATCTGTCCAATGCCATCCTGAGCTTTGGTGATATTATCAGCAGTGAAGCTGATCTGGGCTTTGTTGATGAATTTGAGATCACGGTATTCGTTGAAGCTGGGTTTAAAATTGAAACTCGGTCGTTTAGCACCGTCTTTTTGAAACTGGATGATTGTGGCTGCCAAAGCCATAAAAACGATGAAAATCGCTATGCCCTTTACTCTGCGTTTTGTCTTTTTGTCCACAAGTTCCTCTTTACTTTATTTTCTTTCTTAGTTCTTCCGCATGTTTCAGTGCCGTTTCAGTGACATTACCGGACAGCATCCGGGCCAGTTCATGATTCCTGATGTCCTGGTTCAAGACACTGATCTCGATCCTGGTATTGTCTCTATCACTTGACTTCTCCACTCGAATGTGGGTATCGGCCTGGGCAGCAATCTGCGCCAGATGAGTGACACACATTACAGGATGTTGCATGGCAATTCTACCGATACTGGAAGCTACCAATTCAGCGGTCTTTCCACCAATCCCAGCATCAATTTCATCCAGGATCAGCAGTTTTGGTGCCAAACGGGCTACCAGCACCTGTTTCATGCCCAGCAGGATCCGGCTCAATTCACCGCCACTGGCTACCAGATCCAAGGCTTTGGCAGGTACACCCTTGTTGGCGGAAAACAGCACTTCGATTTGATCCTGACCATTGTCACTGAAGGCAGACACAATATCGAATTGTATGTTTTTAAGCTTGTCTTTTTTGTCAATCCTTATCTGTAACTCAGCATCTTCCATCCCCAATGCCCGAATCGATGTGACCAACTCAGTCGAAAGTCTGGCCGCTGCTTGCTGACGGACCAGGCTAAGTTCATCGGCCAGGGTTACACACTCCGACTTCTCTCTTTCAATATCTTTGCTCAAGCTAACAATCTGCTGTTCGAAATCATCCAGGGTTTCCAGTTGCTTTGCCCTTTCAGAGAAGAGTGCCAGGAGTTCTTCCACGTTCCGGACTTTGTGCTTGTACAATAGCGAATTGATAAGGTCCAGACGGGTTTGAATCTTCAGTAGGTACTCCGGGTCGTGGGAGATACTGCCCTGAATCTCGTCCAGATATCCTCCGATCTCACTCAAGGCATCACTGGCATCATTCAGGCAGGCAAGTGCCTGGGAAATGGCAGTATTCATCCCGGCAAAGCGTTCCAACTGATGTCTGTAGGTCTTAAGTTGATCAAATATACAGCTATCTGCGCCAAACACGCCTTGCTGGATGTGATCGGAAAGCTCCAGAATCTCGGCGGTGTGGGATGCCAAATCGTACTCCCTGCCCAGTTCCAGATCTTCATCCGCTTTCAGTTCGGCTTTCTCAAGCTCTTCATACTGATATCTGTACAGCTCGTTCATAGAGCGCATGCGCTGCACTTCGGTTTGCATTTCAGAAAGGTGGGCGATATCCTTTTTCAGGGTTCTGAACATAGCGCTGAAGCGATCCCGCAGTGGCAGGCAACCCGCATAAGTATCCAGGATGTCCAATTGATAGGAGGATGATAGCAGCTTTTGCTGATCCCGCTGGTGATGAAAGTCTATCAGTACTGGTCTCAGGCTTTTCATTACTCCGGCACTGACTTTGCGGCCACAGAAGAAATAATTGGATTTACCTCCGGGAAAAATCACTCGGGCGCAGACCAGTTCTTCTTCTGTTTCGGCTCCGAGATCCTGCAAAATCGCCATAAGTTCGGCACTTTGGTTGGGGATAAAGGTTGTCTCCAGGTAGATAGGGCTGGCTTTGTCCCAAGCCTCAAGCCCGGCAGCGCTATCCCCGAAAATTAGCGATATTGACCCCACCAGGATAGATTTTCCAGCTCCGGTTTCACCTGTTATCACTGTTAATCCAGGCCCCAGCTTGAGCCGAAGTTCGGGAACCAGCAGGTAGTTTTTGATGTAAATCTCAGCCAGCATTATTTACCCAGGTGCAGTTTGTTGCGTAGAATACGAAAGAAAGTCCGCTTGGAAAGCTTGATAAAATTCACATTTTGAAGAGAGGCGGTGATAGTAAGTTCATCCCCCTCATAGATCTGAATGCTATTGATGCCATCCACCTGTAGCCAGGCGGGCTCACGCAAGGCATGAACTTTCAAACCCAGCTTTTCCTCGGCAGGAAAGACCATGGGACGTATCGTCAGGAGGTGTGGATTGAGCGGACTGAGCACCATGGCTTTCATTTGTGGGGCCAGAATGGGGCCTCCGGCAGACAGGGAATAGGCCGTAGAGCCTGTAGGTGTGCAGATGATCACGCCATCGCATCTGGTATCAAATACGTATCTGCCCGTAGCGTAGATCCTTACCTGGATCAGTCCAGGATTCTCTCCCTTGTGGATCACGATATCGTTCAGGGCTTCACACTTCAGGATTGTCTTGCTTTTGCGCTTCACCAAGCACGTGATAAGCATCCGGCTCAGGATACGATAGCGCCCCAATACGAGATCCCTGATGCTGGCTTTGATCTCTGGCAGAGTGCTTTCGGAGAGAAAGCCCAGATAGCCCAGATTGATGCCCAAAATCGGTGCTCCGGTTTTTAGCGCCAGTTCTTTAGCTCTCAGGATGCTGCCATCGCCACCAAAGACCAGGATGCAATCTATCGCCGGTAAGCCTGTAGTGGCTTCGAAATCCATCAATCTGATCGGGGGTCTGAGAATGCCATTTTGAGTCTTATCTCCAAAGAAAACCAGTTCTTTGCCTCTGGCACTGATGGCTTTATCCTCGGCCTGCAATCTGCTGAGCAGATCAAAGATATTCTCTTTATCGGCAAATCCGGGATTGATGAAAACAGCGAAATTCGTCATAATGATGCCAAAATACCCTGATAGGAGTAATATCTGTCTTCGGGGATTGCTCCCGCTTCCACAGCTTTCAAGACTGCGCAGTCGTTCTCATGAATATGAGTGCAGTCTCTGAACCGGCAGTGAGGATAGTATTCATCAAAGCCAGGAAAGAGCTTGGGAATAAGAGCCAGATCATCCTGATGCAAGCTGATGGTTTTGATCCCGGGTGTATCGAGGAGGTTGCCACCAAAACTCCAGGGTGAAAGCAGTGCCTGGGTTGTAGTATGCTTGCCTTTTTCATTGAAGTCGCTTACTTCCGCGGTCAAGAGGTTGATTCCGGGTTCCAGCCAATTGATCAGCGAGGTTTTCCCCGTTCCTGAATGTCCTGTAAAGACAGAATCTTTGCCCTTCAGCAGTTCCCGGAGCTCTTCCATGCCGGTACCGGTGACAATGGAGGTACACAGCAAGGTATAGCCAATACGTTGATAATATGAAATAGCCTCTTCCAGTTCTTCATGATCCTCACAGAGGTCAATCTTATTGATCACGATCACTGGTTCTATCTTGTGTTTGGCAGCCAGGATCAGGTAACGGTCGATAAGCCCGGGTTTGAACATCGGCATTCTCCACGAACTGGTAATGATTACCTGATCGATATTGGCACCCAGGGCAATCTCTTTCTGAAAAGAACCAGTCCCATAGCGAACCAGGCAGTTCTTTCGGGCTTGCACTTTTTCGATGCGGTAATCCCCAGTATGAGAGATATCCACCGATACATAATCTCCCACGGCTATCAAACCACTGGCTTGATACAAAAACTGCCGCATCCTGCCACTGATCGTGGCGGGAAAGGTCTCTTCCCCGATCTGAACCCGGCATTGGTAATTACTCATCACTTCTCTTACCCGTCCATCTACTAGGGTGGTTCCAGATTTGTAACTGAGGTTGCTTTTGGAAGAGGTGCGGGCAGATTTGTAATGCGTTTCCTCGCGCCTGTCGTCGAGGATATCAATATCCGGCAGGCTAATGGCTTTTAACCTGCCGGTGAATCTTGAATGTTGTTTCTTATCTTTTTGTTTCACTCTTGCTTATACACAGGGGTTATCACATCGAAGAGTTCAGCAGCTTGTTTGATCTTGTCTTCATTGCCAAATACAGCATAATGATTTTTGGTCATGATTGCTTCGATCATATCGGCATAGCTGCGGATGTCTTCTGCTTTGGTAGCCAATACTTCATCCCGGATTTGCTGACGGTCGGCATAGGTGAATCCGGTGATAAAATCCAAATCTGCCTGTACTCCGGTGGCTTCAGGAGTTCTGGGATAATCCAGGCTGGAGATTTCACCCAGGATGTATTTCACCATCTCGCGGGGTTCACAATCGAAACTGCGCAGATACTCCGGAACAGAATCATACACATCCAGAGTCTCCCTGAGGTTTGGATCCCTATAGGAATAGAAGTACTGGTAACCATCCAGAGTGAATCCTGCGCCGCCACCATAGGCACCGCCTTTAACCCTTAGTTCCTTGTAAAGATACTCATTGCTGAGGATATTTGAGAGTACTCTCAGCTTACCAGTGTAGGAATAGCCCTTGCGGAAGAAATTTCCACCTTTTACCACATATTGAATCTTCACAGGAGCAGGGATGCCTTCATTGACATTGCGTGTAATGAATTGGTGCGGTACTGGAGCATAATGATCCTGTGCTACATGGGAGATAAAAGCGCCAAGCTCATCAAAGGCATTGGGCAAAATCTCCTCATTTGCCGTGAGGCTGATCAGCAGGTTCTGGCTGCCAAAGAAATTCTTCTGCACCCAGATGAGTTCTCCCATGATCTCGTTGATATCTTCGTCCAGGCGGCTCTCCAATTCGACCAGGAAGTGGTAATATGCCAGTCCTGAGGTCTTGTCCTGCCAGTCATGAAGCTGGGAAAAAGGTGCAAACATGCGCTTGATGGCAATGGATACCCCACCCTGGATCACGTTCATTTCCATCCGGGCTTTGAGCTCCCGAATCAGGCTCTTGATGCGGTCAGGATCGTCAAAGCTAGGGTGCATAGCAAACTCAGCCGCCAGTTCCATCAATCTTGGTACCTTATCTTTCACGGCTTTGCCACTGATGATCAGTTTAGGGATGATATCATCAGGAGTCTGATAGCTATTATAGATATCCATGGCAACACTGATCCCGCCGGTATGAGTCTGGATTTCATTGGAAAGATCAGCATAAGAGTAGTTTTGGCTATTGATCTGCCCCAAAAGCTGGGTATAGAGCATCAGCCAGGGCAAATCAGCTTCTGCGGCATGAGCCATGTCAAAATAGGCGCGGAAATAGACAATTCCATTGGTATTGAGGGGATGTTTCAACAGTGTGAACTCCCGCCATACTTCCTTTTCAGTGGGGAATTCGGCAGCCTTGGGATCCACATCGTCCAGGCTCAGCAAAGGGATTTTCTGGATGTCCTCGTGGGTATCAGGCGTTTCCTGCCATTCGGTAAGCTCCTGAGTTTGCTTGATCAATTGCTCGATCTGCTTCTTATTCAAGCTCTTCTTGTAGGCTGCCAGACGTTCTTTAAGCTCGGCATCCTGCCTGGCAATGAGCCCTGGCACGGGAACAAAGGTTACCTGGCTGGCGTGTTTGTTTTTGAGGAATACTGCTTCAATGAGGTTTTCAAAGTAGGGTTCGGTAAGCCCCCGCTTGACTTCCTTCAAGAAGTCTTCAAAAGATATAACTTCAAGAGGGTCGCCGCCATGCAGCCATTCACCCAGACTACCCAGGATGTAGTACAATCCTTTGGGGAATCTCTGAATCTGCGCTTCACGCAGGAAGAACTCCCTGGAATTGATCATGGCTTCGATCAGATGCTTGTCCAGGCCTTGCTTGACTATCCTTTTCAGTTCATCGTGGATAATCTTGGCAAGAGGCTCCAGATCTTCTTGCTTCACTTGCTTGCAGACGATGCTGATAGTGGGCTGAAGGATGTCTGCACTGAGTGTAGTGGAAGAATCCTTGCACAATCCCGAATCCCGGATGGCTTTTTTCAGCGGGGAAGCGGGTGATCTCATCAGGATGTCGTTCAGCAGGCTAAGCGCTCCACTCAGGTGTGGGTCCGTGATCTTGCCATAGGTGTAGTTCAGCGCCAGATAGTACTGTCCTTCGGGTTGCTGACCATCGGCAAGAGGATACTCCAGTTCCATTTTCTTCACTTTGGCAAAAGGCTTCTGCAAGGGGAATTCGATCTGCTCACCCGGAGCTTTGTAATGGCTCAGATAATCCGTATCGATCATCTGCAGGGCAGCATCGATGTCCAGATTGCCATACAAGGCGATCTTGCTATTGGAGGGATGGTAGTATTTCTTGTGAAAAGCCTTGAATTTCTCGTGGGTCAACTCAGGAATGGCTTCCGGATCGCCACCGCTTTCAAAACCATAAGGAGTATCTGGAAATTGAGCCTTGGTGCAGTATCTGGAGACAATGCTATCCACCGAGGAGAAAGCACCCTTCATTTCGTTGTACACTACTCCCCGATACTCAATTTCTCCATCCGGATCATGCAGTTCATAGTGCCAGCCTTCCTGATCCATGATGCGGTCTTCCTGATGGATCAAGGGTTTCAGGACTGCATCCAGATACACTTTCATCAGGTTCATAAAGTCCTTGTCATTGGTGGACGCCACCGGATAGGTAGTCCAGTCCGGAGCGGTCATGGCATTGATAAAGGTATTGAGGCTGCCTTTGATGAGTTCCATAAAAGTACCCTTGGCAGGGTATGCCTCAGAGCCGTTCAAAACAGAATGTTCAAGGATGTGCGGGCAGCCCGTATCATCCTCAGGGATGGTCTTGAAACCGATATTGAAGACTTTGTTTGTATCGTCACATTCCAAATACAGCAGTTCTGTGCCACTTTTTTTGTGCAGATAACGATGTGCGGTGGTGCGGATTTCTGTGATTTCCCTGCTTTCCAGCAGTTCAAATCCATGCTTTGTCTTTTTCATTGTCTATGTCCTTGGTTGTTTATTATCAGTATGATGTTCTCCTATGGAGTTTCAGATTCAAATAAGCTGGTAGTCTTTCAGTCCCTGACGCAGGATTTCCCGGTTGGCATCCATGAGCGGACAGATGGGGCTGCGGAATTCCAGCTCCAGCATACCCATCATGTGCAGGGCTTCTTTGGCTGGGATGGGATTGGTCTCGATAAACATCAGATCATTGATTCTTGCCAGATACTGATGCTGTTTGGCTGCCGTGGCGAAATCGCCCTTGAGACAGCTTTCCATGTGCTCACTCATCAGTTTGGGCACCACATTGGCGCTTACGGATATCGTACCCCTGGCTCCGATGGCCATCAGAGGAAGATTCAAGGCATCTTCTCCGCTCATCAGACTGAATCCCTGAGGTGCATCTCTCAGGATTTGTGTGGCTTGCACCAGATTGGCACTGGCTTCCTTGATGCCCACAATATTGGGACAATCTTTTGCCAAACGTACTGTAGTGGCAGCAGCCATATTCACACCGGTGCGTCCCGGAACGTTGTAGATCACGATGGGAATGTCCACTTTATTGGCGATAGTCTTGAAGTATTCATACATCCCTGCTTGAGTCGGCTTGATATAATAGGGAGTGATCACCAGGGCAAAATCTGCCCCCAATTCCTTGGCCTTCTGCGTATTGGCCAGGCTTTGAGAAAGGTTGTTTGTTCCTGTGCCGATCATCACTGGCACTCTTCCGGCTATCTTTTGCAGGGCAAAGCGCAAGAGCGCATCTTTCTCGTCCGAAGCCAGTCCTGCCGTCTCTGCAGTAGTGCCCAGCAGCAATATCCCATGCGTGCCGGAATCCAGGTGAAACCGGATCAGGTTTTCCAGCGCTATCCAATCAATAGTTCCCGCTTTAAACGGCGTTACCAGAGCAACAAATGAACCTTGCAGCATAAATCCTCCATGTCTATGGTGTGATATACTTTATTGAGTCGAAACAAAAAAAACTTCACTTCGTTCCAAATTGCGGAACAGCACCTATTTAGTCAATATAAATGATCCATCAGGCTTTGCATGATCCTGAACCGATCTGCCCGGGAGACAGAATGCAGTGAAATTCCTGCCTGATTATGCAGTTCCCGCAGCCGATCCAATACCCATGAGGCAGTATGGTTCAAGAGCAATGCAGACCATTGGGGGACGAACTCCTGCTTGTTCCAATACAAGCCCAGGAGATGGGCGTATTCATCCAGATGGCTGAGATCTGCAAAACTCAGGCAATCTGATGCCAAAACTTGATATGGGGGTGTGTCCAGCCACTCGTAGCCCAGGCTTTGGGCTTTATCATACATCGGAGTATCTGGCAAAATCTTGAGAAAGCCCAATTGGATGGCATCGGGTTGGCAGGCACAAAGATCATCGAGGGATCTGATCACGGAGCTCAAATCCTCACCTGGCAGTCCAGCCAGCAAATCGGCATGAATCCGTACCCGAGTGCGCCGTTTGAGCTCCAGGAGGGCTTGTCTTACCTTCTGCCATTGGGATTGGCGCCCGCAGTCCCGGTTCACTACGTCATTGGTGGTTTGCACCCCCACCTCCAGCCGGATTCTACCCTCAGGTGCCTTTGCCAGCAGATCGATATCGGCCTCAGTGAGTAGATCAGGATAGATCTCGAAGTGAAAATCACAAGTGCATTCTGCTGAGATTACATATTCCCAGATCCATGATGCTTGAGCCTTGCAGAAATTGAAGCTGCGGTCGATGAACTTCACGGTGCGGGGCTGGAGGACAATCAAGGCATCAAGCTCAGCCTGCAGACGCTTTTTGTCTTCCTGTTTATCAAGGTCAAAACGGCTGTCTCTGCGCTCGTCCGTGGCTGACAGGCAATAATCACAATGGTAGGGACAGCCCCGATAGGTCTCATAATAGACCAAATGGTCTTGCAGTGTTTCCTTATCTTCGGGATGATACGGATAGGGAACACTGCTGAGCGGGATCGCTTCTGCTTCTGCCAATTTCTCAAAACCTTCAATGGCCAAAGCCCGGAAGGCTGCTTCTCCACTTCCCAGAATGCGCATGATGTTCTTATCACCCGGGATTCGTCCTGCTTCCGGACCTCCCAGAACGATCACAACCTGAGGCAGGATCTTTGGTATTGCCTGGCACAGGCAGGACACCATTTCCCGATTCCAAATATAACAGGAAAAGCAGATTACATCAGGCTTGACTGCCACAATGCCCTGCAGAATCTGCATCAAGGGTTCATTGATCGAATATGCTTGCATCAGCACCCGATAGGGCAAGTCCCGGATCATTTCCCGCAGGTAGTACAGCGCCAGATTGGACTGGCTCCAACTGCTGTTCAGGCTTACCAGAGCGACTGATTTCATTTACTTCACTTTACTGGAGTGGGCATGTCTCCGCAAACGGAGACGTTTGCGCTCCAGACAGCATTCACCCCTCTCCAGCGCTATTTTCCTTCCAGCGAGAGATTGGTAAATTCGCTCAGGTTGATCTCGTTTTCCGTGGTTTCCCGATACCCCAGGCGCACGCTATCCCCAGGTTTGCTAAGGGGCAAGAAACTACTCAAGTTACTGGTGGCTATATAGATGAATCCGGGAGTCTCATTCAGTGAAAAGTAGTAGAAGGTTCTACCATCTTTGATATCATCCCCGATCCGGTTCAGGATGCCTTCCTTGATCTGGTTGATGCTTGCATCATCGGTCAAAGCCCCTACCCGCGATGATGCCAGAGCCATCAGATAATCATCCCTGGCACTCTTGATAGTCTCGCCCACTCCCACCAGGGAGAAGTCCTTCACTGAAACAAAGCAGAACATCTTTACCAATCCGGCACTGTCCTTGAGGGTCATGAAGTAGGTGGCCTGACCATTGATATTCACCAGAATCGGGAAGGTGGCATAGTATTTGAAGTTTTGCACCTTACCCTGTGCCGAACGCATGGCGGCGTATTCTGTGGCACCGGAAATCAGATACAGGCTGGTCTTCTTGGTGCGAGTATCAGTAAGCACAAAACCCACCGTGCTTTCATCCGAGCCTACACTGGAAAGTCCAGTATAGAAATAGCTGCGACGATCCCGGCCATAAATCACATTGTGGCCTTCAGTGGTCATCAGCATGTCCCTTTTGCCAAACAATGTATTCCAGAAGCCATTTACATACTTGCCCCACCAGCCCAATTGCGGGATCACAAAGTAGGCGGGCTGCACCCGATCCACCCATTGCGGGATGTTTTTATCATCAAAGCCATTGTCAGTCTTGATAAGGGGATAATACTTGATTTTACCGGTGCAGGCATGCACGGTGGCGAGCCCCATAGCCTCCGGACCCCTCACTCCGATCTTGTGATTGTAAACCGTGATCGTCCAGTGCGGTTCGCCATCGTTGTCGATCTCAAAAGTATCTCCTGCCATACCAATGCCTGTGTAGCCATGCATATAAAGATGCCGGTAGAGATCCTGACCAAAAAAGGAATTCTTCTGATAGCGCATATTCAGCTGAGTTCCACCCACTTCCCGGATAAAGGTGATATCCTGGGGATTGGTAGCGGATACCATGATGTAGCCTGGAGTGCCATTCTGCATGTTCGAGAGCCACTTGAAAAAGCCGCTGTGCAAGAGCGGAACCACCCAATACAGGCGGCTATTGACCATCTGGATCGTGGGCGTGCCCAAAACCACGCGACTGCCCAAAGCAAAATCCTCGCCCAGCTTTTTCTCCGCCAGCGAAGCCGCAAAAGCCTGGTCGATGATCGGCACTTGATCCAGATTCACAGGAGCTACCAGCGAGGAAAACTCTGTCTTCTCCACTTCGCCGATCAGCTTTCTGTAACGTCCCGCATTAAAGATCCCGGATGAGGCCAGGGGAATTAAAACCACACAGGCCAGCAGCAGAATATACACACCCCGCAGGATCTTCCAAAGCTTGTGAATGCCCCACAACGGCAAGAGGATCACGGCTATGGCTGGAATCCATGCCATAAACCGGAAGGATAATACCGGTAAATGAAAATACAAAGTATAAACCAAAAGCAAGAGACTGATCAGGATTGCCCACAGCGGACTGATCACTACATTGGACAGATCCAGTTGTTTGGCAGGTTTTGGAGATGCCTGATTCATCGTGACTCCTTGTGCAGATAGATTTGTGCCATTGTTCCACAAGGGGATGGATGTCAAGAAGTTTTGGGAGGGGGGCTTATGAATTCTGCATCCAGGTGCATATAGAATTGTATATCGCTTCCTGCCATTTTTTGATATTTGAGATCAGACCCAGTTGGATGAGACTACAAGATATTTTTTTCGCCAACTCAGTGCTGATAGCATAGCATCCACTTTGGATGCTGGATTTCTGTCCCGGAAACACTAGCGCATTCCTGGCCGAGCGAAAGAACTGGGAATATGCGAAAAGCTGTTGCAGATCGGAGGGTGAGGGCCCGGCGCTAGTTACATCCTTCCACTTGGTGTCCAGCACATATTTGTGCCATCATTGGGGTTTGTGTTCATCATACTCATCAAGATTCAATAACAAACACAGATGTGTTCTACTCACATTAAGTCTCCTTTGTTGGCGCGTCTTAAAAGCGTCTAATAGCCATTGTCAGTTCCATTAAACTATTGTCAGGCTAGTGAATATTATATCAAGAACTATTTCATCTCACTAAAACTATACGAGAGCAGATCGTGGTGAAGTGACACATTCTCCCCGCTAGCACACTTAAGTCAGGAAAAACTCGTCTTCCCTTCGAGATCACCTCGAGTACTCGAGATGATCTCGAAGGGAAGACGAGGTAAAAGCAAGTAAGGGTTGCAAGTAAGTGGTAACAGGAATAAAAAACGCTTAAGTCACAGCGGGACGGTAGGTTAGATAACATGTAGATATGTAATACAAGATTTATATTGACATGCCATAATAGCTGATTAGTTTGTCTCATATCTACACAAAAAGGAGTAAGACATGGGACGACATAAGCAAAGCATTGATGCCAGTACATTGGAGTCGATTGAGCAATCGATATCATCTCTGCCCAATGGAGCTGTAGTCAAGAAACTTACGATTTTATCTAGCTTTTCTTGGCTTAAGACGGAGGATATTGTTAAAGCCTACAGAATCAATCCCAGGACACTTTTCCGCTGGATAAGCCAGTACAAGGAATTCGGAGTCGAGGGTCTGATTGACAACCCTAAAGGTCACAGGCATGCTATCCTGACCGAAGAGATGAAAAGCCGGATTGTGGAATGGATTACCACCCAAAAGGATAATGATGGCAATCCAATGTTCTGGACATTAGATAAGCTCCGGAAAGAACTGGAAAGAGTGTATGATGTGAGAATCAGTAAGCCTGCGATGTCGGTGAACCTCGCAAAAATGAAGATACACTATAAGCGTCCTCGACCTACGCATATATTGGCGGACAAAGAAAAACAGGCAGAGTATAAAAAAAACTCTAAATTATCTGAGAACTAAAGCTGAACAGAATCCCGACATAAAAGTATTCTTCTTTGATGAAGCTCGTTTTGGCCTCCAGACAAGCCTAACCAGAGTTTGGGCAGTATCGGGAAAACCTCTCCAGGTAAAGGTAAAGCAAGCCTATCAGAATTTCTACATCTATGGTGCCGTGGACACAAAGACCGGGGACAATTTCTCATTGTTTCTGCCCTGGGTAAACACAGAAATGATGAATCTTTATCTGGAGCAAATGAGCATTGCTTATGAAACTGAGGAAATCGTCATCATCATGGATCAAGCTGGTTGGCATAAATCGAAGGACCTGATTGTTCCTGACAATATCGATATCATTTACCTACCTCCCTACTCTCCAGAGCTGAACCCAATTGAGCGTCTATGGAAGTACCTGAAAACAAACTATATCCATAATCATGTCTTTGCTTCACTTAAGCATATGATGGATGACATGGTCTGTGTGTTTGACAATCTTGATGTGGAGATGGTTGCATCCCTGTGTCATTGTAATTATCTGTATTTATGACATTAGAATGTAAACTCTGTATAACGCCACAAGTGTCCCAGCAGGACGATAGTTAGGGCATGTCTGGAGTGCGGAGCACGCCATGGCGCATGCCCATAGCCCAGCAGTTCGACTGCTGGGTGTGACATAGATACATCCTTGAGTTCGGAGGACTCACCTGGCTGATTCTTACAATCACCCATCAATCCCATATCCTCCAGTCAAACCTCCCTTCTCCCCCATTCCCATTACGCATCAGAGGCGCATTGATAGCGCAATTGTGACGTATTGGGATCATGATATTGAAGATTCGCCTCCCGCAGGGCAGGAAGCATGAGGCTGCACTAAAGCGTCAGCCAGCTAAAACAGGCGGTCTTGCCGCTTTTGTGTTTGAATACCAGTTCGTTAAATTGAGGTTCCAGCGGCTCTTTGGGTGAATGTTCCACGATGATCACTCCCTCAGGCGCCAGGAGCATGCGCTCGCAGATCAGCTCCAGGGTGGGATTCACCAGGTCTTTATCATAAGGGGGATCGAGAAAGATGATGTCATAGGGCTCGTGCTCGTCACTCAGGAAGCTCTGGACTTTCTTGCGATAGATATGGCAATCCTCAGAGCAGCCCAATTTGTTGATATTCTTCAGCAGCACTGCGATGGCAGGCGAGGCAAATTCCACAAAATCCACCCACAGCGCCCCCCGGGACAGGCTTTCCAAGCCAAAGGAACCCGTGCCCGCAAAGAGATCGAGGACGCGCTTGCCCGCAAAATCCTGATAGGCGCTGAAGATTACTTCACGATTGAAAGCAGTGGTGGGTCTGGTGCTCCGCCCAGATACCATATAGAGCTCGCGCCCCTTGTATCTGCCAGTGATGATGCGCATCAGGCGCTGCCTGGTCTTTTCCTGGGACGCTTGATGCCAGTGAATTTGATCTCAAGCTGCACCGGCATTGGGTCAAATTTTGGGCAGGTGATGATCAGTACACTCTCCGGCTGTTTACATTTTCTGGTACAGCGCAGGCAGAGGTTGTTGAACTTTGTGGGGGCTTTGGCCTTCATTCCGGTTTGGGAATTTTCAGGCTCTGCATATCGATGAAGATGCCCATCAGATCGCTAAGGCTCACATCCTTCAGAGCCTGGTTTTTATCATAGCGCGAGAGGATGGCGATGAGCAGATCGCCCACGCTGAAATCTGTGAGTTCATCACTGCCACCCATCAGGTTTAGCTGCGCTTGCTGCTCGATCTCCAGGAGGATCTGGGAGAGATTGTCCAGCTCGGTCTCCTCTGCCAGAATATCGTCTTCCTCAAAGATCAGTTCACTGCCCTGAATCCCTTCACTCAGCTTCTCCATCGCCCGTGACATATTGTCAAAGCCTTGATGATTGATGATCTTCAGATACGCCAGCTCCTCAGGACTGAAGAGCTTCTCGATGCGGGGATCATAACGGTTGGCTGGATCACTCAGGATACGATAGTGCAAAGCCTCGATCCGCTCCCGGATGGCTGGTGAGGAATCATGCTGCGCAATCAGCTCATACGCTGCCAGCGCATCAAAAAACTGATCCTGCTCCTCAAAGAGCTTGGCTAGAGTGACTGTCGGCGTCCAACCCGGCTGATTTGATTTCATTACGATCTCCAGATTATCTTAAAACTCAAGCGTCAAGAAAAGCTAAAGCAGATTTATGTCAATGATTTGTTTGGCTCCAGCCTGTCCTCTCCAAAGCCCAGAATCATAAAGGGCGGATGCTCGATCCGCCCATATTGATTTGATGGTTTTCAGTGGATTACATGATTTCTTTCGACTTTATTCACTCAAGATGGATCTGGCTACCCGGAAGCCAACTTCATGGTAACCCAAATTGTCTCCGCCCCAATAACGGGCTGAGACCGATATCTCCCAAGTTCTATCGTACCAACTGCCTCCTCTTTTGACACGGAATTGACCCTCTGTTGAAGATTGACTGTGGTATGTACTTGGTCCTCTGGGGTTGATAGAAGGGCTATAGGCATAGTAGTTCGCTTTGTACTTATCCCAACACCATTCAGGAGCATTGCCGGACATATCATAGATACCCAGGGCATTGGGAGCCTTGGTGCCAACCTCTTTGATGCCCCAGTCTGGATCATCCATGCCTTCCGGTAAATCCCATCCTGAATTGAACCTGTACCAGGCTACTTCATCGGGGATATTGCTTCCAGAATATCTGAAATCAGGAGTATTGGCCCCGCCTCTGGCGGCAAATTCCCACTCTGCCTCGGTAGGCAGACGGTAGCCATTGGCATTCCAATTGCAAATAGGATTGTTCCAGGGAGATGACAATGGTATATCCCAATAAGGCAAATCTGTTTCAATCCAATCCCCAGGATCAGTGGAGCCAAACATAGTATATACCGGAGTTAATCCTTCCGCCATGCTGCGCAGATTGCAATACATCAATGCTTCATGCCAGGAAAATCCTGCCCCCTCATACCATGTATTGCAATAGGGTAAGTCAGCATCTGCAGGATCTGTTGCAGGGTTATCACCCATAAGTTCCTCAAATTCACCCTGAGTAATCTCATATCTGCCGATCATGAACTGAGAGACTGTAACCGTGTGGACCGGATAAGTATCGCGCTCATGTTCTCCAATAAGATGTCCCGAGGTATTTCCCATGTTGAAAGTTCCCCCCGGAACGTAAACCATCACCGGCAGCACCTCAATTTCCTCAAAAATGCTATAATACTCCGATACGACCTCGCTATCGGCCCAGTCTGTAGGCATGGTAAAGAAGGCTTTGGCTCTGATCAGCGTAGTGGTGGAAACCTCTATGGGCTCTGTGTATTGAGGAGAAGTATTCGTAGGCAGAGATCCATCCGTGGTATAGCGGATCAGGGTATTGGCTGTGGCACAACTGATAGAGACTACTTGCGGTTCCGTATAAACTCCACCCGGAGGTGAGAATATTGGTGTAGCAGCAGAGAAGGTATATACACCAGAGGAAATCAGGCTCGAAACCATACCAGTCTTGCGGGCAAACGCTTTGAGCGTGGTATCACTGGAAAGATACACTGGATCACTGTAGAATCCATGCGTGGCATTGGGATCCAAACCAGTGGTGGTATAGTTTATGGATGCTCCTTCGGTGGTAGTGCTGATGGTTACAGAGATCGGCTCATGATAGCTTCCTGCCGGAGGAGCAAAGGTGGGGGCAGCTACTCTGAGGTTCAGATCTATGCTGGTCGTGGCTGTAGCACTATCAAGTATCCCCTCTTTGAAAGCTTTGGCTTTTACCACAGTTGTCTCTGTAATTGCGATAGGGTCGGTATATTCAGCAGATTCCGCTGTGGGTTCGGAGCCATCGGTGGTATAACGGATAACACTCCCGGCGGTGGAGCAGGATATTACCAGATCCAGCGCTTCGTAATAGTTACCTGAAGTATGGCTGAAGGTGGGCGTGGCTACCTGGAAAGTGTAGGATACCGTGGTAGTTTGGCTCTCTTGTAAGCCACTGCGGAAGGATTTCGCTTTTACTACGCGATTTGTGGCAATACTAAAGGGACCGATATATGGCATAGAAGCAGCGTTTGGCTCTGAGCCATCAGTAGTATACCTAATTACTGCCTCCAGAGTGGAGCAGCTCATTTGGACTGTGATAGCTGAGGAGTAAACTCCGCTACTGGGAAGGATCAGAGGCTTTGCCAAAGCAGCGGTACCAGAGAATGTGTAGGTAGCAACACCCGTATTACTGGGCAGCCAGCCTTCTTTGAAGGCTTTCGCCTTGAGGGTGGTAGTACTGCTTACTTCTATGGGATCCGCATAGATCGCTGAATCTTCCAACGGTTCAGAACCATCCATGGTATAACGGATTGTTGTTCCGCTATGACCACAGCGAATCGTCACATTCTGCACAGTACTGTAGGTGCCGCCTACGGGGAGGAAGCTGGGGGTGGAAACTTTGGGAGTGGCATCTATGGTGAAAAGACCCGTGCCTACCTGGCTGCTATCCCAGCCTGCCAAAAAGGCTTTGGCCTTGATTGTGGTAGTGCTGGTGATCGTGATGGGAGTGGTATAGATAGCTGAAGAAGCTGTAGGCGTTGTGCCGTTTGTGGTATAGCGGATGGTGGCACCCTCAGTGGCACAGATCAGGCTTACTTGCTGCTCCGTGGCATAGGTATCCGGGGCTGGATCAAACATCGGAGTGGCTACTTTGGTGGCTCTGCATACTCTAAAACCCAGGTTGTCATATCTGTATGTTGCCCAATCGTATCCCCTTGAATTTATTCTACAAGCATCTTCGGGGTCTCGCCAGCTTCCGCCACTTCTGGTCCGAATATCTGTGGCAGTACCACCAGTAGGGTTGGTTTGCGGCTCGGTAGGCAGTAAACTCTGGTATATATCCCAGGTCCATTCCCATACATTACCGCTCATGTCGTACAATCCAAGTTCATTGGGATCTCTGGTCCCTACAGCATGAGTACCATAATCAGGATCGGAGGCACCCAGGGCAAAGGAATTGGCCAGGTACCAGGCAACCCACTGCAGATCGCCTTCTTCATAAGCACCGCTATAGGCACCCCCAGAGGACATGGTGCCACCCTTGGCAGCAAACATCCACTCCATCTCGGTGGGCAAGCGATAGCCATTGGCGCTCCAATTGCAGGCTACATTCTGATGATTGGCAAAATTTCTATTCCAGGTACCAGGCCAGTCGGCTGGATTGGTGCCATAGCTACTATAGCTGTAGCAAGGGGTCAAGCCCTCCTGCATACTCCGGCGGTTGCAGTATTCAATAGCGTCGAACCATGTAACATAATACACTGGGTGGTTTACACCAAATCCTGCGCCTACGCTGGGATTGAAACCCATCACAGCAGCAAATTCCGCCTGGGTAATCTCATAGGCATCTATGAAATAAGGGCTAAGGGTAATATCTGATGCACCATTGTAGAATGTAGCTTCCTCTACGCGCACAAAAGACTGGGTCTGGCTGGGTGCATCAGGAGGATTGTCTCGGGCTATCACCCGCACCTTGTAAGTACCGCCCCCGGATAAACCATCTCCGGCAGGATTCCAGCGGATGATCTTACCTGCACCGGAACTGATATGCTCTCCAATATCCCCACTTACAGCAGTAGGGTAGATATTGAAGTATATACCTCCATCATTGGAGATCAGGATTCTCACATCGCAGTCATCATCAGCATTGAGATCATAGCTGATTATTATCTGAGTGCCATCGCTGTGGATGTTAATATTTGATACTACGGGGTTTGCGGCAAACATGGGGGTCAGCAGCAGGAGCAGGATCGGGATTATCGCTATTCTTTTCATTATCTCCCCCTACTTCAGCAACGCCATCTTGCGCATAAACTTCTCTTTCCCTACCTGCATCACCACGTAATAAACGCCACTGGATAGGGATTTGCCCCGATCATCCCGGCCCTCAAATACCAGGATGTAATTCCCCGCGACTGCGTGGGTCTGGCTGTAAGCTCTCACGGATTGGCCTTTGACATTGTAGATGGTCAGCTTCACTGTGGCTGGTTCAGCCAGTCCATAGGCAAGATTCGCAACCGGATTGAAGGGATTGGGAAAGATTGAATGCAGTCCGGTATGAAAAACCACTGGAGGCGCATCTGGATCTCCGCCTGGATTTACCAGGATCCGGATCGGGCCATGGTAGTCCATCCCTCCATCATACTCCATGCTCTGCAGCCAATAGCAGTATTGACTATGCAAGATCACCTCAGCATCCTGAAACGTGTAGCTATGCTGAACCGAGCCATTGGTGGCAGGAATCAAAGGGGATACCAGCAGCGCTGTGCTTAACTCATCCACTTCACTACGATAGACATAATAGCCGGCCAAATTGGTTTCCGATTCACTGGTCCAATACAGCCTCACAAAATTTTGGGCAGTAACTACTGCTGAAAACGAGGATAACTCTACTGGAAGGGTTTGTTCAGGAAGGTCAAAAAGCTCGGATTCGGCAAACCCGGTGAGGGCAAAGCCCCAGCCCACCCAGATCAGAAGCATCAAAACTAACAGAACTTGTCTCATAGTCGCATTTCCTTTCTTACTGATGATTGCAAAGCGCAGGCGCAATCTTTACAATTCTATTTTAGCTGTCTCGCAGCAGCCAGAGCCTCCAGCCACCGCAGCATTGCCGATTGGGAAAGCATCACTTCAGACCCCAGATAAGGGGCAAAAAAACTGAATCACACTTGTGCATTTCACATAAACAGCACAAAGTTGTCAAGCTTTATCTCTGCTCCCCCAGACTGACCCGCAACCGAGCCAGATTCTTCTCCAGTGTCTTTGCCCCGATCCCCTTTACCTGAGTGAGGTCTTCGGGCTTGGTAAAGGGACCATTCGCATCCCTGAAATCTATAATAGCCTGTGCTTTGACGGGGCCGATGCCTTCCAGAGTGCATAGCTCTTCAAGTCCCGCGGTATTGAGATCAACGATAGTAGTAAGTTCTGCCTTAGGAGTGGGTTTGGCTTTGCTGGTCTTGGTTTTGGTTGCTGTATCATCCAGCGCCAGAGTATCGCCAAAGACGATGAGTGAGGGGTACATTTTGGCATAGGTTTTGGGGCCTATGCCTTTGATATTCATGATCTGATTCACACTGACAAAGGGGTTGGCGCTGCGGTATTGGATTATGTCCCTGGCTCGTTTCTCACCAATGCCGGGTAGTAGTATCAGTTCCTGCTCGGTCGCAGTGCGAATATCGATCAGGATTTTTACATCTTCCTTCAGGACTTCTTCAAGTTTGTCTTTTTTTACAGCATTTCGCTTCGCAGCCAAAGGCTCGTATCCCACCTCACGCAGGATGCCACCAAAGAGCAGGAATGCTGCCAGGAATAGCAGGATCTTCTGCTCTTGGGGAGTGAGAATATTACTGAGTGGATTCCTCATCTTTTAGGTACCACGAACACGGCATCGGCGGAGGCGTAGATGGTGCCCTGGGCGTCGGTGATGAGGGCGGCGGTGCGGATGGTGCGGGTTTTGGCTTCTGTGATCCAGCCTTTGATGGTAATGGGGAGCAGGGCGGGCAGGGGGTGGCGGTATGAGGTGGTGAGTTTGGCGGTAAAGGCGGTGGTTCCGCTGTGGAGGACGGCTTTTGCCATAGCTTCATCGAGGAGGGTGGCGATAATCCCGCCATGGATCACCTCTGGATAGCCTTCATAGAGTTTGGGGATTTGGAGCTGGGCAAGGGCTTGTCCCTCATCATAGCTGAAGTTCAGTTTGAGCCCGATGGGATTGGCGGTGCCGCAGGCGAAGCAATTGTCATAGCTCTGGGACATTTGTTATTCCGCCAGGAGTGCTTCGGTCCAGAATTCGATGGTTTCCCCGAGGTTGGGGCTATAGCCGGGGAAGTCATAGGCGAGGCGTCCTTGTTTATCGATGGCGCAGATATAGGGGATACCCTTGATGCCATATTGGGCGGCGAGTTCGTTATCGCCAAAGAGCAGGGTCATGGCATAGGAATTTTCTGTGAAGAAGGCTTTGGCTTGGTCGGGGTCATTTTCCCAGACATTGATGGAAAAGACTTCCACGCCTTGGGGCTGGGTGGTTTTGATCCAATGATCGAGCTCGGGCATGGCTTTGCGGCAGGGGCTGCACCAGGTGGCCCAAAAATCCAGGATCACCACTTTGCCTTTGAGATCGCTTAGTTTGACGAGCTTGCCCGTGGCGTCTGCGAGTTCCCAGGTGGGGGCTGGGGTATTGATTCTGGTTTTGAGGGCTTCAGCTTTGCGTTTGGGTCTTTCTGAATTCCATTTGAATTTAGCGCCGCTGAGGAGCTGTTCCCAGCGGGGATTGCCTTTGAGGACGTCATAGTCCGTATTTACGCTGAGCTCAGGCCAGGTTTCCTGACCGCGGATGATTCTGCCTTGCAGCAGTTCCATGGCTTGATCCAGGCGCTTGGTTTCCAGATAGACGTTGATCATCACCTTCTGGGCATAGTTGCCACTGAGGGCATCGGTATGGGTGCGGATGTAGCTGTCGATCTCGTCATAGAGTTCCATGAGGCTGAGATTGTAAAGGTAGTTATAGTCATAGAGGGTCTGGAGGGTCTCCCCTTCGGAAATATAATCCTTGAGCGGCAGGCGCTGGATCAGGGTCTGCATGAGCTGGACTTTTTTGCCACTCACAAAGAAATCCTGGAGATACTGCCAGTTTGTACTGATGATCTCAGGCTGGGTGATTTTGATGAGGGCCGCTTCGGCACCCTGTTCATCTCCTTCCAGACGCAGGAAATGGAAGAGGCAGAGGTTCAGATAGCCATCTTCAGGAAAGCGTGAGAGTCCGCTCTGGATGGCGCTTTTATCAGAACGGAAGTTTGGGCTTTGGAAATATGATTCGGAATCCTCGGGGATCAGGTCTTCGATCAGGCTGAGAGCCAGGACGCGATAGCCCCAGTAGAAATCAGGATGCTCACGGATGAGGGCACGGGAGCCGCTGAGCTGCTCCTCAGAATCTGCCATGCGGAGCACGAGATATTTATATTTGGGGTCATTGGGGTTTTGGGTTTTGAGGTTCTGATAGTGGGCAAGGCAAGCGGCGCGATTCAGATTCATCCAGATGCCTTGCAGGCTGCGATGTTCCTCGATGCTCTGCACGCGGGGCAGGTATTCATCCACCAGCGCCTGTCTGGCAGCGGCATCAGGAGTGTTTGCGGCTTTGCTAATCAGTTCTTCGGTCAGATCGGCATACAGGAGCCCCATCAGGAACAAGCCTATCACAGATAGTATTGCGAGCTTAGACATAGTATTTCCACCTTTGCATGGTATTATCCCCAGAGGGGAATCAGCTAAGGCACTATGCGAGTATGAAAGTAGTTTCTGTCAATCACTTTCTGGGGTTTACGAATTTCATTGACACAAATGGCGGTCACAATTGGCTGGAGTGACAAATGGTAAAAATAGTTAAAAACATAAGATACAAGGAGTTTACCACCATGGTTAAACAAACCAAGGCTACAATGGATGGCAATACCGCCGCAGCGCATGTGGCGTATGCTTTCAATGAAGTCGCTGCTATCTACCCCATTACCCCATCTTCCGGGATGGGCGAGCTTTCCGATGCCTGGGCTGCCGAAAACAGGAAGAACATCTTTGGCACTACGGTCGATGTGATCGAAATGCAATCCGAAGCCGGAGCCGCTGGCGCCGTGCATGGCTCCCTGTCCGCTGGCGCCCTCACCACTACTTTCACAGCTTCTCAAGGGCTGATGCTGATGCTGCCGAATATGCACAAGATCGCCGGAGAGATGTTGCCCACCGTCTTTTATGTAACTGCCCGCTCTCTGGCTGCGCAGTCACTTTCAATCTTTGGAGACCATTCGGACGTCATGAGCGCCCGCAATACAGGCTTTGCCCTGATCGCCGCTGCCAGTGTCCAGGAAGTGATGGATCTGGGCATCGTGAGCCAATTGGCGACCCTCAAGACCTCCATCCCCTTCCTGCTTTTCTTTGATGGCTTCCGCACTTCGCACGAGCTGCAAAAAGTGGATGTGGTTGATTACGAGAGCATGGGTGCCATGCTTGATATGAACCAGATCGAGGCTTTCCGGGCTCGGGCTCTAACGCCGGACAATCCGCGCATCAAAGTGGGTCAGCAAGCTCCTGATGTGTATTTCCAGGGACGTGAGACCAGTAATACCCATTACCAGAATGCCACAGCGCAAATCGCTGAGCTCATGCAGGAAGTGGGAACCAAGCTGGGACGTCAGTACAAACCTTTTGATTATGTGGGCGATCCCAATGCGGAAGACGTGATCGTGGCGATGGGCAGTGGCTGTGAAACCATCGAAGAGACCATCGAATATCTGAATGCCAAACGCGGTATGAAGCTGGGCTTGGTGAAAGTGCGTGTCTATCGTCCCTTCAGCGCCGAGCACTTCCTGGCTGTCCTGCCTGAGAGCGTGAAGCGCATCGCTGTGCTCGACCGCACCAAAGAGCCGGGCTCGATCGGCGAACCCCTTTATCTCGATGTAGTCTCTGCCCTCAAGGGTCGTAGCGACCTCCACATCATCGGGGGCAGATATGGTCTGTCCAGCAAGGAATTTACTCCCACGATGATCCTGGCTGTGTACAAGCACCTCATGGCCAAAGGCTTCCATGGCTTCACAGTGGGTATCGAGGACGATGTCACCAGGCTTTCCCTGCCTCTGGATGAAGCGATCAGCACCTTGCCTGAGGGCACAATCTCCTGCAAATTCTGGGGCTTGGGCTCAGACGGCACTGTGGGCGCCAATAAAAACAGTATCAAGATCATTGGCGACCATACCGATATGTATGTCCAGGGCTATTTCCAATATGACAGCAAAAAGAGCGGAGGAACCACCCGCAGTCACCTGCGTTTTGGTAAGAAACCCATCCACAGCCAGTATCTGGTCACCAAAGAAGACTTCGTGGCTTGCCACAATCAAGCCTTTATCGGTAGATTCGATATGCTCTCCGGCATCAAAGAGGGTGGTGTATTCCTGCTCAATTCAAATTGGAGCCGCGAGGATGCCTTCAACCACCTCACCTGCGAGATGCAACAGATCATCATCGACCGTAAGATCAAGTTTTACAATATCGATGGTCTCAAGATCGCTGAGGAAGTGGGCTTGGGCGGTAGAGTAAATACCGTGATGCAGACCGCTTTCTTCCTGATCTCAGGTGTGATGGACAGAAATGAAGCCATTGCCCTGATCAAGGAATCCATCAAGAAGACCTACGGACGCAAGGGTGATGAAGTGGTTCAGATGAACCTCCACGCTGTGGACAAAGTGAATGAAGCCCTCAAGGAAGTGGATATCCCGGCCAGCGTTCCCGATAAATGCACTCCTCAGAAAAAGCTGGTACCAGATGGTTCCAACGACTTCGTAATGGGTGTGATTGAGCCGATCATGCGTGAGCAAGGCGACCAGATCAAGGTCTCGCAAATGCCTCTGGATGGCTTTGTGGAAACCGGAACTGCCAGGCTGGAAAAACGTCGTGTAGCTCCAGCCGTGCCCAAATGGATTCCCGAAAACTGCATCCAATGCAACCAGTGCTCCTTTGTCTGCCCCCACGCTGCGATCCGCGCCAAGCTGATCAAAGATGAAGATCTTGCCAGTGCCCCAGCCAGCTTCAAGACCCTCAAAGCCATGGGTGCCGAAGGCTATCAATACAAGATTCAGGTCTATATCGACGATTGCCAGAGCTGCCGCGTCTGCGTGAATGAATGCCCCAAAGCCGCACTGGTGATGAGCCCCATCGAAGATGAGCGCGAGCATGGCGAACAGGTGAACTATGAATACTTTGAGAGCCTGCCCAACGACGTGCTTGCCACCTTCAAGGAAGGCACCGTCAAAGGCAGCCAGTTCAAACAGCCTTTGCTCGAGTTCTCAGGCGCCTGCGCTGGATGTGGCGAGACTCCATATATCAAGCTGCTTACCCAGCTCTTTGGCGACCGCATGATCATTGCCAATGCCACAGGCTGCTCTTCCATCTGGGGTGGCACTTTCCCCACAATTCCCTATACAAAAAACAAAGATGGTAAAGGCCCTGCCTGGGCGAACAGCCTCTTTGAAGATAACGCCGAATACGGCTTTGGCATGCGTCTGGCCATCAATAGCCATCGCAAGCTCCTCAAGAAAGCCCTGGAAGAGCTTACCAGCAAAGCCATTGACCCCGCCTTGAAAGAAGCTATTGCCTATGCTCTGGAGAATTGGAAAGCTGTGGATCAGGCTGCCAAAGACAATGCCGCCAAGCTCAAAGCCCTGCTTCCAGCCGCTCTGGAACAGGCTTGCGAAGGCTGCCGCCCCATCCTCCGCCGTGTGGATGAGCTCAAAGATTACCTGATCGAGAAGTCCATCTGGGCTATCGGTGGTGACGGTTGGGCTTATGATATCGGTTATGGCGGCTTGGATCATGTAATGGCTTCAAACCAGAATATGAAGGTCTTTGTCCTGGATACCGAAGTGTATTCCAATACCGGCGGTCAAGCCTCCAAAGCCACTCCTTTGGGTTCCATTGCCCGTTTCGCTGAAGCTGGAAAAAACACCAATAAGAAGGATCTGGGCATGATGATGATGAGCTATGGCTATGTGTACGTAGCCTCCATTGCCATGGGTGCCAACAAAAACCAGGCTCTGCAAGCCATCAAGGAAGCCGAGGAATATCCTGGACCCGCTATCATAATCGCTTATGCTCCCTGCATCAACCATGGCATCGATATGTCCATGGCGCAGAAGCATGAAAAAGCCGCAGTGGACGCTGGATACTGGCTGCTCTATCGCTACAATCCCCAAAACCGTCTGCAAAACAAGAACCCCCTCACTCTGGACAGCAAAGAGCCTACCATGAGCGTGGCGGATTTCATCAAGACCGAGCGTCGCTATAGCGGCCTGCACAATATCTTCCCCGAGCGGGCTGAACAATTCAGCGCCTGTGCGGAGATATTCTTCAAAGAACGCTACGAGCAATATAAGAAACTCAGCGAGCATTAAGAAAGCTCGTTTGATAATATGCAAGGGATGCCGGGTAACTGGCATCCCTTTTTTTCAGGCTCTCTTTAATACTGAGGGGAGCATTGTCATTCAAGCCTTATAGAGTTTCTTCAAAGAAGTAGCAGGTAAATCAATCTAGGTGACTACACATATAGCTTTGCTGAAATGCTTTGTTTTGTTTTGAATACTGATATAAAAAAACTCTTGACGCAAAAGCAAACATGCAAAATGTGCTTTAGCACCAAACTAGATTCTCGAAGTATTAGGAGTGAAAATGAATCGTTGGGTTCGTTTCGTATTTGTTTGCACTATGTTATTGCTGATCACTTGCTTATCTGCGACCGAGAGACACATTGCGCTCATAGTTGGCAACGCAGATTACTCTGTTGGCCCCCTTAGAAATCCCGTGAATGATGCCAATGCCATGGAAGCTGCCTTAACGGAACTGGGATTTGAGGTTACAAAAGTGTTGAATCTGAAGAAAAACATGGATTTCGTCACTATTGTTAAAACCTTTGTAGACAAGTTGGGACCCAAAGATGTGGGGCTGTTCTTCTACGCTGGGCATGGCATGCAATTGAACGATAAAAACTATTTGATACCCACCCGGGCAATTATCAATTCCGAGACTGAGATTGAATTTGAAGGCTATGATCTGGATCGCCTGTTAGTTGACCTCCAGAGCAAATCCAATGCTATGAATATCGTTATTTTGGATGCCTGCCGGGACAATCCCTTTGCCCGTAGTTTCAGATCTGGTGCCAGAGGTTTGGCAATGGTGGATCGCAGCGTTCCGGATTGCCTTATTGCATATTCTACCGAACCTGGTGGCGTAGCCTCTGATGGCGATGGGGATAATGGGCTGTTTACAGAGGAATTGGTAAAAGCTATCCGCACTCCTGAAATGGATTTGACAGACATAATGATGAACGTAAGGCAAAACGTCAAGCGGCGCAGTGATAACAAGCAGTTACCCTGGGAAACCAGTCTGTTGACCAAGAAGTTCAGCTTCTACAAAGGCATCTATGGAGGCGATTTTCCCAAGCCTTACATCAAACTAAGCAATCCCTGGAAAGCTCAGAAATGGATTGGCACTTCTGCTGTCGTGCTGAATGCGCTGGCTTTGGCATACTTTCAAACCACTGCTGATAGCAAGTATGACCAGTATAAAAAGGCAAATACCGTATCTGAGGCAACCAATCTGCACAAACAAGCCGAATCCAACCTGCGAAATGCCAAATTCTCAGGATACTTCCTTCCCATTCCGATAGGACACTTGCTGCTGTCCTGGTGGCAGGATGGCAAAGTGAAAGCTCGTGAACGTGAACTGAACAAAGACAAATTCTGATTCTGCAAAAGAGGAGAGAAAATGCTTAGAACTATAGCCATCGTACTGAGTTTCGTCGTTATTCTGCTGGCAGTAAATGCCTGTGGTGATTATAAATGGACAAATATCCTGGATGCCAATAATGATCTACCCGATGTAGCTCCTCCTGTGTTCAACCCTCCCGGCAACACTTATGCAGTAGCCCAGACAGTATCCATCACGTGTCAAACCGAAGGGGCCAGTGTGTTCTTCACTTTGGATGGGAGTGAACCAACCCAATCTTCCAATCCCTATACCACTCCTGTGTTTGTCCCAAGTAACCTTACCCTGAAGGCAAAGGCTTTCAAGGAAAACTGTAACCCCAGCTCCATTACCAATGGCTCCTATGTGATTACTACACCCACTTGCGCAAATCCCTTAATCTCACCCGCTGGGGATACTTTTTCTACTCCGCAAAACATTATAATTACCTGTACCACTCCCGGAGCAGAAATCCGCTATACCACCGATGGTAGCGACCCCAGTCCGGCTACATCCCTGTACAACAATCCCATCGCCTTATCCACCAGTGCCACTATCAAAGCCAGAGCCTATAAGCCAGATTATACCGCCAGTCAAATAGTAGCCCAGGTATATGAATTTGTGGTGGCTGCTCCGGTGTTCAATCCTATTGGCGGAGATTATACCAGTCCTCAGAATGTCACTATATCGTGCCCCACTCCCGGAGCTGAAATCAAATACACTCTGGATGGAAGCGAGCCCAATAACGCTTCAACCCCCTATACTCAACCTGTTTATGTTTCTACAAATAAGACGCTTAAAGCCAAAGCCTTCAAAACTGGCTGTACCAGCAGTAATACGAGCACTGCCAGCTATTCATTCAACCTGACCGTAGCGAATCCTACCTTTAATCCTCCAGGAGGCATTACCTATACATCACCGCAAAATGTGTCTATTTCATGCGCTACCGCAGGAGCTACAATACATTACACAGATAATGGCAATACTCCCAATGAGAACTCACCAGTGGTTACAGGCAGCATCGATGTATCTGCAAATACCACTCTTAAAGCAATAGCATACAAGAGCGGCTGGCTCTCCAGTCAAGTGGTGACTTCGGTCTATAACTTTAATCTTACTGTACCAACCCCAGTAATTGACCCTCCCAGTGGCGGCTATACTACTGCTCAGAAAGTGAGTATAACCTGCGCCAAACCGGGAGCTACCATACGCTATACCCTGAACGGGAGTGAGCCCAATAGCGGATCTACGCTATATACTTCCCCGATCACGATTAGCACAAATAAGACCTTGAAAGCCAAAGCTTTTTATTCAGGCTGGACACCCAGTGCAACAGCATCCGCAGATTTCATTATCGGCTTGTACTACGACTTTGAAGGCTGGAATGGGAACTTCTTTTCGCAGTCCGGGTGGCAATTTGGTACACCGGATCAAGTGACACCGCATTCGGGAAATGGAGTGTGGGCTATGACGTTAAGCGGAGATTATCAGTATGATGCACTTTTTGAATTGATATCGCCAAGCTTCCAGTTGTCAAATAATGCAATCTTGTCTTTTTGGCACCGTTACTCATTCAAAAATGGGAAGAGCTACTACGGTGATCCATTACACTCAGACATTGGATATGTACAAATCTCTACGGATAATGGTGGAACATGGACAGACCTGGTAAGTATCGAAGGAAACGAGAACTATCAATGGAACGTCACTACATGGTTATATGCTGGTTACAACTTAAATGAGTATAGTGGACAGAGCATCAAGTTAAAGTACAAAGTGTGGTCTCAAGGTCAATTTGGATATATTGACAATCCTAATATTGGCTGGTTCATTGACGATGTCCAGATCACCAATGCCACGGAAGTGAGGGGCAAGAAGAACAAGCAATGAGACTATACAATTATGGGGTGAATAGCGTCTATCACAGGCTTGATCACTGCTGTATTTCTCTCTGTAGGGGCTCATTTTCAAAGCAGGGTGAAGTCGAGATGAACACAGGGTCTGTATTTTTTCGGGCTTTATGCTTTGTTAGTATTGACCAAGTGTCACATGAAAAAATCGCAGATCAAGGGATTATTGTGAATGTTACTGGTCATTCCAGCTTGGCTCAGTGACGGTTTACATTTTCCTTGACTGAAATCCAGTATCTTGTATGGATATACTACATATCGATCGGGCAGCAGTTTCTCAGGAGGAACCAAGATGAAATATGCCTTAGCAGCCTTACTGATCATGTGCGTCACCATGCTGTGCGCTACACCTTCGTGGTACAAAGAAAGCTCAAATTCCACCCATATCATAGGCAATGGCACCGCTCAGATCAAGGGCAAGGATACCGCCACTGCGGAACGAATGGCCAGGGAGGACGCCCTTTACAATATTGCCACCCAAATCAGCAGTGCAGTTCGCTCCTCCATTGCGACAGTGGAACAGCAAAGCGGTGAGTACGACAGCTTTTACCGCAAGGAGACCATGATCTCTTCCTGTGTGGATCTATGCGGCGCTGAGCTTGCCAACCGGGCTGTGGAGAAAGACAAGATCTTCGTGCAATACAAGGTCTCCCGTGAAAAACTAAGGGACTACTATCTCCAGAAGGTTGAAAACCTGATCGAACAGGCACATGGGCGAAGCATTCAAGCCTCAGAATCCGAATCCCGGGACAATAAAACCGCCATCCGGCTCTGGAAAGAAGTACGCCAGATGTTGGACGATCTGCAACGGGACGCTATGATCCTGGGGTTTTTATATACATCTACTACGATTCAACAGCTCCTGAGCCAGATTCCCCGCATCAGCGAAGTGGAAGCCGCCATCCAGCGTTTGACTGGCAACCCTCTGCAAAGCTTTGAAGACCTGGCTGAGGACATCATCGAGCAGCTTCCGCCGGAATTCCAAGCCCCCATCACCAGTGAATTTGCCTTCTATCAATGGGCAGATACAGGCTTTTCCAGCCAGGTAAGCGCCGATTTCTCCCAGTTCCTCAAAAACTATCTGCAAGCCAAGTTCCGCTGGAAAGCTCCAGACTTTGGCGAACTGCCCCAGGTGACAGTATCCGGTGAATTCCTGCCCGCCGGGGATCAGATCTGTGTAATCACACGCCTCACCCAGCCTCAGGAAGCCCAAACTCTGATCACCTACATGAGTCCAGCCACGATCGCCAAACTGGGCATGAACAACATTATCCCCGCTGATCTGGAAAACAAACTCAAGGAACAGCAGCTACTCCTGGCTCAGGCTAAACAATCTGGAAACCTGCGCATAGAAGTGAAGAGCGGTGAATATGGCACCGAACCGGCAGTGTATAAACTGGGGCAGAATGCTTCGATCTATGTGCGTGCCAATCTGGAATGCTATGCCACCCTGGTCTATCTGGAAGCTGACGGCACGAAATGTGTATTGATGCAGAATTTTTTTATCCCCGAGGATAAAACCAATACCTGGGTCAAAATCCCCACCACGTTCCAAGCGGTGCCCCCGATTGGGATTGAACAGGTGTGGGTGCAAGCCAATATCAAAGAGCTGCCAGAGATTCCTACCCAGTGGATTGGAGAGGGGAATCTGGGTAAAAACGTAGCGTTGGAAAGCCTCGGAGATACCATCAAACGCTCCCGTGGCATGGCTATCGAAAAGCGGGACAACGATTTCAGCGAAGCCTTCCTTACCTGGACGATCCTGAACTGAAGAATGTAACATAGGCTTTTAGCCTGTTGTACCCTCTGGTTTTCCAACCAGAGGAACTCCTGTAACATAGGCTTTTAGCCTGTTGTACCCTCTGGTTTTCCAACCAGAGGAACTCCTGTAACATAGGCTTATAGCCTGTCCAATCCAGCACGAAAAAAGGCGATCCCGAAAGATCGCCTTCATCATATTGATAGTCTTAGTTTAGAACTTGTAAGTCAGACCAATGTTTCCGGAAAGGGACTGAGCATTGTAGGTACCCATCACGTTGTTGGGAGCGTTCATGACAGTCACTTCACGTTCGGTAAACATCACATACTGAAAATTGGCATCTACGCCGATATTTCCAAAGAAGCGTCCCCAACCCAGATTGGCGCTGATTTTGTTGCCAATATCGGAGAGAGTGGGGGTTTGGGTCTCTTCGGGAATGGGGCTTTGATCCCAATATGCACCAAGGCGAATCTTGTTGCAGCCCATATCGTATTCTGCACCAAGGCTGATGCGGGAAGTATCTTCCCAATTGAAGAGCAAATCACTGTCTGGTGCACCGGTAAGATCCAATTCAGCCTTATCCAGTCTGCTCCACATGGTGTAGGCATAATCCAGATTGAGGGTGAGCTTGGGGATCCTGGTAGTGGAAAATCCCAGACCGATCTCAGCCGGAAGCTTGAGAGTGGTTTCGGTATCAAAGGTTGCACCCGTGGGATCTGCAGCGGTAGCGCTGTAATTCTGAACTTCAGTATCGCCTTTCATGTTGATACTGGATGGCAATTTACCAGTCAAGCCCAGGGACATGCAGGGAGTGGGCTTGAACATCACTCCCAGATTTCCACCAAAACCCATGCCACTACCGGAGATTTCTGTTGTGGCGATAGCAAATGTGGGAACGCTGCTGGGACCAAACTTGGCCAGATCGATAGTTCCATACATCACGCTGATTCCCGCTCCAGCAGAAAGGTTTGGCATGATCTGATATGCAACGCTGGGGTGCACATCGATGATGGCGATGCTGCTGGACATCTCGTTTTCGGGAAACTTGTTCCAGGCTGCATTATGTGCATAAAGATCCCAGGTGCTGCCCAGACCGTAAGGTACAAAGACGCCAAGACCATATTTGAGCTTGGGTTGTTTGGCCATGGTTACAAAGGCATTGGGGAAAGCTTTGAGGCTTTTTTCGGATTCGGTCTCACCAGGTCTGAGTGAGACTGTCGTGAGATGATTCGGATTTTCCCATTTGGCTGAAGGCATAATGAAAGTTCCCCCTAATGAGACGGAATTTTCATCCATGAAAGCCAAACCGGCAGGATTCCAAAACATGGCAGAAGAATCGTCAGCAAGCCCCCGGAAAGCACCGCCCATTGCAGTAGCCCGGGATCCAACGCCGGAAAGGGCAAAGCCCCCGGCAAACAAAGAACTGGCAAGAGTGGCCAGGCACAACACAATCAGCAGATGGCGAATTTTGATCATAATTCAACTCCTTTAATTAGTGAATTGTGTTTGTTTTAGGGTATTAGTGTGAGTATTATTCAATGCGCATAAATCGTCAAGCAAAATCTTATGAATGGCTGATACACCACTGTTTTGACCTTTGTTTATTGTGGTAACTAAGTGGTTATATCCTCAACAATTATAAACCTCTTATCCCCTAGTGCATTCATTAATCCCAATTAATGCAGTAGAATCCCCACTACTAAGAAAAGTGTTGCATATAATCGCCTGTAGCATTGATTTGAAATCAATCACAAACCCAAATCAAGACGGGAGAAAAATATGCAACAGAGTCATTCGAAAAAGAGCCTAGAAAAGGGTCAAGTCAAAATTGAGTTTAGCCCCAAATTGATCACATCGTGGGGAGGAACAGCAGCATTAT